>Ga0316577_10001636_pt1 | contig 10703 bp, 7 predicted proteins | sample S5NA_FD_203073 | JGI IMG/M metagenome (GOLD analysis project Ga0316577, IMG submission 203073) | Rhizosphere microbial communities from salt marsh grasses in Alabama, United States - S5-7_050615r2r1 | ecosystem: Host-associated > Plants > Roots > Rhizosphere | place: USA: Alabama | collected... | reverse complement strand
GGCCCGCGAGGGAATATTGTTGATCCGGCCGAGAACATCCTCGATGGCATCGTTGTCGACGGGATCATTGGGCAGAAATGCGGCGATGTCGTTGATAAAAACGTCCATTAATGGTCTTTCTCCTCAGTGTTTTAAATGCCCGATAAATTTTTCCAAAAGGGCTGAATATGTCTTATAAAATTCCTTTTCCGGCATCCGCGTCGGTACCACGGCGTTGGTGAAGGTGTAATAGTCCAGGTCATGGATGGTGATTTGGGCCTGCCATTTCTTGTAGAGCGGCGTCCCGGGAATCGGCGTCAGGATGGACGGAAGCGGCAGGTCGATGTCGTTGGCTTCGACGAACTGTTCGAGACGGTCGAAATCCGCTGCCGAGTAATCCGGTGAGATGATGAAATCACCGATGATCCTGATGCCGAGGTCCTTTAGGATCGCCATGGCCGCGACATTGGTGGCCACCTCGGTACGCTTGTTCAGTTGCGCGAGGCGCTCGTCGCTGATCTCTTCGAAGCCGATGACCGCTGCCGCCAGACCGGCCCGACGCCAGATCTTGAAGAGTTCCGGGTGCCGAACCACCGTATCCGCGCGCACATCCGCCACAATCTTTTTTTTGAGATCGGCTGCGATGATCCGCCGGCCCAGCATTTCGGCGATCCTGACGTCTCCGAAGGTGTTGGCGTCCACCAGACGGATCAGGGGCACATCCGTCAACAGGCGCATGTCGCGCAAGACCGCCTCGACGCCATGAGACAGGTAACGGCCGCCGGTCATGTTGGGAATAGAGCAGAAAAGGCAGTGATGGGTGCACCCGAAAGCCGTGGCAACGAATCCCGCTTTTCCGCCGACACCGCTCATCACGTATCTGTCTCGGTGCTGTTCGACCAGATCGTACCGCGGAGCCGCATCGTCGACCAGATCCGCCGTCGTGTAGCGACGCGGCCGAAAAGAGAGAGGCCGCCCCGGATCGGTTTTGGCCACACCGGCGATATCGCCGCCTGTTCCCTCGCGCTCCAGCGCATCTGCCAGTTCGCGAAAGCTCAGCTTCCCCAGACCCGTGACAATATAGTCGACCTCTGCGCGGTTGAAGTATTCCGGATCGCAGGAGGCATGGTGCCCGCCGACGACGACAACCGGATCTGAACGTCGCTTGACGTCCGCCGCGATCTGTAGCCCCGCATTGGCCTCACAGGTAACCCCGGTGATGCCGACCACATCCGGCTGAAACTCGGTAAAACAATCCCCCAGAACGTTCGGATCGGCCTTCAAATCGGCAATGCAGACCTCGTGACCGTCCAGGTTTCCGGCAATGACCTCCAGGGATAGAGGCTCACCCCTGAAGATCATCTTGATGTTGCGAATACCATAGGCTTCTTCGGGGATGCTCTTGCCGCTGTTGGGAGGGTTTACGAGCAGTATCTTCATGTTTGAAACTTTTCTGCTTCGATATTGGCAGAGTTTAGGTTATATATACACTAAAAGTGTGTTGTTTTATACGTCCCGGCTCAAAAAATCAACCTCAATGAAAGCCTTTCGTATGGTGAATACACGGCCGGAGCGGCCGCTGGTCGTCAGGCAGCTGCGAAAAACCTATCCGGGTGAGGCCGTACCGGCACTGCGGGATGTAGACCTGCATGTCGAGGCCGGTGAAGCCCTGGGTCTGCTGGGCCCCAATGGCGCCGGAAAAACCACGGCGATATCCATCATGAGCACCCTGATGCGCCCCAACAGCGGTACCGTAACGATCTGCGGAATCGATATTTTCAAACAGACCCATCAGGCAAAAAAGCATTTTGGTCTGGTGCCTCAGGAAATCGCCCTATATCCGAGTCTGACATGTCGCGAAAATCTTCATTTTTTCGGTCGGCTGGCCGGTTTGAAGGGCCAGCGGCTCAAAGTGCGCACCGAAGAATGCATTGACCTCGTCGGCCTGACGGCCAGTGCCGGCAAGCGGGTGGTCACCTTTTCCGGCGGCATGAAGCGGCGTGCCAACATCGCCGCCGGCATTCTGCACAAACCCGAACTGTTGTTTTTAGACGAGCCGACGGTCGGCATCGACGCCCAATCGCGCAACATGATCCTGGAGATGCTGGCCAGACTCAAACAGCAAGGAACCGGCATGATATACACCACCCATTACATGGAGGAGGCCCAGGCGCTGTGCTCGCGGGTGGCGATCATTGATCAGGGAGAGATCATCGTTCAAGGCCCGCCGTTGGAATTGACCGCCCGGTACCCCGGCTGTACCGACCTGGGAGGGCTTTTTCTGTTGCTCACCGGCAAACGGCTGAGGGATTGACCCGCTATGACGCGACTGCCGGCCACAATATTCAAGGAACTGCTGCTTCTCAGCCGGGATAGGGCCGGCCTGTTGGTCTTGTTTCTCATGCCGGCCGTGCTCGTTATCGTGGTGTCGCTGGTGCAGGAAAACATCCTCAAGGTAACCGGCGAAACCACCATCCGGGTCCTGTTTGTCGACCAGGACCGCCAGCTGCTGGGACAGGTCATCGAGACCCAGCTGAAGCAATCGGGCACCATCGAGATTGCAAAGGAATTGAGCGGGCGGCCGGTGGACGAAAAAACCGCCCGGATCGCAGTTGAAGACGGCGATTTTCAGTTTGCCGTCATCATACCCGCCGGTGCCACCGAAGCCGTACAAAAACGGGTCAACCGGCAGATCATGTCGGCCTTTGCCCCTGGTGATGCCGCAGCGGGCTCAAACGGCGATATGCCGCGCGTTACGGTTCTCTTCGACCCCCTCGTGCAGGGGACGTTCCGGGCCTCGGTGACCAACGCCCTCCACATAATTTTGCTCACCCTGGAACTGGAGATGAAAGCCCGGGCCGTCTCGGAAATATTTCCGCGGCAATTGGGGCGGATTCTGCAAAAGACCATGGGCCCCCAGGGCACGGCCGCCGTCGGCAAGCCCTTACCGGCGATGAACCCGGAGTGGGGCCGTCAGCGACTGCTGGGCATCGCGTCCCTGCAGGCGGCACGCGGAGGCGTCGGGAAGAGACCCTCTTCGGTTCAACAAAACGTGCCGGCCTGGGCCCTCTTCGGGATGTTCTTTATCGTTGTGCCGATGGGAGGGTCTCTGATCAGGGAAAAGCAGGAGGGCACTTTGCTGCGCGTGATGAGTCTTCCGGTTTCTCATTTGACCATTCTGGCCGGAAAAGTCTGCGCCTATGTGCTGGTCTGTTTTATCCAGTTCACCCTTATCCTGGCGGTGGGAAAATTGGTGTTGCCGCTCTTGGGCGCACCGGAGCTGGAGATTGGATCCGCACCCTTGGCCATCGCCGTCGTCGTCACCAGCGCCGCTCTGGCCGCAACGGGCTACGGCATTCTTTTGGGTACGATCGCTCGGACTTATGAGCAGGCTTCCATGTTCGGCGCCGTATCGGTTGTGATCGCAGCGGCCATTGGCGGCATTATGGTACCGGTCTATGCCATGCCCAAACTGATGCAGCAGATCAGCCAATTCTCGCCTCTGGCTTGGGGGTTGAACGCCCTGGTCGACGTGTTTGCCCGCAACGGCAGCGCCCAAAGCGTTTTGCCGCAAATAGCCCTGTTGCTGTTTTTCTTCGCCGGCACCGTCCTGTTGAGCTGGTTCTTTTTCCATCATCGCGGTCTGACCGTCAAATGAGGGCAACCGGACGGTTCGATGCGTTTTTGTCACATTAAAATCGGTCTCCGTTATCTGAGGCGCGGTGCTGTGATCAACGGTCGACGTACGCCATCATGCGCTCGTTGTAACGCGGGCCGGCCGTGCTGCCCGGCGGCAGCGCCGCATCGAGCCGTTCGATCTCGTCGGCACTGAGCACCAAAGCGGCGGCCGCGACATTTTCTTCGAGGAAACGGCGTCGCTTCGTGCCCGGAATGGGGACGATATCGTCGCCCTTGTGCAGCAGCCAGGCCAGCGCAACCTGTCCGGGCGCCGCACCTTTTTGTTCGGCCATTTCACGAACGACGGCAGTAGCACGGACGTTGGCATCGAAATGCGCGCCCTGCCAACGCGGGTCTCCCCGCCTGAAATCATCCTCCGGGTACTCCTCGGCCCGTTTCACCGTCCCGGTCAGAAAACCGCGGCCAAGCGGACTGAAGGGCACAAGGCCGATGCCAAGTTCGCGAAGGAGAGGGATGATACGGGGCTCCAGATTGCGCTCCCAAAGGGAATACTCGCTCTGCAGCACTGATATCGGATGAACCGCGTGCGCGCGGCGAATCGTGTTTTCCCCCGCCTCGGAAAGTCCGATGTAGCGAACCTTGCCCTCGTTCACCAAATCCGCCAGCGTGCCGATGACGTCCTCGATCGGCACCGCGGGATCGACGCGGTGCTGGTAGAACAGATCGATATAATCCGTATCGAGCCGGTGCAGGGAGGCTTCCGCCGCCTCGCGAATATGTTCCGGCCGGCTGTCCAGGCCCACGATCTTTCCTTTCTCGAAACGGAAACCGAACTTGGTCGCGATAATCACCTTGCCCCGCCGTCCCTTCAGACCGCGGCCTAACAGCTCTTCATTTGAGTAAGGGCCATAAGCCTCGGCGGTGTCGAAAAAGGTGACACCGAGATCGATCGCGCGGTGGATCGTGGCCATCGATTCGTACTCGTCGGCAGCGCCGTAAGACTGACTCATTCCCATACAGCCCAGTCCGAGCGCCGAGACTGTCAAGCCCTGCCCTCCAAGCTTTCTTTTCGTCAACATGACAACCCTTTCTCGCGCCGGCTTGACCCCGGTGCGCGCCTTGAGTTCGATCTTCTATTGTCGGGTAATGTATAATTGCAATCTAGGTTGAGCGGTTTCCCGCGGGATTATCGGTTCCCCGTTAAAGTGCCATAACTGGTCTTTGATATTCGTATTACGCATTAATTGAGTCGAATTCCATGTTTCACCCAATGGATTAAAGGGACCAATCCAAACTATGGAGTATAAAATTTGGGATATCAGCATCTTATAACCTTTGAACCTTGAACCCTGAACCTGGAGCAGATCATTTCAAGTGAAATTAATACATTTGGCCATGCTCAACAAGCCTCGCCTTAAAAACGGAAATCCCTCTACCCCCTTTTTGTCCTGCGGGAAACGACCGCTGACCGAAAACAAAAAACCGACGGGTCAGGTAAAATGCGGTCCGGTTTTTTATCGAATTTGACGCCGTTCAGAATCGGCTCTTGAAATGGTCCTTGCAGACCAGGCCTGTTTAGCGTAAATAGTTTCCGTCCATAAACGGCTCATTTATAGAGGTTTCAAATATTTGATCCTCAAATGAGGAGAAAAAAATCCAATGAATGCGGCATCATCGCAGAACCGTCCCCACGAGGCCGATTACGGTCCCAAAATTGACGTGAAAAAGCGGGGGGGGATGCGCAGACTTTTGGCTTTTGTGGGCCCGGCCTATCTTGTCAGCGTGGGCTATATGGATCCGGGAAACTGGGCGACCGACATCGAGGGCGGTGCCCGCTTCGGCTACATGCTCATCTGGGTCCTGTTGATGTCCAACCTGATGGCCATTCTCCTTCAGGCGCTGTGCTCACGCCTTGGCATCGTGACCGGCCTCGACCTGGCCCAGGGCTGCCGGCGTGAATACTCGCGGCCGCTCAACTTGTTTCTTTGGCTTCTGGCCGAAATCGCCATTGCCGCCACCGATCTGGCTGAGGTGTTGGGCACCATTGTGGGCCTGAACCTGTTGTTCCGCCTGCCGCTGCTTTGGGGATGCGCGGTGACCGCCTTCGACACCTTTTTGCTTCTCGCGCTCCAGCGCCTCGGCATGCGCAAAATGGAGGCCTTCATCGTGATGCTGGTCGCAACGATCGGAGGCTGCTTCCTGATCGAAGTCTACCTGGCCAAACCCGATTGGGGAGGCATCGCCGCGGGTTTTGTCCCCCGCCTTGATCCTTCCGCGCTTTACGTGGCCATTGGGATGATCGGCGCCACGGTAATGCCGCACAATCTCTATCTGCATTCGTCACTGGTGCAGTCGCGCGCCGTGTCCAATACCATTACCGGAAAGAAGGAGGCGTGCAAGTTTAACCTGATTGATTCGACGATCGCATTGAACGCGGCGTTTTTGGTCAACGCCGCAATCCTGATCATGGCGGCCGCGGATTTTCACAGCCGCGGCATCGTCGTGACCGAGATCCAGCAGGCGCACAGCTTGCTGGACGGACTCCTGGGCACGAGCCTCGCCCCGATCGCCTTTGCCGTGGCCCTTCTGGCGGCCGGCCAGAGCTCGACCATCACAGGGACGCTCTCGGGGCAGATCATTATGGAGGGATTCCTCAACCTGCGGATGCGCCCGTGGCTGCGGCGTCTTCTGACACGCGGCATCGCCCTGGTTCCGGCCGTTATCGTGATCGCCGTCGCCGGCGACAACGGCCTCTATCGGCTGCTGATTTTGTCCCAGGTCATCCTCAGTCTCCAACTGCCGTTCGCCACGATTCCCTTGATCCATTTCACATCCGATACCAAAAAGATGGGCGTTTTCGCCAACCGAACCTGGATTAAAGTCTTCGCCTGGGTCATCGCAGCGATAATCGTCGCGTTGAATCTTAAACTGGTGTTCGACGAGCTCTCCGGTTGGCTCGGAAGCAGCCCAGCCTGGATTTGGGCCGTGGCCATGATACCGCTGACCCTGGTGCTCGGTGTTCTGGCTTACATTACTTTCGGCCCTCTGTTCCGCCCCGGTCGCACCTGGGAGAGCGCCATCACCACCGACGCCCATTTAGTGGCCGACGCCATCGAACCCTTGCAGATAAAGCACATCGGCGTGGCGCTCCAACATGCGGCCGGAGATGCGGTCATCGTCTCGGCGGCCGTCGCCGAAGCCCGGGTTCATCGTGCCCGCCTTACGTTGCTGCACGTCGTGGACGCGCCCGGGACCATACTGCTGGGCCGGGAGAGTTGGAGCCTGCATGGCGCCGAAGACGAATCCTATCTCGAGAGCCTGACGCGCGAAATCGAAGAACGGGACTTGCCGGTGGAGTCAATGCTGCTGCACGGGCACCCGCCTGAAGAAATCGTGAAGGCCGCGATCGAAGCCGGCATCGACATGCTGGTCATGGGCTCGCACGGGCACCACGGGATAAACGATCTCGTCTTCGGTCAAACCGTATCGGCCGTGCGGCACGCATTGAACATTCCGGTCATGGTTGTCCGCAGTTACGGCCAGGAACGCGCCCAGCGCGGCTGACCGTCGCCTGTCGCAATACCGGCGGCGCATTTTTTCGGCCGGTTTCGCTTTGTCTGCGCATCCGAGAGACAGGCCATCGTCAAAAAAAACATCAAAGGCACAGCGATCTGCGTGTCTGACCCGACAAGGTGGCTTTAAATTCAGCTATACAAAGAGCCAATACGAAATTTATTATGACGCTGTGTATAAAATCTTTAGAAATAACGGCGGTCATGATAAGCATGAATCGTTTTTCAAATTTGAACAGTCACTTGGAAGTAGTTTTAAAGCCTTTATGTTAAGTAAAGCGCGGCGAGGCCGTCTTTAATGGCACCGATATTTCTCAAAGATATCCCCGTTCAGGATAATGAGAAGCCGTTGGCAGCCTTAGCAAAAGTGGATCTGGTGGCTAACAACCAAAACAAAATGCCGGTCGCCTGTGTCATCTTGCCGACATACAACGAGATTGAAAACGTCACACAGGTTATTCCGGCGGTTTTCCAGCAGACGGCCAAAATCAGCGGCAGCCATGAACTGCATGTGCTGGTCGTCGATGACGATTCACCCGACGAGACTTATGCCGCCGTTAAAGAACTGCAGCGAAAATACAAAAATTTACATGTGATCGGCGGCGTGAAAAGAGGTTTGGGGGATGCCTACAAGCGGGGAATCACCTATGCCCTGAAGTATCTTTCGCCCGATGTGATCATCCAGATGGACGCCGATGGCCAGCACGATCCGGAAAAACTACCGCAATTCATCGCCCTTTCGAACTCCGGAATCGGTCTCGTGATTGGATCGAGGCTGGCACCCGGTGGAGAAACCCCGGACTTTTCATTTTGGAGAAAATTCTTGAGTCATTTTGGAAATTGGCTGATTCGCCATCTGGGGGGTGTCATAAAAATCCACGACTGCACATCCGGATATCGCTGCATAAAAGCAGACGTCGTCAAAAAGTGTGACTTGACCCGTTTGTCGACCAGAGGGTACTCTTTTCAGAGTTCCTTGCTTTGCGAAATGATGCGCCATAACACCACGTTTATAGAAGTCCCAATTTTGTTTAAACCGAGAATGCACGGAATTTCAAAGCTGGCTTTTAGAGACCAGTTGGAATTCCTGCTGAATATCGTCAAAATCAGATTTGGCGGAAGGGGCAAACGGTAACCGGATCTTTTCGTCAAACCGGGGTACCCGGAAATCCGCCACCGCAGAATCCCGCCCTCAAATTATGGGGGACTGCAGGATGAATGATAACGGACCGATCCATTGACCGAACGCGGCCAGAAAAAGCCAAACCGGAATTACGCAGAGCGGCTGACGACCGATAAGACCCGCCTGTTGATGAGCGCACTTCTGATGATCGCCGTGGATCTGACGGCGTTTTTTCTTTCTATTGAATCGGGAATATCCTGGAACACCGCTCACGTCATCAGTTTTCTGCCCGCAGCTGCCATTGCCGGCGTTCTGTGGCGGCTGAAAAATGGACCGACACCGACATGGACACGTCACCTGTCGGCATGTGCGATCGTCGGCATGCTGGCGCTGTTCCTTCGCGGCGGGTCTCTGGCCACATTGGTGACGGTTGTCGGGCTGTCGCCGAAAGCCGCCATTATTTTCAGCACCGTCGTTTCGGCAGCCGTCTTTCTCTCAGGGCTCCGTTTACCCCTCCTTCCTCAAAGAGTGCCCGGTACTGAACCGGATGATAGGGGGCGCCGCATCACCATCGCCTTCATCGTTTATCTGGTGCTGTTGCGGCTTTTCTACGGCGGTCCCTTTGAAATCCTGTTCGAGGAAGGGTACTATTGGAACTATGCCCAACATCTTGACATCGGCTATCTCGACCATCCCCCCATGGTGGCCTGGCTCATTTGGGCGTCCACGGTTCTTTTCGGGCACTCTGAGTTCAGCGTTCGAATCGGCGCGCTGGTGTGTTGGGCCGTCACGGGATATTACGCCTACCGGCTGACCAATGCGGTGTACGGGGCGCAGATTGCCCTTCGGGCCCTTCTGCTGGTCGCTCTGCTGCCCATTTTTTTCGGCTTCGGCCTGGTGATGACGCCCGATGCGCCGCTTCTGGCCTGTTGGGCGGGGGCGCTCTACTACCTCTATCGTTCATTGATCGAGGAAAAGCGCGCTGCGTGGATCGGCGTCGGGATTTTTCTTGGCCTCGGAATGCTGTCCAAATACGTGACGGCCCTCTTGGGCGGTGCGACGCTCGTGTTTCTGCTGGTCGACAGCCGTTCGAGAAAGTGGCTTTCACGGCCCGAACCTTACCTGGCCTTTCTCATTGTCCTGGTGCTCTTCCTGCCGGTCATCATCTGGAACGCCCAACACGACTGGGGCTCTTTTTATTTTCAAGGCCCCAGCCGGTTAATGGGCAAGTATAATTTCGATCTCCCCGACCTGATCGGCAGTATTCTCATTTTGTTGACGCCGACCGGCTTTGCCACCGCCATTGCGACCGTGACCTCCAGGAAAACGATTGTGTCCGATGCACAAACCGGCAGCGGAAGCCGGACATACCGGTTGTTGTTGACCTTGACGATTTTTCCCCTTGCGGTCTTCGTGGCCTTCAGCCTTTTCAGAAATATCAAGCTGAGCTGGACCGGACCCCTTTGGTTGGGGATCCTGCCGTACATGGCTGTCTTTATGCGGTCGAAATACCGCAAACCAACCGGCAGGGTGGCCGCCTGGGCCTCCCGCGCATGGCCGGCCACAATTGTCGTCGTCACGCTTCTGTACGGCGCCGCACTGCACTACCTGGTGCTGGGCTTCCCAGCCGTTCCCTACCCCCGCAAATCACTCATGGGTATGGGAATGGAGGATTTGGCCCGCAAGGTCGACACGGTGATGGAAACATATGAACGCCAAACAGGCGAAAAGCCGATCATCGACTGCATGGATACTTACCGGCTGGCCAGTTGGCTGGCGTTTTATCGGACAAAGATTTCCGGAGCCCGGACTGTTTTCGAAATGCCGGAAGCCGTCCGTGACACCACCGGCGGACACCTGTTCGGAAAAAACAGCATGATGTACCGGTATTGGCACCCGGCAGAAACGCTGAGCAACCGAACCATTCTGTTCATCACTGACGATCCCGATGACATGCAGGACGCTCGCGTTATACTGCTGACAGAACCGCTCGGCGAGATTCAGAAGCTCGCTGTCGAGAAAAACGGAAAGGTTTTAAGGGCCTATTATTATCGATGGTTAAGAGTAAAAGCAGGTAACCCGTAGGGACCATAGCACTGGATATTCAGAGTTTTTGCAAAGCGGCCGAACGGGATGTATCGGCGCCCAAAATGTGATGTTATTTTTGCGCGAGCCCTAAATGCCGCCGAGTTTTGGCATGACCGCCGCGGCGAAACTCAAAACAAAAAAGAAGCCGCACATGTCGGTGACCGTTGTCAGTAGTGGACTTGAAACAAGGGCCGGATCCAGTTTCAACCGCTTGAGCACAAGGGGCAGCACACCACCGAGGAGGACGGAAACCAGCGTGTTGGCCGCTAAAGCACCGCCGACAACAAATCCGAGCCACGGGT
>Ga0316577_10001635_pt1 | contig 10704 bp, 9 predicted proteins | sample S5NA_FD_203073 | JGI IMG/M metagenome (GOLD analysis project Ga0316577, IMG submission 203073) | Rhizosphere microbial communities from salt marsh grasses in Alabama, United States - S5-7_050615r2r1 | ecosystem: Host-associated > Plants > Roots > Rhizosphere | place: USA: Alabama | collected... | reverse complement strand
TGCCGACCTTCAAGGAGAAGGTCCGTCAGCATCCGGACAACGTCAACTATGGCCTGGTGGGCTATCCAGTGCTGATGGCCTCTGACATTGCTCTCTACAAGGCCGATATCGTGCCGGTGGGCGTCGACCAGGCGCCCCACCTCGAGTTTACCCGCGAAGTCGTGCGCCGCTTCAATCACCACTTTGGCGAGGTGCTGGTCGAGCCCCAGGCCAAACACACCGAGTTCACCAAGGTCCTGGGCCTGGATGGCGAAAGCAAGATGAGCAAGTCCCTGGACAACCACATCGAGATCGCCGCCGAGCCCGACGAGATCTGGCAGCGGGTGCGGATGATGGTCACCGACCCGGCCCGCCGCTACCGCACCGATCCGGGCCATCCAGAGGTGTGCAACGTCTTTACCCTGCACGGCTTCTTCTCGCCTGGCGAAGTAGATCAGATCGAAATCGATTGCCGAGCCGCGGCTATCGGCTGCGTGGACTGCAAGAAAAAGTTCGCCCGGAACCTGAGTGACTACTTTGCGCCCTTCCGCGAGCGCCGCGCCCGGTTCGCCGCCGATCCCGACTACGTCTGGGACGTGCTGGCCGATGGGGCTCGCCGGGCCGGCGCCATCGCCTCCGACGTATTGGGGGAGGTCAAGGCCGCTGTGGGCCTGCCCTAGCAGCCTGCGACGGACCGGATCCCAGATGGATCAGCAGAATATCCGCAACTTTTGCATCATTGCCCATATCGACCACGGCAAGAGCACGCTGGCCGATCGCCTGCTCGAGCATACCGGGACCATCAGCGAGCGGGAGATGATGGACCAGGTCCTCGACACCATGGACCTGGAGCGGGAAAAGGGCGTCACCATCAAGGCCTCGGCCGTCCGCCTCACCTACACCGTGCCCGGCGGCCAGGACTATGAGCTGAACCTGATCGACACCCCGGGCCACGTCGATTTCACCTACGAGGTGAGCCGGGCCCTGGTCGCTTGCGAGGGCGCCCTGCTGGTCGTCGATGCCAGCCAGGGGGTCCAGGCCCAGACCCTGGCCAACCTCTACCTGGCCGTCGAGGCCAACCTGGTCATCGTGCCCATCATCAACAAAATCGATCTGGTCTCGGCGCGGCCCGAAGAGGTGGCCCAGGAGGTCGAGGATCTGCTGGCCGTCCCCGCCGACGAGGCCATCTTCACCTCGGCCAAGGCGGGCACGGGTGCCGCCGAGGTGCTTCAGGCCGTCGTGGAGCGCATTCCTCCGCCCCAGGGTGTGCCCGGCGATCCTCTGCGGGCCCTCATCTTTGACTCTCACTACGACTCCTACAAGGGCGTGGTCGCCTACGTGCGTGTGATCGACGGCGAGCTGGGTAGCGGCGATCTCTTGCTGCTGATGTCCAACCATCGGGAGGTGGACCCCATCGAGATCGGGATCTTCCGGCCGGGCATGCAGCCCTGTGCCAGGCTGACCGCAGGCGAGGTGGGCTATGTGGCCACCGGCCTCAAAACCCTGCAGGATTGCCGGGTCGGCGATACCCTCACCCTGGCCAACCGGCCGGCGAGCAAGCCCCTGCCCGGCTACCGCCCGGCGAAGCCCATGGTCTTTGCCGGCCTCTATCCCGCCGAGGGAGAGGACTATAACCTCCTGCGCGATGCCCTGGCCAAGCTGCAACTGAACGACGCTTCCCTGATCTACGAACCGGAAAGCTCCCAGGCGCTGGGCTTTGGCTTCCGCTGCGGGTTTCTGGGCCTGTTCCACATGGACATCATCCAGGAGCGGCTGGAGCGGGAGTACGACCTGGACATCGTCTTCACCTCGCCCAGCGTCGAATATCAGGTCCTCAAGCGTGACGGCGAGCTGGTTGCCATTGACAACCCCGCCGAGTTGCCCTCCGAGGAGCAGATCGAAGAGATCGAGGAACCGTGGATGCAGATCCAGATCTTTACGCCGGCCGAGTTCATCGGCCCGGTCATGGACCTGGTGATCAAGCGGCGCGGCGAGATGGTCAAGATGGAGTATCTGGACGCCAAGCGCGTCCTGCTGACCTACCACGTCCCCCTGGTCGAGATCCTGGTCGACTTCTACGATCAGCTCAAGAGCCGGACGCGGGGCTATGCCTCCCTCGACTATGCACCGACCGACTACCGCCCCGGCGACCTGGTCAAGCTGGACGTGCTGGTCGGCGGCCAGCCGGTCGACGCCCTGTCGATTATTGTTCACCGCGAGCAGGCCTACTACAAGGGCCAGCGCCTGGTCAGCAAGCTCAAAGAAGTAATCCCCCGCCAGATGTTCGACGTCGCCATCCAGGCCGCCCTGGGCAAGCGGGTCCTCAGCCGGGCTAACGTCAAGGCGATGCGCAAAGACGTGCTGTCCAAGTGCTATGGCGGTGACGTGACCCGCAAGCGCAAGCTGCTGGAGAAGCAGAAGGCCGGCAAGAAGCGGATGAAGATGATCGGCCGCGTGGAGATCCCCCAGGATGCGTTCATGAGTGTGCTGCGGCTCGACGAGGAGTAGCCCGGGAACCGCGCCATGCGTCCGCAACCGCCGTTCCCTCGTAGCTTCTACCTGCTTGTTGCGGCCAACTTTTTCTTTTTCGCCAGTTTTCAGTGGACCTATGCCACGATCTCCAACTATATCCAGGAGATCGGCGGCGATGCGACGGCCATCGGCCTGGCCTACGGTCTCTTTAGCCTGAGTGCGGTGGCCTCGCGCCCGGCGGTGGGCTGGCTGCTCGACCGCGGCGGGCGAAAGCCGGTCCTGCTGGTGGGGGCCGTCATCTTTGTCCTGTCGCCGCTGCTGTACATCGTCGCCCGGCCCCTGTGGGCCTTCCAGGCGGTGCGCTTCTTCAGCGGCCTGGGCATCGCTGCCTTTACGTCGGCCTATACCACCCTCGTAGCCGATCTGGCGCCGCCAGCGCGCCTGGGCGAGGGTATCGGCTTCTCGGGGGTGACCAACAACCTGGGCATGCTCTTTGCTCCGGCGCTGGGCGCCTACGTCGCTGCTGAGAAGGGCTACACCCTTCATTTTGCCCTGGCCTCTCTGCTCGCTGCCCTCTGCGTCCTGATCCTCCTGGCCGTCGTCGAGCCAGAGCAGGAGCGCGCCGCCCGGCCAGGAAGCCTGAGCCTCTGGTCGGTGGCGCGGCTGCGGGTGGTCTGGGTTGCGGCCTTTGGCAGCACCGGCCTGGCCGTGGCCTATGGCGCCACCTTGAGCTTCATGCCGCCCTTCGCGTCCGAGCAAGGCCTGACGGCGGCCGGCGCCTACTTTTCCGCTTTTGCGCTGGCCATGATGATCGGCCAGGCCTCGGCTGGCTGGCTTTCGGATCGGATCGGTCGCAAGGCCGTGGCCGTACCCGGCATGGCGTTGGTGATCCCGGCCATGGTTGGGCTGGTCCTGTCGGGCACCAATGCCGGGCTTCTGGCAGCCGGCGCCGCCTTGGGGTTGAGCTGGGGGCTGGCCCGGGCCGGCATCGACAGCGCCGTCGTCGATGCCGTGCCGGAGGCGGTGCGAGGCTCGGCCATCAGCGTCCTGTACACCGTGTTCGACTTTGGCGTGGGCATAGGCTCCTTCGGATTGGGGGTGGCTGCCCAGGCCCGTGGCTATGCCGCTGCGTTTTCCCTGGCCGCGCTCTGGGCCGCCGTTGCCCTCGCCGGTTTCCTGGCCTGGAGCCGCCGCGGCAGCCTTCCGGGAAGGTAGCAGGAGGAGATATGTCGAAAGTCTTTACGCGAACCTTCCGTGTGCGATGGTCCGAAGTGGACGAGACCGGATGGATGGCAGTTGCCCACTACCTGCGCTATCTCGTCGAAACCGCGCTCGACTGGGGGGCGGCAGGCCACTTGAGCATGGACGATATTGGGGCTCTGGGCCAGGTGTGGGTCATCCGGGAAACCGACCTGACCTTCTACCGGCCGCTGCAGTACAACGACCGGTTCGACTTTACCATCTGGTTGGTGCAGTGGCGCCGGGTGCGGGGCACGCGGGCCTTTGAGCTCACCCACCACGATAGCGGCAAAGTGATCGCCCAGGGCGTCCAGCAAGTCGTCTCCCTGGATGCCCGGACCCTGCGGCCGACCAGCGCACCGGACTACCTCCGCGAGTATTTCAAGATCGATCACCCGCGTACCTTTCCGCAACAACCCTTCCCCCGCGTACCTCCTGCCCCCCAGGCCGCCTTTGTCATGCAGTGGCAGGTGGAAAAGCAGGACATCGACCATGACGCCATTGTCAACAACGCCGTCTATGTCGACTATGCCGAAGAGGCGGCCGCCCGGCTTCTGGACGGTGCTGGTTGGTCACCGGACCGCCTGAAGGGCGAGGGGCTTGCCGTGCGTCCCCGGCGGCTGCACATCCAGTACCAGGCGCCGGCAATCTGGGGCGACCGGCTGCGGTTGGCCACCCACCTCCTCGAACTGGGCGACCAAGGCTGGACCCAGTACGTCGCCATCCAGCGTGACCGGGACGGGACGGGCATCGTCGAGTGCCTCCTCGAATGGCAGGTCCTCGACCGCGCCAGCGGCCAGGTGCAGCCCGTGCCGGCGCCCCTCGCCCATGCCCTCCAACTGCGAATCAGCGATACGGACAATACCCGTTCCGGTGGCGGCAGCACGACGCCATAGGGGCGCAGCATTCACCGCCAGTAGAGCCGGGGGCGATTCACGAACCCGCCCCTGCAAACTGGTCGGCGGCGGAGATGATAGGGGCGCTCCCTACGGCGATCGGAAGGTCAGAACCACGAACGCCCCGAGCACAATCACCGTCACGGTGACGATAAGCAGCAGCGTCCGGGCCACCATCCGCCCCGCCGGCGAGTGTACATAATCGTCGATGACGATGCGCATACCGTTGGCGCCGTGCAGCCAGCCAAAGATGAGCAGGACTAGGTCGAACAGCCGCCAACCCAGGAACTGCCAGCGATAGGCGATCAACTGGAAGCTGACGGCGTCGATGCCCATGGCGATGTGCATATAGAGCAGGTGAAAGAGGGCCATCACCAGCAGCACCACGGCCGAGATGCGGGTGAACAGCCAGGCCATCTGTTCCAGGTTGCCCGTCCGTCGGGGCCGGGCCAAAGAGTCCGCTTGCATCGCGCTGCCTCCCCTCTAGAACATGCGCGCCAGCATGACGGCCGCCGATGGCACAAAGGCCAGCACAAAGACGACCATCTGCACGCGCCACATCGCCGCCTGGTACCTGCCGGTGGTGGGCCAAACGTCGACGATCATGACCCGCACCCCGTTCAGGGCGTGGTAGAGGACGCCCAGGTAGAGGCCAAAGATGCTCAGCAGCTTGAACAGCACGCTGTGGTAAAAGAACAGCACCGAGTCAAAGATGTGGGAGGGAAAGGACATCAAAAAGATGTTCACGATGTGCAGAGTCAGAAACAGAAACACGCCCACGCCTGTGACCCGGTGGAGCATCCAGGCGATTTGCCCCTCGCGCCCCCGGTAGGTCACCGCCCGAAAGATGCCGGTGATGGCCGCCATACGCCCACCCTCCTTTTTGGGTTGAATGCCTCACCCTGATTGATCACGGCAGCGCCATGAGCCAGTCGTACATCTGCCGCAGATCCGCATCGCTGACCTGGCTCGCGCTGTAGGCCGGCATTCCTTCCTCGCCGCCGCGCACCACCCGCTGGAACTCGTCGTACGACAGATCCTCGCCGGTCAGGCGGGTGGCAGTCGCGCCCTCGGCGTTCGCGCCGTGGCAGGCGCCACAGCCCGCCTGGACCCACGGTGCCGGTTGCGCAGCCGGGGCCGGCCCCTCGGCCTGGGCCTGAAGCCAGTCGTACATCGCCTGTAGGGTCTCGTCGCTGATCTGGGCCTCAGAGAAGGCGGGCATGCCCCGCGCTCCCCCACGCACCACCGCCTGGAACTGGGCAAAAGGCCACGCGGTGCCCACCAGGCCCGGCCCGCTCCCACCCCGGCCGTCCCGCCCGTGGCAGCCGGCACAGGCCCACGTGCTCCACGGGTCCCGCTCCGGTGCAGCCGCCGCGGTGGGAGCCGGCCCCTGGGCCTGGGCCTGAAGCCAGTCGTACATCGCCTGCAGGGTCTGGTCGCTGACCTGGGCCTCCGAATAGGCGGGCATGCCGTGCGCGCCCCCGCGCACCACCGCCTGGAACTGGGCAAAAGGCCACGATGTGCCCACCAGGCCCGGCCCGCTCCCGCCCCGGCCGTCCCGCCCGTGGCAGCCGGCGCAGTTCGCCAGGGTCCAGGGGTCCTGCCCTGGCACGGCCGCCGCGGGTGGCACCGGATTCTGCCACCAGGCGTACAGGTCCTGGAGATCCGCATCGCTGATCTGACTGGCCGGGTACTTGGGCATCCCCGGACCGCCCCGGCGGGTGATGCTGGTGACTTCGTGCAGGGTCAGCGGCGTGTGGGCCAGGGCCGGACCCAGCTCGCTGCCCTCGGCGTTGAGCCCGTGGCAGCCTACACAGGCCGACTGGAACCACAGGTTGCCGCCGTTCGTGGCGTCGCCGGGTGCCACGGGTCCAGATTGGGCCGGCGCGCAGGCGGCGGCCAACAGCACGAGGGCCAGCAGGCCTAACGCAAGCCCGATTCGGTGCAAATTGCCCATCCCTCCCTCCTCCGGGAAGCGATCCAGCCCCTGCGAAACAGCGTCCCCATTCTACCACACCTGCCCTGAATGCTCAAACCGTCGTCTTCGCCCTCAAGAGGGTACCCCCGGGCCCACGCGCATGTCTCGGTCACACCGGGCCGAGTCCGGTGTAGCTCACTCCACCTCTGTGAGGAAAACCGGTTCGTAGGGGTGTTGTAGGGCGCAGCATGCTGCGCCCGTAGCTGTTGGACCGGCGGTCCGGTTCCGCCCCGATGGGCATCGGGAGTACAATCTGCGTTTTGACACGTTTCTCCGTCTATGCTACACTGTCATCCAGTTTTCTCCATAGTCCAGAAACCAAAAACGCGGGAGAACACTTGTGTATCGACAACAGCGGCTGAGAGTGCTCCGATCCCATACATGAGATAGTCAAGCAGATCGAAGGTGGACCCCAGAACCGATATTCCGAAATACTGGCAAGTTTCGGCGATTGAGGGCAGCAAGAACGCGATCGCCGATTTCACTTCCCAACGCCTGAGAACCGGCACCTGTTCTTCGGTTGCACACAGTAGGAAGTAGCATCCAAAAGGAAGCACAGAATCTGAGAAGTAGCTATAGTAGAGGTCATGCAGCTCTCCCTCAAGATAGCTTCCGATCCTAAAGATGTGGATTACTGCGATCAGTATCATAATGCTGAAGACAACTGCATGGCGCCTTGAAAAACCAACAGCGTTGCTCATAATGGTTCTTCTCCACGGTGCTCCGCGGCGTGTGTCCCTGTCTCAACCCTGCAGCCGTAACCTCTCCTTCGGCATCCAGCAGCGGGTCGAGCTCGCACCTGCTCAGCTTTAGGTGGCCGGCCAGCACAACTGTGGGGCGATGAGCGAAGGATCAGTCTCCAGGAGGCGATCCGGCACTTGCTGAGCAGTGCTCTCATTCTATCACACCTCTCCTGAATGCCCAAACAGCCGCCGGCGCCCTCAACAGGGTCCTTCCCGGCCCATGCACATGTTGGGCTCACACCGCATCTAATCCCCAATCCTCAAAATCCGCCCCCACCTCCCCCCTGGCAAGGAACTTGCATTCTGCCCAGCCTCTGTTATAATGCCCGGAGTTGAACCTGTCGAATCGGGTGGGCCCCAGCCGGAGGGGCCCGCTGAGGAGTCGTGCAAGCCATGGAATCCAGTCCGCAGAGGCGTTGTCCCCGTTGCGGGACGCCCGTCGCACAGCGGGCCGAGACCTGCCTGATGTGCGGGGCCACTCTGAAGGAACCGAAGAGGCGTAAGATCCGCTTGCCCCAGTCCGATCTGCTGGTGCCCCTGCTCATTGTGTTTGCCCTGGTTGTGCTCTGGCTGTGGCGGCCGTGGCAGGCCCGCGAGCCTCAGGCCCTAGAGCCCGGCTCGCCCACGGCAGCCGCGACGGCCACGCCCACCGGCACACCCACGGCGCCGCCGAGCGTCACCTACCAGGTGGCACCTACCGCCACGCCGCTCCAGTCGCCTACGGCGCCGCCCACGCCCACCGTGCCGCCCAACCAGACGGTTCACAAGGTCGAGTCGGGCGAGACGGTGAGCACCATTGCCAAGCTCTATGGCACCACCACCACCGCCATCCTGCAGGCCAACGGGCTCAAAAGCAATACCATCATCAGCGTCGGCCAGGAACTTGTCATCCCCTTGCCTATTGCCAACACCTCGACCCCGACGCCCACCTCCACACCATCACCGACCCCGTTCATGTATACCATCCGCACCGGCGATACCCTCAGCGCCGTGGCCAAGCGCTTCAACACCACCGTCGAGGCCCTGATGCAAGCCAACAACATCGCCGATGCCACCCGTATCCGTGCCGGCACCCAGATCCAGATCGTCCAGCCGCCCGATTTCTCGGCCACCATGGCCTACGCCATCCACGAGGTGGAGCAGGGGGATACCCTCTACACACTATCGGCCAAGTTTGGCTTGACCGTGGCCGAGATCAAGGAGATCAACGGCCTCACCAGCAACAACCTCCGCGTTGGCCAGGAGCTTCGCATTCCGGTGGGGACGGCCACACCTACCCCCACCCTGACACCTGAACCGACCCTGACCCCGACGCCCGGCCCGCCCTATCCGGCACCATCGCTTCTCAGCCCGCCGGATGGGACCGCCTTCGAGGGGGCCGACCAGATCATCTTTCTCAACTGGGCGTCGGTAGGCATCCTGGCCGAGGACGAGTGGTACGCGATCCAGGCGCGCCGTTCGGGTGTGGTGACCCAGCTTCTGCCGATCCAGTGGACGAAGGCCACCTCCTGGCGGCTGCCGTCCGATCTGTACATCGGCGGCCTGGAGGAGCCGCAGCGTTTCTACTGGCAAGTCTCGGTCATGCGCCAGACGGGCGTGCACGAGGACGGCACCTGGTCAGGCGAGACGATCAGCGCCCCGGGGACCACTAGAACCTTTACCTGGAAGTAGCGTACAGGGAATTGCAGGGAGGGCAAATGAGTACAGGCAAGATCATTGGTTATATCCTGGCCGGCATCCTCCTCTTCTTTGGGGTGCTGTGGCTTCTCTCCGCCTTCAGCACCGAGGCGCCCAGCCCGGGTGGTCGGCTGCTGGTCGGCGGGCTGCTAGTGCTGGTCGGCCTGGGCACCATCGTGGCCATCCGTCTCCGCGAACCAAAGCCCGACCAGGAAGTGGTCATCCGGCAGCAGGTCGACATCGGCGGCGATGTGAATATGGAGGCGCTCAAGTGCGAGAGCTGTGGCGCGCAGCTCGACAAGAGCGCCATCAGCCTGAGCCAGGGGGCGGTGATGGTCACCTGCCCCTACTGCAACGCTACCTACCAGATCGTCGAAGAGCCCAAGTGGTAGGAAGACCCTCAGGGTTTCGGAGAGCCCTGAGGGTCTGGTGCTCGGAGTAGCAGCGAGCGGTCTGTCACTGCGAGCGAGTGTCGTTTGCGAGCGAAGCAGTCTCCCTCTGGGTGACGGGAGACCGTTTTGTCGGCCAGCAGCCCCCTCGCAATGACAATAGAAAGGAACTAGGATGTTCACGAGAAAATCAACGGCGATTGGGATCATGGTCCTTGTCCTGATCCCTCTCCTGGTCATTCTGGCACCCATCGCACTCGCCCAGGACTATAGCTTCAACGTCTCGGAGAACCGAGTCGATCTCTACATCAATGACGATGGCACGGTCAACATCGTCTACGACATCACCTTTGCCAACGATCAGGGCGCCAGTCCCATCGACGTCGTCGACATTGGCATGCCCAACAGCACCTATGACCTCTCCAACGTCCGGGCCTCGATCAACGGCGCACCCCTGACCCGCATCAGCGACTCACCCTACGTCAAGCCTGGCATCGCCGTGGAGCTGGACGCCAACGCCATCCCGCCCGGCCGCTCGGGCACTCTCCACCTCGAGGCCACCGTGCGCAACCTCATCTACCAGGATAGCGCGGACTCTGAGTACGCCAGCTTGGAGTTCGCGCCCACTTGGTTCGACAGCCAATTCGTCCACGGCACCACTAACCTTGAGGTCAATTTCCACTTTCCGCCGGGAGTGACCGCCGACGAGCCACGCTATCATGACCAGGAATTCACCGAGGCCTACTTCGAGGATGACCGGGTTGTCTATTCGTGGCGCTCGTCCGAGGCCCTGGGCGACAGCCAGTATGTCTTTGGCGCCTCGTTTCCAAAGCGGGTCCTGGCCGAGGGCGTGGTCCAGAAGCCGCCCGCCTTCAATATCAACTTCTCGGCCTGTTGCAGCAGCCCCGTGTGGTGGATCGCCCTCTTTGGCGGTGGCTGGGCCTTTCTGGCCTTCCTCGGGAACTGGCGGCAGAGGCGGAGGCGCATGGAGTACTTGCCGCCGGCGCTGGCGGTTGAGGGTACCGGCGTCAAGCGCGGCCTGACGGCGGTGGAGGCGGCCATCCTCCTCGAGGCTCCGCTGGACAAGGTTATGACCATGATCCTCTTTGGCCTGGTCAAAAAGGGCATCCTGACCGTCGAATCGGAGAAACCGCTCAAGGTGCACGTCACCGATCCGCTGCCGCCCGATACCAAGCTGTGGTACTATGAACGGCGCTTCCTGGAGGCGGTTCGCGACGATGGCACCGTGGCCGATGGCGCCCTGCGCGACATGGCCATCGACCTCATCGGCGATGTGAACAAGAAACTCACCGGCTTTAGCCGCAAGGAGA
>Ga0316577_10001634_pt1 | contig 10715 bp, 9 predicted proteins | sample S5NA_FD_203073 | JGI IMG/M metagenome (GOLD analysis project Ga0316577, IMG submission 203073) | Rhizosphere microbial communities from salt marsh grasses in Alabama, United States - S5-7_050615r2r1 | ecosystem: Host-associated > Plants > Roots > Rhizosphere | place: USA: Alabama | collected... | reverse complement strand
TGTCATATCACGGGGGAAAGCAATCAGCAGTACCGCGTAGCCGACCATGGCGGGGTTGAACGGGTTATAACCCAGTCCGCCATACAGATGTTTGGCAATGACAATAGCAAAGGTAACCCCGACAATTGTCAGCCACCAGGGTGCCAGGGTTGGCAGCGCCAGGGCCAACAACATGGCTGTGACAACCGCACTGCCATCAGTCAGGAACGGCATCACAGGTCGTTGGCGCAGACGTAGCATACCGGCTTCAGTGGCCAGGGCGACGAATATCGCCAGCACTATGTTGATCATCAGGCCCCAACCGAAGAAATACACATAGGTCATGCAGCCTGGCAGCATGGCAAAGACTACCGCCAGCATAAGACGCGTCACACTATTCTGGGGCGGAGTGTGTGGCGAACTGTGTACTTGCTGCGAATTCACGGGTTCTCCTCGTTGTCGGCGCCGGCATTACGCAGGCGTTGACGCCGTTTCTCTACGGCCTCGATGGCTTGTTGCTGTTTTTCGTTCAGGTTTTCGATGTTCTTCTTCTGCTGTTCCTGTGTTGCGCGCTTTGCCTTGACGCGATCCATGGCCGCCTGGATCGCCGCCTGTTTGATGTCTGCCTCGCTGTCCGGTTTGGGTTGCGTCTTTTTTAATAATTCTTTCTTGCGGCGTCTGCGTTCCTCGTCTTCCTTTTTCTTGCGCTCCAGGCGCTGCAGGCGAAACTCGTGGCGCTGGCGGGCATGGTCGGCTTTTTCCTTGTCCCGTTCCTTGGCCCAGATTTCGGTTTTGGCAAAGCGATAGTATTGCACCAGAGGAATCCGGCTCGGGCACACATAGGCGCAACAGCCGCACTCGATGCAATCGAACAGGTTGTAGGCCTGGATTTTGTCGAAGTCCCGGGCCCGCGCATACCAGTACATTTGCTGCGGCAGCAACTGGGCTGGACAGACCGCGGCGCACTGTCCGCAACGGATACAGGGCATGGCGGGTTGCTGGTGGGGCTGATCCTTGGGTCGGGCCAACAGGCAGTTCGAGGTTTTGACCGTTGGCATATCCAGTGCCGGGATCCCGAAACCCATCATCGGGCCGCCCATCAGTACTTCATCCGTCTGGTCTTCGCGCCAGCCACAGGCGTTGAGCAGGTCAATGCAGGGCGTGCCGATGCGGACTTTCAGGTTGCGCGGCTGATCCAGAGTCTCACCGGTGACAGTGATATAACGTTCGACCAGTGGTTTGCCTTCATTGATGACCTTGCAGATAGCTGCGGCGGTGGCGACATTGTGGCACACCACACCGATATCGATGGGCAGGCCATGAGAGGGGACTTCCTTGCCAGTCAGGATCCGGATCAGTTGTTTCTCGCCACCACTGGGGTAGATCGTCGGGATCGATACAATCTTGAGGAACTCCGCTTCATGTTCCTGGAGCGAATTTTTGAGCAGGGTCAGCGCGACTTTCTTGTTGTCCTCGATCGCAATAATGCAGTGTCGGGCACGCAAGGCATGCTTCATGATCAGCAAACCGTCAATGATATCGCGCGGCCGCTCTTGCATTAGCATGGCATCACAGGTGATATACGGTTCGCACTCGGCGCCATTGAGAATCAAGGTGTCCACGGCATTGTCGGGGCCGGGATTGAGTTTAATAAAAGACGGGAATCCTGCCCCACCCAGACCGACGATGCCCGCATCCCGGATTACATTGCGCAGCGCGCTGGGATCCAGCTGCGCGTAGTCAGGCACCGGTTTGAGTTCGGTCCATTCGTCCTTGCCGTCCGGTTTGATGACGATGCTCAACAGGGGCAGGCCGGAGGGGTGTGGCACGCCGCGTTCCTCGATGGCGATTACCTCGCCCGAAGTGGAGGCATGAACCGGCGCGCTGACATACTCGCTGGCCTTGGCCACACGCTGGCCTTTCAGTACATGTTCACCCACCTTGACAACGGGTTCGGCCGGAGAGCCGATGTGTTGCTGCATAGGCAGGATGATCTCATCGGGGAGCGCGGCGGCGACAACCGGCTTTGTCATGGAGGCCTGCTTATGTTCCGGCAGATGCAGTCCACCATGAAAATGCCATAGCCTGCGTTTCATACGGGTTCCTCGATCGGAGGTTGTTCCAGTTCCGCTTCAGGCTCGGGCCAGCACCAGGTTTTGATGTCGTCTTCTACCGGGATGATGTGAATGCAGTCCACCGGGCAAGGTGGAATACACAGATTACAGCCGGTACATTCATCCTTGATCACGGTATGCATCTGTTTGGCGGCGCCGACGATCGCATCCACCGGACAGGCCTGGATGCACAGCGTGCAACCAATGCAAAGCTTTTCGTCGATGATGACGACGGTTTTCTTTTCCTTGTGCTCACCGTGTTCGTCGTTGAGCGGCTTGACGTCACGCCCCAGCAGATCGGCCAGTGCCACAATGCCTGCCTCGCCCCCGGGCGGACACTGGTTGATATCGGCCTCGCCCCTGGCGATGGCCTCGGCATAGGGCCGACAGCCCGGATAACCGCACTGGCCACACTGGGTCTGGGGCAGGATGGCGTCGATCTGGTCAACGATGGGATCACCCTCCACCTTGTAGCGCATTGCCGCAAAGCCCAGCAACAGGCCGAACAGGATGGCCAGCACACTCAGAATCAGGATGGCGGCAAGCATTACGCTTTCCGGCCTAGCCTTTTACCAGACCGGCAAAGCCCATGAACGCGATGGACATCAGGCCGGCCGTAATCAGTGCAATGGAGGGCCCCCTGAAGGCTTCCGGCACATCGGCTACGGCGACCCGTTCGCGGATGGCAGCAAACAGAACCAGTACCAGTGAAAATCCGACTGCGGCGCCAAAACCGTACAGGGCGGATTCAATGAAGTTGTGTTCGGTTTGCACGTTCAGCAGGGCGACACCCAGCACGGCGCAGTTGGTCGTGATCAGGGGCAGGAAAATGCCTAGTACTTGATACAGCAGGGGACTGGTTTTGTGGACCACCATTTCAGTGAACTGCACCACCACCGCGATGACCAGAATGAAGGCGATGGTCTGCAGGTATTCCAGACCAAACGGAGCCAGCAGGTATTCATTAACCAGGTAACTGCACACCGAAGAGAGCGTCAGCACAAAGGTTGTAGCGAGGCCCATGCCGGTGGCGGTCTCCAGTTTGCGTGAGACGCCCATAAATGGACACAGGCCAAGAAACTTCACCAGGACGAAGTTATTGACCAGGATAGTGCTAACGAGAATGAGCGCGTATTCAGTCATGAGGACACGTCTGGCGATGTGGTTGGCATCTTGCAATGATAGGCTTAGCGATCCATGACAACAACAGTGATCTTGTAAGGGAAACCGCCGATGTCATTAAATATCACTGGTTATTGATCCTCGTCACGCGCGCCCTGATACGTGACGGTGTTATTTGATCCGCATCCCTGGTTCGGCACCGTCATCGGGATGCAGGATCCACAGATCCTTGCCACCGGGACCGGCAGCCAGAACCATGCCTTCGGAAACTCCGAAGCGCATCTTGCGCGGTTGTAGGTTGACGACCATCACGGTTAGTTTGCCTTCGAGATCTTCCGGCGCATAGGCGGACTTGATACCGGCGAAGACGTTACGCGTCTCGGTGCCGATATCCAGCGTTAACTGGAGCAGTTTGTCGGCCCCTTTCACGTGTTCGGCCTTGACGATGCGCGCGATGCGCAGGTCGACTCTGGCGAAGTCATCGAATTCAATCATCTCGGCAACCGGTTCGATATTGCAGGCTGTGGCTGCTGGCGCACCGGTGTCGGGGGCAGGCTGCAGGTTCTCCCGGGAGGCCTCGACCATCGCATCGATGTGGTCCTTTTCTACCCGGGTCATCAGCGGTTTGAAAGTGTTAATGGTGTGGGCGGTCAGTGCTGTGGCGGCGTCTTCCCAGCGCAGTGGTTCAATATTCAGGAATTGCTCGGACTCTTCGGCCAGCATCGGCAGGATAGGCTTCAGGTAGGTTACCAGCACACGGAACAGATTAAGCCCAACACTGCACACGTCCTGTACCTCCTGTTCCTTACCGGCTTGCTTGGCCAGCACCCAGGGCTTGTGAGCGTCAATATACTGGTTGGCCTGATCGGCCAGCGCCATGATTTCGCGGACTGCGTGGCTGTATTCCCGGTTTTCGAACAGGGCGGCGATAGGTTCGCGCGCTGCGGCGAAGGTGTCGAACAGTCCGGGATCCGCCACAGTGTCAGACAGTCTGCCGTCGTACTTTTTGTTAATGAAGCCGGCGCAGCGACTGGCGATGTTCACCACCTTGCCCACCAGATCCGAGTTGACGCGCTGCAGGAAGTCCTCCAGATTTAGATCGATATCCTCGATACCGTTGCCCAGCTTGGCGGCGTAGTAATAGCGCAGGTAGGCGGGGTTCAGATGCTGCAAATAGGCCCGTGCGGTAATGAAGGTACCACGTGACTTGGACATCTTCTGGCCGTTAACAGTCAGGAAACCGTGACAGAACACCGCAGTCGGGGTGCGAAAATCGCTGCCGTGCAGCATCGCCGGCCAGAACAGGGTGTGGAAATAGGCAATGTCCTTGCCAATAAAATGGTACAGCTCGTGCTTGCTGTCCTTGCCCCACCAGGCATCGAAATCCAGCCACGGGTGAGTGTCGCAATAGTGTTTGAAACTGGCCATGTAGCCGATGGGGGCATCCAGCCAGACATAGAAGTACTTGCCTGGTGCATCCGGGATCTCGAATCCGAAATAGGGTGCGTCGCGGGAGATGTCCCAGTCCTGTAAACCGGTCTCGAACCACTCGTCGAGCTTGTTGGCGATTTCCGACTGGGTATGCTCGCCCCGCGTCCACTTGCGCAACATTGCCTCGAAGTCGCCGAGGGCGAAGAAATAGTGTTCCGATTCCTTTTCGATCGGCGTCGCGCCGGAAATGGCCGACACCGCGTTTTTCAGCTCGGTTGGCGCATATGTCGCGCCGCATACCTCGCAACTGTCACCGTACTGGTCCGCGGCGCCGCAACGGGGGCATTCGCCCTTGATGAAACGATCCGGCAGGAACATTTCCTTGATCGGGTCGTAGGCCTGCTTGATGGTTCGGCGGTGGATATGGCCGGCCTCGTTCAGGCGGTGGTAAATGGTTTCGGCCAGCGCGCGGTTTTCCGGCGAGTGGGTGGAATGATAGTTGTCGAACGCAATTTGGAAGTCGGCAAAGTCTGCCCGGTGTTCGTGGCCGGTACGTTCAATCAATGCTTCCGGCGTAATGCCTTCCTGCTGGGCGCGCAGCATAATGGGTGTACCGTGTGCGTCGTCGGCACAGACGTAGATCGCCTCGTGGCCTTGCATCCTCTGGTAGCGAACCCATATATCAGTCTGAATGTACTCCACCAGGTGCCCCAGATGGATGGAACCATTGGCGTAGGGCAGGGCGCTTGTGACAAGGATTTGGCGCGGGTCGTTTGACATAGTTTTCAGGTTATTGTTTTAGATACAAAAAAATCGCCTGCATCGGTCCAATACCGGAGCGGCGACCTTCCACATCTGGAATTCCGGGTCAGTTGTGGGTGGATATTTTACGCTAAATAGAAGTTGGCGTGGAATTTGTGTACTATTGCGCCCCCCGAACGCATTACTTAATTAGTTTACTTGGTTATTTAACCATGCGAAAAGCAGGAGATTTACATGGCTGACGTATCCCAAACGCAGATCGAAGAAGCGCTCAAAGGCTATATCGATCCCTATCTCGAAACCGATCTGGTCAGCGCCAAGGCCGTCAAGGACATCAAGATCGACGCCGGCAAGGTTGTGGTCGACGTGGTCCTGGGTTATCCCGCCGAGGGTTTCAAGGCGGAACTGGCCGGCAAATTGAAAGAAAAAGTCGAGTCCGTTGATGGCGTGAGTGACGCCACCATCAACGTCTCCAGCAAAATCGATGCCCATACCGCGCAGAAGGGTGTTGAACCCATCAAGGGTGTGAAGAACATCATTGCTGTTGCCTCCGGCAAGGGTGGCGTCGGCAAATCCACTACCTCGGTGAACCTGGCCCTGGCCCTTTCCGCCGAAGGTGCCACGGTTGGCATACTGGATGCCGACATCTATGGTCCCAGCCAGCCGCGTATGCTCGGTGTCAGCCAACAACCGGAATCCAAGGACGGCAAGAGCCTGGAACCGCTTAACAGCTACAACATACAGTCCATGTCTATCGGTTACCTCATCGACGAGGAAACCCCGATGATCTGGCGCGGCCCGATGGTCACCCAGGCGCTCGAGCAACTGCTCAACGACACCAACTGGAAGGACGTGGACTACCTGATTATCGACCTGCCGCCGGGTACCGGCGACACCCAGCTGACCCTGGCGCAGAAAGTACCGGTCACCGGCGCGGTCATCGTTACCACTCCGCAGGACATCGCACTACTCGACGCCCGAAAGGGATTGAAGATGTTCGAGAAGGTGGAAGTACCGGTACTGGGCATTATCGAAAATATGAGCATTCACATCTGCTCCAACTGCGGTCATGAAGAGCACATCTTCGGCGCCGGTGGGGGTGAACGTATGGCGGAAGAGAGTCATGTCGCCTTGCTCGGCTCCTTGCCGCTGGATATGTCGATTCGCGAAACCACTGACAGCGGCAAGCCGTCTGTGGTGGCCGATCCGGACGGCCGCATCGCCCAGATCTATCGCGACATCGCCCGCCGTGTTGCCGCCAAGTTATCGCAGCGCACCAAGGACTTCAGCGCCAGCTTCCCGAAGATTGTGATCCAGAACAACTGATCGTCGCGCTAACACAGTAATAAAAAAAACCGGCCAATGGCCGGTTTTTTTTGTTGCCGGGGTAATGCTTATTTCGGCTGGCCCTGTTGCGGCATTCCTTGTTGCTTGTGCATGCCCTGCATCTGCTTCGGCATGTCGTTCAGCTGCTTCTGCTGCTCCGGGCTCAGGGAATTATAAAAATCCATCCCGGCCTTGGACATGGCCTGCATCTGTTCGGCGTTCTCCTGCATCATCTTCATGCGCTCATTGAAAGGCATATTGGCCATGTGCGACATCATACCCTGCCGGCCACCGCCGCCCTGCATCATTTCCTGGCGACGTTGCATCATCTTGCTCATCGCACTTTTCTGTTGGTCAGCGAATTTGTTGAATTTGGCTTCCTGGGCAGGGGTCAGCTTGAGTGTGGATTTCATCATCTGGCTGCGCTGATCCATCATTTGCTGCATCTGGGCGGAATTACCCATCATGCCCGGATGACCGCCCATGCCACCCTGGCCGCCGCCCATACCTGCGGCATGGCTGTTGGCAATGGTAGCGACAGTGAGGGTCGCGGTGCCAAGGATGTTTCTGATCACTTTATTCATCGGTTACTCCTGTGAGGTAAATAGAAATTGATTAGCTGAGAAGAATCGTACACGGGTAATTGTACTGCCTGCGCGTAAAGAGGGGTGTGATTGTATTCGAATTCAGGAAAAAAACCGGGCGATGAGTTAAATGACCTGGCCACGGCGAGTTTTCTAATGGCCTGATTCCGGGTAGGCGTAATCTTTCTAGTGTTACTTGGCAATGGGATTATATGCCGTCTCAAATAAAAGAAGGGTTAGTGAGATTTAAATGGGGGATGTTTGTCGTCATGACCCGGCGTCAAGCACCGACTTCAACTTTTCATAGACCTCATCCGCCTCGATAACTTGCAAACAGACATTGTCGGTACACGGTGTCTTACGGTGGTTGGCAGCGCTGACGCAGGGGGAGCAGGCCAGGCCGGCGTAGATGGGGGTGCTATTGCCGAGGGAACCATACAGCTTCGGTGTTTCCGGACCAAAGATGACGAAGGTGGGCAGGTCGGTGATGGAGGAGAAATGGCCGGGGCCTGAGTCGTTGGTTAGCATCAGGCTGGCGATGCTGTACAGCACGGGCAGTTCCGCCAGCCGCAAGCGACCGGCGAAATTGACACAGCGTTCGTTATTCACCTGTTGTTTCAAGTCTTCCGCTTCCTGACGTTCGGCGGGTGCGCCGGTAATGAGGATGATTACGTCGAGGTAGTTATTAAGGATTTTTTGCATCACCGCGACATACCGTTCCGGCATCCAGCGCCGTTGCGGCAGCAGCTCGCTGGCGTTCGGGTTGATTAACACAATGCGATGCTGGTTGGGGGTGTAGCCGGGATAGTCTCTGTTTACCAGCTCGCGCATCGCATCCTGTTGTGTAGCACTGATTTCAGCTTTGGTGAGCCGGATTTCATCGTCGCTGACGAGGGTCTTGGAATAGGGGTGTTCGTCTTTTTTACTCAACAGGGCGTTGACCAGGGCGATGAAGGTCTTGCTGATATGTACGTGCGCGTTGTACGCCACCCGGTGTGTGAGCAATTCGCCCCGGTACAGGCCTTCGTTGTGAAAAGCATAAAAGCCGACCCGGTTGGCCGCACCCGACAGGCCCGTGAGCAGCGCAGTGAAGCGGGAGAACAGTTCCAGATCGATCACCGAGTCGATGCCCTGCCGGCGCGCCCAGAACAGGAAACGCAGCGTATCCGTGGCCAGCGGCACAAGACCGTCTTCGCGAATGGTGAACACATTTTTTTCCGCCACCGTTCCAAGCAACCGAAGGCTCGCGGCGTTTTTCTTGAAAATCAGGAAATACAGTTCCGCACCGTGCTGTTGCAACTTGCGCATGGCGGGATCCACCAGGATTGCACTGCCCATCTCCGACAATTCAATCAGCAAGACCTTGCGCGGCGTTTTGCGTTTTGCCGGGCTGAACACATGCACTAGGCCAAACCACAGCGTCAGCACAAAACACAACGGCACACCGGCGTAATAATCAATCTTGCGCATGGTATCGACTTTCATATCGATAGATCCTTGGGTTTGTAGTGGGCCAGACTAATTAGTGAGGTTCAGTAGAGTGATGTTTGCCGCTCAGATAAACAACCAGACCGGGCAGGCTGGCGACAACCAGAATGATGCCGTACAGAATGGACATGGACAAGACGACCGACTTGTCGGCGCCGAGCAGGGTGAACAGGCCGATCATCGCGCCTTCTCGTACACCCCAGCCGGCCAGTGAAATGGGGACCAGGGTCAGCAGGATGACCGGTGGGACGATTACCGTAAACGTTACCAGATCATAATCCAGCCCGACACTACGTCCGATGAGGAAGATGTTGATCATGGAGAACAGGTGGATCAGCACTGACAGGGTCAGTTGCACGGCGCTGTTATTCACACCGTGCATGATGGTGTACAGCTGGGTGGATATTCCTAACAGGTAACGCGTTAACCGCCATTGATTGAACCAGTGCAGGTGGTGGATAAAGATCAACACGATAAACCCGGCCACGCCGCCCAGTACGATCAGATTGAGGATCAGAAACAGGTCACGTGGCAGCAAGTCGGGCTGCAGGGCGTTGGCAAGCAGATTGAGTAGTAGCAGGCCGACCAGCCCGAGAATGCGATCGATGAACACGCCGCGAAACGCGTCGCGTTTGCGGAAACCGGTCGCGGCGACATCGAGCACCCGGATGGCGTCGCCGCCGATACTGGTGGGCAGGCCCTGGTTGAAAAACGAACCCTTGAAGTAACTCTTGATATAGAACGGTGCGGCCTGGCCGAACTCCAGTTTGTGCATCACCAGGTACCAGCGGAATCCGGCTAGCAGGGTGCTGAATAACTGGAACACCACCGCCAGTCCCAGCAGCGGCAGGCTGGCCCGGCGTATGACCTGCAGCACGCTGCTGATGTCGATGTGGCGGAAGATCAACCCCAGGATCACCAGCGTGACTACCAGCCGAATCAGCACCCCCCACTGATGGCGTCGGGTCGAGGTGTCGGTGCTGATGTCGTCAGTCATGCCGCGGGGTTCCCGGTCGAAACAGGCGCACCAGCCCCGGCAGGGCCAGGCCAAGGCAAAGCAGGGGAACGGCGATTTCCAGCACTCGCGCCTCCTTGTCACCTGTCTGGTGGACAAAAACGAGATAGTACACCGTCGTCACCAGCAACAGCGCGGCCGCCCGCTGCACCCACACGCCTTCGCCCGGGATGTGACGCGCCAGATGGACCCCGAGCAGGGCCGCGACCCAGCCCACCACCATACCGGCGGCAACGTCCATGGGCCAATGTGCGCCAACGGCGATACGCGACAATCCGATCAGTACGGCGAACAACAGCATGCCAAGGCGCGCCCGGTTGGAAAAGGGCAGCAAGGCCACCACCCCGGCCAGGGTGAAGGCCGCGGCGGTGTGACCGGACGGGAACGAGGTGGCGCTAAACATGTTGCCGATCTGGTGGAACTGATCGGCGGCCAGTACGTTGGGTGGCCGATCCAGCAAAAAGAATTCCTTGCCGCCATTGACCAGCAGGGTTGTGATCACTGCGGATAGCAGCGCGTTCCAGATCAGGTCCGGACGCCGACCGATAAAGGGTAGCACCAGCACCATGAGCATGCCCGCATCCCCGAACAGGGTGACATTCAGCCACAGGGCTGCAGGTTTCAGATAGAGCAGGTGATTTAGGAACAGGAACAGGCGCTGGTTGGTCCCGCTGAGGCCAATGCCGACGAGAAGCACCAGACCGGTAAGCGGGACGGCCCAGGTCCAGGCTGATTTGAGCGGCATGATGCGGTGCATGTTATTCAGCGTAGTCATGGCAGGCGTATAAAAAATAGGTGGTCGCCGGGTTGTCATGCTGACCTGCCGCAATCTCCTCCTCGAGCCGGCACTCGCCGAATTTGCCGATGCCGCTCACCTCGGGTCGGTTGCGATAT
>Ga0316577_10001633_pt1 | contig 10715 bp, 10 predicted proteins | sample S5NA_FD_203073 | JGI IMG/M metagenome (GOLD analysis project Ga0316577, IMG submission 203073) | Rhizosphere microbial communities from salt marsh grasses in Alabama, United States - S5-7_050615r2r1 | ecosystem: Host-associated > Plants > Roots > Rhizosphere | place: USA: Alabama | collected... | reverse complement strand
GCACCGTCGAGATGGACGGCCCCTACGAGGCCAACCCGGTGGACCACGGGCCGGCCATTTACCGCGACGATCCGACACTGCCCAAGGGCCAGACCAAGCAGATCGAGTGGCCCAAGGATGGGCTCGACGTGACGGTCTATCGCATTGTCAAGGAAAACGGCCAGGAGATCCGGCGCGATACCTTTTTCAGCCGCTACCGGCCCTGGCAGGCCGTCTACCTGGTGGGCACCCGCGAGGAGCAGTAGCCGATGGCGCCCAGACAGGGCTGCGTCGCCCACGCCGGCTGCGGCCCGAGACGGGCCTTTGAGCTTGTTTGAAGTGGGCACCCGCGAGGAGCAGTAGCCGATGGCGCCCAGACAGGGCTGCATCCCCCATGCCGGGTGCGGCCCCGGATGGGCCTTTGAGCTTGTTTGAACGATAGAGCCGTAACCGTCCAGGGGAAAGGGGCGCCCTGCACACCGTGGCAGGGCGCCCTCCCTCGTGTTAAATCATCCTGACTCGGGCAGCTTCTCAACCATTGGGGGTGGTGTGTGCGGAACCTGCACAAACATCCCCTCTGCATTGAGACAGTACGAGCTCAGGCCAGCTTGGGGCTGCGGCGGCGGACCATCACGCCCGTCCCCACCAGGGCGACGCCCAACAGCGCCAACCCGCCGATGATGACCGGCGCCGGCAGGTCGATGCCCGTGCCGGGCGGCAGCCCAAGGATGCAATGGTTCTCTTCGTCGAACTCGCAGCCGCCGTCCCGGTACACGTTGACGATGCTGAACCTCCACGCGCCATCGGCGTTCGCGTTGCAGTCGCAGCACATCACGTACAGGACGACCGATTCGCCATCCACCATGCTCCAGTCCGTCCGGTCCGCAACCAGGGGGCACACACGTTCCTGGACGTCAAGGTAGGCATCCATGCAGTCCTCGGTCGCGTCGTTCTCCGTGCAGCAGTCCTTGCACTCGGGGTGTTTGAGGATGAAGGGCTGGCAGCCGCTACCCTCGCGGTCCAGGGCATCAAAGTCACGGTTGATGACCACGTAATAGGGCGGCGTATCGGGGTTGCAGTCCTTGCTCGCCACCGGGTCATCGGGGCACTTGCCGCCGCTGGCATAGGCCGTCAGGGGCACGACCAGGATTACCAGCAGCAGAATCAGCGCGGTAACTCTCCAAGTGAAACGCATCCGTCTTCCTCCTTGTTGTTCTGGGCACTGGCACACAGCCAGGCACGGGGTACTCTAGCCTCAATGCAGTTGAAATCGGCTCCAAAGCCCGTCTCGGGCCGCTCCCGGGGGTGGGGGCTTGAGCCTCGTTTGAACGGCATTGACTCTAGCCTGCATCGCCACCGGGCGGTGAGACACAGATCGATCTCGTGGTCGCGCATCACCTCCTTCCTCCCAGGCCTGGATCTGGGCGGCTCACCTGGACCGGTCCAGGCGCGCCGGGTTTAGTCAGGCCCGCCCCCTCCGCGGGCACCTTGCGAGCTGTCCAGCTCGTCAAGGTACTCCAGGATGCGGGTCCGTATGTCCTCGTCGTCGGCGTGGTTCAGCGCCTGCTTGAATGCCTCGATGGCTGCCTCGCGCTGCTCCAGTGCCTTGTAGGCCAGGCCCTGGTAGAAATGGGCCTGCTCGTAGCCAGGATCCAAATAGAGGGCCTGTTCCAGGTGGGCCAGCGCCCTCTCCGGCTGCCCCAACTCCAGGTCCACCGCCGCCAATAGTGCATAGGCTGCGGCCTGATCGCCTCCATACGAGAGCACCTGTTGGGCCGCTGCCCCGGCCTCTTCCGGCTGGCCGGCCTCGTAGTAGGCGATGGCCATGTTAAGCAGCGTCTTGGCCCGAGGTTCGTCCAGGGCCAGGGCGGCGGCGTAATGTTCCAGCGCCTCCTCGTAGCGGCCCCGGGCCTGCAAACTGTAGGCCAGGTTGTCCTCCACCGAGGCCACGCCCGGCTCCAGCTCCAGCGCTTGCTCAAAGGCGTCAATGGCCCGGTCGTGCTGGCCCCGCCGGGCATAGATCAGCCCCAGATTGTTGTACACCTCGGGCAGGTCGGGCGCCAGCTCTCCGGCCTGTCGAAAGGCTCGCTCGGCCGCGGCCATATTCCCTTGCTCAAAGTAGAAGGTGCCCAGGGCCAGCCGCGGCCCCGGGTCCGCCGGCGTCAGGCTTGCCGCCGCCTGCCACGCCGCGGCAGTACACGTTGGCTGTCCATGATCCCAGCACCACTGACCCAGGCCCATGGGCGCTACCAACAGAGCTTGGCGGGCGCCGGGGCGGGCCAGTAAGAGGAGCAGGACCAGCAGCAAAATAAGCGCTGCCCCCACCCGCACCGCCGCGCCCGGCCCGGTGGAGCGCCACACACGCCTGCGCCTGGCCCGCAAGGCCAACAAGTCGGCCCGCCGCAAATATCGGATCTGGACGGCGGTCCGGGCCTGTAGGGTGGCACTGCTCGGCCGCCCCTCGGCCAGCATCATTTCACCAAAGGTGCTGCCCGGCAGCAGGACCAGCCGCGGCCGCTCCCTCTCCCCCTCGTCGTCGTAAATCGCTACCTGGCCGCGGATGACCAGGCCCAGGCAGTCAGCACGCGCGCCCTGCAGCACGACAATCTGCCCGGGCGCGTACGTCGAGGTTTGCATCTGCTGTGCCAGGCGATGCACATCGGCGGAACTCAGCCTCCAGCGGCGAGCCAGCCGGCCCAGCCGGTGGCGGACAATGTCGTGCGCTCTGGCCGGGCCAAGTCGGATGTCCGTCGCCTGCTCGGAGATAGGGACTCCCCTACTCATCAGCCCTCACCGTGTTTCCGCCGGTCACTGGCTTCAATTTCGAACCTTCTCAATAGTTCGAGGCAGATGTAGGGCACGCTGACTACTTGCCCCCTATCCCCCAAGTTATCGAGACGATAATTAGTTTACCATATTCTTGACAGATTGTCAATAAAGCAGAGTTGACGCCAATTCTGCATAGGGGTATAATGTGGTCATGGAGATCGGAGCCCGTTTTGGTAGCACCCTGGACCGCCTGACCGTCCGGCCGCCCACCCGCCGCGGCGGGCTGGCGCGGGCCCTTTCCAGTTTGCTCATCCTGCTGGGCATCCTCCTTTTGCTGGCGGCCGCGGCCTATGCCGCCTATTCAGGGCTCAACACCTGGCTCATGGGCCAGGACCGCTACCTGCGGGGCGATGACCTGGCTGCCCTGTCGCTGCCGGCCATGACCTGGACGCCCTCGCCGTCGCCGACGCCATCGCCCAGGCCGACCACGACCGGCACGCCGACGCCCATCCCCTCACCCACCCCAACGCCGACGCCCAAGCCAGCCTCGCCGCCCGTTCGGATTCGCATCCCGGCCCTGGGCGTGAACCGCTCCATCATCCCCCTGCCTCGCGTGCGCGACCGGCGCACCGGGGCCTGGACCTGGAACACGAACCGCCTCTTTCGCTCGGGGCGCAGCGACCTGGTGGGCCATTGGAGCGGCTCGGCGTCTCCCGGCGAGAGTGGCAACATGGTCCTGGTGGGTCACAACTATGGCTATGGCTACAACGGCGTCTTTGTGCGGCTGGGCAGCCTGCGCAAGGGGCAAAAGATCTATGTCGTGAACCGCGCCGGGCAGACCTTTGCCTACCGGGTCACCAAGGTCAAGCAACTGCGCTGGCGGCTCGAGAACTTTGGCGAGCTGACCCAGCACCTGTATTACCTATCGCCCGGGGGGGGCGAGCACCTGACCCTGGTTAGCTGCGCTGGGGCCAACATCGAGCCCTTTCCCAAGCGGGTCTATGTCGTGGCCGAGCCTGTGCCCTAAACATCGCCGGCCTTCTACCACGTCATGGCCGGTGGGGCAGGTACCTGCCCCACCGGCCATGACGTAATTCGGCCTGATCTATTCGGCTGGGGCTCCTAGCGGGACGCGCGGCCGGATCCAGGCCCAGCCCACCACGGTCAGGCCGGCCAGGATGAGCAGCGCCGGCCCGACCAGGCGCAGCGGCCACCATTCGCCGACAAAGGTGACCATCAGCGACAGCCCCAGCCCGCCGATGGCACACAGGATCAGGCCCGCCGTGACCAGGCCCCGGCTGTGGGTCAGTGCCCCGGTCAGCAGCAGGGCCAGGCCCACCGACAGCGGCTCCACGGCCCACAGCACCGACCACCAGCTCCACAGCCCGGTGATGGCGCAGAACTGGAACACCAGGCCGTTCAGCCCGATGATGGTCGCCGGGATGAGGAACCAGACCAGGCGCATGTACAGGCCGGCCAGGATAAAGCCGGTGGCCAGCGAGATCAGCTCCATGGGCCACAGCCAGGCCCACACGTTCCAGGCGTCGAACACGCTGGCCAGCAGCAACATGCCGCCCGTGGTCAGGATGGGCAAGCCCGGGATAAAGAGGGCGCCCAGGCCCCGGTTGCCGCGCACCAGGAGGGGCGGCGCGACAAAGAGCAGACCCACGCCAATGACCAATACCGGCCAAAAGCGCCACAGAAAGCCGAGAGGGTTGAGCCCCAGCAGCGCCGTCATCCCCATGCACATCAACGACAGCAAGCCCACGGCGATCATGGCCGCACCCAACAGAACACGAGATCGATTCTCCATTTCAGTTTCCTCCTTCTTGTTGCTTCCTGATAGTTGGGTGTGTGCGGGCAGATTCTCCGCCCCCCCACACACCAACTTACGATCCTACGATGGCGCCCAGCAGGACGACCAGGCCGGCCAGCACCAGGCTGGGGCGCCACACTGCCCGCGCGACCTGGCGGCTCACCCGCTCCGCGCGCTCCCCTTCGGAGGCCAGCCGGATGGGGACAAAGATGGCGCCCGCCACCAGCAGCAACTCCAGCGGCCAGAGAAGGCTCCACAGGGGCCAGGCGCCGGTTATCGCGTAGAATGACATCAGATAGCCGTTGCCCAGCACGATGGCTGCCGGGATCAGGAGCCAGATCGAGCCCAGGGCCTCCATCAGCAGGCTCAGAAACAGCCCGACCAGCAGCAGCTCGAAGGGCCAGCCCCGGCCAAAGATGCCCCACCAGCCCGTAACCAACCCTGCAAGGATGGCGATGAGGTTGCCGAACACCAGCAAACTCACCCCCTTGAGGGCCGCCTGGGCCACACTGCTCGGGGCGGGAGTGTCCACCGCCTCCCGCCGTCCACTCCAGGCCGCGCTGTGCTCGCCGCGGGCCACCGCTCCGGCTGCCCGGGCCGAACCAGCCGGTTCCGGGGCCGCCTCTGCCGGCGTGGCCTCCGCTGCGGCCTCGGCCGCCAGCTTCTGGCCCAGCGTGGCATCGGTATCCTCACCCGCCCGCTCGGCCGCCAGCGACTTTTGCCGGGCGGAGCCACTGAGCACGGCCACCGACTCGGACGGCGCTTCGGCCGTGGTGAACGACAAGGGCAGCGAGATGCGCTCCGGCAGCGCCAGGCCTACCTCCTCGCTGGCCGCCCGAAGCGCCAGGGCCATCTCCTCGGCGCTCTGGTAGCGGTCGTTCGAGCGCTTGGCCAGGGCTCTGAGCACCACTCGCTCCAGCGGCTCGGGGATCGAAGGATCCACCTGGCGTGGCAGCGGTAGTGGGTCGTTGACGTGCTTCATCAGGATGGCCAGCGGCGTCTCGGCGTCAAAGGGCGGGTCGCCCAGCAACATCTCGTAGAGCACGATGCCCAGGGAATAGATGTCGCTGCGCACGTCGCAGTGACCTTCCAGCCCTTGCTCCGGCGACATGTAACTTAGCGTGCCCATCAGCGCCCCCGAGATGGTATAACGCGTCCCGCCAATGATCTGGGCGATGCCAAAGTCGGTCAGGACCGCCTGCCCACGCCGGGTCAGCAGGATGTTGGCCGGCTTGACGTCGCGGTGGATCATGCCCTCGCTGTGGGCGTAGGCCAGGCCGTCCAGCACGTCCAGCAGGATGCGCACCGTCTCGCCCCAGGGCATGCGCTCCTCTCGCAACCGGTAGTCGTCCAGGCGCCGGGCCAGGGTGTCGCCCTCCAGCAGCTCCATGACCATGTAGTAGAGGTCGCCGCGGGCGTCAAAGTCAAAGACCTGAACGATGTTGGGGTGCCGCAGGGCGGCCACCGCCCGCGCCTCGCGCTTGAAGCGGGCCAGGAACTCTTCCTCCTCCACCAGGTCACTGCGCAGCACCTTGATGGCCACGTAGCGGTCCAGCTGCGGGTGGTAGGCCCGGTAGACGCGGGCCATTCCGCCGCGCCCCAGCGCTTCCAGCACGCGATACTTGCCCAGGTTCTGTCCTTCCAGCGAATCCACCGGCACGTTCTCCTCCCTCTTCTGCTGCCAGGATACCACAATCGGCAGGGGGGTACCTATCCGTTAGCTAACAAGGGCCTATAATCTGTCCATGAATATGTCACCTCAAGGATCGAGGGTGGGGTGAGGATTTTTCCCCACCCCACCCTCGATCCTCGAATACAGGGGACTGTCAGCCGGCCTCCTCGCGGGCGATCAGCTTGTAGCCCAGGCCGCGCACGGTGAGCACCAATTGGGGGTTGGCCGCATCGGGCTCGATGCGCGTCCTCAGGCGCCGCACCAGGTTCTCGATCTGGTAGTCGTACACGCCTTCCTCGTACTCGGGCCATACCGCGCGGCCGATCTCGTCCTTGGAGCAGACCTGGCCGGCGCGCCCATAAAGATAGACCACCAGGGCGAACTCTTTGGGCGAGAGGCTGATCACCCGCCGGTCGACGCGCACCAAGCCGGCCGCCGTGTCGACCTCGATCTCGGGAAAGGGGGTTTCCAGGTAGGTGCTTTCGGGGTCGTGAAAGAGCAGGACCACGTCGCCGATGCCGATCCGGTCACCGTCGCGCAGCTCCACGGGGGCCATGAGGCGCTCGCCGTTGAGAAAGGTGCCGTTGGTGCTGCCCAGGTCGGCCAGCACCAGGCGCCGGCCCTCGCGCTGTACCCGGGCGTGCTCACGCGAGACGCGGCGGCTGGTGACCACGATCTCGTTTTCGACGGCCCGGCCAATGGTTACCGTCCGGTCCGTGAGGAGGTGCTCCCGCCCCGTGGGATCTGTCAAGAAAGGAACCGCTTCCGTGCTGGCCATCTCCGCCCTCCAGCCGATGCCTCGATCGATCGCGCCTCTGTTCCCGGGTGTTGGGCAACGGTGCAGATTGCCCAGCAGATTGCCCAGGCACCTTGCCCAACATCTGCCCCCGCGGGGCCGATTATACCACAGCCGCCCCAAATCTACGAAAAACTTTGACGTGTGTGAGGTCGGTTCCACCGACCTCACACACGTCAAAGTTTACTGAGGCCATCGTTTTGGGGTATAATGGACCCCGGAAGAGGAGCGTGGCATGCGCAACAGGCTGATCATCATTGTGGCGATCCTGGTCGCCGTCATAGGCTGGTGGGGGCTGTACGAGCTGACCCGCCAGGTGGGCCCCGAGCAGCCCGGCGCCCTGGCCTTCTTTTTGGCCCTCCTCTTTGTCGCCGTAACCGGGACCGTGGCCCCGGCGACTGCCTATCTCAACCGCCGCCTGGCCCCCGAGGCTGTGGCCGCCGATCCGTGGCGATTCTTCCGGCACAGCGTCTGGGCCGGAGTGTGCGTGGCCATCTGTGCCTGGCTTCAGGCACACCGCATCTTCAACGTGGGTTTTGCCCTGATCATCGGCCTGATGTTCGTCGCCGTCGAGATCTTGATCGTCCGCCTGCGGGCCGAGCCATGAGGCCGGCCCCCGACATGGCCCTGGCCCGGCACCGGCCGGGGTCAACACGAGGGAAGCCATGAACGTCCAGCAAGAGCTCCGCCACCTGCCCAGCGTGGACCGCCTGCTCCAGCATCCACGCCTGGCTGCCCTGGTCGAACGCCGGGGCCACGACCTGACGGTCGACGCCATCCACCAGGTCCTTGACGCCAGCCGAGAAGAGATCCGCGGTGGGGCCGCCTGCCCCACCGTCGACGTCCTGGCGGATCGGGTCGAGCAGCGCCTGGAAGCCGGGCTGCGCCCCACCCTGCGCCCGGCCATCAACGCCACCGGCGTCATCATCCACACCAACCTGGGCCGCGCGCCCCTAAGCGCCGAGGCCCGGGCGGCCATGGACGCCGTGGCCCTGGGTTATTCGAACCTGGAGTACGACCTGGAGGCCGGACAGCGGGGCTCGCGCTACGTCCACGCCGAGGGGCTGCTCTGCCGGCTCACCGGCGCCGAGGCGGCCCTGGTGGTCAACAACAACGCCAGCGCCGTGCTGCTGATCCTGATGGCCCTGGCCCGGGGCCGGGAGGTGATCCTCTCCCGGGGGCAGTTGGTCGAGATCGGCGGCGGATTCCGCATCCCCGACGTCATGCGCCAGAGTGGCGCCGACCTGGTCGAGGTCGGCACCACCAACCGCACCTACGTGCATGATTACGAGGCGACCATCACCGAGCGGACGGCGGCCCTCATGCGCGTCCACCGCAGCAACTTTCGGCTGATGGGTTTTACCTACGAGCCCGAGCTGGCCGACATGGTGGAGCTGGCCCGGCGGCACGACCTGCTGCTGTTCGATGACCTGGGCAGCGGCACCCTGCTGGATACGGCGCCCTACGGCCTGACCCACGAGCCGACCATGCAAGAGAGTGTGGCCGCCGGCGCCTCGCTGATCTCGTGCAGCGGTGACAAGCTGCTGGGCGGCCCCCAGGCCGGCCTCATCCTGGGGCGTGCCGCCCTTATCGCCCGGCTCAAGCGCTTCCCCCTGACCCGCGCCCTGCGCGTGGACAAGACGACGCTGGCCGCCCTGCAAGCCACCCTGCTGCACTACTTGCTGGGCAAGGCCCCACAAAAGGTGCCGGTGTGGCGCATGATCAGCCTCGAGGCCGACCAGATCGAGGCCCGCGCCCGGCGCTGGGTGGGCGAACTGGCGGAGCGGGGCGTGCCATCGGCCGTCGTGCCCGGGCGCTCCACCGTCGGCGGCGGCAGCCTGCCGGGCGAGACGCTGCCCACCCACCTGGTGGCCCTGGCGCTCGAGGCGCCCGACGAGATCGCCGGGCGGCTGCGTGCCGGCGAGCCGCCCATCATCGCCCGCATCGAGAACGACCGGCTGGTGCTCGATCCGCGCACCGTCCTGCCCGAGCAAGAGCCGGCGCTGTGGGACCTGGTGGCCCAGGCCGCCGCCGTCCCCAGCAAGCTCGGGACTCCTCCGGCGGATCTGGAGACGGCGTGACGTTGCCTCAACCTCAACCGCAACCCTCAGCCAGGGTCCAGATCGCTCGCGCCGCCGGGCTGGTCATGGCCCTGTTCGTCGTCAGCCGCGCTCTGGGCCTGCTGCGCGAGGTGGTCATCAGCCACCGTTTCGGCACCGGCGGCGAGCTGGACGCCTACCTTGCCGCCTTCCGGCTACCCGACATCCTCTTCCAGATCGTGGCCGGCGGCGCCCTGGCCTCGGCCTTCCTCCCCACCTTTGCCACCCTACTGGCCGGCGACGACGACGAGGGCGCCTGGCGGCTGGCCAGCGCCGTCATCAACCTGGTCCTGATCCTGACGGCGGTCCTGTCCGTCGCGGCCGCCCTGGCGGCGCCCTGGCTGGTGCGCACCGTCGTCGCCCCCGGCTTTCCGCCGGCGCGCCAGGACCTGACGGCCGGCCTGATGCGCCTGATGCTGCTGACGCCCACAGTTTTCGGCGTCAGCGGGGTGGTCATGGGCATCCTCAACGCCCGGCAGCACTTTTTGTTGCCCGCCCTGGCGCCCATCGTCTACAACCTGGGTATCATCGGCGGCGCTGTGCTGCTGGCCCCCAGGTTGGGGGTGCAAGGGCTGGCCCTGGGCGTGGTGGTCGGTGCCCTGGGCCACCTGCTGGTCCAGTTGCCCGGCCTGGCGCGCCACGGGCTGCGCTACTCGCCCGTCCTGGGCCTGCGGGACCCCGGTGTCCACGAGGTGGGCCGCCTGATGCTGCCCCGGGTGCTGGGGCTGGCCGCGGTCCAGGTTAACTTTTTGGTCAATACCATCCTGGCCTCGGGCCTGGTCGCCGGCAGCCTGGCGGCCATCAACTATGCCTGGCTGTTGATGCTGCTGCCCCAGGGCGTCTTTGCCCAGTCGGTGGCCACGGCGGCCTTTCCCACTTTTTCGGAGCAGGCCGCCCGCGACCGGCGCGCCGAGATGGGCAGCACCCTGGCCGCCACGCTGCGCGCCGTGCTGTACCTGACCCTGCCGGCGGCCGTGGGCCTGCTCGTGCTGCGCCAGCCCCTGGTCCAGATCGTCTTTCAGCGGGGAGCTTTTACCGAGACCTCGACCCACATGGTGGCCTGGGCGCTGGCCTTTTACGTGCTGGGACTGCCGGCCCACGCCGTGGTCGAGATCGTGGTCCGCGCCTTTTATGCCATGCACGACACCCGGACGCCGGTGGCCGTCGGCGTGGCGGCCATGGCCCTCAACGTCGTCCTCAGCCTGGCCTTCCTCGCCGCCTTTCAGGCCCTGGGCTGGATGCCCCACGGCGGCCTGGCCCTCTCCAATTCGCTGGCCACCACGGTCGAGATGGCCGTGCTGCTGGTCCTGCTGCGCCGCCGGCTGGGCGGCCTGGAAGGCCCCGAGATGCTGCGCTCGCTGGGGCGCATGGCCCTGGCCGCCGTGCCTATGGCCGCCATCGCCGCTGGCGTGGCGCACTGGCTGGAGGCCCTTGGCCCCTGGCTGGCCGGCGGGCTGGCCGTCGCCCTGGGCGGCGCGGCCTACGTGCTCCTGTCGTTGGCCTTTGGCTCGCCCGAGCCGCGGGCCGTCCTGGGCCTGCTCCGCTCCCGCTCCTGATCCAAATTTCTCGGGTGTGGGGGCGCTC
>Ga0316577_10001632_pt1 | contig 10720 bp, 9 predicted proteins | sample S5NA_FD_203073 | JGI IMG/M metagenome (GOLD analysis project Ga0316577, IMG submission 203073) | Rhizosphere microbial communities from salt marsh grasses in Alabama, United States - S5-7_050615r2r1 | ecosystem: Host-associated > Plants > Roots > Rhizosphere | place: USA: Alabama | collected... | reverse complement strand
CTGAGGGGGAGACTGCTGGGGGTCTGGAGACGGCGATTATCGATCGTCTGGCGAGCCCGGCTCGATTTGACTCTTCGAGTAGGACGGCCGGAAGGCCCGCGGTATTGACGAGCAGAGCATCGCCGATGCCCTTCCTGCGAGACGGGTAACAGTTCATTCCGGGGACATGGGTGACTCTTTCCCCTCCAAAGGAGGGGGAGGTGCCTTGGAAGGAGAGTCACGTTGTGGACGAACGTCTCCGGTTTATTGCCCGCCTTCTGGATGGCGAGAAGATGTCGGCGCTGTGCTCGGAGTTCGGGATCTCGCGGAAGACGGGCTACAAGATCTACGGGCGCTACAAGGATTGCGGGATTGAGGGTCTGACCGATCGGAGTCGGCGGCCGCATCGGCATGCGAACCAGCTGCCAATGGCGATCGAGAATCTGATCGTCCGGCTCAAGAAGGAGTACCCGGGGTGGGGTGCCCCGAAGATCCGCGAGCGCCTGCGACGTCGGTACGCACCGGTGCAGTGCCCTGCCATCAGTACGGTCCACGCGGTGCTGGATCGGCATGGCTTGGTGAGGCGCAGGAGGCGGCGTCATCGGGCGAAGGGGACCACCCTCTCACAGCCCGTGCACCCCAACGAGCTCTGGTGCGCCGACTACAAGGGCGAGTTCATGCTCGCCAACCGGCAGTATTGCTACCCGCTCACGATCACCGACTTCGCCAGCCGTTACCTCCTCAGCTGCGAAGCCCTGTCGACCACGAAGGAAACCTACGCCTTCGTGGTGTTCGAGCGCGTCTTCAAGGACTTCGGACTTCCCTTGGCGATCCGCACGGACAACGGCGTGCCCTTTGCCTCTGCCCACGCCCTCTACGGCCTGAGCAGGCTATCGGTGTGGTGGCTGCGGCTCGGCATCCAGATCGAGCGGATCAAACCGGGCCACCCAGAGCAGAACGGCCGCCACGAGCGGATGCATCTCACGCTGAAGGCCGAGGCCACCAAACCTGCGGCAGACAACGTCTTGCAGCAGCAGGCTCGCTTCGACGACTTCATCCAGTGCTACAACGAGGAGCGGCCTCACCAGGCGCTGGCCATGAAGCTTCCGAGCGAGGTCTATAGCAAGTCGCCGCGTCCCTATCGCGGCCTCTGCGAGGTCGACTACCCCTTCCACGACTGGACGGCCACCGTGACCAACTGCGGGCGTATCTGCTACAAGCGCCGCAAGATCAACCTGAGCCAAGTCTTCGCAGGCCAGAACGTCGGCGTCAAGCAGGTGGGCGACCGGATCTGGCTCGTCAGCTTTATGGACTACGATCTGGGCTACTTCGACGACAAAACGTGCCGCCTCGAGCCGATCGAGAATCCCTTCGGTCCGAGGCTGTTACCTATGCCTCCGGAATGATCTGTAACCCATGTCCCCGGAATAGACCAGAGAGGGTTGGAGGCGGCGCCCGGAGTCGAACCGGGGAATAGAGGTTTTGCAGACCTCCGCCTTAACCACTTGGCTACGCCGCCTGCGCCAACCACTGATACTAGCGAGGGCCGGTCCCCCGATCAAGGAGACGCCGGGGTCTTGACGAGACCGCGCCCCGTCATTATTGTGTTTGAGTCGCTGAGAGCGGGAATAACTCAGTGGTAGAGTGCGACCTTGCCAAGGTCGAAGTCGCGGGTTCGAATCCCGTTTCCCGCTCCAATCTCCCACCAGGCTACCGTCCCTCGGCGTCGAAGGCGTCCCTTTCGTGGCGGATCGTCGGCCCCTCGGGTCCGTGGTCGATCGCAACGACGTCGAAGCGCACCCGGGACTCCGACTCCCGGTGGACGGCCGCCCAGTGCTGGGCGGCCCGGATCACCCGCCGCCGCTTGAAACCGGTGACCGCCTCCACCGCTCCCCCGTGTGAGCGGTCGCCGCGCTCCTTCACCTCGACAAAGACCAGGGTGTCCCCGTCTCGCGCCACGACGTCGATCTCCCCCGTCCGGCAGCGGTAGTTCCGCTCCAGGATCGCGAAGCCCTGACGCCGAAGGTGCTGGCAGGCCCGGTCCTCTCCGGCCGTGCCCCGGCGCCCGTCGTCGCTCACCCCGGCGTCCGGCTCAGCGCCTGCGGCGCCAGCGCGTGGCGCCCCGGGTGTCCTCGAGCACGATCCCCATCGCTTCGAGGCGGGCCCGGGCCTCGTCGGCCCGAGCGAACTCGCGCTGCCGCCGGGCCTCCTGGCGCTCGTCGAAGAGGGCCTGCTCCTCCGCCGAAAGCTGATCCGCGGCCTCCTTGGGCAGGAGCACGCCGAAGACCGAGTCCATCCCCTTGAGGGTCGAGCGCACCGCCCCCGCCCCGCTCCGGGTGAGCTCGCCCTCCGCGAGCAGGGCGTTGGCCCGACTCACCAGGCCGTGGACGGCGGCCAGGGCCTCCGGCGTGTTCAGGTCGTCGGCCAGGGCCTCGCGGAACGTCGTCTCCGCGTCCGTGCAGGCCTTCCTGGCCTCGCCCTCCGGCCCGTCCCCCTGCGTCTCGTCGAGGCGCTGGACGAGGCCCCAGATCCGCTCGAGGGCGGCCACGGACTGCTCCAGCCCCTCGAACCCGAAGCTCAGCGGCTTGCGGTAGTGAGAGCCAGCGAGCAGGTAGCGAATGGAGTCCGGCGAGTGACCCCTCTCGAGGATGTCCGGGATCGTGAAGAAGTTGCCCTTGCTCTTCGACATCGTCTCGTCGTCAATCAGGAGGTGCTTGACGTGCATCCAGTGTCGGACGAAGGGCTCGCCGGTCGCGCCCGAGCTCTGGGCGATCTCGTTTTCGTGGTGCGGAAAGATCAGATCCTCCCCCCCGATGTGGAGGTCGAACGTCTGGCCGAGGTACTTCATGCTCATGGCCGAGCACTCGATGTGCCAGCCCGGCCGCCCGCGCCCGAACGGCGCGTCCCACTGCGCCCACTCCGGCTCGTCGCTCTTGAACTTCCACAGCACGAAGTCGCGTGCGTTCTCCTTGTCGTACTTGTCGGTGTCGACCCGGGCCCCGGCCTTGATGCCCTTCACGTCGAGGCCCGACAGCCGTCCGTACTCGGGAAACGACGCGATCCGGAAATAGATGCTGCCGTCCGCCTCGTAGGTGTGCCCTCGGGCGGTCAGACGCGCGATGAGGTCGATCATCTCCGGAAGATGCTCGGTGGCACGGGGCATGAACTCAGGGCGCTCGATCCCCAGGGTCGTCATGTCCTCCTCGAGGGCCTCGATCCACGGCCGGGTGAAGCCCTGAAGATCCTGATCCGCGGTCACCGCCTGCTGGATGATGCGATCGTCGACATCGGTGATGTTCAGGACCCCCTTCACACGAAAGCCCAGGTACCGTAGGGCCCGCCGCAGGACGTCGGTGGTCACGATGGTGCGGTAGTTGCCGACGTGCCCGCGGTTGTAGACCGTGAGACCGCAGGCGTACATGCGGATCTCCGGGGGTGAGATCGGCTCGAGGGGCTCGACCCGGCTGGTCAGGGTGTTGAACAGGCGCATCTGCATCGTCATCTCGCTCTCACGATGAGGGCCGTCAAGTCGTCGCCGAATCCGGGTCGGCCCGTCCACGCCTCAACCGCTTCCACCAGCTGCCGGAGCGCGGACGACGCGTTGTCATCCGAGGCGCACAGGCTCGCGCAGGCCCGGGCATCACCGAACTCCTCGTCGTCAGGGGAGAGGGCCTCGGTCACACCGTCGGTGACGGTGGCCAGCAGATCCCCCTCGCCCAGAACCACCTTGCCCTCCTCGAACACGGCATCCTCCAGGAGCCCAAGCACCGGGCCGCCCGTCCGGAGGCGGTCGAGCTCGCCTCCCGCGCGCACGAGATAGGGAGGGATGTGGCCAGCGTTGACATAGCTCAATCGGCGCGACCCGGGTTCGATCTCGGCGTAGAACAGGGTGACGTACTTGTTGTCCTGTGTGCTGGCGCACAGGAACCGGTTCACCCGTTCCAGCAGCACCGCGGGGGGTGTCGTCCCCGCCGTCGCTCGGAGCGACGCGTGGACAGACGCCATCAGGATGCTGGCCGGCGTGCCCTTGCCCGACACGTCGGCGATCACCAGGGCCAGACGCCCCCCGTCGAGGGGTATGAAGTCGTAGTAGTCGCCGCCGACCTGGTGGCAGGGCCGGCTCACTGCCGCCACCTCCAGGCCCTCGACCGTCGGTGTCGACCGCGGGAACAGGCTGCGCTGGATCTCCTGGGCAATCTGCAGCTCCCGGTCCTGCCGCTCCTTCTCCAGCGCCACCCGGTGCAGGCGCGCGCCCTCCAGGGCGGCCTGGGCCTGACGGGCCAGCGCGAGCGCGTAGTCGAAGTCCTCGTCTCCGAAGGGGGCCCCCGAGGCCCGCTCCCCCACCGTGAGAAGGCCGCTCACCCGAGCCCCGCCGGTGAGGGGCACGGCCAGGCCGAATCGTCCCCGGGTGAGCGCGTCACGGAGCGGCCCGCTGTCCAGATCGCCCACACGGCTCGGCCCCGGCAGCGCCTCTGCCTCCGCCGCCGCCTCGGCGGGGAGCCGGATCGGGCTCTCGTCCGGTCGAAGCCCCCGGACGTGAGCCAGGTCGAGACCGCCCTCCCCGAGCAGGTAGAGGGCCGCCCGAGAGGCAAGGAAGTGGCCCATCACCGTGGTGATCACCAGCCGCTTGATCGCCTCCTCGTCGAGGCTCGACGTGAGTTCGCCGCCGATGTCGAAGAGGTTGTGCAGCTGAAACACTTTCACCGACAGCGTCTTGTTGACGCGGTGCAGCTCGTCGTACATCAGCCCGTTCTCGATGGGTGTCGCCGCGCACGCGGCCAGGCTCTGAAGAAAGCCCGTCTCCTGGGGACCAAAGGTGCTCCCCTCCGGACGCGGGCCGAGCCCGATCAGGGCGATGGTGCGGTCGGCCTTGCGCACCGGGCAGACGAGCACGAGACCGAGTTCCCCGAAGACCGGGGGCGCCGGCTCCTTCGGCCGATCGGGGATTTCATCGAGCTCGATGACGTCGGGGGCTCCAGGGGGCAGGCCCCGGGCCGAGCGGAGCCGAAAGCCGCCGGCCGGGTCCCGCACGTAGAGGGCGCCGCGGGAGACCTGCAGCTCCCCCATCACGATCAGCAGGGCGGCGTCGAGGATCTCGCGGCCGCTCAGGGTGGAGTTGAGCGTGGCGGTCAGGTCGAGGAGGGAGATGAGCTCCGACATCCGCTTCAGGAGAGGGGGCTCGCGTCCCTCGCGCCGGAACTCGTCGAGGGCCTGCTGGTACTGGAAGACGACCGGGGTGCTCATCGCGTCTCGTCCGCGCCCTCGGCCCCGTCCCCGCCGGCGGCTCCCTCCGGCTTGTGGCGGACGAGGCAGCAGACGTTCCGGCGGGCCGTGCGATGGAACGTCACCGAGTCCATGATCTTGCCCATCAGGTGAACGCCGAGGCCACCCTTGCGGCGCTCCGTCGCATAGCGCGCGAGGTCGACCTGAGGCATCGCCTTCGGGTCCACGGTGGCCCCGTTGTCCACCACGTCCACCTTGAGGTCCTCTCCCCGATCCTCGTAGCGCAGCTCGACGGTCCGGTCCGCGGCCCGGCGGTAGGCATGCTCGATCACGTTGGTGGCCGCCTCATCCACCGCCAGGGCGATCTCCTCGGCCGCCCCCCGATTGAAGCCCGCCACCTCGGCCATGGCCCGCGTCACGTCGCGCACCACGGCCAGGAACTCGGTCCGGCTGGGGACCTTGAGAACGACGGCCGGGCGGGCTCGACGGGCCGTCACGCGCCGGGCCCGCCGCCCTCCCCCTCCCCGCGGAAGCTGAGGATCGCCTCCACCTCGGACGGGAAGATGCGATACAAGTGGTTGAATCCGAGAATCTCGAAGATGTTGCGGACGGTCTCGTTCAGATCGGCCAACCGGATGTCGCCCCCATTGTGGCGGACCTCCTCGATGACCCCCATGAGGGCCCCAAGTCCCGCGCTCGCGATGTACGTCAATCCGGCGCAGTTGACGACGATCTGGTATTGGCTCCGGTCGAGCGCCTTCTGGATCTCGCCCTCGAAGAGCCTCACGGTGTGGGCGTTGACGAAGCCCTTCGGGTAGAGGAGGACCACCCCCTCCAGCTCCCGGCTCTCCACGTTCAACTCGCTCATCGCGCTCGTTCGTCTCTCCCCCCGAGACTATACGCCCTTCCTCCCGGGATCGACGACGAGGGCTCGTGCGCGTGCGATGTCGTCCCGGATCTGCGCCACCAGGGCGTCGGGACCCGGGAAACGCCGCTCGTTGCGCACCCGGGCCTGGAACTCCAGCCGAAGCGTCGCCCCGTAGAGATCGTCGTCGAAGTCGATGAGGTGCGCCTCTACCGATGGGAGCGACCCCCCGAACGTGGGGCGTCGGCCGAAGTTCGCGACCGCCGGCACCCACTCGCCGGAGGGCAGTCGGCAGCGGGTCGCGTAGACGCCCCGCGCCGGGAGGGTCTCGTTTGCCGTCTCGAGGTTGACGGTCGGTATCCCGAGACGCCGGCCGCGCCGCTCGCCCTCGACGACCGTGCCGTCGATGAAGTGGGGTCGGCCCAGCAGCGCCCAAGCCTCCTGGACATCTCCGCGCGCGAGGGCCTCGCGCACCCGGCTGGAGCTGACGGGACGGCCGTCGTGGAGAACGGGTGGGACCGGCTCCAGCTCAAAGCCGAGATCCGCCCCCAGCGCCCGCAGCAGCTCCACGTCGCCCCGTCGCTCGTGCCCGAAGCGGAAGTCTTCGCCCACGACGACCCGCCGCGCCTCGAGGCACCCGGCCACGACCTCCCGCGCGAACCGCTCGGCGGACTCGTTCGCGAGCGCCTCCGTGAACGGGAGGACGGCGAGCGTCTCCACGCCCAGCCGGGCGAGAAGCTCCTCTTTCTGCTCAAGCGTCGACAGGGTGGCGGGCGCCCGCTCGGGGTCGATCTGTCGTGCCGGATGGGGATCGAACGTCAGCGCGACGATGCGTCCGTTCCGCGGTCGCGCCCATGCCGCCGCCGCCATCACGAGGGCCGCGTGGCCGCGGTGGACTCCGTCGAAGTTGCCGATCGTCACCGCCGGAGACGGCCAGCCCCGCGCGCTCAGGCTGTCGAGCCGGACCCGGTTCATCAGGTGCGTGCCGCCGGGGCCCTGCTACCGTCCACCGGTGCGGCGGTCCAGGATCAGCCCCGGACGCGACCGGCCAGCGTCGTCCACCGCACTCAACAGGTAGCCCATGGGTCCCACCTCGTAGTGGTACGGCCGGCGGGCGGGATCCGACAGGTAGCTCTGGTCGACGAGCCCGGCCTGGACCAGCTCCTCGAGGGTCTGGGGCGGGGTGCCGTAGGTGATCCGCCAGGCCCGGACTGCGTCGTCGAGGCGCGCGAGGCGCGACCACGTCACGCTCTCCCTCAGGAGCGACCAGCCGCGCTCGACCACCGGGGGCCGGCCGGTGATGGCGAACGGCGCGCTGTGCCGGGCGAACAGTCCGGCCCCGGCGAGCAGGAGCACGAGTGCGGCCACGGCGTATCCCGGGACCGACGACGCCCGGCGCCCCTCGCGAATATCGCGCGGCGCGGGCGTGGCCCCGCGGCCCCCTGCGCTGATGAGGTTGCGGTTGAGGAAGTCGAACAGCGTCCGGCAGACGTCGAACTCCGCCGCCCCCGTCGCGTCGATGATGGCCTGCACGGTCCGCACGCCGTCGACCTTCCGGAACACCCGGTCCTCGTCCGGGGAGAGGCGGATGCGTCCGGAGGCCGCCGGCGTGCCGCGACGGATCTCGCCGCCCCCCGACTCGTCGGGCTCGCTCGCCCCCACCTGGATCATCGAGGGGTCCACCACGGGACGGAAGACGATATCGAACGTCGGGATCTTCTTCTCGATGATGGGCCACTCGTCGACCATGCGGATCCCTTCCATCAGGATGAAATCCGCGCTCATCGGGTTGAAGTTCTCGCGGTCGTAGTCGACGCTATCGGCGGGGCTGAACTGGTAGCGCCCGTCACGCCAGCGAAAGACACGGAAAACGATCTGCGAAATCTGGACCTGCAGGGCGTCCCGGAGGTCCTTCTGGGTGATGGCGCTGCCGGTCGAGAGGATGTGGCCCAGCCTCTGCAGGGTCTGCTTCTGGACACCGAGCGCGTCCTCGAGCCGCGCGCGGCTGATCTTGCCCTGCTTGACGAGGACGTTCCCGAGGCGATCCTCGAGCCGGCGGGCCGAGGAATCCGCCATCACGACCATCCCGTTCTCGAAGGTGACGGTGACGACCTCCTCGTCCTTCTCGTTGGCCAGGGAGAGGATTCCCGTCTTCCGCTGCAGTCCGATCAGCTGAAAGATGTCGGGCAGCCCGAAGTCCTTGATCGTTCCCTCGAGGGCCATCGCCTACGCTCCCCGGCCCGCCCGGCTGGCTCGCCGGCCGTTGCGGCGCTTCGGCAGCGCCACCTCGAAGTCGGGCTGGAGACGGTTCGCCAGCACCCAGATCGCCACCAGCAGCAGCACGACGAGCGCCATCGCCCAGGGGGGGGTGAGCCGTGACGACACCTCGGTCAGCGGCACCAGCCGCGAGGCCAGGAGGCCGGCCAGAGCCGTGTACCACACCGTCACGAGCAGGGTCCCGACCAGGGTCTGCCGGGCGTAGACGTGCCCGGCTCCGGGCGAAAGGACCGAGAGCACCCGGAATATACGCGCTCTCCTCGACTCCTTGTCCTGGACCTCGGCCATCTTCCGGTTCCGCACCGGCCCCGAGACACCGTCTCGAACGATGAAGAGGTGATAGCACTGGGAGCACAGCTCGCCGACCACCTGACCCAGGTGGCACTGGCGGCAGAACGCGGTCCCGCACCTCGAGCAGTGGACGGTGAAAGCCTTGCTTCCGCGAGCCCGGCCGACGAGGAACGCTACGACCAGGAAGACCAGCGCGGCGCCGGTGAAGCGATTCAGAAGCGACTCCAGGAAGAAGATGCTCCTGCCGCCCCCGCGACCGGTGTACACGTTCTTCACGCCGACGCCCTCGGCGACGCCCGCGAACTTTCGCCAGACATCCTCGCGCGACAGGCCCAGGTCCACGACCGCGTAGTCCCCCGAATCGTACTTCCAGCGGTCGTACCCGCTCACACCCCCCGGCGACAGCCGGTCGGCGCTCGACTTCGCCTCGTTGTAGGCCTGGTACTCGAACTTCTGCAGATGGGCCAGCGAGAGGTTGTAGAACGACGTGGCCACCGCGGCGTTCGCGCCGCCCCCCTGCGCGCCCTGGCGGTACCGGACCAGGGCACTCTCGTGCCGTCCGAGGGCGAACTCCAGGTTCGCGAGGTTGTTCCGGGCCACGGTGTCGGTCCGGTCGTTTACGAGGAGTCGCCCGTAGAGTCGGGCCGCGTCCTGCACACGACCCGACCGCCGCCACGCGGCGCCGAGGAGGTAGGCAAGATCGCGGTCGTCGGGATCGGTGCGCGCGGCCTGCTCCAGCAGCGCGATCTCCTGCGGGCCCGGCTCGCTCTCGACCGCGGCGACGGCGGCCCGGTACAGCGGGTTCCGAGCGGTCTCAACTCGGATGGCGAGGGCCTCCAGCGCGGGCCCGGCCGCGACCAGCACGAGCCAGGCGATGACGGCGAGGACCTTCTCGCTCCGGTTGAAGTAGGAGAAGAGCACCGCGAGCCACCAGAGGGGAAGCCATCCCCAGCCCTGGAAGGCGGCCAGAGGGAAGAGGAGCACCAGCAGGCAGAGCGACAGGGAGGCCGAGCGGCTCTGGGCCGGCCCCAGCCACTCCTCGAGGTCGTGTCGAAGCAGCGCGCCGTGCTGCGCCACGAACGCGAGGGAGAGCGCCAAGATCACGAGGAAGGAGGCCAGCAGGCCCCACACGACCAGGAGCTCGGTCGAACGCAGCTCGCCGCGGGCGGTGGGGAGGAACTGCAGGATCCCCTCCGTCATCGCCCTCATGCTCGGCACCACACCGAACGGTCCCTTCTTCATACGGGCGATGGCCTGGCCGTAGTGCCCATCGGGCAGTCCCGGCGCCAGCTGGACCGCCCGGCCGAAGGACTCCTCGGCCGCCGCGCGCTCGTCCGCGTCGAGAAAGGCAACGCCCCGCGCCACGAGGCCGAGGCCAATCGTCTGGTGGCTCTCGATGTTGCGCTCGATCCGGAGGCGTCGGATCTCTTTGAAGATCTGCCCGGCCTCCTCCGCGTTTCCCGCCGTGTCCGCCCGGACGTACTCGCCCCACAGCTCCTCGAGCGAGGCCTCCGGCGGCCAGCGCCGCGCGGGCGGGTTGGGCGTGGGTGTCGGCCGCGTCTCGCTCGCCGGGGCCGGCGTCGCCGCCACCTCGGGGGCCGTGGGTGGAGCCGGGGCTGGCGCGTCGGCCTGGCCGGCCAGGAGGAGGGCACACAGCCCGACCGCAGACGACAGTGTCACGATCCGCCCGCCCGGGACTTCTCCACGTAGGCCATCCGCAGCTCGAAGAGCAGCCCCTCGATGACCTCGTCCTCCTGCTTCGTACGGCGTCCGTCCGTCTTCTCGCGCAGCATCTCGAGGATGGAGATGATGGAGCGCGCGCCGTCGATGGCCTCCCGGGGATCCGCGTCCTCGGGAAGGCCCTGCCCGCTCAGGAGTATGCTGGCCTGAGCGCCGAGCGACAGGAGGAACTGGGAGAAGTCCGCCGGGCCGGCGGCGGGGCCCCCCGCCGCGTCTCCACGGGGGCTCGGCTCGGGAGCTTCGGCCGGGGGTGGCGCACCCGGCGGCGGGGCGGCGCCCTCGCCGGAAGGCGGGGACGTGTGCTCGTCCGAGGACGACGCCTCGGGCTCCGTCTCCTCGCGCGGG
>Ga0316577_10001631_pt1 | contig 10722 bp, 8 predicted proteins | sample S5NA_FD_203073 | JGI IMG/M metagenome (GOLD analysis project Ga0316577, IMG submission 203073) | Rhizosphere microbial communities from salt marsh grasses in Alabama, United States - S5-7_050615r2r1 | ecosystem: Host-associated > Plants > Roots > Rhizosphere | place: USA: Alabama | collected... | reverse complement strand
GACAGCCATTACCGAGCTTGGCAGGGACCAGTCGATTAGTGCAAAGCACCGCATGACTCCCGCACGATCAGCTTGGTAGGCAGAATCAGTTCCTGCGGCGGCGGACGTCCGTCCGGCGGGCAGTCCAACAAGCCCAGCAACAGATCCGCTGCCATGGCTCCCAGCTGTTCCACCGGCTGCCGTACCGTGGTGAGTGCCGGCTGAAGGGCTGCGGCGATCGGCATGTCGTCAAAACCGACGAGCGCCACATCCTTGGGCACCTGGAGACCGGCCTCACGGATCACCTTCAGCGCGCCCAAAGCCATGATGTCGCTGGCGGCAAAGATCGCCGTCGCCTGAGCCGATAGCAGGCGCCGCGCCGCCGCCGTACCACTCGCATCCGTAAAGTCCCCCTCAAAGATCAGCGAGTCATCCACCGGCAGCCTATGCGCTTCCATCGCCTGCCGATAGCCTTCCAGGCGATCGGCGCCACTGCACATGTTCAAAGGCCCCGTAATCATGCCAATGCGGCGGTGCCCCAGGCGAGCAAGGTGATCCACGGCGATTCGGGCGGCGGCGACATTGTCGACGTCCACGTAGCGAACCCGCTCTCCCGGGTACCGCCCCACCATGACAAAGGGCACATCATCGTCCAACAGCCGTCCGATCAGTGGATCTTCGAACCGCGTCGATGCCACTACCACACCGTCGAGATGCCCACCGCCGATGACACGCCGATACATCTCCTCGGGCCCCGCCGGTCCGTTGAACAAAGAGAGGAGAAGATGGTAGCCTTCTGAATTGCAGGTCTGGGTGATTCCACAAAGCAAGCGAGGGAAAAAGGGATCGGTAAAGAGGGTGGTCACAGCCTCGGGGATGATCACGCCCACGATGTGCGTGCTGCGGGTGACCAAGCTCCGGGCAGCTGCATGCGGCTGATAGCCGGTCTCGCGGATCACCTGCCAGACGCGCTCCCGCACCGGTTCCCGTACATTGGGCTGATTGTTGATCACCCGGGATACGGTGGAGCGCGAGACTCCAGCTAGCTTGGCAATCCCTTCCAGGGTAAGAGACGAGTTCAACCCGCCCTCCTGTTGGGAGCGCTCTCAAGCCACTCGGAAGAAAAAGTCCTTCTCAGCGCAGAGCTTGTCGGTACGATCATCGGACCCAGTTGGGAGCGCTCTCAAGAATTAGTATATCATGAGGCCGCTGATTTGTCAAGGGGTTTGGCAAAAAGTCATCGTTCAGAAATTGGTAAAACTGGATCGACACCACAACAGCTAGGGGCTGGTGGGACCAGGCAACTACCAGTGGTTGTGGCCGGCGCGCCTACCCACCAAATTCTGAACGGTCACGGCAAAAAAGAAACACGATCTCGCAGAGGACTGTCCCGCCCCTTGGCCTGCCGAGATCGCCTGGCAGCCGTTCAATCCATCTGGCAGGCGCCCGCCGACAGGCGACACCCCGCCCCTGCTCAGCCCAGGACGACCTCTGCCAGGTTCTGCTCGTCGAGCTTGGCTGCCGGAAGCAAGGTGCCGGGCAGCGCTGTGCCGTTCAGCGTAAGGCTCTTCACGCCGCGGCAGACGCCGGCGGGATTCCTGACCTCAATATCGATAGTCCGGTTGCGGAAACGGCGCGTCGCCCTGAACCCTTCCCACGAGCTGGGGATGCAGGGGTCGATTCGCAGGCCATCCAGCTCGGGCCGCAGCCCGAGGATATGCTGCGTGGCGCTGAAATAGGCCCAGGCCGCCGCCCCGGTCAGCCACGAGGTGCGGGTGTTCCCCGCCCGGGGTGAGAAGACGGAATAGGTGGTCTGCCCCTGCACGTAGGGCTCACTCTGGCGAATTTCGGCGCGGTCGTTGTACGCCGCCGGCATGGAAGCGCGATAGTACTCGTAGGCTCGGTCGCCGTTGCCCAGCATGCACTCGGCCATCACACCCCAGCCCTGCGTGTGATTAAAGATGCCGGAGTTCTCCTTGATCCCTGGGTTAAAGACCACAGCCCGCATGACGTCGATCGGCGTCTTGACAAAGGGCGGGGTCGCCAGCATCAGACCGTACGGCGTCGCCAGGCGATCCTGGACGGCTGCCATGCAGCGGGCAGCCTGTTCGGGTGTGGCTGCGCCGCTGATCACCGCCCATAGCTGGGTGTTCAGGTAGATCTGCCCTTCCTCGTACTCGCGCGTGCCATAGACCGTGCCGTCCTCACCGATAGCCCAGATGAACCAGTCTCCATCCCAGGCACAGGCCTGGATGCTGGCATCGAGTGCCTCGCGTTGCTCCAGCGCCCAGGCCGCCTCCTCCGCCTTGCCCAACTGGCCAGCAATCTCGGCGTATGTCGTCAGGCCCAGCCGCACCTGGAAGGCCACAAATAGGCTCTCGCCATAGTATCCTAGCTTCAGGCAATCGTTCCAGTCGGCAGACAAGCCGCAGGGCAGGCCGTGCTTGCCGGTTCGCTCCAGGTTGAATTCAAGCGCGCGGCGCAGGTGCCCGAACACACTCGCCTCTCCCCGGTCGGCGTAGGGCAGTACCTCGTTATAGAACTCCAGGTCGCCCGTCTCACCCACGTAGGCCGGAATGGCGTTGAAGAACCAGAGGCAGTCGTCGGACCGGTACTCCTCGGGGGTCGGGGGCGTTTCATAACCCGGCCGGTGCTCGAACGGTTTGATCACAGGCATGGCGCCGCCGTTCGACAGCTGTCCGGTGAGCATCAGGGCCAGGCGCGCCCGGGCTTCTGCGGGAATGGCAGCGGTCACCCCCAGGACGTCCTGCACCGAATCGCGGAATCCCAACCCATCGCGCTCGCCGTTGTACACCAGACTGGCCGATCGTGACCAGGCAAAGGTGATCAAGCTGTTGTACAACCCCCACACGTTGAGGGTGTGGTTCAGCGCCTCGTCCGGCGTCTGCACGACCAGGCTTCCCAACTTGGCGTGCCAGTCGTCCTTCAGCGCCTGCAATTCGACGGCAGCCTGCTCCAGCGAGCCATACTCCGACACCGTTCGCTTGCCAACCGAACGAGCATCGCCGATGCCCAGCATGACCAGCAGTTCCCGGCTCTCGCCCGGCTGCAGCACCAGATTGGTCTGCAGCGCGCCGCAGGCGTTGTCGCCGTAGGCATGGCTGTTGGTGCATTGGCCCTGTTCGACCGCCAGCGGATTACGGTAGCCCCGGTACGGCCCCAGAAAGGCTTCGCGGCTGGTGTCGTATCCGTCCAGCGCAGCGCCCACGAGCGCCATCCAGGTGTGGCGGGCGATGTCGTGGATAAAGAACCCATCCGATTCCGGCGTCAGGTTGTCCTGGATGGCGATGCGCAGCAGGCTGTCTACCAGCTCGCCGCGCACGATAAAGAGCGAGTACTGCAAGTTGACCCTGTCCTGGAAGGTGTCCCACTGGTTGGTGAACTCGCAGAAGGTAAAGACCGACAGCGCGCGCCGTCGGTCGCTCTCGTTTGTAAGGCGCAGCCGCCAGTACTCAAAGGTCTGACCCGACGGCACAAAGTAGGTCGCCTCGGTGGCGATCCCCGAGTAGCGCGATTCGATGGTGGTGTAGGCCGTGCCGTGACGGCAGATCGACTGGTATTGATCGAGCGGCTTGCCCACCGGCTGCCAGGAGGCCGACCAGAAGTCGCCGCTGTCGCGGTCGCGGAGGTAAAAGTAGCGACCCGGCTGATCCAGCGGAACGCTGTTGAACCGCAGGCGCAGAAAACGCCCGCGCGCCCCCGACTGGTAAAAGCCATACCCCCCCGCGTTGTTGGTGATGATCGCCCCATATTCGGTCGAGCCCAGGTAGTTACTCCACGACTGGGGCGTATCGGGCCGGGTGATCACATATTCCTTGGCTTCGTCGTCAAAGGTGCCGTATCTCATGAACATCACCTATGGACTGTATGTACTTCACTTGGGCAAATTGGCCGGCACCTGTATTGTACTTGAGGACCCACCGTCCGTCAAGAGCGGCAGAAGTAGGTCACCTAGCGCAGAACGCGCAAGGCCCCCAACCTGGCATTAGCCAAGGTGGGAACCCGTGCTCCGATTGGCGGCGATCAGGCCGCCGTCAAGCCGCCACGTGTCACTGTTGAGAGATGCCGTCAGGCGCCGGCGCGGGGCGAGGCCTCCCCGGCAGCGCCCTCATCCTGGCTGCCACCGGTCCGTGCCTGGTTGCCGTGCCCGACCCGTCGATGTCCTCCAGCCAGTAGGCGCAGGTAGCACCCGGTGCCGCCGACTCGTCCAGGAACGAGTAGGCTGTGCCCACCACGCTGCCCGGATTCTGACTGGCGATCAGGTGCGGGTTGATCTTGACCAACTGCATGACCTGCGAATCGGCCCGGTAGATGTCAAAGCCCAGGTTGTCGATTTCGTTCGCCGTCTCCCAGGTCAGCAGCACGCCGTCGGCCTGCGCCGCTGCGTCGAATGCCAACAGCTCCACCGCCGTGGGCGTCGTAGTGAAGCTCACCGTCTTGTCGCCGCCCACCGTGGAGATACGCGCCTGCAAAGGATTCGACCAGGCCGGCAGTCCCGCCTGCTGGTCGGGCGTGGGCGTCCGCGCCTCAGCGTAGAAACACAGCATCTCCGGCTCCCCCGTCCTCGGGTTTGTAGGGAACGTCAAATCCACGGCGCCGTCGCAGTCCAGGTCCAGGTTCACGCGGATGGTCGTCACAATCTCCGACAGGCAGTTGCCGGTGGTGCACTCCGTCACCACGTCCTTTTCGTTGACCTCGTCCACGTAGCAATAATCGCCGGCCGAGTCGCACTCGGCATAGATCACCGGCCGATCGTACGGCGACGGCGGTTCGGTCAGGTCCGCGTTGTCAAAGTCGCCGTCACCATCCCGGTCGCAACTGATGATGCTCCACTTGCGGCTCTCCTGGAAGCCCGGCGCGCCGAGGGGCGCGTTGTCCACCTGATACAGGCCGTAGTACATGTTGCCTGCCCAGCGCGTGCCCGTCGTTTCCGGACTCGCCGGATCGTACCCGCACACGCCCGGATCGGCCCACCTATCGGTGTCAAAGTTGATCCGGTGCAGGAAGGGAACCCACGAGCCATCCCAGGGTATGATCACATTGCTGTTCTGGAATCTGCCAGCGACGATATCCCAGGCATACACCACCGCCGTAGCCTTGAGATCCGCTTGCACGGCGGAAGGGATCATTAGCGTACCGGCCAACACCAGCGCGAGAACCACCCGCCCGGAAACGGCCCATCTCTTTCCTCGCTCAGCTCTTGAGTTGTTCTTCATCGCAGCACACCCTCGCGTACAACTGGCGCGGGATCCTCCCCTGGAAGACCCCCGTACCCATCGGGTCACAAACCTAGAGCGTTGGCACTACGATGTCATGAATCGCCGCGGAAGCAGACTGCACACCGGGGGTCGAGAGGGCTACTGCGAGGGGGGTACAAAGACACTCGAGTCCCCATTCGAGTGTGTTCATAAGGTATACCGCACATATATCCCCAGAGGAAACGGCCCCAGCCGCGGAGGAACGTCATTCTAACTGGACTCATACCCCGCCTTAACCCGATTCCAAACGAAAGGGCTGTCTCTCACTCCCGAAGAGCAGCAAGTCCGGGACCGGGTCCGCAGGCGTGGATCGGAGCGTGGTAGATCGCCACTACTAGCCGCCTGTCTTCAGGCCTGTTGGTTCAGGTGCTGTTGCCACCACTTCTGTGCCTCTTCTGCGGCGTGGAACACCATCAGCAGGCGGGCAGGCTCGGCATGGGGATTGCACGCGCAATGGGGCTGGTTTGCCTGGAACATCAGGCTGTCCGCCGGCTCTAGCTGATAGACGTGGTCCGCAACCCGGTACTCAACCCGGCCCTCCAGGCAGAAGACAAATTCCTCGCCCAGATGGACGACCGGATCGGCACCCCTGCCTACGCCCGGCAGCAACGTGACCAGGAAGGGCTCCATGCACTGATCGGACAGCCCTGCCGCCAGGTTCTCCATCTGGATCTGATCCCGCTGTGCCTGCAGGCGCTGGCTCTTCTTGGTCAGCACCACCGTCCGCGCATCCGTCTCCGCGAACAGATCGGTGATCGGCACATCAAGCGCCAGGGCCAGCCGGTGTAGCGTGGAGACGCTGGGAGAAGACTCGCCGCGCTCAATCAAGCCGACGGCATTCGCAGACAGGTCACATGCCCGGGCCAGCGCCCGCTGGGTCAGCCTGCGACGCTGTCGCAGATCGCGGACCCGCTGTCCTACTACCGGTTCTGCCGGTTGCTCGGTCATCGCCATCTCCTTCCTGGTCGTTCCTTCCCCAGCAATTCTTGATATGATCAACCAACCGTCTACCGCAAGCCCTCTGCTCGGCCTGGTTCATAGATCCAGCTGGATTTGCCAAATCCAGGCCAAGCCCGCCGGATCTGGCGGATTCGATGGGCGTGCGTAGCTGTCATACTGAGAATTCCTGGTTCCCTCCCCCCACGCCACGCATTTCGGGGGCCGCCCGAGGCACGACCTCGAGGCACCAGCCCATTGTAGCACAAATGCGGCCATAGAACAAAAATACTGGGTCTCCAGTGTCTGATTTTCCCCACAATGACCAAGTAGATTTGACCTTGGGGCGCATCGATGGTAGAATACCCCCTGAGGGTATGAGACTTTGCATCGAGATCACGGAGGAGCTACCATGAGCAACAGGTTCTGGGGGGCACTGAGCTGGCTAAAGGCAAACCTGGTGTGGTCGATCCCGGTCGCCATGCTGCTGGGCCTGGCATTTGGCGCTGTGGTCAATCCGGCCTTTCTGAAGCCGCTCATCTTGCCACTTACGTTTGTCATGGTTTACCCTATGATGGTCAACCTGCAGATCAAAAAGGTCCTCTCCGGTCACGATTACAAACTGCAAGGCGTTGTCCTGTTCATCAGCTTTGCCATCGTACCGCTGGTGGCCTATGGCACCGGGCGGCTCTTTTTCTCCGACAACGTGTTCGCCGCCCTCGGCCTACTCCTAGCAGCAACCCTGCCCACAAGCGGCATGACCATCTCCTGGACGGGCTTTGCCAGGGGTAACCTCGACGCGGCCATCAAAATGGCCGTCATCGGGCTGATCTTGGGTTCCCTGCTTTCGCCGCTGTACGCCGAGTTCCTGATGGGCACCGTGGTCGCCATCCCTGTGGACAAGATCTTTCAGCAAATCGCCATCATCGTCTTCCTCCCACTGGTGCTGGGCTACATCACACAAGTGCTGATCGTCAGCAAGTTTGGCCAGGCCAGGTACATAAAGGATTTCAAGCCCCGGTTTCCCCTGCTCTCCACACTGGGACTGTTGGGGATGGTCTTTTCAGCAATGGCGCTAAAGGCCAACACCATTCTTGCGAATCCGACGCAACTGTTACTTCTGTTCATTCCCCTCATCCTGTTCTACGCCGTCACTTTTGTGCTGGGGACTTTCGTGGGGCGCATCTTCTTTCTGCGAGACGATGCCATTGCCCTCATCTATGGCGTGGCTCCCAAGAATCTGTCCATTGCCCTGGCCATCTCTATGAACGCGTTCGGCCAGGAGGGAGCCGACATCGCGCTGATCATCGCCCTGGCCTATGTGATCCAGCTACAGACTTCGGCCTGGTGCAACAAATTCGTCGACAAGTGCTTTGGCGCCCGGCAAGAGGTCAACACGCCGGCGGTGGCAGCCAAAGAAATCTAGCGGTCTGTGGATACGGGTACTGGCATGAACAGCTACACTGCCCCGGAAGCGCGGGCGCTAACGGCAACAGAACGGCGCAACTTTTTTGGCGGGCTATGGCACGGAGCCTTTCTCGCCGTGGGCGTGGCCCTGACCCAGCCGACGACCGTCATCGCCTCCTTTGTGGCCGACCTGACCGGCTCGACCGTCTGGGTTGGCGGCCTTTCGACGGTGCTCACGGTGGCTGCCGCGCTGCCCCAGTTGTTCGTGGCCCGCTGGATCGAGCCTCGCGCCACCAAGATGCCCTTTCTCTTGCTGGCCATTTATCTGCGAGTGGCCAGTTGGGCCCTGTTGGCCTGGATGATCTTTGCCCTGGGCGACAGCAACCCGCAGCTACTGGCCTGGGCGCTGGTGGGCTTGCTGGCTGTCTTTTACGCCGGGGGCGGGCTGGGCAACATCCCCTACACCGACATCATCGGCAAAGTGATTCCGGCCAGTCGGCGCGGAACCTTCTTCGGTGGCAAGGAGGCGCTGGCCGGGCCGCTAGCCGTCGGCGCCGCTCTGCTTGCCCGGCGCATTCTGGCCGAAGTGACCTACCCCAACAGCTATGCCCTCCTCTTCGGCCTGGCTGCAGCGGCGCTGGCCCTGGCGTCCATCGGGTTCTGGATCATCCACGAACCGCCGCGCACCGACGCGCCGGGCCATTCTGAGTCCTGGCGCGCCTATGTGGCGCAACTGGCCACTGCTGCCCGCCGCTTGCGGACGCTCATCATCATCCAGCTCTTGACCGGCGTCAGCCTCATGGCGCTCCCCTTTTACGTGGTGTATGCCCGCGAGGAGATGGGCGCGCCACCAGAAGCGGTTGGTTGGTTCCTGCTGGCCCAGGTCACGGGCGGGGTGCTGGGCAACTTGCTCTGGGCGCGGCTGGTGGACAAGGCCAGCAGCCGGACCATGCTGACCGCGTGCGCCGTCACCTCCACGGCAGCGCCGTTGCTGGCTATCGCACTGGGCCCCCTGGGCTGGTGGGGCTTGATGCCCACCGTTTTTCTGGCCGGTGCGACCTTTAACGGGCGGCGCGTTGGGTTCCAGAGCGCGCTTCTCGAACTGGCCCCGGCTACAAAGCGGCCGACATTTGCTGCCCTGAACACGGTGCTGATCCTGCCGCTGGCCATATTGCCGCTGCTGGCCGGTCTCCTGCTGAACACCTGGTCCTATCCGGCCCTTTTTGCCCTGACGGCCGGGTTTGTGGGTCTGGGCGCCATCTGGACCAGAAAACTGTGAGCTAGCGTCTTCTGCGGTGGGGATGCCTCACGTCGCTTTGTTCTATTCGGCAGGGCGTGGTTGCTCCAAGCCCTCCAGGAGTGCAGAGTCACCGTAGAGCAGAAAAGCCAGGGTCCCGATCCGCCTTCGCACCTCGGGATCGCGAAACAGCCCGGCAAACAACGCCACATGTGCCGGTCGGCTCAGGAGCGCCTGGCACAACTCGCAGATCTGTTCTTCCCTCGCGCCGCGATACCCTGCCAGCTCCGCGGCGAGGCCCTCCTCCAGCAGCCGTTCCAGCATCTCGATCAGCCCCCAGGTCTGGATGAAGGGGATGATGGGATGGCTCAGAAAGCGGCTGTAGACCGGCTGAAAGTCCTCGATGTTCAGATCGCCGATGATCAACGGGCTGGCTGCAGGCAAGGTGGCCCGGCAGCAGCTTGTCACGGTCCCGTCGCGCTGGATCACGGGCCCGAGCGCGTTGCACACGAATTTGGATTGCTCTGCCGGTAGAGTCGCCGGGAACTCGAGATCGCGCGCACGGCCCGCATTGACGATGCCCCCAGCCTCGATCTGCACGCCTTGCAATGTGCGTTGGCCCAGTTGGCGTCGCAAGGCGCGCTTTACCCGGTCTCGTCCGGCCCCGAGCGGGCCATAGGTCAGGGCAAGTCTGGGCTCGACTCCACATTCTTTGGCTGCGTCTAGCACCCTGGCGACGTTAGACAGTGGAATGCTTTCCTGGTGGTATCGGTCCGAGCTTACGGTAATGCCGGTCAGCCCTGCCTGGGCCAGCAGCCGCAGCCTGAGCGCAGCAATCTGGTCACTGGTGGCCCAATAGGCGCTGGTGAAAACCGTCGCGCGTAACCCGTGGTTGCGACAGGCACCAACAACCTGCAATAGCCTCTCAAAATAGACAAACGGCTCGCCTCCCGTGATGGAGACAGACTGGCAGCGATCCACGCGCGACACCTTGGCGATCCAGGTGAGGTGCGTTCGGAGCGGGGGCAGATCGGAGGCCTGCATGGTACAGGACGCCAGGCAATGCTTACAGCCGACCGGGCACTGCTCGGTCAGTACCAGCCCGATCTCTGTACGCATGGCAGCATACTGGCGATATTGCTGCGCCAGGGTTTGTGCCAGCGACCGTTGCGTTTTGGGCCTCTGAGGTGCCGACATCACACTACGCCCGCACAAAGGCAGGCATCGCACGCACGCCTCCCAGCCGCGCCAAAGAGAACCCGGCTGGGAGGTGAGCCGGACAGTGCCACCACGGCTGAGGTCGTGACGCGATCCAAGGCCTGACGGGAGCCAACCCGCCTGAGCGCGGGGTTTCGCTCAGTCTGTTATCTCTTCTTGGCCAGCGTGTCGATCCGCAATACGACGTCCTCGAAGGTGAGACCGCCCCACTCCGCAGGTCGCGCCAGCACAATCGCGCTCAACTGATCTCGAGTCACCTCGAAACCTGCCTTGGTGAGTGTTAGCTCGGGATTCGTGGCAAGTCCTGTGCGAAAGGTCGCATCGGATAGCGCCCGTGAAATGATCTTCTCTGCAATGAACGGCTCTGACATCGCTGCCTCCTATTATTGGTGCCGAGTGGGAGTGCTCGGCCCGTCACTCGGGAACCAGTGTACCACAGGTGAAGGGAAGCTGTCAACATCGCAAATTCATCGATAGTGTATACAAGTCGGTGGGAAGTTGCAGAAGGAGTGAACTCCGAGTAATCTAGGGTTGCGACGACCTAATCACAAGGAGTCCACTCCATGACCAAGATACCTGAAAGCTGTCATCCTGTCAACGCTCGAACCCTCTTCGAATCAACAGTGATAGAGGCAGAAACTTCTCTACGGGACAGCATGGCGTTGA
>Ga0316577_10001630_pt1 | contig 10728 bp, 10 predicted proteins | sample S5NA_FD_203073 | JGI IMG/M metagenome (GOLD analysis project Ga0316577, IMG submission 203073) | Rhizosphere microbial communities from salt marsh grasses in Alabama, United States - S5-7_050615r2r1 | ecosystem: Host-associated > Plants > Roots > Rhizosphere | place: USA: Alabama | collected... | reverse complement strand
GTAACAAAAAAGACCTGGGAGCAGCCTTACAGGAAATTGCGATGGTGAGGAACGATAACAAGGAGGTCTATATTTCGGGAGAATGTCTCAGGTACAGCCAGGAGTTGGTCAATATTATCGAGTTTGCATCCATGTTGGACCTGGCAGAAGTGATTACCCTTGGAGGCTTCAAGCGGGAGGAAACCCGGGGGTCTCATTTCCGTACTGATTTCCCCAAACGGAACGACAGGGAATGGCTGAAACACACGATGATCACCTGCAAAGAAGGACTCCCCGAAGTCAGCTATAAAACTGTCATGATCGGTAAGTACGAACCCAAGGAACGGAAATATTAGATAAGAAAAATGGAATACCGTTTTCGTATTCTAAGATTCGACCCAAGGAAGGACAAAGATCCCTATTTCCAGGATTTTTTCTATGATAGCGAGGGGCGGAAATCCGTTCTCGATGCTTTGATGGATATCCGGAACGAACAGGACTGCAGCCTTTCTTTCCGGTATAGCTGCAGGGAGGCCATTTGCGGGTCCTGCGCCATGGTGATCAACGGGAAGTTTGACCTGGCCTGCCGCACCAATCTAGAGACGCTGGGATCCTCTTCGGTTGTCATAGAACCTTTGGCCAATCTGGAAATCCAGAAGGATTTGGTGGTCAATATGGATCCTTTTTGGGAAGCGCTTCAGAAAATCGAGCCCTATCTCCACGGAAAGAAACCCCAGCCAAAGGAAGGATACCGGGTGGATGACCGGGATATGGATCGGATATTCCAGTTTGTCAATTGCATCATGTGCGGCGCCTGCTTTGCTGCGTGCCCGGTCGCCACTAGGGATGAAAGATACTTGGGACCTGCCGCCCTGGCTAAGCTCTTCCGTTTTGTCCGTGATCCTCGGGACATCAGGCCTTTCGCCAATTGGTCCCGCATAAACACGGAAGCCGGCGTGTGGGGATGTGATACTGTTTTCAAATGCAATGAGGCCTGTCCCAAGGATGTCCGGCCGGCCGACGGTATCGAAGCCTTAAGAAGGAAGCTGGTGATAGAAAAGATCAAACGACTTTTCAGGTTTAAACGATGAAAATACGACATTCACTCTTCTCCCGGCGCCAGTTTTTAAACGGTGTTCTCGGAGGATGGCTGGGGGCTTTTCTGGCTTCCTTGGTGTATCCTGTAGTGAGATTTATTTTCCCTCCTTATCAGGAGCCGGATGAAGTGATACTCCCTTTTTCGGACTTCAGGGACATGCCTCCCAATTCAGTGAAAAGTTTCGCCTGGGGAAGTAAGCTGGGCCTTATCAAAAAGAACGAAGATGAAACCTATGTCGCTTTTGTGGGTGTCTGCACTCACTTGGATTGTAATGTGACGTATCTGCCGGAACAAAAAAAGTTTTTTTGCGCCTGCCATGACGGATGGTACGATGAGAACGGGGTCAATATAGCTGGCCCTCCACCCTCTCCGCTGCGGCAACTCACCCTCATTATCGCAGAGGAAGATTTGATCATCAAAAAAGAAAGCCCGGAGGAAGTGTTGTGAAAAACAGAATTCTATCCTGGCTGGATGAACGGTTGGGGTGGGCAGGTATAACAAATTTCCTGACAAAAAAGACCGTCCCGTTACATAAGCATACCATATGGTATTACACCGGCAGCGCTATCCTGTTGTTTTTTGTCATCCAGGTCGTCACCGGATTCATGCTCATTCTTTACTACAAGCCTACTCTGGAGATGGCCAATGCCAGTGTCGCACGGATCATGACGGAGATCCCTCTCGGATGGATCATCCGTTCCGTTCATAGTTGGTCCGCCTCTTTCATGATCGCTCTCGTTTTTGTGCATCTTCTGAGCATTTGGATCACCAAGTCCTACCGAAAACCGAGGGAATTGACATGGATGAGCGGCGCAATGCTCATGCTGGTATCGCTTTTTTTCGGGTTCACAGGATATTTGCTTCCCTGGGACGATCTATCCTTTTCGGCTACGAAAGTAGGAACGGATATTCCCCGCGCCATTCCTGTTGTAGGAGCCTGGGCGACACAACTATTACGGGGAGGGGAGGATGTTACTGGGGATACCCTTACTCGATTTTTCGGTATCCATGTCTGCATCCTGCCTATTTTTCTGATTATTCTCCTGGCCGTGCACATCTACCTGGTCCAGAAGCAGGGGATGAGTCTCCCCTTGGAAGCGGAAGGGCAGCAGGAGAAGGCGAGGGAAATACCTTTCTGGCCAAATTTTGTCTTCCGGGAGATGGTCGTTTGGCTCATTCTGGTCGGGATTCTTTTTTCCATCGCCCTATTTTTCCCCCCTTCCCTGGAAAAGCCTGCTGATGTGATGGCCCCCGCTCCTGAGGGAATAAAACCCGAGTGGTATTTTCTTTTCCTGTTCCAGACACTGAAGATTTTTCCTGCCCATATCCTTTTCGTGACTGGGGAAACGCTGGCCGTCCTGCTGATACTTCTGGCCGTTGTTTGGTTCTTTTTTCTTCCTCTTTTCGATAATAAGCCGGCCGGAACCAGAGGGAAAATCGTGACTCTACTCGCTTACGTTTTTGTCCTTTATGCCCTTATCATGTCAGTCTGGAGTTTGTTATGATCCGGTTACGGCCTTTTTTTCTCACCATCGGTTTCCTTGTGTTTCTCCTCATTGCCTGGGCAGGTAATACTTACTGTTCTGCCCAGCTGACGGAGACCCAGGGCCAACTGAAGACTTTCCAGGAGGAAAAAGAGCCGGAAAAGATCGTGGGTGCGCCTCAGGATGTGAAACAGCGAACAGGGATTTGGGTATTTTTTATTTGGATGTGGATTTCGATCATCGTGCTTGTCTTTTTTTTGCGGCTGAAAATAAAAGAAGTCGACAGACTTAATGCCCTCCGTTTTTTTTCAGCCGAGAAAAAGTAAAGAATTTCGTCCTACCAACAGGAAAAAACATTTTTTTTGCCTTTGAGTCTGGATTATGTGACATTTTCTTCTGTCGTATCGTCCTGTGTATAGGAGATGCGAAGTGTCAAGAATCAATCAAAGGGACACCGCCAAAGACTGTACAGCAGATTTTTGATGGGGGGTCTTCGCGGATTTTTGGATTATGAGGTGGTGGAACTGTTGCTCACACTGGGCACTCCACGGAGAGATTGCAAAGAACCGGCAAAGCTGGCCATGCGAAAATTCAAGATGCTGCAGAGAGTGCTGGAGGCCAGTTCCGATGAACTCCAGGAGGTAGAGGGCCTCGGGCCGAAAAACATCATCGGGATAAGGCTCGTTCAAGAAGTATCCCGACGCTATTTGCGGGAAAAGATGATGAGCCGGCCTGTCTGCCATTCATCGAGGGAGGTTTTCGACTATCTCTATCATTCTCTTCGAGATGCGAATAAAGAAAAATTCAAAACCATCTTTTTGGATGCGAAAAATCGCATCGTCGAGGAAGAAACTTTTTTCGAGGGGACGGTGGACACGAGTGCTGTATATCCGCGGGAGATCCTGAAAGATGCTCTCAAATACAATGCCTCTGCCGTTATCTTTGTCCACAACCATCCTTCGGGTGACCCCGAGCCGTCGGAAAGCGACCGGGAAATCACCAAGGAACTGGTTTTTGCGGCAAGCACCATGCAGCTGAAGGTTTTGGATCACATCATCATCGGCAATAACCGCTACTTCAGTTTTGCCGATAGAGGGCTTATCGAGGATTATGAATTTCTCTTCCAGGATCTCAAACGAAGGCTTTAGCCAGACCAGATCTGTCGGAAGGAAAAGAAACGGGTAATGGAAGCATCCTTACCTCCGTGATACCAGAAAGCTCAGTATCAGTTTTTGGGAATGGTCGATCACGGAAATAAGGATGCTTCCATGGGTAATAAAAGATTTGTCAAAAGTATGGGTGGAAGGTAAACTTTAGGGGAGGAGGTCGTTATGTTGAATGAAAGAGAAATTGCGGAAAAAGCTGGCATGAAACCGATCGAGGAAATAGCCAAAAAAATAGGATTGGCCCCTGAATCGTTGGAAAGATACGGAAGATACAAAGCCAAGATTTCACCGGATGACGTGTTTCGAAATAACGCAAAAAAAGGGAAAATGATCATGGTCACCGCCATGAGCCCCACACCTGCTGGCGAAGGCAAAACCACTACTTCTATCGGTCTGGCCGATGCCATGAACCGGTTGGGGAAAAAGACGGCAGTGGTCCTGCGGGAACCTTCTCTCGGGCCTGTATTCGGGATGAAAGGCGGTGCCACAGGCGGAGGTTATGCCCAGGTGGTTCCCAGTGACGAGATAAATCTTCATTTTACGGGAGATATCCATGCCATCACGGCTGCGCACAATCTTCTGGCGGCCATGGTCGACAACAGGCTGCATTTCGATGGGGCCTGCGGGCTTTTGGATTGCCGCCGTGTGACCTGGAAGCGTGTGATGGACATGGATGACCGGGTACTCCGGGAAGTGGTGGTCGGGATCGGCGGGCCGCTGCGGGGTATAGCCCGGGAAACAGGGTTCGATATCACCGCCGCCTCTGAAGTCATGGCTATTTTTTGTCTCTCGAAGGGATTGGCGGACCTCAAGGAGCGGCTGGGAAATGTTTTGATCGGGTATTCGCCGGACCGGCAGCCGGTGTTTGCCCGTTCCCTGAATGCTCACGGAGCTATGGCGGCTCTTTTGAAGGAGGCCCTTAAGCCGAATCTGGTGCAAACTTTGGAGGGAACCCCGGCTTTGATCCATGGCGGGCCGTTTGCCAATATCGCGCATGGAACAAACTCGATCATAGCCACCCGCTTGGCTCTCGGGCTTTCCGATTTTGTGATAACAGAGTCAGGATTTGGGTCGGACCTGGGAGCGGAGAAATTTTTCGACATTGTCGTCAGAACAGGCCTGGTTCCCGCTCCTGCTGCTTGTGTTCTGGTGGCGACCGTGCGGGCCCTAAAGTTCCACGGGGGGGTCAGAAAAGAAGATGTCGATAAGGAAAATTTGATAGCGGTAGAAAAGGGTTTTGAAAACCTTGCCAAACACATGGAAAACATGCGAACTTTTGGGATGCCTTTTGTGGTGGCGGTGAACCGGTTTCCCTCCGACACTGAAGCAGAATTGGAAAAGGTTAAGAAGCTTTGCAAAGAATATGGAGCGCGTGTGGCTCATTCGGATGTTTATAGTAGGGGAGGAGAAGGAGGAGAAGAATTGGCCAGCGAGATATTGAAGGCTATCGCCGAGGACAAAAATTCGTTTAGGTATTTGTATGAATCGGACATACCCCTGGTAGAAAAAATTGAAACGGTCGCGAAGAAAATTTATGGGGCATCGGCGGTTGCCATGGAGGGGAAAACAAGAAGGAAAATCAGCAGGATAGAGAAATTGGGATTCGGGCATCTTCCCGTGTGTATCGCAAAAACGCAATATTCCCTTTCTGATGACGATGAAGCTCTGGGAAGGCCGAAGGATTTTACCCTTATTGTCACCGATGCTTCCTTGAGCGCAGGCGCCGGATTTGTCGTTGTTTATTGCGGCGATATCATGACTATGCCGGGTTTGCCGAAAATTCCTTCGGCGGAAAAGATCGATGTCACCGAAGACAACAAAATAACCGGCCTTTCCTGAAAAAGGCGGTTTTTTGTTCCGTGGGTTTTTGGGTTTACAGTGTTTTTCAATTGTGGTAAATAAGGGAAGTCTTGATATCAATCCAACAAGAAAGGAATAATACATGTGTGAATTAAGGGATGTTTTCATTGTCGGTGCAGCACGGACACCTATCGGAAGTTTTCTCGGAACAATCAAGGATTTTAAAGCCCCTGATTTGGGGGGGATTGTCATCAAAGAAGCTTTAAAACGTGCGGGTCTCTCGGGGCAGGATGTGAATGAAGTCATCATGGGCAATGTGGTCTCTGCTGGAGTAGGACAGGCGCCCGCTAAGCAAGCCTCGGTTAAGGGAGGAATTCCTCCTACCGTGAATAGTTTTGCGGTGAACAAGGTTTGCGGATCCGGCCTCAAAGCCGTTCACCTGGCCGCCCAATCCATATGGTTGGAGGAGAATGAGATCGTGGTAGCTGGAGGTATGGAAAGCATGAGCCAAGCGCCCCATATGGTTTGGGGAGTGCGCAGCGGGGTGAAAATGGGCGATATCCAGATGAAAGATGCCATGATTTATGATGGGCTCTGGTGTGCCTTCGATAATCAGCATATGGGGATGACAGGAGAAGTGGTGGCGGAGAAATTCGGAGCCAGCCGAGAAGAGCAGGATGCTTACGCGGTGAGCAGTCACCAAAAAGCCATCCGAGCCATCGAAAAAGGCTATTTTAAAGAGGAGATCGTCCCGGTGGAAGTGCCCCAGAGAAAAGGAGATCCCATCCTTTTTTCTGTGGACGAGGGACCGCGAAAGGATGCCACCTTGGATAAGTTGGCCAAATTGCGGCCTGTTTTCAAAAAAGATGGGACAGTCACGGCGGGAAACGCGTCTAGTTTAAATGATGGCGCCGCTGCGGTGGTGGTGGCTTCAGCCGATGCAATTAAGGAGAAAGGATTAACGGCGATGGCGCGGATTCTCGGGGTCACGTCCAATGCTTTGGAGCCGAAGCTTGTTATGTACGCGCCCAAGGGAGCGATCGAAAAACTCCTGGCCAATGTGGGTTGGAGCATCGCCGATGTGGAGCTTTTCGAGATCAACGAAGCTTTCTCATCGCAGCTCGTGGTTTTGATCAGGGAAATGGGATTGGACAGGGAAAAAATCAATGTGCACGGAGGGGCCGTGGCGCTGGGGCATCCCATCGGTGCGACAGGGGCCCGGATCTTGACAACCCTGATATATGCCATGAAGCATCGGGGTTTGAAAAAGGGCGTTGCCTCGCTCTGCTTGGGCGGAGGTGATGCTGTGGCCATGGCTGTGGAAGTCTTGGGTTAAGGAGGAACAATGGGCATTAAAAAAATCGGCGTCATCGGTGCGGGAACCATGGGAACGGGTATTGCCCAGGTTGCGGCCACCAAGGGTTTCCATGTCCTCCTCCATGATGTGGAAGAGGATTACCTGCAGAAATCTCTTTCCCGGTTGGACAAAAGCCTGACCAAACTCATCGATAAGGGAAAAATAGAAGGCGATAAAAAAACTATTTTAAGCCGTCTCCAAACGACAACGGATTTGGCAGGATTCAAGGATGTGGATTTTGCAGTGGAAGCGGTTTTCGAGGATTTTGAGGTCAAAGCTGAAGTGTTGAAAAAACTGGATGAAATCCTGCCTCCGGGTATTATTTTGACCTCCAATACTTCCTCCATCTCTATAACGCGCCTGGCAGCTCTCACCAGCCGCCCATCTCAGTTCATGGGAATGCACTTCATGAATCCCGTGCCGTTGATGGCGCTGGTGGAATTGATCAAAGGGATCGCTACCGATCAAGAAACGTTTGACCAAGTGAAATCTCTGACAGAGGCTTTGGGAAAAGTTCCGGTAGAAGCGAGTGATTACCCAGGATTCATAGCCAACCGCATCCTTATACCGATGATCAACGAGGCCATTTATGCATTGATGGAAGGAGTGGGCAGTGTGGAAGCTATCGACACCGTGATGAAGCTGGGGATGAACCATCCGATGGGACCCCTGGCATTGGCGGACTTGATCGGCCTGGATGTTTGCCTGCATGTCATGGAGGTTTTGTATGATGGATTCAAAGATTCCAAGTACAGGCCCTGCCCCCTGTTGCGTAAGATGGTGGATGCGGGATACTTAGGACGGAAGTCAGGAAAGGGTTTCTACGACTACAGCAGCTAACGTGGACAAGAAAGGCTTACCGATTATTCGTTAGGCATTTAAGATAAAAAGCAACGCAAAAAAATAAAGTAACGCTAAAAAATATAGGCTTTAAGGCCCGGATTATTGACGAGCCGATATGGCTACCGTGGTAAGGGGAAGTTGTGAGATCGGCTTGCCCGAAGGGAAAAAATGCTGAAAAAATTTTTTCTTGAAAAGTTTTTTCAGCAATGTCAGGATGTTATGCGTATGGCCCATGGATCGGGAAATAATTCAGGAAAAGTAAGCCCAGGAGGATGAAATGAATCAAGACAGTACAGAAGATAAACAGCGTTCGCGGAACAGAGCTATCGAGGCAGCCGTTCTTCAGATCGAAAAACAATTCGGCAAAGGGGCTGTGATGAAGCTGGGCCAGAAGGATGCAGCCCAGAAGGTTCCGGCCATCCCTACAGGATCCATCGCGTTCGACCTGAGCCTGGGCATAGGGGGATTTCCCAGAGGAAGGGTCGTGGAGGTTTTTGGTCCGGAAGCGACCGGAAAGTCCACTCTTGCCCTTCATGTCATTGCCGAAGCGCAAAAACAGGGGGGACAGGCGGCATTTATCGATGCCGAACATGCTCTCGATCCGACTTATGCTGCTAGTGTCGGAGTGGACGTCGACAATCTTTTGATTTCCCAACCTGATTATGGAGAACAAGCCTTGGAAATTGCCGAGGTCCTTGTGCGCAGCGGTGCCGTGGATGTCGTTATCGTGGATTCGGTGGCGGCTCTCGTGCCCAAGGCAGAATTGGAAGGGGAGATGGGGGATGCCCACATGGGACTCCAGGCCCGCCTCATGTCCCAAGCTTTGAGGAAACTCACCGCGATCGTGAGCCGATCCAAAACTTGCTTCGTTTTTGTTAACCAAATTCGTCAGAAGATCGGATTTTTCCTCGGAAGTCCTGAGACGACCTCAGGCGGCCGAGCCCTCAAGTTCTACTCCTCCCTGCGGATCGATGTGAGGCGAATCGCTGCATTGAAGGATGGTGACCAGGTCATCGGAAACAGGGTCAAAGTGAAGATCGTGAAGAATAAGATGGCCCCGCCATTCCGGGAAGCCCAATTCGACATCATCTACGGCGTAGGGATATCCAGGGAAGGGGATCTGCTCGACTGCGGCGTCGATACGGGTGTGGTCGAAAAGACCGGGACCTGGTATTCTTATAAAGGAGAAAGACTCGGCCAAGGAAGGGAAAATGTCAAAAAACTTCTGAGAGAAAATGAGAAGTTAGCGGAGCAGCTCGATAAGGAGATTCGGGAAGAGCTAGGACTTCTGCCCACAAAAAAAGCGGCGAAAAAAGAAGCTGTCCCCGATGGAGAAAAAAAGGCAGCGCCTGATAAGGAAAAATAACGGCCTGGCTGCCTACTATTCTGCCCTGCTCTTCACATAGCGGGCGACCTCTTCATGTGTGGCGAACCAAACATTGGCATGGGTTTGGATGTACTGGATAAGGGTTTCCAGCATGGCCATCCGGCTCCTGTGGCCGATGTATTTGGGGTGCATGGTGAGCACGAACAGAGTCCCCTCTTCATAGGCTTTTTCGAATTCCTCTGCCCAGATAGAGAAGACATCCATTGGCTGGATGAGGGGCCGGACGCTGGAGTAGCGGTCGAAACCGAAATAGGGGTAGTCGTCTAGAAGCCACTCCACAGGAAGTTCGATCACCCCGGTTGGTTCACCGTCTGCCAGCAGCTCGTACGGCCGGTCGTCGGCCATCAGGCTGCTGTCATACAGCAGGCTCATGTCTTTGATGATGTCCAGTGTGTGGGGGCTGAAGTCCCAGGACGGGGTTCTTATTCCTGCTGGCTCTTTACCGGCAGCCCGTTTGAGCGTTTCGAATGACCTCATCATGAGCTCTCTTTCCTCCTGCTCGTTGGGAAGGGAGTTTCTTTCGTGTATCCAACCGTGCATGCCGATCTCATGGCGGTTTTTCGCCGTGATGGCTCGGATTTCTTCTGGATGAAGGAGGGCCGTGACCGCCGGCACGAAAAAGGAGGCCGGCACATCGTATTTGTCCAGGAGAGCAAGTATGCGAGGGACGGCCACGCGGGCGGCGTACTCTCCCTGAGAAAAGATTCCCGGCGATAGATTCATATCGCGGAGTGCGTTGGTTTCGGCATCAAAATCGAAGGACAGGGCGACCGCGATCCTCGCTCCGTCTGGCCAACTTTCAGGCGTGAGGTCTCTGCCGGCTCTTACCCTGTTGACTTGGGTTTGAACGTACTCCAGGCTCCATTCCCATGATTTTTTTTCCTCTGCCCGATTTTGGGAGCAGCTTAGGGAAAGACCCAAAAGAGCCAGCAGGCTAAAATGGACCCATAGGCATTTTTTCATCTTTTCCTCCAAACCATGGTATTCACCGGGGATTTCCGGCGGCACTCATGTAGAGAACGCTCTCCTCTACGCCGTCGATTCCGAGAAGGGCATTGACTTCCTCGTCATACAGGGCAGCGATCTGGCATGTCCCGAGTCCCAGCGCGACTGCCGCCAGAGCCAGATTTTGCGCGATGTGCCCGGCGTCTAAGTAAACATACCTGTAAGCCCTCTGCTCGTATTTCCACTTGGACCTTGCGAAAACAGCTGTCCATACAAAAACCGCGCTGGCTGCAAACGCCATGTCTTGATCGAGAGCTGCCCGGGCGATTTTAAGCCGGAAGTCCCCTTTTCGGAGCTGTTCCAAGCTGTGACCAGGGATGTTGTGGTGGTAGATCCCTGCTTCGATGCCCTCCACGTTGTGCAGGAAAAGGTATGTTTCCACGGGATAAAGGGCCCCTGCCGATGGACATGCCCTGAATTCAAACCCCATATCTTTTTTCGTGATCCCCTGGATTGCCCAGAGAAGCTGCGAGAGGTCCTTTTTTAACAAGGGTTTGTCCTGGAAATTCCGGATACTCCGTCGGTTGCTGATAGCTGTCCAAAGGGGGACTCCTCCCGTAGAGTCCGGAGTTTCCAGCGGAAACTTTAAGGCGTCAGGGTAGAACTTG
>Ga0316577_10001629_pt1 | contig 10729 bp, 3 predicted proteins | sample S5NA_FD_203073 | JGI IMG/M metagenome (GOLD analysis project Ga0316577, IMG submission 203073) | Rhizosphere microbial communities from salt marsh grasses in Alabama, United States - S5-7_050615r2r1 | ecosystem: Host-associated > Plants > Roots > Rhizosphere | place: USA: Alabama | collected... | reverse complement strand
GTACGGGCGCGGCCAGGGCCTGGTCGTATCCACCGGAATGGACACGGAAATCGGCAAGATCGCCGAGATGATCCAGTCCTACGAGGAAGAGCCCACACCCCTTCAGGTCAAGCTCGACCAGTTGGGACGGTCCCTCGGCGCGATCACCCTGGCCATCTGTGCGCTGGTGGGCGTCATCGGCATCGTTCGCGATACCCAGCTCGGCATTCTCCTTGCCGAAGGCTTCCAGGCCTATTTCGGCCTGGAAGAGACGATCCCCAAGCTCATCGAGATGTTCATGGTTGCCGTAAGTCTGGCCATCGCCGCCGTGCCCGAGGGGTTGCCGGCAGTGGTGACCATCGCCCTCGCCCTGGGCATGCAGGAGATGGCCAAGCGTCACGCTTTGATCCGCAAGCTGCCCGCCGTGGAGACCCTCGGTTCGGCAACCGCCATCTGCTCCGATAAGACTGGCACTCTCACCCAGAACGAGATGACGGCTGTGCAGATGTACGTGGATCGCAGCCTCCTGACCATTACCGGTGAAGGCTACCGGCCGGAGGGAGAATTCCTGGACAGCGGCGATACCGTGGGGTTGGAAGGCTATCCGGGCATGAGGCTGCTACTGCGCGCCGGTCTCTTGTGCAACGACGCCCACCTGGAACGAATCCACCAGAACGGCCAGAACCAGTGGACCATCGCCGGCGATCCGACTGAGGGGGCCTTTGTCGTTGCCGCAGCCAAAGCTGGCTACGAGAGGGAAGTATTGCGACAGGAGTACCCGCGAATCACCGAGCTTCCCTTCGACTCGGAGCGCAAGCGGATGACCACTTTCCATCCCGACCCCCGGTATGGCGGCTATGTGGCCTACATGAAAGGCGCGCCTGACATCGTACTCGGTCTTTGCACGCAGGTCCTCGAGGATGGCGTTATGCGACCCCTGACGGAGGAACGCCGGCGGAACATCCTCGACGAGAACGAGGCCCTCGCCGCCAATGCTCTGCGGGTGCTGGGAGTGGCGTTCCGCCCGCTGGAGAAGGTGCCTGACGATCCCCAACCCGAACACTCGGAGCGCGGATTCACCTTCATCGGCCTGCTGGGCATGATCGACCCCGCCCGCCCGGAGGTGGCCCCGGCCATCCGCACCGCTCGCCACGCCGGCATTGAGACGGTCATGATTACCGGCGACTACCTGAACACAGCCCTGGCCATCGGCAAGGAAATCGGCCTCGTTCGAGAGGACGACCGGGCGCTGACCGGGGCCCAACTGGACACGATGGATGAGGCCCAGTTGGAGGGGATCGTGGAGCAGGTAGCAGTCTATGCCCGCGTCTCTCCACAGCATAAAGTCAAGATCGTCGATGCACTCAAGGCCAAGGGCCACATCGTGGCCATGACGGGGGACGGTGTCAACGACGCACCCGCCCTGAAACGGTCGAACATCGGCGTGGCCATGGGCATCACCGGCACTGATGTCTCCAAGGAGACCGCCGATATGGTCCTGACCGATGATAACTATGCCAGCATCGTCTCCGCGGTCGAGCAGGGACGTGTCATCTATTCCAACATCCGCAAGTTCGTCTACTACCTGCTGTCGTGCAACATGGCCGAAATTACCATCCTGCTGATAGCCATGCTGGCCGGCTGGCCCCTGCCGTTGATTCCGATCCAGCTCCTAGTGCTGAACCTCATCACCGACGGGGCCCCGGCGCTGGCGCTTGGTGTGGAAAAGGGCGATCCCGATGTCATGGACCAGGCCCCCCGCCCCGTTCAGGAGCCGATCATCAACCGTGATATGGTCATTGGCATCGTGGTCCAGACCATCGCCATTACCGTGGCCGTGCTCACCGCCTTCCAAGTTGGACTGCAGGTGAGCGAGGCTCATGCTCGGACGATGGCATTTGCCACACTGTCGATCTCGGAACTGTTGCGTGCCTACACTTCCCGGTCCGAGCGCTACTCGCTCTGGAGTATCGGCATCTTTACCAACCGCTGGATGCAATGGGCTGTTCTGACCTCGCTGGTGGTCCTGCTGGCCATTATCTACGTTCCCTTCCTCGATCCTATCTTTGGCACCACCTTCCTGGCCCTCGACGACTGGCTGGTCATGTTCCCCTTGATCCTGGTGCCCTCCGTGGCTGCCGAAGTCAACAAGTGGGTTCTGCGCAAGCTAAGCGAGAGAGAACTGAAGGCCCGACTCGGCTAGGTCACCAACGAGCGAGGTTTCTGGCAGGTTACCCTGTGATATGGATAGTCCCGATACACCTGAGATCCTTCTACGGGGGGGCCTGCCTCGCCAGTCGCTGAGCTGCGTGTCCCAGAATCTGCTGGTGGTCAAAGGCCAGCGGCGGAAGACGATCGAGCGCAAACCAAGCCACTTCAGCGGCATCGCTGCCGGCCGTCGGATGCCACGAGCGCAATGCTGCCTCGTCCACCTCGGCCAGGAAGGCAATACTGATCGTCCAGCCCCGCGGGTCCCGCCCAGGCTCGCCGAAAGCCCGCAATTGCTCCAAGGAGAGCAGAGTCACTCCAGTCTCTTCGTAAAGCTCGCGGCGGGCTGCCGCCTCCAAAGGCTCATGGGGCTCCACGAAACCCCCTGGGAGCGCCCAACTGCCGGCAAAGGGTGGGTTCTTGCGCCTCACGAGCAACACGCTTCGCTGGCCGTCCACCAGGGCGATCAAAACAATGTCGACGGTGACCGATGGTCGTTCACGCTGCTTCATCGCTGTTAGACTCAGCCTCCTTCAGATCCTGGCGCGCGGACCCCGTCGTCGACCAGGCATGCAGTACCTCCGCCACGCCCCACGCCTGGGCGATACATCCTCGCGGCGTAAAGGGCGGATCTCCGTCAAAGATCTCGCTCACGCTGCCCAGGCCATGAGCTGACAGGTGCCGCAACAAGGGCTCAAGGTAGGACCTAGCCAGACCCGGATCGCGGTAGACCCGCAGATGAGCCTGAACAAAGGGACCGATCAACCACGACCACACGGTACCCTGATGATAGGCCGCGTCGCGCTGGTGGCGATCCCCGCCATAGTGCCCCCGATAGTCGGGATGATCCGGCGCGAGGCTGCGCAGCCCGTGGCAGGTCAGCAGTTGACGGGCACAGGCATCTACCACGGCCCGCTGCTGGCTGTCGTCGAGTGGGCTGTGAAGCAGGGAAACCGCCAGCAACTGGTTGGGCCGCAAGGAGGGGTCGTTTCCGTCCGATCCATCGATTACATCATAGCAATAGCCTTGGGGCGCATTCCAGAACCGGGCAAACCCGATCAGCGCCCGCTCGGCCATGGCCTCATAGTGGCCTGCCGGTTCGCCGAGCTTCCTGGCAAACTCTGCCATGCAGCAGATGGCGTGGTACCATAGGGCGTTGATCTCTACCGGCTTGCCAATGCGCGGCGTGACCACCCAGCCGTCCACTTTGGCATCCATCCAGGTGAGCTGCACGCCCTCCTCACCGGCATAAAGCAGGCCGTCCGCAGGATCCAGGTGGATCTGGTGCCGGGTGCCCCGCCGATGCCTGGCGACGATCTCCTGCAGGACCGGGAACAAGTCACGAAGCAGGGCGTCGTCCTGGGTCGAGGTGTAGTAGGCACGGATGGCCTCAAAGTACCACAAGGTCGCGTCTGCGGTGTTGTATTCGGGGGCCTGGCCCTCGTCCGGAAAACGGTTCGGCAACATGCCCTGGTCCACATGCGTTGCAAAGGTCCGGAGCACGCACGCTGCCACATCGCGACGCCCTGTGTCCAGAGTCAGGCCGGGCAAGCTGATCATCGTGTCCCGCCCCCAATCACCAAACCAGGGATAGCCGGCGATGACCGAGCGGCCCTCCGGTTCTTGGAGCGAAAGGCGGTGCACGATGAACTGGTCAGCGGCCAGCACCAGTTGCTCGACGGCAGAGGGCACAGGCCCCAGATACGACCTGGCGCTCTCGAGCAACCCTGCTTCGTAGGCTCGTCGCTCACTATAGGCTGCATTTCCATCCAGACACGGATGCGCCTCGGTGCTGGCCACCAGGGTCATCGAGTGGCCTGGCTGCAAGGTCGTCTGAAACAGACCGGCATACAGATGATCTTCCAGGGCGTCCTGCCCACGATAGTCCTCAATGCTGAGGTAATAGCCCGTGGACCATTCGTACTGTGGGGCAGCCTCGGAGCGGCGACTGAGTAGATACAATGGCGTAGTCGCCTCGTGAGCTACGACGCCCAGACCATGGGGCACCTGCCAGACGCGCATCTGGCGGTCTTCCGCCCGCGTGGTTCCGTGATGGTCCCGGTAATCGACGATGGCTCTGATGCTCAGCTCCAGAGGACCCCTACCTCGAATTTGATCGTAGCGGATGTAAGTCGTGTTGGACCCCTGCTGCATCCAGACACGTTTTACCAGGAGAGCATCCGCACAAGCAAAGGTCCAGACCGGCGTCGCTCCCTCCAGATGGAAGCGCTCCAGGTGATGGTAGCCCTGCGGCTCAAACCGGGCATCGCGCCGGCGATTGGCAAACAGGGGATAGGCCCGCCCATCGTAGGTAGCCACCTCATCCAGCTTGGTAAGCAGCAGGGTCCGTCCCAGGGGTGGTCTCAGGGCAGCGATCAGCAGGCCGTGATAGCGCCGGGTTCGCACCCCGGCGACGGTGCCCGAAGCATACCCGCCCAGGCCATTCGTGACCAGCCACTCTCGCTCGGCTGAGAAGCGTGGATCACCACAAAGATCCCGTCCGAAATCGAGCATCGGTGCTGCCTTCACCCGAGATGACTATGAGACGGCGATCAGCGGCCGGTTTGCGCCGGATCGCCAACCTTCATGACATTCTACTCCAGAAGCCCATCTTGGGCAAACGGATGGTCGCGATGGCCCCACACAAAGCGAGACCTCGGAGGTTCCGTGCACTCACAACTGGCACAGCACCTCCGAGGTCCACTCTAGATCTGTCTACTGACGTCACCGCACTGAGCCACCACAGTGGCCAAGCCAGCGGGCGAATCTCTGTCTGGCTCTAGGGGTTCACCTGCACCTCACGATCCTCACGCACCCGGTCGTCTGCCGTATTCCAGGCAATGAGGCGGTAGGGTACCGTTCCGCTGCCTGGAGGACAGTCGGTGGTTGTGCCACTCAACGGCGCATCAGCATAAACCACCCGATCCCCAGATACTAACTCTACGAAACTGGTGCCGCCGCCGGTGGTCCAGGTGAGCTGCACACACGCTCCGGCATTGATCTGGTCGGGGACCACAGAGAAGGATTGGATCACGGGCGCGTCAGGCGGAGGGATCGGCACCGGAGTCGCAGTCGCTGCACTGACGATCTTGAGATTCTGCTGGCCACGGCTGGTGCCACCCGGGCCTGTGGCTTCGAGAACATAGGCAACCTGGCCGGTTCCAGGCGGGCAATCCTGGTACTGGCCCTTGAGCGGTGCTCCATCCCATAGGCTATTCCCGTTGCTGGTGAGCCTGATGTTGCTCACGTTACCCTCCACCTGCCAACGCAGCGTCACGCACTGTCCCTCGGTGATCTGGTTTGGCGGATCGGCTGAAAACTGGGTGATCTGCGGAGCTTGAGTCGCAGGCTCGACGTAGATGGTGATCTGCCGGATGTCGACCGAATCATCAAGCTTGACCACGCGCAGGTTGTAGGTCAGGGTGAAGGGGGGGCACTCCTGCTGGCTTCCCACCCCGGCCACTCCATGATCCGGCCAGTTTTCACCATCGTGGTAGAAGTAGACGGCCTTGACGTTGTCCACCCGCCAGGAGAAAGTGACACACTCCCCCTGCTTGATATTGGTGCGGTCCACGGTGAAGTTGATGCCCACGACGGGCGTCTGGGTTGGTGCCGGTGTGGCGGTTGGCCGAGCCTGGTTGACCTGTGCGGCCACCTGCAGGCGCTCGCCAAGCCCCGTGCCCTGGCCGTTCTCCAGTTCCCACACACCCAGGTAGGTGCCCGGCTGCAGGGGCGCGACCAACTTGACAGACATGTCGTAGCTCTGGCCCGGTGCTACCGTGCCCTGGATAGGTGTGGGGTTACCGCCCATCCTCGCCGCCGAGCTGTTGCCCGTCACATAGACGACGCGGTAGCTGCCGTCCCAGGTGCAGGTGCCGGTGTTCCGGATGCGCCAGGTCCAGGTAAAGTTCTCGCCGGGTTGCCTCACGGGCGGGTTGGTGATCGGATCGCCCGACAGCCCGGGATAGACCTCGAAGGCCATACCATCGACACAGGCAGGTGGCGGGGCCGGAGTGCTCGTAGCAGCCGGTGTCGGGGTAGGCAAGAGCTGTTCGACGTTCAAATGCTCCTGGGCCAGTTGGGCGATGACTCCCTCATTGTACATGTCGGTCAGTGCGCGATCGAGCTCGGCCTTCAGGCTCTGGGCGCCCTTGGGCAGAGCAATGGCATAGCGCTGCTGGTTCAGACCACGGCCGACGATCTTGACCCCACCTGCACTCACCGCCACTTCGGCCGGTTGGAGATCACCCATGATCAGGTCCAGTCGCCCTTCCCGCAGGTCACGAACCGCGAATTCGCCCTTGTCGTAAACGAACAACTGAGTGTCCGGCATCAGGCCCGTGTCCACCAACTTCCCGTGCAGCCAGTCATCGTAGACGGTGCCGCGTTGAACCCCCACGCGATACGCGGCCATTTCCTGTACTGAGGCGATGGATTGGATGCTTGAATCCTCCGCGGCCAAGACCGCATCCTCGCCGACCAGGTAGACGTTGCTAAAGTCGACATAGGACTCGCGCTCGGGGGTAACCGAGATGGCCGCAATGGCCGCATCGACCTGCCCCAAAAGGAGCGCATTGCCCAAGCCATCGAAGGCAAAGTCGCGGTACTCGACGGTCACGCCCAGGCGGCGTGCCATCTCATCCATCAGGGCAATGTCAAATCCGGTGATCTGGCGGTTCCCGACATAGTACTCAAAGGGTGGGTAGTCAGCCGCCGTCCCAACGACGATCTTGCCGGCAGCCTTGATCCGCTCCCAAGAGCCGTCGCCCTCGGGGGCAGTGGTAGGCGGCAGGACGGCCTCGGTGGTCGAGGTAGGCACCGGCGTAGCCTCCGGGCCCGAGATGGCCCTCCAGATCAGCACGCCACCGATGACGCAGACACCGATCACGATGAGGCCAATCAGCACCGCCAGAATGACTTTCACTATGTTTGACATCATCTCCCTCCTTTGCTAGTCAGGTTTCTGTGCCTGGTAGTAGCCAGGCACAAGGACACCTTGTGCGAGTATAGCATGAAAAGGTGGGGGACGGATCAGCCGTTTGTACAGTCTTGGACCTATACATTCGTCCAGGTTGCGCACGAGCTGAAGGTTGGAGCTGCTGCAGGGCACGCCACACGAACAGCGGATCGAGGCTTGTACTGAATAGGATGCACCTGCCACTGATTGCTGCAGTAAGGCCCGGAGCTGGCAGCCCTCCTTCCAATAGTATCCAGCCTGTACTCAAGCCCTCAGATAGTCTCAACTACTGTTGATCCAGCCTCCTCAGGACGATCCTCCCGCCATAGTTGAGCAGGCACAGGATGAACTGAGGCCTCTGGCCGAGGAGTCGCTCCGCAGCCATGATATACCGCTTCGCCTGTGCCGCGTGTCCATCGTCTACCAGCAGTCTTTCCAGGTCGGCGTGATCTTGCACCCGGTCTGTCTTGAATTCGACTAGAGTCCAGACTCCCTGACGCCGATAGAGTGCGTCGATGATCCCGCTCTCGACTCGCCCGTTCACCACCAAACTATACGGCACCTCATGAAGCCGTAGGTCAGTATGCTCCATCTCCTCATACAGGGGGTGAGATCGGAAACGCACCAGGAGCTGCCGGGTCCGGCTCACAGCATCGGCCAGTTGCCCGGCATCCGTGATCCCGTATCCCCGTGCCCGAGCCTCACTCCAGCGCTCGAAGTCGAGGTCCACGCCGACCGGGAAGCGCCAGGCTGCCAGTGCCTCATGCGCTAGAGAGCCGATGACCCACGCCGGTGCCCGCGGCCGCTCCACTGCTGGGACGACCCGCCAAACCCGCCGCACCGGGATGCGATCCTGTTGAGCCACTCGCTCGTCCGCCGCTGGCCCTTCAGCGCACACCGATGCCAGTAGAGGCGGAGGCAGAATCGTAGTCGGCTCAGGTTCCAGCTCCTTCTGACCAGGACTGCGCTGCGAGACATGCCCCGGTTCGTAGATCGTACACGCCACCTGCGTGGCACCGAGCCTGAGGTCGAGACGGTGCGCATTTGTGCCCTCTGGATCGTAGGCCAGCGTCTGGCCCTCAAGCCGCAGGCCCCCTTCTCCCGCGAGCCGCCCTAACCAGCCACCGAGCTTTCCGATCGCTCCGTCCTTCTTGACGCCGATGCAGCCGCTCAGGATCAGCTTTTCACGGGCACGGGTAGCGGCTACGTAGAGAAGCCGGTCCGATTCTGCCGCCTCCTGATCGTCGGATCGTGCCTTGCCCAGCCGATAGATAGCCGGGAGTTGGCGCTGATCGTCTTTCACCGGCAGCAGCAACCCCAGTTCGGGATCGATCAGCATCCCACCACTGCCCCAGTTTCCGCGAGTCACGTCGCCGATGATGACCACTGGGAACTCAAGTCCCTTGGCGGCATGTACCGTCATGATCTGCACCGCACCCTCGGCCGTAGCCCGCGCCTCCCCCTCCCGGGTCCCGCTGTCCCGCAGGCCGGTGACGTACTCTAGGAACTGGCTCACCCCGACGATGCCGCTCGCGTGGGCATCGGCCAGCAGCTTGGAAACGTTGCGCGCCCCGCGGGCCTGCCCGGCCTCGATCAGGGCCGCTCGGTAGCCGGTGGCATCCAGGAATGCCTTCAGCACGTCGGCCACCGAGGTCCTGCCCACTTGTTTGTGCAGCCAGGCGACGACATCGGCTGCCCGCCGAGCAAAGCGGCGATCATCGTCAGCCAGCAGGGCCTCTGCCTGTCGCAGGCGAAGCACATCCCAGAGGCTGGTGCCCGTCTCCGCACGCCTCTGACACAAGTGGTACAGGGCCACATCCGAGAGGGCAAACGCTGGCGAGCGTAGCGTCCCGGCAAGGACCAGATCGTCGGTGGGATCGGCCAGCGCCCGCAAAATGTTGAGCAAGTCGCGGATTTCGGCTCGCCCATAGAAACCCCGGCCCGCCACCGTCAGGAAGGGCAGGCCGGCCCGTTCCAGCGCGTCCTCGTAGGCGCCAAACGAGGTAGACGCCCGGCACAGGATAGCAAAGTCCCCGTAGCCCAGCGAGCGAATCAAGCCCTGATCCTCGATCTGGATCTCGCTTGAGGCCAGCTCCACAATGCGTCCAGCCAGTGCCTCTGCTGCTCGCTCGAGGGCGCCATCACTCTTGGCTCCCACACTCAAGTGCAGTTCGATGTAGGGCTCCACAAAGCCCGGCCCCGCCTCCTCCCGGCAATGACGCAAGGGAGCGAACGGTTCTACCCAGGGTCGGTCAAGATCTGCCTCATCTCCCATGACGGGCCGGAGCAGAGCGTTCAGTCCGGCCACCAGATCCCGGTGGGCGCGGTACGAGGTTTCAAGAGAGAAAGCAGCGCCGCCTTGCTGCTCGATCCGCTCCCGCTCCATGCGAAAGACGACCACGTCTGCCCCCCGGAAACGATAAATCGACTGCTTGGCATCGCCGACGATGAATAGCCTGCCCCGTCCGGCATTGAGCAGCGCAAACAGGTCCCGCTGTCGCCGATTGGTGTCCTGGAACTCGTCCACCAGAAGCGCATGGACTTCCTCCTGCCAGCGGCTGCGAGCTGCCGGGCTCTCCTGCAGCAGCTCGAGCGCCCCGGCCTCCAGATCGTCATAGTCCAACGCCTGGCGCTCTTCCTTGAGGCGCTGGTGGGCGATTGCTGCATGCCTATAGAGGGTCTGCAGGGCAGGCACCGCCTCGGCCAGTTGCCGCTCGAGGGCCAGGTCGACTCCCCGTCCAAGCCAGGCCTTCAACTTCTCATCGTAGCGCGTCCGCAAGTCGGCGATGGCGGGCCGCGGATCGTGCACCTGCCAGTGTCGGGCCTGCCCAACCGAGGCCATCTCCCCCCGCAGGGTGGGCAAACGGGCCACAATGGCTGCCCAGTCTCCCCGGGTCCGGGAAGTGACGATCGCCTCCCAGCAGCCCAGCAGACGGCGTAGAGGCACGGCCAGCTTGTCACCCGCCGCCTCCGCCCGAGCCAGTACCCCTTCCTCTTGCACGCGCAGTAGATCCTGAAAAGCAGCCTGAACCCCGGGATCGTCGACGAAGGCCTGGACGGGCATCAATACCCGGGACTCCCAGACCGGCCACAGGGGACCAGGGAGACGTGCATAGCACGCCTCAACATCCAGCCGCTGACTGAGCATGGCGTTCAGCGTGCTGCGCAGCGTGCCCTCTCCCAACAGGACAAAAAGCCCCACCAGGTCTTCTTGATCTGCCGCCCAGGCCAGGGAACCGTCCATCACGTGCCGCAAGAGGATGTTGCCCTGCCCCTCGTCCAGCACTTCGAAGCGGGGATCCAGGCCGGCCTCCGCCGGATGTGCCCGCAGGATCTCGCTGCACAGGCTGTGGATGGTGCCGATACGAGCGGCATCCAACCCTGCGTAGAGGCTCTGCCAACGCCACCGTTCAGCTTCAGCCAGATCTCGCTTGTCTAGGTAGAGACGGATCTCATCGCGCACCCGGTTGCGCATTTCTCGGGCCGCCTTGCGCGTAAAGGTGATGGCCACGATGGAGCGCAGAGGCAGGCCTTCGGCCACCAGGGACAGGTAGCGCGCCACCAGCGTCCGGGTCTTGCCCGTGC
>Ga0316577_10001628_pt1 | contig 10732 bp, 9 predicted proteins | sample S5NA_FD_203073 | JGI IMG/M metagenome (GOLD analysis project Ga0316577, IMG submission 203073) | Rhizosphere microbial communities from salt marsh grasses in Alabama, United States - S5-7_050615r2r1 | ecosystem: Host-associated > Plants > Roots > Rhizosphere | place: USA: Alabama | collected... | reverse complement strand
GTTCTCAGCCAACAAATCTTCCAAATCGTCCCAGAAAAAGTGGGAAACGCGATCGGTACTGGTGAAAACAACCACAAAAAAGTCCCAAGGCTCTTCCTTTAACAAGCGAATGCAGTACTTGGCTCGCGTATGAGACATTTGTCGAATGGAAGGCAGCATCTCCGCCTTTGAAGGAAAACCACTTTGCCGAAAACCTGATTGCCCACGAATGAAATCCACGTCAACTATGTAGTCCTCACCAAGTTTTTGGGCAAATTCAGGCGGGTATGTATATTCGGCTGCCTGAGGGGGCGTTAGCATCCCGGTTACCATGAAGCCATTTACTGGACGTGCAGGATAGGTTAGAGGTACATTGACGACGCCAACTTTCTTTCCTTCATCACTCATGACCTCCCAAATTGTGGTGCCTAATTGGCGAGCATCCATGAAACCGCTGCCTAGAGTATCATAATTAAAACTATCGCGTTTCCGAAAAGATAAAACGCCATGCTGCCCAGGATTTTGTCCGGTTGCCAGAGTACTCCAAGCAGCTGCTGTAAAGGGTGGAATGGTCGAGTCAAGCCTCCCCCAATATCCCTGATCCATTAGCTTCCCTAAATTGGGAAGATAGCCCATATCAACAAGTGGTTGCAGAAGGTCAAAAGTTGCGCCATCCAGGCCGATAACCAAAACCTTCGGGGATTTCGTAACCATAAGCAGCTGCTAATCGGCTGAACACCAGGCGGGATTCTGATCTTTACCAACCTGGTAGGTTAGGCGGGCCGGATTGCTACCATCCACATCTATTAAATATAATTCCCAGTCCTGAGTACGGTTAGATGAAAACGCAATTTGGTCGTTACCTACCCAAGTTGGGGTCGTGTTATCTTGAACACCTTCGGTGAGTTGGACTTCATTGCTGCCATCGGGGTTCATGGTGTAAATATCGTAATCAACTAATCGTTTCCCGGCAAACACAATGCGGGACCCATCTGGTGAGAAGCGGGGGTAAAAATCTACTCCTACATTGTTTGTTAACTGTACAACATCATTTGAGGGCGGGTAATCAGTCGAATAGATTTCCCAATCTCCATCACGGTTACTGGTAAATAGCAGTTTGCTGCCATCGGGGGACCAGCTGGGCATGGCGTTACTGAAAGGACCTCTTTCCAAACAACCTAATTCAGTCCCAGCAGAATCGAGAAAACAGACATTGAAGAGTTGATCCCGGTTATTCTGAAAGGCAATTACATCACCTCCCGGCGACCAGGCCGGCGCCCAGTAATGGACACCCGCTTCAGTCGCGAGTAGTTGGGCAGACTGCTCGCCGCTTTGCACGGTATAAAGCTTGAAGACGTCACTGCCTCCGATCCCGGACGAAAAAGCAATTTTTTGACAATCCGGAGACCAGCTTGGCTCGAAGGCCTGTGAATCAGTTTGAAGCCATTTTTCAATTAGACCATCAGGGCCATTCAATGTATAGATTTGGAAGGGGCCAGTCGCTTCCGAGTTGTAGACGAGTTTGCCCGGGAAACTGGGCGGAGCACTCGGTTCAGCCGTGGCCATGTCTGGTAAGCTTGCTTCTTCAGGCCCGGGATAAGCAGGGGCTGGATAGGCGGGAGCAGGATAAGCTTGGCTGAGTTCTTGTGACTGAGGGGAAGATGAAGGCTGTGCGGTTGCTGAAGGTGACTCAGCCGCACCACATGCTGTCAATAGATAAGCCGAAATTAGCAAGAGGATTAGCACCCATGTGTGCTGAGCAGGCTGTATTCGTTTTGCCATGTTTATAATTGTCTCCTGGTAGTTTTTGTCATTCAGTTTAGCGTGGCGTAATCGGCCGTAATAAACCGACACCTTAATCCATTTACCTAAAGGTACGAATTATACCCAAGATGGGATTCAGCCCGGCTATCTTATGTTGTTATATTTAGAATTACTGGATTAGCAAGGAGGGTTGCGCCAGTAATCCACTGTCTCAGCCGGTGTGTTTACAGACTGCAAGAAATCTATCATTTCTGTGTGTAAATTTCGAGCGATGTCACACTGCGAACCAATCAGATTCGACTGCTGCTTTGGGTCATCGAGTAGATAATATAATTCGCTGGTTGTTCTTCCGGCTCCATCGCAAAGTGTCCAATTCCCATCTGTTATAGTTATACGCTGCTTGGGGTTTGGAGCATTCTTTAACGAGCGAGAAGAGATGGCAGCCGGACGTGGTGACCCACTTTGCCCGTTTATATAGGGCACTAATGAAAACCCATGCATACCGTTAGGGGCCGGCACATCTGTGAAATCAAGAATTGTGGGCATAATATCCGCCGGTTGGGCGAGTGTCTCGAGTCGTTTGGGTGCTACCCCTGGAACACGAACCATCATGGGAATATGAACGAGTTCTTGATACAGCGAATAGGGTTCGTAATATGAATCCGTTGACCATGATTTACCGACCGCATTATGCTCACCAAGCATAAAACCATGGTCAGACATAAGAATGACAACTGTCTTTTCAGATAATCCCAGGGTATCTAGTTCTGACAAAAGCATGCCAAACCAATGATCGACCATAGACACCTCGGCCGCGTATAAGGCACGCATATGATTTAGCTCCTCGGAAGTCATGTAATCAGGAGGTGCATAAGCCGGGTAGATTATTTGCTCACCGCTGTAACCGGGATTATAAAGATCGACATATGATTGGGGTGGGTCCCAAGGCTCATGAGGATCAAAGATATCAATGTGCAGACTAAACGAGCCGTAATCTTTATTGCGGTGTAACCAGCTGATTGCTGATTGAATTGTCTTGGCGGCGAGATAATCCGCTTCACTATTGCGATCGGCCATATTTCGTAAGTATTGTTCGATGACAGTAGATCCGTGACGAAATTTGGCGGGATCGGCCGGTAAGGATGGGTGGGGCGGATTAGCACGATACCGGTCATTTTCCTGGCCGCGAACCCATTCCCATGATTGAAAACCACGATCGAGGAAGAACCCTTCGTCTTTCAAATGCCAGTTGTCGAAGACTAATCCTGTCGTATAACCCGCATCGCTCATAACTTGTGCCGTCACAATAGCATCCTCGGGCAAATCTTCCCAGCCCAAGATGGTATACATGTAGCGTCCGGTAAACAGCTCGGCCCGGTTGAGGACCGTGGGAAAACCACCGGAATATGCCTTGTCAAATACCTGTGATTGGGATGCAAATGCATCTATGCTGGGAGTCTTGATCCAGCTGTTGCCATGATATCCAATATGGTCATAACGCAGCGTATCACACATGACGGTGATAGTGTTGAGTTTGCTTGCATCAGCTTGCCGAAGGATCCGGGGTAGGAAACAAAGCTGGTTTCCTCCAGCTGCTTGAGCCAGCAGGTTGGAACCCAAAACGGCCGACGCTCCCGCTGCCCCCGCCCCTGCTAAGAACTGCCTCCGTGAAATTTTTACATCTCCCATCTTATTGCTCCACTTAATTTTGTGCTAAAGATTAAAAGTAAAAGCCGATTAAAGAGAAAAATTGGCAAAAGAGTACTTTCTCCCTCATAGTCACGCCAGGAGAAGATATAATTGATATTAACACAAATAGATAACTATTTGAAGAGAATATCGAACCAGAGCTTTAGCTTGCTATTTGTTTCCCTTTAAATATGGAGAGTAGGCGGTTAATTAAGAGACCTTTCTTAGTTTTACACTCCAAAATTTCTTAAAACCAAAGCATTTGTTAGAATTAGGGCCGTTAGTTGGCGATAGTTTGGAATTGTCTTCAAAACGCTAGGGATGGGCACGAAGTTCTTGACCGTTTCTAGACGTTTTTTATTGCCATTTTTAAGAGACTTAATATGATAATTCTGTACCTGGGATGATGGGCTGCAATTGAGCATGCCAGGATTTGACATGAGTGGAGAAAAACCTTTCAACAATAGAAAGGTGGAACAGGTACTTGGAAAAGGAAAAACTTAAATTGTTAAATTTAGAACAATCAGCGAAATTGATCGATCCGTATGGCGGTGAACTTGTAGATTTATTGGTGCCGAAAGAGGCGCTAGAGGCGGCTTTTGAATATGCGGGTGGTTTGCCTTCAATTCGCTTGTCTGAGCGTTCATTATGTGATCTTGAACTGCTTGCTGTAGGCGCTTTTTCACCGCTGGATCGTTTCATGTCAGAAGCCGATCACCAGAATGTGTTGGATAATATGCGCCTCACGAATGGCTATATTTTCCCAATTCCAATTCCGCTGCCCATTGATGAAGATGAGAAGGCGGTTATTGAAATTGGCCAGGATGTTGCGCTTAGAAGTCCCAGAAATGAAATATTAGCCATAATGAAGGTTGAAGAAATTTACGAATGGGGTCTTGAAGAAGTCGCCCAAAAAGCCTTCGGGACAACGGATTTGCGGCATCCTCTAGTCGCCGAAATGTATCGTTGGGGTAAGTTCAATATATCCGGTCCCTTACAAGTACTGCGGCTGCCGTCCCATTATGATTTTAGCGATTTGCGGATGACCCCGGCTGAGACGCGGGCGATGCTTTCATCTTTTGGCCATCAAAACGTTATTGCCTTCCAAACACGTAACCCTCTGCACCGTGTCCATGAGGAATTGACCAAACGTGCGACCCAAGATAAGGATGGTGTTCTTCTTCTACACCCGGTTGTAGGTATGACCCGACCAGGTGATGTCGACCACTTCACACGTGTCCGTACTTATCGCGCACTGGCCCAACGTTATTACGATCCTGATCGTATCTTATTGTCGCTCTTACCTCTGGCAATGCGGATGGCCGGTCCGCGCGAAGCTGTCTGGCATGCTCTTATTCGCCGAAATTATGGGGCTAATCATCTGATAGTCGGCCGTGATCACGCGGGTCCGGGAAAGAATTCTAAGGGCGAACCTTTTTATGGGCCGTACGATGCCCAGGAATTGGTTGAGAGCTTAAGCGACGAACTTGGTGTAGAGGTCGTTCCTTTCCGTATGATGGTTTACCTGCCGGATGAAGAACGATATGAAGAAATTTCCAAGGTGGATGAAACAACTCGCACGGCTTCTATTTCCGGCACCCAGGTGCGAGAGGAATACCTTGAAAGCGGCCGCGAGCTGCCTGCTTGGTTTACCCGGCCCGAGGTTGCTGAAATTCTGGCTGAAACCTACCCGCCTCGTTTCCGCCAGGGGGCCTGCATCTGGTTTACCGGACTGCATAATTCCGGCAAATCGACAACGGCATCCGTGCTGACGGCACTGCTCCAGGAGCACGGCCGAACAGTTACTTTGCTGGACGGTGATGTCGTGCGTACGCATTTTTCCGAGGGATTAGGCTTTAGTAAGCGGGATCGAGATGATCATGTGCGGCGCATGGGATACGTCGCCTCGGAGATCATCCGTCACGGCGGCATCGCGATCTGTGCGGCGGTTAGCCCCTATCGAGCGACCCGTAATGATGTGCGCAGTATGCTGGGCAGCGATCATTATGTTGAAGTTTTCGTTGATACGCCACTGGAGGTTTGTGAGAAGCGGGATACAAAGGGTTTATATGCCCGGGCGCGACGGGGCGAGATCGTTGGCTTTACCGGAATTGATGACCCTTATGAGTCGCCGCAAAATCCAGATCTCCGTCTGGATACTCTCGGTCACACTGCTGAAGAAAATGCCCGATCTATACTTTTGCATCTGATCGAGGCGGGTTTTATTCGTCTTGAGAGTGAAGACCAGGCGCCTGCTTAATTAAATTGATCTATCTGGTGACTTGGTAAAAAATTGAAATTGTTTAAAGAGGAACTTATGACTTACGAGAAAAATGGAAATGAGAAGGGTTACGTCGTGTGGATGACAGGCTTGTCCGGAGCTGGAAAAACAACGATTGCCCTGCTCCTTGAGAAAGAGCTCAAAGAACGCGATCAAAAAGTTGAACGGTTGGATGGAGATGTTGTACGTGAGAGCCTGACCCGGGACCTGGGTTTTACGGCCGAAGATCGACGCAAGAATATTGAGCGGGTTACCTTTGTGGCTAAACTCCTCTCACGCAATGGTGTGGGGACAATTTGCTCATTTATCTCACCATACCAATCCGTCCGTCATCATGTTCGCGAAAATACAACGAATTTCCTGGAGGTTTTTATTGACGCACCTCTGGATGTTGTCATGGAACGTGATGTAAAAGGACTTTATAAGAAAGCAATCGCCGGCGAAATACCCAATTTCACCGGTATTTCCGATCCGTTTGAAGCGCCGGAAAACCCCGACATCCACGTTCGGACAGATCTGAGCAGCGCGGAAGAGTGTGCGAATCAGATTCTTGAGGAACTTGAGCGGCTCGGTTACATTCCGGTGGCGGAATCGGCTTGATTGTCTCGCTCTCTGAAACTGGGATAGGACCCAGTAGGTAATTTTTTGTCGAATATGACGATCCAGGAAGCCTGGGCATTTGGTCGCCGCCAACTTGCCCAGGCTTCCTTTACGCCCGATGTGGATGCTCGCTTGCTGTTGGAACATATCCTGCAAATCGAGCATAGTCTTCTCGCTGCCCATGGAGATCGGAATCTGACGCCATCCCAGGAACAGGCGTATCATGATCTCCTGGCACGCGCAGCAAGCAGAGAACCAATCCCCTATTTAACCGGAACTGCTCCATTTTTTGATTTTGACCTGACAGTCAATCCATCGGTCTTAATCCCGCGTCCGGAAACGGAGGAATTGGTCGGCCATGCAGTAGCATGGGCGGGTTCACGTGCCGGATTAACTATCGTTGATGTTGGAACTGGAAGCGGTTCAATCGCAATAGCTTTGGCGCGGAATCTGCCCCCGTCAACCCTGGTCGCTACTGATATTTCATTTTCCGCGCTTCAGGTTGCTTGCTTTAATGCTGAAAAACATGCTAAGCAACCCATACATTTTTTACAGGGGGATCTGTTAAGCCCCCTGGCCGGAATGTTTGACCTAATCATAGCTAATTTACCCTATATTGCTGATGCCGAGTGGACGCAGGTAGACGATGGGGTAAAATTATACGAGCCGTCTGTCGCCCTGAGCGGTGGCAGTGATGGGTTGGATTTGCTCCGCGAATTGTTAGATCAGGCAGCATTAAAGCTCTGCCCTGGGGGCGCCATATTCCTGGAAATAGGGTGGCAACAGGGCGAAGTGATGCGGCAGCTGGCTGGTGATAAATTTCCTCATGCGGAGATAGAAATAATCGCCGACCTCGCAGGCCAGGATCGTATAGTTCAGATTCTTACCAATAAACCGGCATGAACAACACACGGTTTTCAGTGAATGAAAAGAAGGGACCCCCTCGTGGCGGCAGGCATAAGACTGTGACAACCCAACTGTTTGCCGCAAACGATCCACATATGCTCCTGGCTGTTGAAGAAGCTATCCAACGAAGTGAACTCATCATCTTACCGACTGATACCGTTTATGGTGTGGGGGCTAGTGCTTTTGATGAGCAGGCTATCCAATGTTTGTATTTTGTGAAACATCGTTCGCTGGAAAAAGGCATTCCATTACTACTCGCGGATATCTCCGATCTACATAAGGCTACTGCGGCTGTTTCGCACACGGCCGAAAAATTAATCGCCAGATTTTGGCCAGGACCTCTGACCCTGGTTTTGCCAAAGCGAGAAGATTTACCCCCATCCATATCAGAAACAGAGAATGTTGCGGTCCGCATGCCCAACCATGATATAAGTAGAGCGATTATTCGCGCTGCCGGGGGAATGCTGGCGACGACAAGCGCCAACCTGTCCGGACTTGCTCCGGCACGGACTGCGCGAGATGCACTGAATGACCTGACCGGCGCGGTAGCAGTAGTTGTGGATGATGGTCCGAGTGGTGGGGATGTGGCCTCGACAGTAGTCGACTGTACCGGGGAGTCGATCCGCATATTGCGTCCAGGACCGATTTCGTTGGAAGATTTGTTGGAGGTTGAAGGTCTCGAGATATGAGTGCCTATTTCCTCCCCTTGATTCTCGCTGTTGGCGGCTTGATTGCCGCTTTTATGACCTATCGCGGTATACGCCGTGGTGGGGCTCGTTACTACACACTTGAGCGGGAAGCAATGCTCCGCCGGGCGATGCTGACGCTTCTGGTTAGCGCCCTCCTCTTTATTAGTTCGGTAGGACTGCTGATTTATAGAGACCAACAAGCTTCTCAAGATCTGCAAGTAGAACCATCGGCTGATGGCGAAGGCGTGGTTGTGGCTACGATTACACCGACAGTGTTCGTTGAACAGTTCCCACCAACCGCAACGGCAACCTCTTCCGTGATCCAGCCGACAGCGACAGCTACGCCGGTTATTTGCCGGGCTATTGTGGAGGGGACCAGTGGTAATGGCCTGACATTAAGAGATGTGCCGGGTGGTGAGGAGGTTTCCATTCTCCCTGATGGTTCCGTCTTGACTGTTTTGGAAGACGAACCGATGGAGTCGGGTGGTTTTACCTGGCGAAAGGTGCGGCTGGTCGGCGGCGATGAAGGCTGGGTCGCCGAGGAATTCTTAACGATTCGCGCCCCTTGTGACTAGGTATGTTGATCGGCATTGACGCCAGCCGCGCTGTATCGCACCAGCGTACAGGAACTGAAGCGTATGCTTATTTTCTGATCCGGTCACTTATCACAACGACCCAAAACAGCGAACACCATCTTCGTCTATATTTTAACCAGGCGCCACCGGCGGGTCTCTTCCAAGAGCTTCCCCACGTTGAGTTTTGTGTCATTCCATTTCCGCGGTTGTGGACACACGTACGCCTGGCGTATGAGCTACAACGCAGATCGCCGGATGTGTTTTTTACTCCGGCGCATGTTATTCCATTTGTTTATCGTGGCCCCAGCGTCGCGACTGTACACGATCTCGGCTACCATTATTTTCCATCGGCCCATACCAAAAGTCAGGCTGCTTACTTGCAATTGAGTACGCGCGCTAACGGCCGTCTTGCCAGGGAGCTTATCGCCGACTCGGGTATTACCAAGGCAGATTTAATTCGATTTTACGATACCGACAGCGGGAAAATTACCGTGATTTATCCCGGGCTTGACCCGGACCTTCGCCGTGTTGATGATGAAGAGCTCATTACCCGTACGTGTGAAAAATATGGCATTGAATCCCCTTATTTACTCTATATCGGCACGCTGCAGCCGCGAAAAAACCTGAATCGACTTGTCAGGGCTTTCGCGCAATCGGGTTTACCGCATCAGCTTGTTCTTGGTGGGAAGGTCGGATGGCAAACGGATTCACTGCTCACGGAAATTGCCTCTCTGGAAGAGCTATTACGCGAACGTGTTCTCCTGGTGGGTTATATTGCGGAGAGTGACAAGGCGGCTCTTCTTTCAGGGGCGGACGCCCTGGTCTATCCTTCCTTATATGAGGGATTTGGTTTTCCTTTATTAGAAGCGCAAGCCTGCGGGACGCCGGTGTTAGCGGCTGACAGCAGTTCCCTACCGGAAATAAGCGCCGGGAGTGCGTTACTTGTCGACCCGCTGGATGTGGATGAGATGTCCAGGTTGATGCGCTTGATCGTAGAGGACAACACCTTGCGACGGGACCTGATCGATAAAGGGTATAAAAACAGTCGCCGTTTCGACTGGCAGACGACGGCCGAAAATGTTCTACGCGTATTAGAACACGCGGCCTCACCCAACGGCCGTTCTTAAATTACTGCCTCAAAACGTCCCGTATTAAGCTGCCAATAAACTGCCGTTGACAGGCTCCAGCCGCGCCGAGAAGTGACGCAGAACCGGCAGTGCCTCCACGATCCGAACCCCGCGAATACGATCCTTGATACTATTGACGTAGAGTAAAACCTCAGCGAGATAATCCACGTGACTCTGAGTATAAACTCTGCGGGGAAAAGCCAATCGTACCAGTTCCATAGCCGCCGGTTTTTCGCTGCCGTCCGGTTGTAAGCCGAACATGACCGATCCGATTTCAACAGACCGAATACCGCCTTCCAAATAAAGGGCCAGGGAAAGTGCCCAAGCTGGATACTCACTTTGTGGTATATGCGACAGCATGGTCAGCGCATCAATGTAAATCACGTGCCCGCCTGGTGGTTGGACAATTGGAATTCCTGCCTGGGTTAATTTGTCACCTAGGTAGGCGACGGAACGGATGCGATAGCGGAGATAATCTTCCTCGACAACTTCCTTCAGGCCAACCGCGATCGCTTCCAGATCATAGCCGGCGAGACCTCCATAAGTAGGAAATCCTCCGCTCAGGATCAGATTGGTTTTACATTTTTGTGCCAGGTGCTCATCGTTGAGCGCCAAAAATCCCCAATATTGGCCAGACCGTCTTTTTTAGCGCTCATTGTGCAGCCGTCAACATGGCTAAACATTTCTTGCGCAATTTCCAGGGGAGTTTTGTTCTTATAGACATCCTCGCGCAGTTTGATGAACCAGGCATTTTCAGCGAACCGGCAGGCATCCAAAAATAACGGAACATCAAAGCGGTGGCAAAGCTCGCTCGCGGCGCGGATGTTAGCCATACTGACAGGCTGACCTCCGCCGGAACTGTTCGTTACCGTAATCATGATCAGGGGGATGCGATCACGTTCTGCCAACAGCAATTTTTCTAGCTCGACAAGATCGATGTTTCCTTTGAATGGATGAATGAGCGCCGGTTTCCTACCCTCAGCAATTGGGATATCTAGAGCCGTGGCACCGCGGTATTCAACATTGGCCCTTGTTGTATCGAAATGGGTGTTATTGGGCACGATATCGCCTTGAGTAAGGATAGATCCAAATAGAATTCGTTCGGCTGCCCGACCCTGATGC
>Ga0316577_10001627_pt1 | contig 10733 bp, 7 predicted proteins | sample S5NA_FD_203073 | JGI IMG/M metagenome (GOLD analysis project Ga0316577, IMG submission 203073) | Rhizosphere microbial communities from salt marsh grasses in Alabama, United States - S5-7_050615r2r1 | ecosystem: Host-associated > Plants > Roots > Rhizosphere | place: USA: Alabama | collected... | reverse complement strand
GATCGTGGGGGTCGTCGGGAACGAACGCCACGGCAGTCTGCAGGCGGAGCCCCGCCCAAAGATGTATGTACCCCATGTTCAGGCGAGCCGGAGCGCCTACGGGGCCGAAGGAACGATGAACCTGGTGATATTCGGTGAGAACGTAGAGCACCTGGCCGGGCCGATTCGCGCCCTCGTGAGCCAGATGAACAGCGCGGCACCCGTCTACAACGTTCAGACGATGGAGGCCGTAAAGGCGGGAGCCATGGTGGACCATTCCTACCCCACGATCCTGCTCACCCTCTTCGGTGTCATGGCGCTCTTTCTGGCCTCCGTGGGGATCTACGGCCTCGTGGCCTTCGACGCGAGCCAGGCCCGTCACGACATCGGCGTGCGCGTCGCTCTGGGGGCAACGGGTGCCGACGTCATGCGGAGGGTCGTGGGCGGAGGCCTGGTTCCGGTGGGGGTCGGCATCTGCCTCGGGATGGCAGCCGCCACCGGGTTGACGCGGTTGTTGGGCAGTCTCCTCTACGGGGTCAGCCCTCTGGACCCCACCGTCTATGTGGGCGTGCCCGTGGTTCTCCTCCTGGTCGCCACAACTGCCAGCCTGTTCCCTGCGGTGCGCGCTGCCCGGATGGATCCAGCCAACGTGTTGGGGGCGGAGTGACCGGACCCCACCGACCGTGCCGAGGTGAGCGTGCCCTCTACGCCCGGCACGGTGTTCTATCCTCTAGGGAAGAAACGGAAAGACAGCCATGAGAACCCACCTGATGGGAGCCCTTGCAGTTCTGGTCATGGCGCACGGCCCGGCCAGCGCCCAGGAGCCGCGTCCCGAGGACGTCTCGTCCATCGACGGGATCATGCGCGCGTATTACGAGGTGGTCTCCGGACCGGCGGGAGAGGCCCCCGACGCCGCGCGCGACCGAACCTTGCACCACCCGCAGGCCTGGGTGGCCATCGCGGGGCTCGACGACGCCGGGAAGCCTGTGGTGAACGTCATGACCCTGGATGGCTACTACGGGGACAATGCACCCAGGGAGGAGGGCTTCTGGGAGTGGGAGACGGACCGGGTCACAAGCCGTTCGGGCAACATGGTGCACGTCTGGAGCAGCTACGCCACGGCCCGTACGGAAGGGGGAGAGCCCTATGCCCGCGGCGTGAACAGTGTGACGCTCTTCTACGATGGCACCCGGTGGTGGGTCATGGGCTGGATGTTCGATTCCTCGGCCGGCTGACTCCTCCCTCCCGGCCCGCCCGCCCGCCTTGGTATGCGGAGCCTTTCTCACACGTATCCACAGGTGGGCGATCTCCAGACAGGAAGAGCGGGCAATGGCCGAGGATCAGCGCGACGGCCGGGGGCAGGACCCTGAGATAAGCCGTCGGAGGTTCGTGCGGGTCTCCGCCCTGGCTGCAGGCGGTGCGGTGCTGGGAGGCTGCGACGGTTCCCCCACCGCTCCTCCCGAGCCCACGGCCCGGGTGTCCGCGGTCACGGGTACCGACCTCCCCTCCATGACCCGCGATGTATTGGACTCCCTCGGCGGAATCGGCACGGTGGTCCACCCCGGCGAGACCGTCTTCATCAAACCCAACATGGTGACCCTCCCCTGGGCCCCCCAGAGCGACGTCTTCGCCGGGGGAGAGTGCACGAAGCCGGAGATCGTCCTGGCCGTGGCGGAGGAGTGCCTGCGGGCGGGCGCGACGGAGGTCATCGTGGGGGATGGCTCCCACGCCGTGGAGCTCCCCTGGGATCATGCCGTCACCCTGGATGGATCCACCAACCTGGCCGCCGGGATGGCCCGCCTGGCCGCCGAGTACGGCCGGCCGGCGAGGGTAGCTTCGCTGGAAGCCGACTCTCCCTCTTGGATCGAGGTCCCCTCCTCCACCTCCCTCGGAACCATCCTGGTCTCGAGCCTGGTGGTCGACGCGGACCGGGTGATCTCCATCCCCGTGGCAAAGACACACTCCTGGGCCCAGCTCACGCTCTCCCTCAAGAACTTCGTCGGGGTCGCACCCCTGTGGCGATACGGAGACCTTCCCCACGGGATCCCGGACCGTGGCGTGGTCTTCGACCACAGCAGCCCTCGGGCCATCGCCGCCATCTACCTGGACATGGTCCGGGGAATCCAGCCGGACCTGGCCATCGTCGATTTCTCCATCGGAATCGAGGGGAACGGCCCGACCCGGAGCCACGGGGGGCGCACGGTGGACATGCGGGACCGCCTGGGGTCCTTCCTCCTTCTCGCCAGCACGGATCTCGTGGCGGCAGACGCTACCGCGGCCCGGATCATGAGCCACGACCCGAACCGGATCGCTCAGCTCGGGATGGGATACGACATGGGACTGGGGGAGATGCGGAAGGATCTCATCGAGATCGTCGGACCCTCCTTGAGCCAGCTCAGGGTCCCCTGGGCGTCCGCCAAGGTCGGAGGGTGAGGTCGCGGGAGCGCTCCACCATCCCCACCGGTGCGGTTCAGCCCCCTCTCTGGAATCTCGCCTGGACCAGAGCCCAGGTGTTGGGGTCCAGGACCACCTCTCCGGGCTCCTCCGTAACCGGCAACCGGAAAGTCTGTCGCTTCTCCGTCATCCGGATCACGTCGACGCGAAGGGTCTCCTGGCCCGCTTCCTGGACCCCCACCTCCAGGTCCAGGCGATAGGGGGCACCGGGCTGGGTCTGTTCGAGCTGGATCTCGACCTGACCTGACCCGGGGTCGTAGGACCAGCTCCCCTCCATGGAGGGGGACGGGGTCCTGTGGAGCCACTGGTCGAAGAGCCAGTCCAGCTCCTCCCCGGAGACCTCCTCCATCACTCGGACCAGGTCCGCGGTGGAGGCGGTGGCGTTCCGGTATCGGCGGTAATACTCCCGCAGTCCGGCCCAGAAGTTGTCGGTCCCGATCTCCCAGCGGAGCATGTGAAGGATCCATGCGCCCTTCTGGTACTGGAGGTCGCTCAGTACCTCCCGCATGTCGGAGAGGTTGTCGTGGACCACCGTCTCCTCCGGATCCCGGGCCTCTCCGGACCATACTCTCCTGCGAGCATCCTCCAGCCCCTCCACGAAGGCGTCCCGTCCCTGGTAGTGCTCCGTGGCCAGGAGGGTCAGATACGTTGCGAACCCTTCGCTCAGCCACACGTCGTCCCAGTCGCTTTCCGTGACGGAGTCTCCGAACCATTGGTGGGCGATCTCGTGGGTGACGATCCCAGTAGCGGGCTCCATGGTCAGGGACCGGGAGCCGTAGAAGATGGCGGTGGCGTGCTCCATCCCCCCACCCATCCCCGCAGCCTCGACGTCGGCCAGCTTCTCATAGGCGTAGGGTCCGATGCGCTCCATGAAGAAGGCCATGGCGTCTCGGGTCGGCCCCTCGAAGCTGGCGATCCCCTCGTCCCTGTCCTGGGGAAACACCCAGGTCTGAAGGGGAATGCCGTTCACCGTGCCGAAGTGTCGGGAAGAGAAGCGTGCCACCCCCAGCGCGTTCAGCCAGGAGGAAATGGGGACCGACTCCTTCCAATGGGTCCGGCGCCGTCCGTCTCCCAGGTCGGTCTCCTCCTGGAGGAGGCCATTCGCAACCACCTGGTAATGGACCGGCGCAGTAACGATGAACTCGCTTGTGGCCTTGTCGTAGGGGTGGTCGATCATGGGCAGCCACTGGCGGGCCTTGTTGGGCCAGTTGACGCTGAAGAAGGTCCGTTCCCCGTAGCTGTTCAGCCCGATCTTGAGGCCATCCGCCGGGATGCCGCCGTAGTGAACCGTGAACCGAAGCAGCTCCCCCTTCTCCGGAGCATCCGCCAGGGTGATGCGGAGGCGGTCTCCTTCATGCACCCACTGGACCGGGCCTCGGTCAGAGCTGACCTGAGAGACGGTCATCCCCGTTCCGTCCTCGGCTCTTGAGGCCGTCGCCAGGTCCAGCGCCAGCTCCGTGACGCCCGTCTCCAGGAATCGGATGACGACCTCCGTCTCCCCTTCGATGCGGTCCGTGTCGTCCCGGAGGGTGATCTGGAAGATGTAGTGCTCAACGTCGATGCCCAACTGCCGGGGGTAGGTGTCGGGAAGGGGGGCGGAGCTCAGCGTACCCCAAGGGATGGCACCCGAGCCGACCTCTCCCAACGAAGCGGGAGATGAACCCATGCCCCCGCCCACAAAGGGGAGCAAGGCCAGCGCTGACAGGTAACTCATTCGGCGGTGCATGGTTCTTCCTCCAAGAGACTGGACTCTCTGGCATTTCGATGTCGTTGGGAGGGTCGCCGCCAAGGTAACAGGCAGGAACCGCCTCCCATCAAGGAAGGAAGCTATCCGCCGGCGAGCGCTCCCGTAAACCAGAGGCATCCAGGTGGGCCGCGCCTTCCACTCGACGCCGGCCCGGCGCCCGTTGGTGACATCAGGTCAGGGGTCGCCTCTCATCCTCCTCACCGGAGGATCTTGATGTTCCCGGCCTCCACCTCGTACAGGTCCGGCCCGTCGAACGTGGACGCGCAATACCAGGCGGGAAACTCGGCGTCCATGCCGGTCCACTGCAGGCTGATCTGGTCCGGGGTCCCCGATCCGTCATCCCCGTTGTCCACGACCCTCCACCCCACTCGATTCGGGGGCTCGCTACCGGCGCCACCTGTGGCGTGCCCGGCCAGCCACACCTGGTTCCCCACGATGTTGAAGCACCCCACGATCCCGCGGGCTCTGGACCCGGGGGCGTCCTCGGTGGGCCGGACGATCCGCTCCCAGACTCCGTCCACCGTCCCGTCGGCGTAGCGCCGAGCCGAGAAGCTGAAGGTTCGCCAGGCACCCGTTCCGGTGGTGAGGGACCCGCTACCCACCACCGACTCCTCCACACCGCCCTTCCTCATGCGCGTCCGGGTGATGCGGAGCTTGCCCTGGGTATCCTCCAGATTTGTGCGCCCCACCATGACCCCAAGGGGGAAGGGCTGGTGGGTGCCGTCGATTCCCTTCCAGGTCGAGTAGAACCCCGAGTTGACCGCCGCACAGATGGAGCTGTGGTACGACTCGTCCCACATACAAAGCATGACGGTTGCCCGTCCGTCGGGGAGATCATGCATCCCCGGATCCAGGGAGAAATCCATCTGCACGTCGAACTCCCCGTGCACCACCATGCCGGTGCTCAGGCCGACGATGTTCCACCACTCCGTCGAGGGCGGGACGTCGGCCACCAGCACGCGCCTGTCCGCAGCCACACACGCCTGGGCCCCCCATCCATAGACGCAGCTCCCTCCCCCCTCTTCCCAGATCGTGCTGATGGCGCCGTCCTCGAAATCCTCAAACAGTCCCTCCCCGAAATCGATCTCTCCGTACGCGTGGAAGTTGTCCACCTCCGCCCAGAAAGCCGGGTACTCCGGGCCCCAGTTGTGGGCGTTGAAGGCGATGCGAAGGTTCATGGGCAGATAAGTCCCCTCGATGGCGGTTAGACGAACCCACCCATCGTCCGCCCAGTAGTACGTGGTCAGCGTCCACTGCCCTCCCCCCTCCACGAGGCTCTGGCTCGGATCGGGGGATTCCACCACGGCGACCGGGCCGGTTCGATCACAGGCGGTGGTCATGGCTGCCGCCAGAAGCAGCGTGAACATCCCGTTGACGCGCATGATTGACCTCCTTGGCGGGACGGGCTGCCACAATGGCGAAGAGGAACCGACGGGCCCGTGGCCCGCGGTCCACTCGCTGGAAGTGCGGCAGTATTGGTAAATGTGGTTAAGAATTGTCCCCGGGGAGTCGGGGGTCAAGGAAAATCCTGCCGGGGACCGAGGACTTCCTCTGACACAACGCCTTCCGGCACCTCAGTGGGCCGGCCTGCCGGCGATAGTGGAAGCCGGATCCTGGGACCATGTGAATCGGCGCCCAGCCAGTCTACCCACCTCCTCCCCGCCTGTAACTCACCGACAACCCTGATCCCCGTCCGCCCACGATCTCCGTCTCCAACCCGGGGGTGCTTTCCAGAGCTTCCAGGAACTCCCGGACCCACCCGGTGCGGCGCCCCGAGACGTTGTGGGCGGTGAGGCACCCCCCCACCGTCAGTTTCGGGAAGACCGCCCGGAAGTAGTTGGTGTACCAGTCCTTGTCGGCATCGATGAACACGAAGTCGAAGGGTCCCTCCAGCTGTGGGACCAGCTCGTGGGCGTCGGCCAGGCGGGCGTCGATGAACCGGCTCAGACCCGCCTCCTCGAAGTTCCTCAACGCCTCCTCGTACCGGCCCCGGTCGATCTCCACGGTGATGAGCTTGCCCCCGGTCCGGCTGAGGGCCCAGGCGATCCAGATCGCCGAGTGCCCGGTGGAGGTGCCGATCTCCAGGGCCCGGGTGTACCCATGCTCCACCACCAGGTCGTGCAGCCGCTGGCCATCCACCTCCGGAACGTTCAGGTCCCGCCACCTCCGGCGGTTCCTCTCCAGAAAGCCCCGGACACGGGCGTCCAGCTCTTCCTGCGTCAGGGTCTGTCGAGGCGTCGAGTCCTGTACCTCCTGGGCCGAAGCTGAAGGAGGGGGCACGCAAAGCAGGGCGGCGAAGGGGAGCAGGACTGGGACTCTCATGGTGGACCTCACCTTCTCAGGATTCGGTGGCCGGGGCCCGGGACACGCCCGTAGCCTGTCGGCGCCGGCGGCGGAACAGGAAGAAGACGGGAATCCCCAGACCCACCGTACCCAGGGCGATGGAGGATTCCACGGGTCTCTCGAGATAGGCGAGAACCAGGATGAGGCAGCTCGCCAGCGCGAATACCAGAGGGGGAAGGGGGTAGAGGGGCATCCGGTAGGAAGCCTCCGCAGGGCCGGTCCCTGGGCCTTCCGGCGCCCCGATCTGGCCTCCGCCGGACTTCGAATTCCAGCCCACCGATCCCATTCGGCGCAGCCTGAACACTCCCAGGACCGTCACGATGGGGAAGATCCCCAGGCAGAAGCCCATGTAGGTCAGGATCTGTTCGAAGGTCCCGGTGACCACCAGCACCGCGGCCATGCCACACTGGAGAAGAATGGCCCTGGAAGGGACCCTGGACTGAGGATGCACCTCTCCGAAGGACCTGAAGAAATACCCGTCCCGGGCCATGGCGTAGTAGACCCTGGGACCCAGGATGATGAGTGCGCTGACGGAGGAGAGGAGCGCGAAGGCGATGAGGGCCGACACCGCCACCTCTCCCCCCCTTCCCCACAGCCGGGAGGCGGCAAGGCCACCCACGGCGATGACTCCGTCCATCTTCCCCGGAGGGAGGGCGTAGACGAAGAGAACGTTCAGCCCCAGATAGAGGAGGATGACGATCCCGGTCCCGGCCAGGAGGGAAACGGGGAGGTTTCGGGCCGGATCCCTGATCTCGGAGCCGACGTACCCCGCAGCGTTCCAGCCGCTGTAGGCGAACATGATCCACATGAGGGAGAGGCCGGCGACCTTCCAGCCCCAGCCATCCCCCACAGCCGGGGACCCACCCGCGAAGTGACCCACGCTTCCCTCACCCGCCGTGAACCCCGCAGCCACCAAGCCCAGAATCAACATCACCTTCCCCACCGTCAGGGCGTTCTGCACCCGGGCACCCAGCTCGATGCCGCGGAGGTGAACGGCGGCCAGGGACCCGATGATGAGGATGGCCAGGGCCTTGACCCGGATGGCGGGGTCGCCCGAGCCCACCGGTCCGGAGAAGGCCCCGGTGAGATACTCCCCACACCCCATGGAAATGGCGGCCAGGGGTGCCGAAAAACCCGCGAAGAAGGAGACCCAGCCGGTGAGGAATCCCAGGAGGGGGTGGAAGAGCTCGCCCAGGTAGACGTATTCCCCGCCGGCCCGCGGCATGGCGGCGCCAAGCTCCCCGAAACAGAGGGCACCACAGAGCGCCAGGAATCCACCGGCGAGCCAGAGCGCCAGCATCATGACCGGGCTCCCCAGCTCCGCCATGAGCAGTCCAGAGGTCGTGAAGATCCCGGCCCCGATCATGTCGCCGATGACCAGGTTGGTGGCGGGAAAAGGGCCTAGCCTCCTTTCGAGAGAAGGCATGGACGTCCTTCCCTTTCCTGGGACCGCGTCCCGGCGGAGGCCCGCCCGGACCCCGCGCCCAGGGCCTCACCGGCAGGTCCCTCCTCTTCCCTTCAGACAGAAGGCGGGGGCCGATCGTTGAAGGTGGGGCAAGGTAGCCCCGGGGCCGACTCGGAAACGGCGGCCACGGCGCGCGGGGAACCGGGCCGAGGCGTTTCGGTGGAGAGTGTGAGGAGTGATTGGAGTGCGGGGAGGAATTGGGCAGGGACCGCCTCCCGACAAATGGTACGGGAGGCAGGCACCTGCCCCCGGCGGCCCCACGCCACCGGTTTGTCTTGGAGAGCTGGGGGTCTCCCTCAACCCACGGTGAACTCCTGGACCATGCCGTGCATGAAGTGGGGCATTCCATCTCCGGCGTCCGGGACGAAGCAGAGGAGGGCGTACCTTCCGGGCTCGAAATCCATGGTGAAGATGTTGTACTCGCCCTTGGAGATCCCGGTGACGCCCCCGAGGATCTCACCGGGCTCGTTCCCCTTCTCCCGTGGGACGGTCCCGACCCACTGGAGGAAGTCCTGTGCAGTCTTGCCCTCCGCCAGCTTTACCACCACGACCTCGTGGGCCTGGTTCGCATTGTTCTCCACCCGAATCGTGTGCTTGCCGGGCGTGATGAGCTTGCTCAGCCCGAAGCTGTAGTCATCGAGGGTCATGGTCATGTCGGTCTTCGGGAAGACGGAGGGGTCGTCCGGCGACGCCGACTCGACCACCTCGAGACCCCGGATCATTCCGTGGGCGATGTGGGGCAATCCGTCCACCGCCGCCGGGATCACGCACATCATGGCGTAGTTCCCCGGCTTGAGGTCCATGTACACCGACGTTTCCTCGCCGGGGCGGTCCGGGGTGTTGGGACCCCCTTCGTCCACGGCCCAATCCGGAAGGGCCTCATCACCGCCGGCCAGAAACGCCTTCAGGTCCTCGACGGTCTTCCCGTCCAGGAGCCGGACCAGCCAAACGTGATGGAAGTCCGGCCCTTCATTGATGAGCTCGATGTGAGTGGGGCCACTCCGAACCACCGCGGGCGCCTCGAACTGGTAGTCCCGGGTCCGGATCACTACTTCCTGGAGGCCGCTGCTCCCCATCTGGCCCTGCACGGGGGCCGCCAGGAGCAGCGCGGCCGGAAGAATGGTGAGAGGAGAGAAGAGACTCCGCTTGCTTCGCATGGTGTTCCTCCGGCAATTCCGCTCCGGCTTTCGGACCGGAATGGCCCGGAAGCCGGCAGAGTGGATGATCTGTGCATCCACCAGATGCGGATTTGCCGTCCCGGACCGGACACCTACTCGGCCCGGAAGGCCACCATGGGGTCCACCCGCAGGGCACGCCACGCCGGGATGGAGCAGGAAAAGAGGGCCACCAGGATCATCCCGCGACCGAGGATGAGCCTCGCTACCCTTCCCGCCGAGGCGCCCATGGCCACGCGAACGCCGATCTCGTGGACTCGCTTCGTGACGAAATACGCCAGGACCCCGTACAGGCCCAGAGCGGAGAGCAGGAGGGCCACGACGCTGAACAGCCCCAGCACGGTGGCCATGGCCCTGGACCCCGAGACCGACGAGGCCAGCGCCTCCGTCATGGACTCCGCGTCCGAGAGAGGGATCTCCCGGTCCTGGGCCCAGAGGCGCCCCTGGATGGGCCGAATCAGGGTGGTTGGATCACCGCGGGTCCTCACCGCCAGCTGCATGCTGTAGGCCCGACGCTGCTCGTAGGGGAAGAACATCGCGAGCCTGGCCTGGCTCCTGAGAGAGCTGAGGTGCTGGTCCGGCACGACACCCACGACTTCGAAGAGAGCCGGCTCGTCCCCTCCCAGGTCCACCGCTACCTGACGTCCCAGGGGGGATTCCCCGGGAAAGATGGTGTCCGCCGAAGCCTGGCTCAGAATGATGACGGCCGGTCCGCCTGCCACATCCGTGTCATCGAAGCCCCGGCCGGCCAGGACCGGCACCCCCATGGACCGGAAGTATCCAGGTGTGACGATCCGTTGAAATGCGTAATGGGCCTCGCTGTTGGTCGGCGGCGGCCGCTCCGGAGCCCAGAGGGCCACGTTGTTCCCAGGGTTCCGGATGGGGAGACGATCGATCATCCCCACGGATTCGACCCCCGGCAGAGCCTCGATGCTCTCTCGAAGGTCCGTAAAGAACCGAGATCGTGCGTCGGCCACCTGGTACCGTGCGGGCGGAAGAGACACCTCGGCGGCCAGGATCCCCTCCGGCTCGAATCCCGGATCCACCCCCGCCAGCCGTCCGAAGCTCCGCAGAAGGAGGGCCGAGCCGATGAGAAGGACCACGGACACGGCCACCTGGAGCACCACCAGACCGCTCCTGAACTTCGCTCCCCCTGTGGTGCTTCCCCTTCCACCCTCCTTCAGATCCTGTGCCGGCTGGGCTCTGGCCACCACCAGGGCCGGAACGGTGCCGAAGAGAATGGCCGTGGCCAACGAGATGACGAGGGCGAATCCCAGGACCGACGAGGAGAGGCCCAGGTCCTGGATCCCCAGGATGTCCAGCTCCACGTACCCCAGGATCAGATCCTGCAGCCACAGGGCGGCGAGCACGCCCAGACCCCCGGCCACCAGCGCCAGGACGAAGCTCTCCGTGAGGAGCTGACGGACGAGCCGGCCCCGCCCGGCACCCAGCGCCGTCCGAACGGCCATCTCCGTGGCTCGGGCCGACCCCCTGGCCATGAGGAGGCTGGCCACGTTCCCGCAGGCGATGAGGAGGACCAGGCCGATGGCGCCCATGAGGACGAAGAGGG
>Ga0316577_10001626_pt1 | contig 10733 bp, 10 predicted proteins | sample S5NA_FD_203073 | JGI IMG/M metagenome (GOLD analysis project Ga0316577, IMG submission 203073) | Rhizosphere microbial communities from salt marsh grasses in Alabama, United States - S5-7_050615r2r1 | ecosystem: Host-associated > Plants > Roots > Rhizosphere | place: USA: Alabama | collected... | reverse complement strand
GCCTGGAAGGCTTGCTCCTGGCACCCGTCGACCATACGGCCATCTATTTTGGCAAGATGATCTCGACCGTGCTGTTCATGCTCGTCGTCGAGGCGCTGATGCTGCCGGTGTTCACCGCTTTCTTTGGGGTGAACCTCTTTGATCTCGGACTCGTGTTCATCATCGTGCTGGGCACGGTGGGCTTTGCGGGTGTGGGCACCATCCTGTCGGCTATGACGGCCCAGACGCGGGCCCGTGAGGTGCTGCTGCCGATCCTGTTGCTGCCGGTGGCGGCGCCGGTGCTGATTGCCGCCGTCAAGGCCACCTCAGGCATCCTCGACGGGCAGACCATGGCAGAGGTTGCTCTGTGGTGGCAGCTACTACTGGCTTTTGACGTACTGTTCCCGGCGGTAGCCTTTATGACCTTTGATTTCATCGTGAAGGAGTAGAGGGCATCGGCCGGCGGGTAGTTGCTTCGATCGGTGCCTCGACTGCCTTGAAACCTTTGGCCTGTTTGCGCATCAAAATGGGGTGAGTGGCAACATGAAACGACAAAGAGACACCTTGCTAATTGGGATGACTGCACTCAGCGCGGTGATGGTGCTGGTTGCGCTGTACCTGGCGTTGGTCGGCGCTCCGGAAGCGAACCTCAGTAGCGAGACCGGGCGCTACGCGCAGCGGATCATCTACTTCCACATCGCCACGGCCTGGGTGGGTTTCCTTGCCTTTTTTGTGACCTTTGTCGGCGGTGTGGCCTACCTGCGCACGCAGAGCCGGTCCTGGGATATCGTCGCGCTGTCGTCCGCCGAGATTGGCACGGTGTTCATGCTCGGTGTGCTGGTCAGCGGCTCGATCTGGGCCAAGCCGGCCTGGGGAGTGTGGTGGGTTTGGGATGAGCGTCTTACCATCTCCCTGGTCCAGTTCCTGATCTACGTGGGCTATCTGATGCTGCGCGCCTCGGTGGAGGATCCTTCCCGGAGAGCGCGCTTTTCTGCTGTGTATGGTATTGTTGCCTTTATATCTGTTCCTATCAATTTCATTGCTATTCGCCTGTGGCGGACACAACATCCCCTGATGTTCGGCAGCTCAGGCGGCGGGCTGAGCGACGACATGATGTTCGCCTTCTTTTTCTGTCTGGCGACGTTCACTGTGTGGTATGCGACGCTGATGTGGCATCGCATACGCCTTGAGAATTTTCGAGACGATGTAGCGCAGTTGAAGCAAAAGCTTCTGGATTGAGCGCACGCCGGCCGAGAGAATATCGGCCTAGCTGCGCAAAGGGTTCGTAGGAGGGGGTTGAAAGATGTGGTATATGGTAGCGGCGTATGTTGTATTGTGGGCCATCTCGTTTGGGTTGGTGTTCAGCATGGTGCTGCGCCAGCGCAGGCTAGACGCGGATCTGCAAGCGGTGCGGCTGCTTGTCGAAGATGAGCCTGGCTCGCAGTCCGGGCAGTAGTTGGCAGGCCCCGCATCTTGCGAGCCCTGCAACATTGCGGGCCACGCAACTTTGCGGGCCACGCAGCAATACGGGCCACGCAGCAATGCGGGCCACGCAGCAATGCGGGCCACGCAGCAATGCGGGCCACGCAGCAATGCGGGCAGCCTACTGCTCCCGCCGGATCGCCAGATCCGGCCGGATCACCAGATCCGGCGGGCCGGCGAGCAGACAAGGTGGCCTCACGTCTAGCGGGCCCCGCCTCTGCGGTCGCCGTGCGAACCTGTACACCCGGTTGAGCTGCTATGGATGCACCTAACCTGACCTTGCCCATTGCCTTTTTGGCGGGACTGCTGTCCTTTGCCTCGCCATGCGTCCTGCCGCTGGTACCCGCCTATATTGGCTACCTTGGTGGGACGACGGTTTTGTCCGGCGGCGAGGCGGGAGCGCGGCGCGAGACGGCGAGGACCTTTCTGCACGCCCTGTTCTTTGTGCTGGGTTTTGGCCTGGTCTTCATCTTGTTGGGCGCTTCAGCCACTTTTATCGGGCGCTTTCTCTTTGACTCCTCCATCTTGCTGCAACGGGTCGGCGGTGTCCTGCTGATCGTGTTTGGCATGCGGCTGATGGCCATCGAGTGGGATCAAAAGCGCTGGTTCGCGGCGGCCGCGGTTGTGGGCATCGCCACCTTTGTGCTCGATTCCGGTCTCATCGCGCAGGGCCGAATCGAGTCTGGCGGCTACATCCTCACCTGGCTGATGGAAAGCGTGATGATGGTGTTGGTGGTGCTTGCGGGCGCGAATTGGAGCACGGCCCGGCAGATGATCCTGGCGGTGGCAGCCGGCATTCTGAACTTTCTGGCAAGCTATGACGCGCTGGTGCCCAACCTTGCAGCGAGCGTATTGATTGTGTTGGCGGTAGTCTTGCTCAATCGAGCCGAGTTCTTTTACGCGGAGAAAAAGCTGGAAATCAAGCAGAGCCAGCAGAGCGGCTACCTGCGCTCGCTGCTATTCGGTGTGGTCTTTGCGGCGGGGTGGACACCCTGTATCGGACCGATCTTGGCCGGGATTCTGCTCGTTGCCAGCCAGCTTGACACGATCGGGCAGGGAATTCTATTGCTTGTCGCCTACACGCTAGGCCTGGGCATTCCCTTCTTGTTGGTGGGCCTGGCTTTTGGTCCCCTGTCTCGATGGCTGCGCCGCATGAACCGGTATCTGGGTGTCGTCTCGGTCGTGAGCGGGGTGCTGTTGGTGCTGATGGGGTTATTCATCTTTACCAATAGCCTGACGTTCCTGTCCCAGTACGGTAATTTCGTCGAGCTTGAGTTCTAAGAGGGATCGGCTAGATGTTGGACGATCAGTCTGCCACCGGAGTAAGCAAGAGCCATGCTGAGCGTTCGACTGAGCTCACGCCGAAGGCCCGTTGAAGGACGATTTCCGGCTACGTGCAGGCAACCAACCTCTAACTGGTTTGTGTATAAGGAGCGGCTTTGCATAACGTGAAGGCCTTGGCAACTGCATCATTGCTTCTGGTACTGATCCTGACGGCTTGTGGGGGGGCAGACTCGCCCCAGAACTCGGGGATTAACGTGGGGAATGCCGCCGTTGACTTTCAGTTGGAAGCGTTGGACGGCACACAGGTCTCGCTAAGCGATTATCGAGGCCAGGTCGTATTGCTCAATCTGTGGGCCACCTGGTGTCCGCCATGCCGGGCCGAGATTCCCGACATCGAGGAGGCATACCGGGCGCGACAGGATGACGGATTTGTGGTCTTGGGCGTCAGCGTGGAACAGACACGCGGATCGGTGGCGCCGTTTGTGCAGGCGATGGACATGACCTATCCGGTGCTGCTGGACGAGATGGGAAAGTTGTACAAGACCTACCGCGCGCCGGGATTGCCTATGTCTATACTGTTGGACGAGGAGGGTGTGATCCGGGTGCGGCACATCGGCGGCATGACCGGGGCTCAGCTCGACGCGTATCTGGCCGAGGTGCTGCCGTGAGGAGCCAGGACTGATGTCGACAGAGCGCCAGCCCGGAATGGGGAAACCACAGCCGGTCAGCGGAAGGACGCGCGACTTTGTGATCTTTGCCGACAAGGCCATCTTCAAGCTGGCGAAGCATTGGCTGGCCCTGGCAAATCTGGTATGGGGTCTGTACGTTGGCTTGCCGTTGCTGGCGCCGGTGCTGATGAACGCCGGCTGGACCGTTCCGGCCCAAGTGATATATACCATCTACCGGCCCGCCTGCCACCAACGGCCGGAGCGCTCCTATTTCTACGGTGGGCCGTCGGCGGTGTACTCGATTGAGCAGTTGGAGGCAGCCGGGGTGGATACCGACCCATTTGCGCGCGCCATCGGCAACGAACAAGTGGGCTGGAAGGTTGCCTTTTGCGAGCGCGATGTAGCCATTTACGGCTCCATCTTTCTCACAGGGCTGGTGTACGGGCTGCTTCGCAAGCGGGTCGGCGCCAAGCGGATGCGCTTGCGGGTTTTCGCCCTGTTCCTGGTACCAATGGCCGTGGACGGCATCCTCCAGCTATTCGGCTTCTACGAGAGCACCTGGCTGATGCGCTCCATTACCGGTGCATTCTTTGGCGTGGGGGCGGTGCTGTTTGCCTATCCGTATGTGGAGGAAGGCTTTGCCGATGTGCGCAAGACGATCAACGACAAACTGCACCTGGAATAGGGCAGGGCAGAACGCAGTTGGCCTTCGGAAAGCAACGCACCTTTCTCAGCGGCAAACCGCCTTCGGACCGTTCGTTGCAGACAGGTATCAGGCGCGAGGTCCCAAGTGCTCTATCAGTAGCTGCCAACTAGTGCCATCATTGACTAGTACGCATGTACCTCTACCACCACCGCCGGCTGGCTTCCCATCAACAAGACCCGTCCAGTCAAAATCAAACAAGTAGGCCGCGAATACGCAGTCTCTTCGTACCCAATGCACGCCCGAGATCCTGTACCTTTCGTCGGTGATCGCAGCAAAGTTATGTTCAAAGGCACGTTGAACGGCCTCCTTGCCTCGATGCACAGTCCCCGAAGAGAACGTCACGCAGGCATCTTTGTGTATGAGGGGTTCAATCTCCGCCCAGTTCTGCGCAGCAAGGGCTGTCTCATACGCTGTTACGAATTCGTCAAGTTCCATAGTCCCCCCGGTTCCTTTCTCTGCCTTGCATGTTCGGGTTCTCTGCTCAAGCACTTCGTCTGCTTGCGCCTCATCATTCCTACCCTCACCATTATGCCATACAATGCGAGTTTTCACACGGTCTCGAGGGTGGTGGGGCAAGCTGGCCAGGTGCCGGGGGGGAGGGAGGTGAGCTGCCATTGTTGAGACCCCTACCCCGTCATTCTCGTCTACTTGGATGCCTATAAGGGGCCTCGGCAGGCCCACGTAATAGACAAACCAGGTAGAGGTTGGCCAATCGCGCATAGCGGGAAATCATCCTGAGCCCGTCGAAGGACGATTTCCTGCGGTTTACGCCTGACAGAGCGCAAAAGCCTACTTCGACAGGCTCAGCATGCTTTTGCTTGCTCGGGTGGCAGAGTGATCGTCCAACATCTAGCTGATCCCTCTACAAGAGATTTCCCGCCGCAATGCATACGCGACCTTCCCTGTCCATCAATTTCTGCCTGTGCGCACCTGTGGTATACTGGGACTCAAATCGGGATCCCAATTCTCAATGAGTTATTGCTCTCAAGGGGGCGTAGATGGACATAAAGCAATCTGCTGACCGCGTGGTCGAGAACATTGCCCGGGTGATCGTCGGCAAGGACGAGGTGATTGAACTGTGCCTGGCGGCGCTGTTGTGCGAAGGACATATCCTGCTAGAAGATGTGCCGGGCATCGGCAAGACAACGCTGGCAAAAGCTATCGCCCGCAGCACAGGCTGCAGCTTCAGGCGCATACAGTTCACGCCCGACCTCTTGCCCAGCGACGTAACGGGCATTCTCTACTTTAACCAGAGAAGCCAGGACTTCGAGTTTCGCCCGGGGCCGATCATGTCCCAGGTGGTGCTGGCGGACGAGATCAACCGGGCTACGCCGCGCACGCAGAGTGCCCTCCTGGAGGCGATGCAAGAGCGGCAGGTGACAGTCGACGTCGACACGATGGCACTGCCCCGCCCGTTCCTGGTGCTTGCCACACAGAACCCCATTGAGCTGGAGGGCACCTTTCCGCTGCCGGAAGCGCAGATCGATCGATTCCTGATGAGGGTCGCCCTGGGCTATCCCAGCAAAGAAGACGAGAATGCCATCTTGCTCCGCTACGAACGTCACGACCCCCTCGATACGCTGGAACCGGTGATGCAGGCCGGTGACCTGCTGGCGATGCAAGAGCAGGTCAAAACCGTATTGGTAGAAGACTCGGTGCGCGAGTATATGGTCGACGTGGTGCGGGCGACGCGCGAGCACGATGCCGTTGAGCTGGGCGTCAGCCCTCGGGGCACGCTGGCCCTCTACAGGACAGCCCAGGCGCTGGCGGCATTGCGGGGCAGGGCCTTTGTCATCCCCGACGACGTCAAGTACCTGGCTCCCTGGGTGCTGACCCATCGCATCATCATCAGTCCGCAGACCCGTCTGCGCGGAAGGCGGCCCGAAGAGGTCATGGCAGAGATCGTCGACACGGTGCCCGTCCCCGTGGAGAGCTGATGTCCGTGCAGGGTTCTGGATCTTGCCTCGCCGCGCCAGCGGTCCGGGAAGCGGCGCATCACAAAGGATGGGGACTCGCGCCAGGCGTTTCGCCGAGCAGGCTCGTGCATGTTTAACAAGGCCTGGATCAACCTCGCAATCCTTCTGGTGCCGGTGGCCCTCATCTTTGACGTGCCTGCACTGCTCGTCATCTCGGCATTTCTGCTGACAGTTGTCCCCCTGGCTTGGTGGTGGACCCGGGCCAGCCTGAAGGGCGTGACCTTCGAGCGCAAGTTGGGCGAGCGACGAGCTTTCCCCGGCGAAGTGGTAGATCTGACCCTGCGCATTGCCAACGAGAAATTGCTGCCTCTTGGCTGGCTGGCGGTAGAGGACCGGTGGTCCCTGGCCCTCCCGTTGCAGGATGGCGAGATCTTTGCGTCGCCCACCGGCCAAATGGGCTTTTTCCGCACGGCTCTGGCCGTCCGCTGGTTCGAGCGGGTCAGCCGGCGCTACCACCTGCGCTGCACGCGCCGGGGCTTTTATCCCTTCGGACCGGTTCGCCTCCGGTCGGGTGATATCTGGGGCCTGTTCCGCCAGGAATCAGTAGACGGGCATCTGGACTGGCTGATTGTCTACCCCCAGGTGCTACCCTTGGAGGCCCTCGGCTTTCCGCCGAAAGAGCCGCTGGGAGAAACCAAGGCGACGTGGCGGATCTTTGAGGACCCCAGCCGGGCCGTCGGCATCCGCGACCTGCGCCCGGAAGACGGCTTCCGCCGCATCCACTGGAAAGCCTCGGCGAGGCGGCAGGAGTTGCAGGTCAAGGTATTCGAACCGACGACGAGCCGGAACCTGGTCATCTTTCTGAACGTTGCTACCTTTACGAGGCACTGGGAGGGAACCAATCCGCTGCTGCTGGAGAAGGCCATTGCGGTGGCAGCCTCCATGGCGAGTCACGGCGTCGAGGACCGCTACCTGGTTGGCTTGATGGCCAACGGCTCCATTCCCCACTCGGACCAGCCGATCAAGGTGTTGCCCAGCCGCCGTCCCGATCAGTTGGCCCGAATCCTGGAGGCGCTGGCGGCTGTCACCAGTTTCACTACCTCTACGATCGAGGGGCTGTTACTAACAGAGAGCCCGCGGCTGCCCTGGGGGGCAACTCTGGTGATCGTTACGCCGCTGGTTACCGAGGATCTACTCTCGGCCCTGGTGCGCCTGCACGGTGTCGGGCGCCGCCTAGTGCTGGTCTCGCTGGAGGAAGAACCGTTGCTCCCCAGCTCGCTTCCGAGTGGCATACTGGTGCACCATCTTCCGGCTGGCGAGCTTCCCTTCGATGAGAGCCTTTTGGGCGAGCCGGGCGAATGGGAACCAGAGATCGCTCCGCCGCTGCGCTTTGCAGGAGGTGGCGAGTGACCGAAAAGGCGCCCCACGTTTCGCCCGAGCCAAAAGTGCGGCCCGCCGTCCCGCCAAAGACGGGCTGGCAAGGTGGACTTGGCGCGATCAATGCCCGGCGCGAAGGTATCTGGCTCGCGCTAGCGGCTGCCGAATTGTGCTGGGTTGTCCCCGCGTTCTGGGCGCTAACCTGGGCCTTTGTCCCGCATCCGCCGTTCTTGCTTTGGCTGGGTATGCTGGCTCTCATGCTGGGTTTCTTTTTCTTCTACAGGGCATTGGTGTCCGCCGGTCTTAAGCTGCGCGTACAACAGGGCCTATTGGCGGCGGGCCTGCTGCTCGGTATGGCCTTTGTGCTGCGCTTCCACGTGCTGCTGGGCTCGGGTCTGGGCGCTGTGGAATGGCTCTTGCTCCCATTTCGTAGCCTCGGCAGCGTTCCCAGCCATGTTCCGCTGAGCTGGGTCGCCATCATGCTGCTCATCTATCTATGGGCGCGGGCGATCCACCTGGCAAACCGGAGTCTCTCTACCGAGCAGGTCGGATTCAGCTTCCGATCGGGCGTTCTTGTTCTGGTCCTCGTCGCTTTCCTGGTCCAGGTGTTTACCACCCTTGATGTCTCTGGTTTCGTCATGGCCTACTTCTTCTTCGCGCTGGTGGCAGTTGCCCTGGCTCGCGTCGAGGAGGTCGGCCGGCTGCCGAACAGCACCCGCGTGCCGTTCAGTGGCTTCTGGATCGGCTCGACGGTGGGCGCTGTCGCCCTCATCGTGCTGCTAGGCGCCGCGCTGGCTCTGTTCTTTGCCGGTGGCGGATTGCAGCGCGTCCTACTACTGCTTTCTCCGCTGCTGCGGGTCGTTCAGGCGGTCGTCATCGCTGTGGGCACCTTGCTGGTGATGGCCATCGAATGGGTCCTCGATCTGTTCTCGCTGGATCTTTTAGGGCTTGGCGGGCAGCTACAGGAGGCGCTCTCGCAGCTCGGCCAAATGCTGGAGCCTCCCGTCATAACGCCGCCGGAGGGCGAGTCTCAGGCCTGGCAGGTAATGACCAGGGGCCTGCAGATCTTTGTCACCGTGGTCCTTCCCGTTCTCCTTGTTTCTGCCATCCTGTTCTTCACTTGGCGCCGGCTACGGCAGAGGAGCCGTGACGAGCGGGCCGACGAGTCACGCGAGTCGCTCCTGACCACCGGTGCGGTCGCGGGCAGGCTGCAGGGCCTGGTCCAGGACGGCCTTGGACGGCTGGGCGAGTTGGCCGGCCTGATGAGGCGCTTTGGACCGGGCACCCGATTCCTGGCGGCGGTCACCATCCGGCGCATCTATGGCAGTATGGTGCGCATGGCGACAGAAGCGGGCTATCCACGCGGCAAGGCCCAGACGCCGTACGAATACCTGGCGCTGCTCCGCCAGGCATTTCCGGCAGGCGAGGCCGACGTTTCGACGATCACCGAGGCCTACGTGAACGCCCACTATGGGCAGGTGCCGGACTCGCAGGAGGAACTGCAGCGCATCCGTGACTGCTGGGAGCGCATTCGCTCGGGGGATGGCAGGCGGCGCAGGCCAGGGGCGGATCTGGGGGCATAACAGTTCCGCCGCCACTGCCGGAAGAACCTTCTATGCGGGCCGGCGGGCAATGAGCCGGGAGACGTGGTCTTCCGTCGCGCCATCGGCCACCATGATCGGGTCCAGGTGGGCGTCCAGGGCGAAGCGGCGCAACTCGCCTGGGTGCAGCAGATAGGCGGGCGACAAGTCGGGGCGCGTGGCAAGCGCGTGCACATTCCGGGTCTCCAAGAAGAGCAGCCCGTGAGGCTTCAGGCCTCTCGCCAGTTCGGGCATCAGGTCGCGGTTCAGGTAATACCTGACGACGATCAGGTCATAGTGGCCGGGCGGCACCCACCAGCGGCCCAGATCTGCCTGGACCAGGCCGAGTTGTAAGCCACGCCTCTGGGCCTCCGCTTGAGCCTGCGACAGAGCCACGCCGCTGATGTCCACCGCGTCGACCTGATAGCCCCGCGAAGCCAGGTACAGGGCGCTGCCGCCGAACCCGCAGGCAACGTCCAATGCGCGTCGCCCAACGCCGGCGCCTGCTGGCTGGCGGCTCGGGTCTGCGAGCAGGTGCTGGTGCTCCACCAGGAGCCGGCTGGGCCGAAAGTGGGCCGGTCCTTGCCCCCTGGCATACTTTTCATTCCAACGCTCGCGATCCGATTCCGGTATTGTCATTTCGCTCATCAGGCTCCATGCCGGCCCTGTGCGGCCCTGTTTGAACACCGGGAACAGTATACCATCTGTGCGTGCAGCAGACAACGACGGCAGGGCGGCAAGTTGGGTGAGGCGGCATTCTGGGGTATACTCATGCGGGGCAAGCTTGGCTCTGTGCCCGCAGCGAACAACAAGGACTTTGGTTGGCGAGGGTTCTATGGCAGTCAGCGAGATCATCAGCACGATCGGCAAGGAGTTGCGTTTGGCGCGGGGGCAAGTCGCTGCGGCTGTGGCCCTCTTTGACGACGGCAATACCATCCCCTTTGTGGCTCGCTACCGCAAAGAGGCGACGGGCGGGCTGGACGAGGAGCAGTTGCGCCAGATCGAAGCCAGGCTTGGCTATCTGCGGCGGCTTGCCGAGCGCAAGGAAGCCGTGCTCAAGAGCGTGGAGGAGCAGGGCAAGCTGACCCCCGAGCTGGCGGCCGCCATCCAGGCGGCGGAGACCTTGCAGGTTGTCGAGGATCTCTACCTGCCCTACAAGCCCAAGCGCCGCACCCGGGCCACCATTGCCCGCGAGCGCGGACTGGAGCCGCTGGCTGACCTCCTCTTCGCGCAGCAGGATACCCGACCCCTAAACGTGCTGGCTGCCGAGTACCTTTCGGACGAGGTGCCCGACACAGACTCGGCGTTGGCGGGCGCGCGCGATATCCTTGCCGAGCGTGTGGCCGAAGATCCGATCGTGAGAGGCGAAGCGCGCCGCCTATCCTTGGACAGAGCCGCTATCGTCTCCAGCCTCGCCGGGGAGCAGAGCGAAGTCGATCCCGGTGGCAAGTATCGCCTCTATTACGAGGCCACGCTCCTCCTTCAAGAGCTCCAGCCTCATCAGTGGCTGGCCCTCCAGCGCGGCGAAGCCGAGGGCGCGCTCAAGCTGAACATGGATCTGCCCGACGCAGACATCCTGGACATCATGGAGATATCGTTCCTGCGAGGCCCGCGCACGCCGATCCGCGATCAGGTGGAGGAAGCCATTGCCGACGGCTTCAAACGGCTGCTGGCTCCCAGCCTGGAGCGAGACCTGCGTTCCTCCCGCTCTGAAGCGGCCGACGAACATGCCATTCAGGTG
>Ga0316577_10001624_pt1 | contig 10737 bp, 9 predicted proteins | sample S5NA_FD_203073 | JGI IMG/M metagenome (GOLD analysis project Ga0316577, IMG submission 203073) | Rhizosphere microbial communities from salt marsh grasses in Alabama, United States - S5-7_050615r2r1 | ecosystem: Host-associated > Plants > Roots > Rhizosphere | place: USA: Alabama | collected... | reverse complement strand
CGCCCTCTCGGAGCGCCGTGTAATGCACTTCAATCCGTTCCTGGTGGCGGATGAGAGGCCGGAACCGACCGGCTTTGAGGCGCATCGGGCGCGAGTCATCGACCTGGTGGGTATCGAATCGTTGCTGTCCAGGAGTATCGACCAGGTGTCCAACGGAGAGAGGCGCAAGGTGCTGCTGGCAGGGGCGCTGCTGAGGAGGCCCCAACTACTTATCCTGGACAATCCCTTTGCCGGGCTCGACGCCGGGTTCCGGGACAGGCTGTATAGAATCCTGGAATCCCTCATGGAGGGCGACCTGCGCATCATCCTGGTCACCAACGGCCGCGAGCTGCTCCCGGCAGGCATCACCCACCTGCTCCGGATCGATCACGGCGGGGTGATCGCCCAGGAGCCCAGGGAAAGGGCGTTGCAGGTTGCGCCCGAGCACCTGATGCGCGACCGGGGCCAGGCGGAGGCATTCCCCGCGGCTGCCGCCCAGGAACGCAAAGACGTAGAGGCGCCCCCGACCGGGAACCTGGTGGACATGCGCAGCGTGAGCGTGTCGTACGGCGGCGTTCAGGTTCTCGAGAAGGTCGACTGGGTGATCCACCCTGGCGAGAACTGGGCGCTGCTGGGTCCCAACGGCGCGGGCAAGAGCACCTTGTTGAGCCTCATACTCGGCGACAATCCGCAGGCCTATGCCAATGACGTCAGCCTGTTCGGCAAGCGTCGCGGGTCTGGCGACAATATCTGGGACATCAAGAGCCGGATAGGCTGGGTCGCGCCTGAGTTGCACCTCTACTATCCCAGGAACGTATCCTGTTTCGAGGTGGTATGCTCCGGTTTCTACGATGCCATGGGACCCTACCGGCGCTGTACGGCACAGCAGCGCGATACGATCGCCGAATGGCTGCAGCGGCTGGGCCTGGCACACGTCGGTGATACATCCTTTGGTGCGCTCTCGGAGGGAGAGCAGCGCATGATCCTGATCGCGCGGGCGCTGGTGAAGGAGCCTGAACTGCTCGTTCTCGACGAACCCTGCCAGGGTCTGGATGAAGCCAACCGCGATCGGGTGCTGCGCACGGTGGAGGCCCTCGGCGATCACACGGCATCCAGCCTGATCTACGTTTCGCACCAGCGCGATGCGTTGCCTGGGACCATCACCCACCTGCTGCGGCTGGAGGGCGGCAGGGTCGCCGGCAGGGGAAAGGTGCGGGGCGTGCGTTCGCATGCGGATGCGAGGGCAAGGGCGCAGAACATGGCAGGTCTGGCAGGTGAGGAGGTTGTATCATGAACGAGGATGCGGTTAGCGACAAAGACGCGGTCGTCGTCTTTGACACCACGCTGCGCGATGGCGAGCAGTCGCCTGGAGCGGCGCTCAACATCAACGAAAAGATCGAGATCGCCCACGCGCTTGAGGAGCTGGGCGTGGACGTCATCGAGGCGGGGTTTCCCATCTCCTCCCCCGGGGATTTTCGTGCTGTGCAGAGGATCTCGCGGGAGATTCGCGACTGCGTGGTCTGCGGGCTGACGCGGGCCAACCCGAAGGACATCGATGCCGCTGCTCAGGCTCTGCGCGACGCAGCCCGCCCGCGCATCCATACCGGCCTCGGCGTCTCTGACGTGCATATCCGCCACAAGCTGCGCACCACGCCCGAGGGCGCGTTGGAGATGGGCGTCGAAGCAGTAAAATATGCCAAGAGGTTCGTGGACGATGTGCAGTACTACACCGAGGACGCCGGTCGCGCCGATCCCGAGTACCTCTACCGCGTGCTCGAGGGTGTGATCGCTGCCGGCGCCACCGTCATCAACATCCCGGACACCACCGGCTACACCTCACCTGAGGAGTTTGGCGCGCTGATCCGCGGCATCTTTTGCCACGTGCCCAACGTCGACCGGGCCGTCGTTTCAGTGCACTGCCACAACGATCTGGGCATGGCAACGGCGAACACGCTGGCTGGTGTCCGCAACGGGGCGCGGCAGATCGAGGTCACCGTAAACGGCATCGGCGAGCGAGCGGGCAATACGTCGCTGGAAGAGGTGGTCATGGCGCTGCGCACCCGGCGCGATCTCTTTGTGGCGGACTCCAGTATTGACGCGCGGCGCATCTATCCCGTCAGCCGCCTGGTCAGCCAGCTGACCGGCATCCCGGTGCAGCCGAACAAGGCCATCGTCGGGGCGAATGCCTTTGCCCATTCCTCGGGCATCCACCAGGACGGCGTGCTGAAGGAGCGCACCACCTACGAGATCATCAATCCCCGCGACGTGGGCGTGCCCGACTCGGAGATCGTGCTGTCGGCCCGCTCGGGCCGGGCGGGGTTGCGCCATCGGCTGGCGGAGCTGGGCTACGAATTGGATCAGGAGCAATTCGAAAAGGTGTACGAGCGCTTTCTGGTCGTAGCCGACAAGAAAAAGACGGTGGATACCCGCGACCTGGAAGCCATCATCGCCGACGAGGTGCAGACCTTTTTCGAAGAGACCTATAGCCTCGAGCACGTCCAGGTCTCGTGCGGCGATCACAGCGTGCCGACCGCCACCGTTTGCATCCGCGGGCCTGACGGGCAGGAGTATTGCGATGCCGATCATGGCACCGGGCCGGTGGATGCCGTGTACCGGGCCATCAACCGCGTCATTGGCGAGCCGAATGAGCTGATCGAGTTCTCCGTCCAGGCAGTGACCGAAGGTATCGACGCTGTGGGCCGGGTGACGATCCGCATTCAGGCCGAGGAGCCGGTGAAGGAGAACGGCTATGAGCGGCGGGTGTTCAGCGGGCGCGGCTCTGACAACGACATCGTCGTGGCCAGCGCCAAGGCGTACATGTTTGCCCTGAACCGGCTGATCGCCGCCCGTCGCGAGGCCGAGGAGTAGCCAGTCAGTAGCTGATTGGATTGCCCCGCAAATTGCGAGGCGAGAGGAGGAACCATGGACTGCAAATTCCCGGAACCCCGCGGTTGGGCGCTCAGGTGGGAAGGCACCGCCCTGTTCCCAACAACCGGTTTCGAGCCGCAGCCAGACGATGCGTTGGAGACAGTGGCGCCAGCCATAGCCTGGGCGCCCCAGTGGTGGCAGGTCAGCGCAGCCACCATACCTGTATCCAGCAACGGTAACGGCCGAAATGGGCTCGCCCGGCCCCGTGGCTGGGCGCTCCAGTGGGAAGGATCGGCGCTGATCGACAGCGCCAACGGACACGAGCTTGAGCATCTCCGGGCTGCCGAGCCCAAGAAAGAGGGTGCAGCCTGATGGGAAGCACTATGGCAGAAAAGATCCTGGCCTCGCATGCGGGCCTGGAGACCGTGCACGCCGGGCAGTTCGTCGAGGCCAACGTCGACATTGTGCTGGGCAACGACATCACCGCGCCGATTGCCATTCGCGAGTTTGAAAAGCTGGCGGGCGACGGCGAAAGGCTGCGTGTGTTCGATCCGGAGCGTGTGGTGCTCGTGGCCGACCACTTTGCGCCGAACAAGGACATCAAGTCGGCAGAGCAATGCGTGGTCATGCGCCGCTTCGCCCAACAGCAGAACCTACCCCACTACTATGACGTGGGATGCATGGGCATCGAGCATGTGCTGCTGCCCGAGGAAGGGCTGGTCGTTCCGGGCGACGTGGTGGCGGGCGCCGACTCGCATACCTGTACTTACGGCGCGCTGGGCGCCTTTGCCGCTGGCGTGGGCAGCACCGATATCGCCGTCGCCATGGCCACCGGGCGGCTCTGGATGCGGGTGCCCGAGACGATCCGCATTGTATACCACGGCGAGCTGCAGCCCTGGGTGGGCGGCAAGGATCTGATCCTGCACACCATCGGCCAGATCGGTGTGGCGGGGGCCCGCTACATGGCGATCGAGTTCGCCGGGCCGGCCATCGACGCCCTCTCGATGGAGGGACGGCTCACGATGGCCAATATGGCCATTGAGGCCGGAGCCAAGGCTGGCCTGTTTGCGGTGGACGGCACTACGCGGGCCTATGTGGATGGGCGCGCGCTGCGCCCGTATCGCAGCTACCGGGCCGATCCCGATGCACTGTATGCGCGCCTGGTCGAGATCGACGCCAGCCAGATCGAGCCCCAGGTGTCCTTCCCCCACCTCCCGGAGAATAGTCGCGCCGCGAGCCAGGCCGGCGACGTGCCTATCGATCAGGCCGTCATCGGATCGTGCACCAACGGCCGGCTGGAGGATCTGCGGGCGGCAGCGAGCGTGCTCAGGGGCCGTCACGTGGGGCCCGGCGTGCGCTGCATCGTCATTCCGGGCAGCCAGCGCGTCTACCTCGATGCTCTGCGCGAAGGCCTGCTGGAGGTCTTTGTCAAAGCCGGGGCGGCGGTCAGCACACCGACGTGCGGTCCCTGCCTTGGTGGGCACATGGGCGTGCTGGCAGCTGGCGAGCGGGCGGTGAGTACCACCAACCGGAACTTTCGCGGGCGCATGGGCCACCCGGACAGCGAGGTCTACCTGGTGGGTCCGGCGGTTGCCGCGGCTTCGGCGATCGCAGGCCGGATCGCGCATCCCGACGAGGTCTGATCTCGGGTGCGCTCCTGGGCTTGAGGTTGGACGCGTGGAGCGATGATAGACTCGGAACATAGGAGAAGCGAATGACTATACAAGGTCGAGTCTGGAAGTACGGCGACAACGTCGATACCGATGCCATCATCCCCGCCCGGTATCTGAACGTCCACACGGCGGAGGAACTGGCGCCACACTGCATGGAGGATATCGACGCCGGCTTTGCCGAGGCGGTGCAGGCGGGGGATGTGATCGTCGCCGGGGAGAACTTTGGATGCGGATCGTCGCGAGAGCACGCGCCGCTGGCTATGAAGGGGGCAGGTGTTGGGGCCGTCGTGGCGCGCAGCTTTGCCCGGATCTTTTTCCGCAACGCCATCGGCGTGGGCTTGCCCATTCTCGAATCGGCTGCGGCGGTGGACGGGGCGGAAGCGGGTCACCAAATGGAGATTGATCTGGAGCATGGGCAGATCCGCAACCTGACCACCGGTGAGGCGTACCAGGCTGAGCCCTATCCGCCGTTCATGATGGAGATCGTGCAGGCCGGGGGTCTGGTCCCGTACACCAAGCGCCAGCTCGACGCGGGCCGGCAGGGCCGGGAGGTGCGTTGATGGACAAGCAAACGAGCTATACCATTGGCGTGCTGCCCGGTGACGGCATCGGCCGCGAAGTGACCGCCGAGGCGGAAAAGGTGTTGCTTGCGGTCGGCGAGCGGTTTGGGCATACCTTCAAGATGGTGCACGGATTGGTGGGCGGGGCGGCGATGGATGCCACCGGAGAGCCCCTGCCCGAGACCACGCTGCAGTTGTGCAAGGCCTCCGATGCGATCCTGTTTGGGGCAGTGGGCGATCCCAAATACGACGATCCCCGTGCCAAGGCGCGTCCCGAGCAGGCTCTGTTGGGGCTGCGCCAGAAGCTAGGGCTATATGCCAACCTTCGTCCGATGTGGGTGCACCCGGCGCTGGTGGGCACTTCGCCCCTGAAGCCAGAGGCGGTGCGCGGCGTGGATCTGATCGTCGTCCGCGAGCTGACCGGCGGCATCTACTTTGGCCGCCCGCGCGTCGAGGGGACCGAGCGCGCCGTCGATACCATGACCTATACGCGCGAGGAGGTCGAGCGTATTGCCCATCTGGCCTTTGGGATGGCCCTGGGGCGCCGCGGCAAGGTCACCTCGGTGGATAAGGCCAACGTGCTGGCCTGCTCGCGTCTGTGGCGGCAGACAGTTAAGGAGGTGAGCCTCAACTATCCCGACGTTGAACTCGAGCACCTGTTGATCGACGCGGCGACGATGCACTTGCTCACGCGGCCCCGCGACTTTGACGTGATCCTCACGGGCAACATGTTCGGCGATATCCTGAGCGATGAAACGTCGGTGCTGGCAGGCTCGATGGGCCTGCTGCCATCGGCCTCACTCGGGGAAGGGCGGGTTGGGCTCTACGAGCCAATCCACGGCTCCGCACCCGACATCGCCGGGCAGGGCGTTGCCAATCCTCTGGCGGCGATCCTCGCTGCGGCGATGCTTCTTCGCCATTCGTTGGGGCTGGAGGCGGAGGCGCGGGCCGTAGAAACTGCCGTGGCCGACGTCCTCGATGCGGGCTACCGGACGGCCGACCTCGCCACAGCAGAAAGCCCGCCCGTGACGACGCAGCAGATGGGCGACTTGGTGATCGAAGCACTGAACAAGGACAAGGGGGCATAGGCATCATGGCGATGAACAAGTCAGAGAAGATATGGTACGACGGCGAGTTGGTCCCCTGGGATGATGCCACGGTGCACGTGTCGGCCCATGCGCTGCACTACGGTTCGAGCGTGTTCGAGGGCATCCGCGCCTATCCGTTCCCCCAGGGGCCTGCCATCTTTTGCCTGGAGGAACACCTCGACCGGATGTGGGCATCCTGCAAGGTCTATCGCATGGAGATCCCGTATACCCGCGCCGAGGTCCGCCAGGCGATCCTCGACACGATCCGGGCCAACGGACACCCCGAATGTTATATCCGGCCCATCGTCTTTCGCGGCTGGGGGACCTTTAGCCTGGACGGGCGCTCGTGCCCGACCCATGTCAGCATCATCACCGTGCACATGGGCAAGTACCTGGGCGAGGGAGCGCTGGAGAATGGCGTCGACGTGGGCATCAGTTCGTGGCATCGCATGGCGCCCAATACGTTGCCTGCAGCAGCGAAGATTGGCGGGCAGTATATCAACTCGCAGCTCATCGTCATGGAGGCGGTCGAGCGCGGCTATACGGAAGGGATCGCGCTGGACGTGTCCGGTCACGTGAGCGAAGGCAGTGGCGAGAACATCTTTATCGCTCGCAACGGACGCCTTAGCACGCCGCCGCTGTCCAACTCTATTCTGGACGGCATCACGCGGCGCTGCGTGCTCGCGCTAGCTGGCGAGATGGGCCTGGAAGTGCGCGAGGAGCCGATCCCGCGGGAAATGCTCTACGTGGCGGACGAGCTATTCTTCTGCGGGACGGCAGCCGAGATCACGCCGGTGCGCTCGGTCGACGGCATTGGGGTGGGCAGCGGCAAGCGCGGGCCGATCACGGCGCGACTTCAAGAAGCATTCTTTGACATTGTGGAAGGTCGGGCTGCCGATCGGTACGGCTGGCTGACCCCTGCCTGGTGAAAGGCTCGGTGCCTGTGGAGATTACGCTGTACGACACGACCCTGCGCGACGGAGCGCAGCGCGAGGGAATATCGTTCTCGCTGGACGACAAACTCAAGATCGCCCGCCGCCTGGACCGCCTGGGGGTGAGTTATATCGAGGGCGGCTGGCCCGGCTCGAATCCCAAGGACATGGCCTTCTTCCGGGAGGCTCCCGGGCTGTCGTTGGAGGGGGCCGTTGTCGTCGCCTTTGGCAGCACCCGGCGGGCTGGCGGCTCTGCTGATGAGGATGCCAACATCCAGGCATTGGTGGCGGCTGACACCCCGGCAGTGGCGATCGTTGGCAAGAGTTGGGACCTGCACGTCCGTGAGGTGCTCAACACCACCCTCGACGAGAACCTGCGCATCATTGCCAGCAGTGTGCGCCACCTGAAGGCGCTGGGGCGGGAGGTGATCTACGACGCCGAGCACTTTTTCGACGGCTATGCCGCCAACCCGGCCTACGCCATGCAGACCCTGGCTGCCGCCGCGGAGGCTGGCGCCGACGTGCTGGTACTCTGCGACACCAACGGCGGCGGGCTGCCCTCTGCCATCGCCGCTGCTGTGGCAGAGGTGCGGCGGGCGACGACCGTCCCCCTCGGCATCCATGCCCACAACGACGGCGAGATGGCCGTTGCCAACTCGGTCGCCGCGGTGGAGGCCGGCGCGGTGCACGTTCAGGGCACGATCAACGGCTACGGAGAGCGATGCGGCAACGCCAACCTGTGCTCGCTCATCCCGGCGCTCAAGCTCAAGATGGACTACGACTGCGTCTCAGACGATCAGCTTCGCAGCCTGACCGAAACGGCCGCATACGTCAGCGAGCTGGCGAATGTAAGGCTCTATCCCCAGCAGCCGTACGTGGGCCGCAGCGCCTTTGCCCACAAGGGCGGGATTCACGTCAATGCTCTGCTCAAGTGCGAGGACAGCTACCAGCACATCGACCCGGGGCTGGTGGGCAACAGGAAGCGTGTCGTCGTCTCGGAGCTCTCGGGCAAGAGCAATATCGCCTACAAGGCTAACGAGTTCGGGCTGGACCTGTCGGGAGGCTCGGAGCGCAGCCACCAGATCCTTCAGGACATCAAGGAGCTCGAGAGCCGTGGATTCCAATTCGAAGGGGCTGAAGGGTCGGTGGAGCTACTCATCCGCCGGGCCAGGCCAGACTACGAAGCGCCGTTCCAATTGATCGATTTCCACGTGCTGGTCCGCGAGAGCGACAATGGCACGATGTCCTCGCAGGCCACCGTCAAGGTGCAAGTGGGCGAGCAGGTCATGCACACCGCCGCCGATGGTAACGGCCCGGTGAATGCCCTCGATGCGGCGGTGCGCAAGGCTCTGGTGCCCTTTTATCCTGGATTGGCTGATGTGCGCCTCACCGACTACAAGGTCCGCATCCTGGACGGCGGCGCTGGCACTGCGGCGCAGACCCGGGTGCTGATCGATTCCAGCAACGGGCATCGCGCCTGGAGCACGGTGGGCAGCTCGACCAACATCATCGAGGCCAGCTGGCAAGCCCTGGCAGACAGCCTGGAGTATGCCCTGTTGAACGGGAGCGACGCCTGAGCCCAGTTGATCCGATCTTCTGGGCCAGCGCTTGACATTTCTCGACAGGGCGCCTAGAATGGGATACGACAAATCTGCGGGCGGGTAACGGACGGCGCTCGCTGCCAAAGAGGCTTGCAGGATCCAAGGAGGAAATCGATGGAGAGAGTCACCATCTATGACGCAACGTTATATGGGGGCGGGCAGTCGCCGGGCGTGAGCTTGAACAACGAAGAAAAGCTAGAGATCGCCCGCCTGCTGGAGCAGATGGGGGTCGATGTGATCCAGTCAGGGTTCCCCATCTCCTCCCCTCGCGAGTTTGAAGCGGTGCAGATCCTTGCCAGAAAGGTGCGTGGCAGCCAGATTTGCGCCCTTGCCCGCGCGCGCCAGGAGGATGTGGATGTCGCTCTAGCTGCGCTCAAGGGTGCTGCCAGCCCGCGCATCCAAGTGGGCCTGGGCGTATCTGATTCGTACATCAAGGGCAAGCTAAAGACGACCCGCGATGCTGCCCTGGAAATGGGTGTCGCGGCGGTGCGCTATGCGCGCCGGTATGTGGACGATGTGCAGTACTACGCGGCCGATGCGTGCCGGGCTGACACAGACTATCTCTACCGGGTGCTGGAGGCGGTGATCGAGGCAGGGGCTCGTACGGTGAACATTGCCGATGCCATCGGCTTCTACGTGCCCACCGAATGGGGCAAGCTGATCCGCAGTATCCGTGAGCATGTGCCCAATATCGACAAGGCGGTCCTCTCGGTGCACTGCCACAACGACCTGGGCATGGCCACTGCCAACTCGCTTGAGGCGGTAGTGGACGGCGCTCGTCAGGTAGAGTGCGCCATCAACGGCATCGGTGAGCGGACCGGCAATGCCCGGCTGGAAGAGGTCGTGATGGCCATTCACGCCCGCAGGGAGGTGCTCGGGCTGGACACAGGCCTGAACACCCGGCTGCTCTATCCCCTGAGCCAGTTGGTTAGCCATCTGACCGGGCTGTCGATACAGCCCAACAAGGCCATTGTGGGCGACAAGGCGTTTGCGTACACGTCGGGCATGTATCAGGACGGCGTGCTGCGCGGGCAGACCGAAGCCGAGATCATCGATCCGGCGGATGTCGGCATCATCGAGACCAAGCGACCGATTCCATTGCTGACTGGGCGGGAGGGCTTGCGCCGCCAGTTGCAGGAATTGGGCTATGCGCTGGACGACGACGAGTTCGATCAGGTCTACCGGCAATTTCGCACCGTCGCCAAGAAAAAGCCCGATCTGGAGATCCGCGATCTGGAGGCCATCGTCAGTGGTGAAACCCGGGTGTTCCTGGAGGAAACCTACGAGCTATTGGAGGTGCAGGTCACCTGCGGAACCAATACACTGCCCATTGCCGCCGTTCGCGTGCAGGGGCCCGAAGAGGAGCCGGTGTGGGCCACGAGCCACGGCAACGGCCCTGTCGACGCGGCATTCAAAGCGGTGGACAGCATCGTGGGCCTGCCGAACGAACTCCTCGAGTTCTCGGTTCAGGCTATGACCAAGGGCGTGAGGGCGTTGGGCAAGGTAGCGGTCCGCATCCAGGGTGAGGTACCGCTCGGCGACACAGGCCAGATCCAGCAGCGCGTCTTCTTGGGGCGTGGCGCCGATACCGACATCATTGTGGCCAGTGTCAAAGCCTATCTGTTTGCCCTCAATCGCCTGCTGGCGGCCCGGCAGGCCAGCAGGCGACGGCAGGCCATCACCGAGGAGGTGCAACGCACCCTGGAGGAGATGCACGCCCGGTATGGGACGGCACACACGGGCGATTTTATGGGCTGGAGCGCGTTGCGGGACGAGGACCTGTTTTGACAAATCCGCGTCCCTGTGGTAGTATCGGCGCCAATTGCAGGACCCCATCTCCGGAGATGGGCGTGGATCAGGGGGAGGCCGTTTGATCAATCCCCTCTAGGGATCGACACGAATTGAATACGAGCGGATGAGGAACACTTCATCAAGAGAGGCGGAGGGACCGGCCCTGAGAAGCCTCGGCAACCAGTTGTAGCATGACATGGTGCCAATTCCGGCAGACCCAAAGCGGGTTCTGGAAGATGAGAGCG
>Ga0316577_10001623_pt1 | contig 10738 bp, 5 predicted proteins | sample S5NA_FD_203073 | JGI IMG/M metagenome (GOLD analysis project Ga0316577, IMG submission 203073) | Rhizosphere microbial communities from salt marsh grasses in Alabama, United States - S5-7_050615r2r1 | ecosystem: Host-associated > Plants > Roots > Rhizosphere | place: USA: Alabama | collected... | reverse complement strand
CTCGGACTGACGCCCAATGCCCTGACCGTCATCGGCTTCGGCATCGCCTGCCTGGCGGCCGTGGCCGCGGGCGCCCAGTGGTGGCTGGCCGCCGCCGCCCTGACCATCGTCGGCGGCTCGTTCGACATGCTCGACGGCGGGCTGGCCCGGCTCCAGGACCGAATCACCCGCTTCGGGGCCTTCCTCGACTCCACCCTGGACCGCTGGGGCGAGGGAGTCGTCTACGTCGGCATCGTCGCCGGGGCTTCGGCCGCCGGCTTCGTGGCCGGGGCGGCGCTGGCCGCCGCCGCGGCCGTAACCAGCTTCCAGGTCAGCTACACCAGGGCCAGGGCGGAGGGCCTGAGCCTGCACGGCGAGGTGGGCATCGCCCCGCGCGCCGAGCGGCTCGTGATCCTGACGCTCGGCCTGATGGCAACCGGCCTGGACGGCGGAGTCGCGACCGAGGCGCGAGGCCGGATCTGGCTGGCCCTCGCCCTGGGCATCATCGTCATCATCACCACAATCACCGCACTTCAGAGAACCTGGCACGTCCGCAAGCAGCTTCGAGAAGAGGAGCAGAGAGACCGGTGAGCAAGAACGAGAGCGGCGACAACGGCCGCGCCCCCGCCCGCGGGAAGAAGATCCGCGTCGCCATCGTTGGCGTCGGCAACTGCGCCAGCTCGCTGGTACAGGGCCGCTACTACTACGAGAACGCCGCGGAGACCGACTTCATCCCCGGCCTGATGCACGTCAACCTGGGCGGCTACCACATCCGCGACATCGAGTTCGTGGCCGCCTTCGACATCGACAAGAACAAGGTCGGAAAGGACCTCTCCGAGGCCATCTACACCAAGCCGAACAACACCTTCGTCTTCCACAAGGTGCCGAACCTGGGCGTCAAGGTCGAGCGCGGCATGACTCACGACGGCCTGGGCAAGTACCTGTCCGAGATCATCGAGAAGGCGCCCGGGCCCACGGCCGACATGGTCGGCATCCTCAAGGAGCGAAAGGTCGACATGGTAGTCAGCTACCTGCCGGTCGGCTCCGAGGAAGCCACCAAGTGGTACGTCGAGCAGGCCCTGCAGGCCGGCTGCGGGTTCATCAACTGCATCCCGGTCTTCATCGCCCGCGAGCCGTACTGGCAGCGCCGCTTCGCCGAGCACGGCCTGCCGATCATCGGCGACGACATCAAGAGCCAGGTCGGCGCGACGATCACCCACCGCGTCCTGACCCGCCTCTTCATGGACCGCGGCGTCCGAATGGACCGCACCTACCAGCTCAACTTCGGCGGCAACACGGACTTCCTCAACATGCTCGAGCGCGAGCGCCTCGAGTCCAAGAAGATCTCCAAGACGAATGCCGTCACCTCAATGCTCGACTACGACCTCGGGGCGGACGACATCCATGTCGGTCCCAGCGACCACGTGCCGTGGCTGCTCGACCGCAAGTGGTGCTACATCCGCATGGAAGGCACGACCTTCGGCGACGTGCCGCTCAACGCCGAGCTCAAGCTCGAGGTCTGGGACAGCCCCAACAGCGCCGGCGTCGTGATCGATGCCATCCGCTGCCTGCGGCTGGGCCTGGACCGAGGCCTCAAGGGCACACTCGTTGCCCCGGCGGCCTATTTCAAGAAGTCGCCGCCCATCCAGATCCCCGATGACGAGGCTCGCGAGCGCGTCGAGGCATTCATCCGGGGTGAGGACAACGAGACCCTGGTCGGGACCGAGAAACTGCCCAAGAAGGTCATGAAGGCAGCCCCGGTTCGCGGCGGCAAGGCGGCCGTCGAGGCCCGGTGACCCGGGACCGCGTGAGCGGAGCGGCACGGCAAGAGCGTCGCTCCGCTCGACTCGCGGGGGGCGAGACAGCCACCAGGTCCGCCAGGCCGGGCGACTGCGCCGAGGCCAACGGGCTCCTGACTGCCGGCGCCGGCGCCAGGTCCAACGGCTCGAAATCGAACGGCACCGCCTCCCTTGAAGCGCCCCATCGGCGCCAGGAGTTGGGGCTGCCCGCCCACATCGCCAACTACGCCCTGCTCAGTTTCTGGCGCGTGACCTCGTGGGCCCTGCGCCACCTGCCGGCCAGGCCCTCGTATGCCGTCGGCGGCTGGCTGGCCATGGTCGGCTACGCGCTGGGCCCCAAGCGCCGGCGCTGGCTGCGGTCCAACTTCGGCCACGTGCTCGGCGTTTCGCCCAAGGATCGCCACGCGGGGCAGCTGGCCCGGGCCGCCTACCGCAACTACGCCCGCTATGTCATGGAGGTCATGCGCCTGCCGGGGGTGACCCCCGAGCAGGCCGAGGCCATGCTGGAGTTGGACGGGCTCGAGCGGTTCATGGAGATCTACCGCAACTCCAACGGCCTGATCCTGGTCTCGGCCCACCTGGGCAACAACGAGGCCACTGCTGCCGGATTCGCCAAGCACGGCCTGAAGGTCAGCGTCGTCGGCGACGACACGGCCTACACCGGCCTGTACGAGCTGCTCAACAAGCAGCGCCAGAGCTGGGGCATCGAGATCATCTCCTGGCGCAACCTGCGGGGCGTGTACCGCGTGCTGCGACGCAGGGAGTGCCTGGGCCTGCTGGTCGACTGGGGCTACCGCCCGGACGGCATCCCGGTCAAGCTCTTCGACGCCTGGACCACCCTGCCCGCGGGCCCCGCCCTGCTGGCTGCCCGCCACGGCTCCACCATCCTGCCCTTCCTCATCCAGCGCCTCCCCAACGGCCACTTCCGCGCCTCCGCCGCGGACCCGATCCACGTCCCCTCGGACAGCCCGGCCGATATCGCCCGCGCCACGCAGGAGATCGCCCGCGACCTGGAGCGGTTCATCGCCCCGGCCCCCGAGCAGTGGTACATCTTCAAGCCGATCTGGCCGGCAACGCCCGAGGAATCGGCCGAGCTGGAGGCACGGCATGCCGAGATGATGACCGGACGGTCCGGCAAGCCAGCTGCCGCCGCGGCTGAGACGGCGGGAGAGGGCTCGGTCCCGGGTCGCGCCGACGCGGGTCAGGCGGAGAGCCCAGCGTTCGGCCAATGAAGAAGCGGGGCATCGGACGCCGCCTGGCGGACCGGCTGACGGCAGCCGTCGTCATCGGGTCCCTGAAGGTGATCAGGCACCTGCCGGAGCGGCTGCTGTGGTACGGCGCCGTCTTCGCCGGCAACGTCGGCTACCGGCTGGGAGGCGCCCGTCGCGATCGCGCTCGCCGCAACCTGCGCCGGGTGGTGGAGTGGATGGCCGCTCACGACGTCGGCCAGGAAAGGTTCCGCCGCGCCGCCACCGACGACCGCGCCCTGGAGGGGCTCGTCCGCTCGGCCTTCTGCCACAGCGCTCACTACTACACCGAGCTGGCCCGCGTCTCCCGCTTCAGCGCCGAGTACCTCGAAACCCACCTGGTCAACGAGACGCCGGCCGAGGTCGACGCGGCTTTGAGCGAGCGGCGGGCCTTGATCCTGGTCGGCCTGCATTTCGGGACGATCGAGCTGCCCGGCTACATCGCCGTCCACCGCATCGGCGAGGTCGTGGCGCCCGTGGAGACCCTCGCCAACGAGCGCATCCAGGCGTACCTGGCCCGGGTCCGCCACCCCCAGGGCGTGCGCCTGGTGGACCTGGAGCAATCCGGCCGCGAGCTGCTGGCGACCCTGCGGCGCAATGAGCCGATCGGGCTCATCGCCGACCGGGCGATCACCGGCGGCGGCCTGGAGGTGCAGCTCTTCGGGGCCGCGGCCAGGATCCCCGCCGGGCCGGCCCTGCTGTCCAACGAAACCGGGGCGCCCATATACGTGGCCGGCGTGCACCGCACCGGGCCGGGCCGCTATCGTGGCAACCTCCGGCCGCTGCCCGTTCCCAGGGGGGAGAGCAGACGGGAGCGCAGCCGGTCGATCGCACAAGCAGAGGCTGTCCTGTTCGAGAAGGTAATCGCCGACGCCCCGGACCAGTGGCTGGCGGTATTCCATCCAATCTGGCCCGACCTGGAGCCGGCCGCGGCACCCGAGGCCGCCCCTCCGCCGGCCGCCGCATCTGAAGCCGGCCGTTCGCCGGCCGGAGGTTCGAGGTGAGCGCCACCAGGCCGCGGGCCGCCGTCCGCCTGGGCCGGGCCGACCTGCACATCCACACCATCGCCTCGGATGGGACGGCTTCGGTGGCCGAGATCCTGGAGCACGTCGAGAAGCACACCGACCTGGACGTGATCGGGATCGCCGACCACGAGCGCATCGAGGCCGCCGTGGAGGGCCAGCGCCTCGCCCGGGAGCGCGGCAGCCGGGTCGAGGTGGTGGTCGCCGAGGAGGTCACCACCCGCAGCGGCCACCTTCTGGGAGTGTTCCTGCAGGCCCAGCTCAAGCGAGGCCTGCGCCTGGAGACAAGCGTGGCCGAGATCCACGAGCAGGGCGGCCTGGCGATCGTGCCCCACCCCTTCTCGGCCTTCACCATGGGCATGCGCAAGCACGCCATCCTGAGGGTCCACCAGTCGCGCGACCCGCTCGTCTACTGGGATGCCCTGGAGGGCTTCAACCCGTCCACGGCCGGGCGCTACGGGCGTGCCGCGACGGCCCGCATCGCCGCCGAGCTCGGCCTGCCGCTCGTGGGCAACAGCGACGCCCACACCCTGGATACGGTCGGCGACGGCTACACCATCTTCCCCGGGTCCACGGCTGAGGACTACCGGGCGGCCGTGCTGGCCGGCACGACCACCGGCGCCTGCAGCACCTGGGGGCCGTCCAAGGAGCTGGCGATCTACCTCCGCCAGGTGCGCAAGCAAACGCGCGACGTTTCGCGCTGGGCACGCCGCAACCTCCTCCGCGACGACGCCCCGCGGGACCTGGGAGTCCCGCCCAGGGAACTCGTCCGGCAACGTCAGGCGGAGCGGGCCTACTGGGCCGAGCGCCGCCTGGCGGCCTCGCACGACCGCGATCCGGCGCGCGATCGCGAATCGGACGGCGACCCCGAGGCGGCCGACAGCCTTCGCTCTCGGTTGCGAGCCCGGGCCCGATCCCTGACGGCCGCCGCCGGCCGCAGCGAGCTGGAGGAGCCGCCGGCGTGAAGATCGGCCTGGTCACGCCCTACGTCTATCCCCTGCCGGGCGGGGTCAACGAGCACGTCAGGTTCCTGTACGAGAACCTGCGCCTGAGCGGCCACGACGTGCGCATCATCACCAGCAGCCACGGCCTGCAGCGCGCTTCCGAGGGTGACGTCATCCGCATCGGCAAGGGCTTCAGCGTCCCCAGCAACGGCTCGGTCGGGACGATCACGGTCTCGCCGCGCTACGTATCGCAGGTCAGGCGGATGCTCAACGAGGAGCGGTTCGATCTGCTGCACTTCCACGAGCCGTTCGTGCCCTTCCTGTCGCTGGTGGTGCTGCGCCAGTCGACGAGCGTCAACATCGCCACCTTCCACGCCTACGCCGGTTTCTCGCCGGCCATGGAATTCGGCAAGCGGGTCCTGCCCGGCTACGCCCAGCGGCTGCACGGCCGGATCGCGGTCAGTGCCGCGGCCCGCCATTTCGCCGACCGCTTCTTTCCGGGCGACTACAAGGTCATCCCCAACGGCGTGGACCTGGGCCGCTACCAGCGTGCCGTTCCGGTTTCGCGCTGGCTCGACGGAACCCCCAACGTCCTGTTCGTGGGCCGGCTGGAGGATCGCAAGGGGCTGCCGTTCCTTCTCAAGGCCTTCCGGCTGCTGCGCCGGAGCGGGGCAGAGGCCCGGCTCCTGATAGTGGGCTCGGGCCCACAGGAGCGCGAGGCGCGGCGCTACGTCATGACCCGGGGCCTGCAGAACGTCGAGTTTCTTGGCCGCGTCAGCGACGACGACAAAGCTCAGCTCTTCCGCACCGCGAGCGTGTACGTCTCCCCGGCCACGGGGCGCGAATCGTTCGGCATCGTTCTGCTGGAGGCGATGGCCGCCGGGGCTCCGGTGGTCTGTAGCGACATCCACGGCTACAAGGGGGTCGTCCAGCGCAACCGCCAGGCGCTGCTGGTGCCGCCCCGCAACGTCAAGGCCCTGGCGGAGGCCATCGGCCGGGTGATCGCCGATCCCGCCCTGGCCGCCCGCCTGGCGGCCGCGGGCAGCGAGCGCGCCGAGCAGTTCGGCTGGGAGCACGTGACGGCCAAGGTCGAGGAGTACTACGGCTTCGTGATAAGGCGCCTGGCCGCGCAGGATCAGCTGCCATCCGGGTACTCGGCCCCCATTCCGCCCAGCCCGCACGCGGGGGGCTGATCGCGCCGGGAAGCTCTGTCGTCAGGCGCCCGCCGGAGAAGCCAGGTGGCCTGTTAGACCTCGCCTTCGGCATCGGACAGGCCGTCGTCGTCCAGGCCGGCCTCGATCTGCAGGCGGCGGCGGTAGCCCTCCACGATCCTTCGAGTCCAGGCGGCGTAGGCAATCACCGCCGCCATGCCGGCCACGAAGACCGCCAGCACCCGGCCTTCCATGCTCGACAGCCCGACCGCATTCGCCGCCTCAGCCGACTGCTGGTTGACCGAGAACTGGAAGCCATACAGCCAGGTCGGCAGGAAGCCGTTGTAGACGCTCACCAGGTTGTCGGGCATTACCAAAGCCGAGAGGTTCGGGTAGAGCACCACGAAGCCGGCGGCGGCGGCGGCGCAGAAGGCGGCCACGAAGCGACGCGGATCGCGAGCCGACAGGACCATGGCCGCCAGGATGGCGCATATGGCCAGTGCCAGCAGCGGCACGACGACGGTTATCAGACCGCCGCCGGCGCTGACGGGGATCTCGAACAAAGTCGAGCGTGAGCCGTACTGGCCGATCGCGATCAGCAGCACGCCCGCGATGGCGACCGGGCCCAGCAGCCACACAGACCACCAGCGGTCCACTTCGCCCTCGTCCTCGGCGGTGCGTTCCAGGCGCGACAGGACCAGCGCCAGGAACACCAGTGAGATCACCAGGACGACGGCTATCAGGAACATCCGCTCTTCGACGACGAAGTTGCCGGCTGTGGCCATGCAGGCGGTCCTGCCCCAGTAGCCGGCATCGGTATCGCTGGTGTCCACGCGGGCCAGCTCGCACAGCGGGCTCTTGGCCAGCCACATCGTCGCCGGGAGGATCAGCAGGAACGCCCCGGCCACCCTGGCCAGCAGCCACGTCCGTCGCGACGCCCCATGCCACAGCTCGGCTATGAAGTAGGCCAGGCCGAGCAAGAAGAAGGGCAGGGCGGTGTAGAAGTGGTACTGGAACGCGGCCCGGTCGATCCGGGCCCAGGCCAGCCACTGCCAGGCGAAGGCCACCGCGACCAGGGTCAGGCCCAGGCTGCGCCGCCTGAACGCCTGCCAGCAGATGAAGACCATGGCGAAGCAGGCCAGCCACCAGGTAACGGGATTGCCGCCGTCGTAGATCATCGACCGTTGCGAGAGGGCGTAGCTGTCGCTGTGGAACCAGACGGGCTTCAGATCCAGCGGCCAGGCCCACCACGGCGAGCTGGCGGCATGGGTCGCCCGCAGGTCGTTGTGGTAGTTGTACATGTCGATCGTGAGATCTATCAGCGTCTTCCCGGTGTGGCCCGACGGGAAGGCGTCCAGACACTGGCCGTACTCGTTCGTCTCGAAGCAGTAGAGGATGGGCAGCGGACCCGTCTCGGCGGTCTCCGGCTGCCAGGGCATGGCCCACGGGACGTAGGAGGCCATGTAGACGGCGATCGGCAGGATGAGCACGCAGGCGACCGTCCAGACCGCCGGCAGGCCGAAGCCGGAGCCCAGCCGCAGCCAGCCCTCGGGCGCCGGGCCGGGCGGCTCGGCGTACGACGATGGGTCGTCGGGCGGAGGCGGCCCCGCCAGCGGGCCGAACCCGGCCTGGCCGGCAACCCAGAACAGGCCGCCCAGAACCGGCCCCGCGGCCACCGCGCCCAGTCCGGCCCCCAGCCACAAGCCCTCATCGAGAACCAGGCCGTTGCCTATGGCCGCTTTGTACTCCAGCAGACCGGCGGTCAGGGCCAGCGCGCCCAGCGCTACTGGAGCGCATATGGCGAACCACATCTCCTGGAGCGTCCAGGCGATGGGGCGGTAGGCGCAGACCGCGGCGGCGATCATCGTGGCCGCCAGCAGGATCAGGAAGAAGGTGTAGTTGGGGCTGCCGTTGGCCTCGGGCGGTGGGTAGACCAGCAGCGACCAGACCATCACGGCGCCGGTTGCCAGTGCCGTGACGAGGGCGAACAGCCACTTGTCGGGGGTCGTCCGGGCGCGACTGGCCGTCAGGTAGGCTCCGACGCCGGCCACGATCAGGGCCAGGATGAGCAGAACCACCGTTGGCATCGTTGCCATCAGGTCGTCATGGCCTGCCGCGTAGCGCGCGCCGCCGATGGCCATCCAGCCCAGGATGCCGGTCGCGGCCGAGAGGAGCAGGACGCTGACGACCCGCCCCAGGGCGGAGCGGGCCAGGATCAAGAGACCGATGCTGAGGATGGCGTACATGGCCACCCACTTGGCGGCCAGGGCCAGGCCCAGGGTGACGCCCAGGACCGGCATCCCCAGCCAGAAGGCGAGCCAGGAGCGGCGGCTGCCGCGGTCGCCGCTCAGCCACAAGACGGCGAAGATGACGTAGGCCAGCAGCAGCAGCCCGCCCACGAAGGCATCGTTCATGGCGATGCGCGACTGGACGAAGAGCATGCCATCGACCGCGACGAAGAAGGCCGCCAGCAGGGCCACGCTCCGGCGCCGGAAGAGGAGCCGGGCCAGCAGGTAGAGGCAGACCGCCATCAGCGTCCCGAACAGGACGCCCACGATGCGCCAGGAGAAGGCGAACTGCCCCACGTCCACGGCGGCCATCGAGCCGTCCGCCCCGAAGACGAGCATCTGGTGACGGTCGAAGTTCGGCAGCAGGGGGCTGGTGTCGAGGGCCATGGTCAGCGGCTCGAAGGGCAGGCTCGCGTCCGCGAAGACCGCGTTGCCGTTGATCTCGACGGCGTAGATGGTCCAGCCTGTGCCGTCCGGGGTGCGGCCCAGGGCATGCAGGATCTTGGTGGAGTCGTCGAAGACGAGCCTGCTGACCGGGCCGGGCATCTTCTCCAGCGGCTGGTGGCCGTCGACGGTGGCCGTGCCGTGGGTCGTGTCCAGCCGCAGCAGGAGGATCCCGTCGCCGGCCGCCACGTACGACGCCTGGTCGGAATTGGTGTTGACGGCAATAGACGTGGCCGGGCTCTCGGCGTAGACGTCCGAGGTGATGACGACGCGCCTGGCGTCCATCAGGCCCAGGCCGCCCGAGTAGGCGACCAGGAGCTGCGGGGCATCGGTGGTCAGCTCGATCCCCGGCAGGAGGCCTTCCATCATCCGCGTCTGGATGGTCGCGACCATGCCCTCGTCCAGCGTTCCCAGGTCCAGCGGGACGGGCGTCTGGCCGGTGCCGGCCAGGGCCATCCGGGCCTTGACGACGGACGTGTCCAGCCCGACCGCCTCGGCCAGGAGACTGGCCTCGGCCTTGAGATCGGTGACCTCGGCCGGGATCATGGCCGCCGTGGGCGGGCTGGTGCCGAGGCGCACGAAATCGGCCGCGCCCTCGATATGGCCCTGGCCCAGGATCTGGCCCTGGCCGTCCACGGAGACGATGTCGCCCGAGGCGGCGATGGCCAGGATCAGGGGCGGCGCTCCGGCATAGATGGAATCGATCTCCAGCCCGGTCTGGACGTCGAGCTTGACCGGGGCGGGCGGCTCGTCCACCTCCCCCAACCTGAAGCGATCGAGCGAGGCGATGTCGATTCGCCACAGCAGGCCGTCCGAGGTGCCAGCGTACATGTAGCCCGACTGGGCGGCGACGGAAAGGGCCGTGGCGTTGGGGATCTCGTAGCGCCACTCCAGCTCCCGGGTCTGCAGGTCGTAGACGAGGACCTCGCTGTCCGTCGCCACGAAGACGCGATCGCCCAGCCGCGAGTCGGGGTTGTACAGCGGATCGAGTTGATCGGCGGCCATGGTGGGAGAGCCGGGCGGTGTGCGGGGCTGGATGGCCACGTCCTCGACGGGCACGTCCAGCTCGCCCCTGGCCTTGACCTGGTAGTCGGAGAAGAAGGTGATGCCGGCGGCGATGCCGTACTTGGCCAGGTGAGGATGGGTCCACTCGTAGATGTCGTGGGGGATGCCGTAGCGCCACTCCTGGAGGAACTCGGTCGCGGTGCGGGCGTGGTAGACCTCGTCGAAGTGGGTCTGGGCCGGCTCGTCCAGGCGGTAGACGCGCATCGAGAGGATGACGGCGATGAGGGCCACCACGACCCACAGGTCCAGCTTGTCCAGGCGGCCGCGAGGCTCCCTGTCGAGCGCCGCGGAGCGGTCGGGCCGATGGGGCGGCTGGGACAGCCAGCGCCAGGCCCCGAGCAGCCATTGCGGCACGAACTCCGGGTAGTCGTCCGTGAAATCGCCCTCAGGCTCGTAGTAGTCGTCCGGCCACTCCTCCTCGGCGGTGGCCTCGAGGGCGGCCCCGGCGGGCCCCTCCCCGGCGGGCCCGGCTTCGACGCCGACGGCGCGGGCGGTTGCGGGGACGGCGGGCTCCGCCGTTCGCGAATCGTCGTCGGTACCGGCCAGGGCCAGCCGATCCACTGCCCGGCCTCTCATCTGCCACAGCGCCCACAGCAGCGTCAGGCCGGTCACGACCGCCGAGAGGGCTACCGGCCAGATGTAGTCCCCGTACCTCGCCTCTCGCAGGAAGGTGCCCCAGTCGATCAGCAGGCCGGACAGGGCCTGGCTCCCGCCCGCCAGCGGCACCGGCCCGTTGCCCCAGCACGCATACGGGGTGTCGCTGGGAACTCCGCAGTACTGGGTCAGCACGGCCAGGAGG
>Ga0316577_10001622_pt1 | contig 10738 bp, 8 predicted proteins | sample S5NA_FD_203073 | JGI IMG/M metagenome (GOLD analysis project Ga0316577, IMG submission 203073) | Rhizosphere microbial communities from salt marsh grasses in Alabama, United States - S5-7_050615r2r1 | ecosystem: Host-associated > Plants > Roots > Rhizosphere | place: USA: Alabama | collected... | reverse complement strand
GGCGACATAGGCGGCGATTGCGGGCCGGGCGCGGTCCACGAGGAGGGCGAGGGAGAGCATGGCCCCGGCGGTCAGGACCGCGAGCAGCATGTACATCCGCGCTTCCTGGGCATAGTAGACCTGGAAGGGATGCACCGCCGCCAGCAATGCGGCGGCGAGCCCGATCCATCGCCCTGCCAGACGCCGGCCCAGGGCAAAGGTGAGCGCCACCAACCCGACGCCCAACAGCGCCGAAAGGGAGCGCACCGCTGCCTCACCCGTGCCGGTCAGACGCACCCAGCCGCTGAGCAGCCAGTAGTAAAGAGGTGGGTGGATGTCGTGCGCGGCATCCTGTGTGATGGAGGCCAGGTCGCGTTGAGCCAGGGCTACGCTGGTTCCCTCATCGTTCCACAGGCTCTGGGCACCCAGCCGGCAGAAGCGCAGCCCAAAGGCCAACACGAGGATGAGAACGAGGAATCCGGCAGTGATGAGGCGCTGCCGGTTGGCGCGCGGAACAGTCATGGCTGCAAATGCCAGGTGCGCGGAAGCAAAAAGCGCGACCTAATGGTACGGTTCACCAGCCGTTTACCTCCCGGCACGGCTGCGCTGGTACCAGCGGCGGCGGCGGGCGATCAGTGCGGCGATCAGCGCCACGACCAATCCAATGCCGAGGACAATGCCCCCGACGATGAGCCAGGGGACGATAGAACCGCGGTCGCGGATGGTGAGGCTATCGAGCGACAGGGAGCCGGGTGCAGCGCGGATGGTGATGGTGTGCCATCCCCGGGGCAGCGCCCACGCCAACCGGACCTGCTCGCCCGCGTCAAAAGAGGCTATCTCCTCCGGTTGCTCGTCGAGGCTGAAGGACAAGCTCCCATCAGCATCCGGTCCCGCCCGGAGCCACAGGTCGGTTCCGGAGAAGGTAAAGGTGACCTCAGACTGCGGATCGCCCGCCGTCCGGTAGGCGCCCAGCTCGGCGGACTCGCCGGTGTGCATCTCCCAGGTGCCGTCATAGATCAAGGCCCAATGGTCCTCCTGATGCACGCCGGGATAGAGCACCACAGCTTCGACGCTGTGCATATACTCCTTCAATGCCTCGTAGACCGGCATGGGCGTAAAGTCGGGGTCGACCAGGCGAAAGTAATACATGGCCTGGTCTTGCTCGGCATCGCTGGCCCGCTTGAAGAACCAGGTATTGATCACGCCCAGCCACGGCCATTCGCGCTGGGCCCGTTGGTAGGCCAGGACGGCGTAGCGAGCCTGCTGCTCGAGCGTGACCGAGCCGAACGGCTTGTCAGGCAGGTCGGCGGGAGGCGCGTTCCAGTTCATCTCGGTGATCCAGATCGGCTTGTGCGCGTCGCCGTTCTCGACCATGATCTCGCGCAGGTAGAGCGGGCGGGAAAAGTTGAGCACGCGCGGTCGCATCCGCCGGTCGGTGGGGCCGGACCACAGGCCATAGCCCTGCATGGCCAACACGTCGAAATAGTCGCCGGCGCCGGCGTCGTACATGCGCTGCAAGAAGATAAAGTCGTTCAGGTCGCGGGGGCCGAGGGGGATGGTCTGGGCCAGCGCGCCCGATAGGACGACGCAATCGGGACAGACCTCCTTGACCCGGGTATAGCCGACCTTCAGCAGTTCGGTGTATTCCTCTGGACTGACGGGACGCTCGCCCCACTCGGGATAGATGTTGGGCTCGTTCCAGATCTGGTAGTGATGAATGCGGCCCTGGTAGCGGCGGACCACAGCTTCCACGAAATCGCCATAGTCCGCCAAATTGTCGGGCGGGGCAAAGGCGCCTGCCTCGTTTCCCTGGGCACGGCTCCACGCGGGAGGATTGGACAGCCGGGCGATGATCTCCAGGTCATATCGCTCGGCCAGATCGACGATCTGGTCGTACTTTTCCCAGGCATCCTGATCCCACTTGTGATCCCAAAAGTCCCCCTTGGCCGATATCTCGATATCCTCCCACGGGAACTCTTGGCGGATCCAGTGAAAGCCGGCGTCGGCAATCATCTGCACGGACAGCTCCCGCTTCTCGGGCTCGACCTCTTGTTCCAGAAAGGTGTTGACGCCGAAGGGATTGACCCCAGCATCGGCGACGGGCACGAAATCGGCCGTTTCGGGCTGGCGGCGCGTCACGTTGCCCAACCACTCCAGGCCGCCGCGGATCTGGGCGGGCAGCGACTCTTCGCCGGTCACCTGGAAGAGAAAATCGGTCCATAGAGGATAGGTCAAGACGAGCGCCACGATCAGGGCGCCAGCCACCAGGACCGCGCCCACCAGCCAGCCTATCCATGCATTGTTCGACCGTCTAGCCGTCACGGTCCCCTCCAGCCGCGCTCTCACCTAGTCCCCCTGCTTCCCCCAGCAACCGGCGCTCGAATACCCACAGCTCGCCTTCCCATTCGCCGGGGCCGTAGCCGGCCTCGCTGAGATCCGCGCGCAGCCAGCCCAGGTCCGGTACCATCACCTGCACTCTCTCGGCGCCGGTCCGGGCAGCGTGCGCTCGGATCGCCCTTGCCAGCACGGTAAGGGCCGCCGTCTCGCCATCGATGAAGCCGATCCACACTTCGCCGTCGTCGGGGCGAGCGTGCAGGAGCGCCAGCGCAGCCAGCCGGCCATCGGGCGCGATCTGGGCGGCGAACTGGCCCGCCGCCAGGAATTGGCCGACGCGCGCGGGAGACAGATCTTCCCAGGCCCAATCGACGCTGTACAGACCGCGGGTGGTTGCCAGCATGGGGCTGTCGAGAAGGTAGGCCCGAACCTGGTCCGCATGCCCCGCCGACAGCAAGGTGAGGTCCAGCCCGCCGGGAAGGCAGGCTGCCGTCCTGAGCTGGTACGCGCCGACGCGCTCCATACCCACCTGGGCGGTCAAGTTGTGCACCGGGACGTTGTGATAGCTGGTGCTCAGGCGGACGATGCGGGCGCCGCGCTCCTGGGCAAACGCGAAGCTGTGCTCGAGAAACTGCCGGCCGATGCCGCGACGCCGGTGCTCGGGATCGACGCGCATCCCCTCCAGCCAGATTTGGTCGGCTGCCTGGTATCTGATCCTGCTCAGAGCCACCACTCCGTCCACAGTTTCGCCGACAATGAGCAAGCCCTGCTCGTCGGCCAGCCAAGCGTCCCACACCTCGGGGATATAGTCGCCCCATTCCCAGGTGTGGGCGCAGATGCGCTCCATGGCGGGGCGGTCGTCGGGCTGCGCCGGCCGAATCGTCATCCCGGTTTCCATCGTCTACCAGGTCCGCCTGAAGGTCACATACCAGCAATAGTGCTGGACAAGATCATCGGGGTTGCAATGAGCAACGTCGGTGCAATAGCCGGCGGAGACCAGATCCTCCAGCGGGATCTTGTGCACATCGGTGCTGATTACCTTGGTCTTTTCGCTGTTCGCGCCTTTGACCTCGAATTGATAGCCATCATAGTTCCAGAACAGGTACTCGGCGTGATAGGGTTCGGGCTTGCTGCCGGTTACCGCCTCTTGATCCGGGTGGTTGGCATCCCAGACTACCAGATCGGGCAGCGCGTTTCCCACGGCATCCTCCACGCGGATGAGGACCATGTGGTTCTGTGCCACGTTGTCTGCCTTGGACATCAGGCGCTGCTCTACCACGCGATAGTCAACCTGAGGCTTGGGGGTATTGGTGGGCGGTGCGGGTGTGTTGGTGGCCTTGGGCTTGGGTGTATTGGTCGGGACACTGGGCTGGGGCGTGTCGGTCGGTGGCTCGGGTGTGGCAGTCGGTGGTTCCTCCGTAGGCGCCGCGACAGTTTCCGTTGGCGGGAGAGGCGTCTCGGTGGGCGGCAGGGGCGTCTCGGTGGGCAGAGGGGTGTTGGTAGGCGTCGCAGTGGCAGTGGGGGTAAAAGTGCTGGTGAACAGCGGGCGCACCGTCTTGGTGGGCGTAGGCGTCACGTGCGACGAACTCTCGCGACCAAGACTACAGCCCGCCAGCACCAGCGCCAGCAGGGTGATCAGTGCGACCAAGATCAGGGTTCGTTTGCTCATCATTGGGTGGTTCTCTCCAGAGTAATTCCGGGCATCAAGCTTTTAGGCAATCTGTAGAACGGCTGCCCCTTTGATTTCTGACTCCTTCAGACGTTGGAGCACGGCATTGGCCTGCTGCAAGGGATACAGCTCGACGTCGGTGTGGATCGGAATAGAAGCCGCCAGACGGAGCAGTTCCTCGGCATCCTGGCGGGTCGAGTTGGTCACGCTGCGCACCGTGCGCTCTCCGTAGATGAGATCGTAGGGCATTTCGGGAATGGGGCTCATGTGGATGGCGTTGATGGCGAGCGTGCCCCCCTTGCGCAGAACGCGCAGCGCTTCGGGTACCAGCCAGCCCACGGGCGCAAAGGTGATGGCGCTGTCGAGCTCGGCGGGCGGCGTGTCCTGGGCCTGTCCCACCCAGGCCGCGCCCAGGTCGAGCGCGTGGCGTTGGTGCTCGGCACTACGGGTAAAGACATAGACCTCGCAGCCCCAGTGGCGGGCCACCTGGATGGTGACGTGGGCCGAAGCGCCAAAGCCGTACAGCCCCAACCTGCCACCGGGCTGAATCTCGCTCAGCCGCAGCGAGCGGTAGCCGATGATGCCGGCACACAGCAAAGGCGCAGCCTGGTCATCAGGAAAGCCAATGGGGATGGAGTAGGCAAAGCCAGCAGGGACGACCATATACTCGGCAAAACCGCCGTCGACGTGCTGCCCGGTAAAGCGCGCATCGTCGCAGAGGTTTTCGAGGTCGCGGCGGCAGTACTCGCACTGCCCGCAGGTGGAATAGAGCCAGGGCACGCCAACCCGGTCACCGATGTGGAAGCGGGTCGCGCAGTCGCCCACCGCATCCACCTGCCCGACGATCTGGTGGCCGGGCACGACAGGCAGCTTGGGCAACGCGATCTCGCCCTCCACCAGGTGCAAATCGGTGTGGCACACGCCACACGCCCGCACCCGCAGCCGGACCTGTCCCGGAGCCGGCTCGGGCTTGGGCAGATCGACATAGGTCAGAGGATTCTCTTCCACAGGCCTTGGCTCGCGCAAGACCATGGCTTTCACGGCAGTCACCCCCATTCAACAGCAAGCAACGCCGCTATTCTACCCCACTTTGGAGGGGGTGTCAACGGACTGCGACAGCCTAGTCTGGGAGGCGTGGACCGGAGTGCGGCCCGCTCCGAGCTTGCGAGGGAGCGACACGGTCCGAGCTTGCGAGGGAGCGACACGGTCCCAGCGTACGGGGGAATACTTGGGAACGAAAAGAGCCGTGGAGGTTATGCTCCACGGCCCGCAAGATGCAATAGGGTCAAGGTTTGGCTATAACGCCTCGATCACTCTCACCGCGACAATGTAGACGAAACCGAGCAGCAGAGGCACAATGGCCACGTTAACAACGCGGCTCAACGCCCGCGCAAAACGGCTCTCCGATGCCGATGCCAACTCTTTCTGGATCAAGAACGCCAGCAGCATCAGAATGCCGACCACTGCCAGCGAACCGGCAGAGGCCACCGACGCAATCGTAGTCACAGTTGTCGTGGTGACAGTGGAAATCATGCCAACTCTCCTATATGGGGGCCGTGGAGCCGCGATGACTAACAAGATTATAGCACATCCGCGGATTAATGTCAAGCAACTCGCTAGTACTGGGGATGTACGCCCCAGGGTGCCCCTGAACTAGACCTTGAAAAGACTGGAAATAATCTATATCAAGTTGCTACGCATTGCGAATCTGCCGCCGGCACACTGCGCAAAAGACCCGGGCACAGCCGGGTCGAAAAATACCTGTGGCATTTTCGCTCCGTTTGTGGTATAATGTCCTGGCAGGCTCAGGCATGTGTAGAGGTCCCCTGCCTGCCAGTACCCGGCGCTTGCACCGCATCCCCGCCTGGCATTCACCTTGGTGGCGGAACCTGGTGCGAATCCGCGTCTTTTGGTCGAGGAATGAACGAACCAACTCCGCGGGATGGCCTGGAACCATCCCGCCGCACAACTCCAGAGCTTGAGAGACTGCTCCAGGAAGGTATCGACGCCGCGCGATCTGGCTACGATCAGCGCGCGAGGGACCTGCTATTACAGGTACTAGAGCAGGATCCGGGGAGCGTGCGCGCCTGGCTGTGGCTGAGCGGCGTCGTGGACACGCCCGGAGAGAAGGAACTCTGCCTGGAACAGGTAATCAACATCGAGCCGGACCATGTCGTGGCCCGTCGCGGCCTGCTCTTCTTGTGGGAACAGCGGCAGGCAGAAAAGCACCAGGCCTCTGCGGCTGAGTCGGGGATGCAAGCCGAGCAGCCCAAGGAGGAAGTGTTCCTGGCTGCACAGTCCTCCACCCTGCCCGATCCTGCCCCGGCTCCAGATGAGGTATTTGAGCCCATTGTGTCGGAGGCAGCGCCCGAGGGGCCGCTCGCGGCTGGCGTGGACAGCGAAGAACGAATTGCCGTTGAGGCCGTGACTCACGAAGCAGTGGCTTTGACCCAGGCTAAAGCTCCGGTTGAGGGCACTCTGGACGCTGATACTTTGCCGGTCGCAGACATGGACGACCTCATGCGCCCCGCCATCGCCGCTGCCCGAGCCGGTCACCTTCAGCGCGCCCGCGAACTGCTGAGCCGGGTCATCACCATTGATGAAAAGTACGTTTCCGCCTGGATGTGGCTCAGCTACGTCGCCAGCGACGAGCAAGAGCGCGACCGCTGTCTGCGAAAGGTGCTCGCCCTTGCCGTGCCGGGGATGGCGCCCACCCTGACGCCGGCAGGAGCGATGGCAGGCGCCGGAGGGGAGACATGGTCTGCGCCGGATCCATTGCCTCGCTCTGGATCGCGGCTTTCCGCATCGGCCCCAGCTGCTGCTGTCGTGGCAGGCGCCTCTTCGGCGGCTCCGGTGCAAACGGCTTCCGTGGCACGTCCGGCCTTGCCTCGCCCGCAGCTTCCCGACGTTGCGCTTTTCGACGGGGCAGGCATCACACAGCGCCTCCGCACACTGTATCTCGATTGGGCCACGACCTGGACATTCATCGCCTTGGCCTACCTGGCTGCCATTGCCGTAGCCGAGATCCTGACTGCCTTTGCGCCGGCACGCACAGGGTTGGTGGCTCACGCGGCGGTGCTGCTGGTCGTTCTCATCCACGCGGCCCGCGTTGAAGGGAAAAAGGAGCAGGCGTTTCTCGTCAGCCTGGCCTTCGCGCCCCTGATCCGCGTCGTCAGCCTCTCCCTTCCGCTCGCCGACCTGCCTGTTCTCTATTGGTACCTCATCACCAGTATCCCGCTCTTTGCTGCGGTGTTAATCGCGGCACCGACGCTGGGCTTTGGCTGGCCTGACCTGGGCTTGAACCTGCGCCGCTGGGGGTTGCAGCTAGTCATCGGCCTGAGCGGCGTCGCCTTTGGCGTGCTCGAGTATTGGATTCTGCGGCCCGATCCGCTGGTCGACACCTTCGAGTGGACCGCGCTTCTGTGGCCCGCCTTGATCCTGCTCATCTCTACCGGCCTGCTGGAGGAGATGATCTTTCGTGGCTTGCTGCAGCGGGCATCGCTGGATGTGCTGGGTGTGTGGGGGATCGGGTACATCGCCATCCTCTTCGCCGTGCTGCACACCGGGTACAGGTCGTTGCTGGATGTGCTCTTTGTGGCGGCTGTCGGCCTGTTTTTCGGTTGGGTCGTGCACCGCACCCGATCGCTCTTGGGCGTGACCCTGGCCCACGGACTGACCAACATCGTTCTCCTTCTACTTTTGCCTCTTGTCCTGGGGTGATTCATCGCCTATCCCTGCGCCGCTGCCCGGGGGGGGAGCGCGGCAATGTGAGGAGGCTGTGTCGGTACAGGCACAGCCTCCTCCTTGTTTGCAGAATCCTTCCGTTGTACCCCTCCTTATGGAGCTGATGCGGGGCGCAAGTCTTGCACGTAGAGCTGCAGCTGCCGGCGGTGGTTCCACTCGTTGGCGTCGAGGGTGTAGGCCACGTCCACGCGCCCCGGAATCTGATCGATCAGATGGCCCTGGCGGAACCAGATGGCGTCCCAAGCTGCGCCGCGCCCGTCGCGCAGGGCCAGCTTGAGATGTTTGCCGCCGCCGAGGGCCCGCTTGTCGCGCACCTCCACACCGGGGCTGCAGAGCACCGGCTGGGGATTGCCCATGCCCGTCGGCTCGAGCATTCCCAGTAGATCGTGGGTTGCCCAGCCAACCTCCTCCAGCGGCAGCTCTTGATCGATCTCCAATACCGGTTGCAGCTCGGCGCCAGACAGCTCTTCGGCAGCGATAGCCTGCAGCCGCTCGCGCAGCAAATCCAGGTTACCCGTCTCGATCGTAAAGCCAGCGGCGGCGGCGTGGCCCCCGTGGCGGACCAACAGGTCCTGGCACCGATCCAGCGCTCTGGTGATATGGAACTCGGGGATGGAGCGGCACGATCCCCGGCTCTCCTCCTGGCCTACCTCGACCACGACGCTGGGCCGGTAGTGGGCCTCCGTCAAGCGGCTGGCAGCCAGCCCCACGATTCCGGGCTCGAATTCGTGGCTCGCGACCAAGTAGAGATAGGCATCGGGATCACCGGCCTGCACCTGGGCTTCGGCCTCTGCCACGGTCTTCTCGGTCAATTCCTGGCGGTGCTGGTTAAGCCTGCCCAGCTGGCCCGCCAGCGCCCGCGTTTCCAGCGGGTCGGTGTTGGTCAGCAGGTTGTAGGCCAGCATGGCGTGCTCCAGGCGTCCGGCGGCATTCAGCCGCGGCCCCAACCGGAACCCGATGGCGGTGGCATCCACCGCGCCCCGGCGTACGCTGGCATCGGCCATGAGGGCCTCCACGCCCGGACGAGGCGATGTCCGCAGCTTCTCGAGACCGCGGCGCACCAGTTCGCGGTTCTCGCCCAACAACGGGACCAGGTCAGCCACAGTGCCCAGCGCCACGAGGTCTAGCAGGTCGTTGGCCGTCACTTCAGCCGGTATTCCGTTCAGCTCGCGCGCCAAGAGCAAGCCCTGGGCCAGTTTGTACGCCACCCCTACTCCTGACAGATCCTTGAAAGGATAGAGGCAGCCGGGCTGCTTGGGGTTGATGATCGCCAGAGCAGGCGGAAGGTCATCGCCAACCGAGTGGTGATCGGTCACGATCAGGTCCAATCCACGGCTGGCTTGCTCTACTTCGTCGATGGCGCGGATGCCACAGTCCACCGTCACCACCAGGCGCACCCCCTGGCGGTAGAGCTCTCTGAGCGCCTCGATGTTCAGGCCATAGCCTTCATCCACGCGGCTGGGGATGTAGGGCAACACCTGGGCACCCGCGGCCGACAGCGCCTGGACCAGCAGCGCAGTGGCTGTCACGCCGTCGGTGTCAAAGTCGCCGTACACGGCGACCAATTCCTCGCTGCCTATGGCCTCCGAAAGGCGCTCGACTGCGGGGTACATGCCCTTGAGCTCGAATGGCGAATGTCCGGGGGTTTGTCCTAGGAGGAAATCGCGGGCCTCGCTAGGAGCCTGGATCTTTCGATTGTGGAGCAGTTGCACGATCAGCGATGGCAGGTCAGGAAGCCGGGCCAGGTCTTTTGCGCTCACCGGCGGCGCGACCCGCCATCGTTTGGATTGTAGCGACAAGTAGCGAACTCCTGGCTTCTTCCACCAAGGCGTGGAATGATGCTCGGCTGCTGACAAATGGCAAGGGCATTGTATCAGCCTCGCCTGCGATTGTCAAACATGCCGCTCGTGCGATGGCGCGAGCCGCATCGGGCGGCGGCTCGCAGCGCTTGGCGCGCATCTGGAGATGTGATACAATCGTGGGGTAGAGCACGTCAGGACTGAGCCGGCCAATGTTCACTTGTGTGACCGGCGGGAAAATTGGGAAGGATGGTAAGGCATGGCGCGAGTCGTTTTCATGGGAACGCCGCAATTCGCCGTTCCGACGCTGCGGGCGCTGGACGAGCATCACCAGGTGGTGGGCGTCGTCACGCAGCCTGATAGACGGGCCGGACGGGGTCGCAAGCTGGTCGAGTCGCCGGTCAAACAGGTGGCCCTGGAGTGTGGACTGGACCTATTTCAGCCCAAGACGCTGAACGGCCCGCAGGCGCTCGCGCCCCTGGCAGCGTGGCGCCCCGAGATCATCGTCGTCGCTGCCTTTGGGCAGATCCTGCCCGCGGCGGTACTGGACCTGCCCCCGCACGGCTGCCTCAACGTCCACGCTTCCCTGCTGCCGCGCTACCGGGGAGCGGCGCCGATCGCCGCCGCCATTCTGAGTGGCGACGAGGTGACCGGCATCACGATCATGCAGATGGACGAGGGTCTGGATACCGGCCCAATTCTGGCACAAGCCGGCTGCCCCATTGCCCCCGACGACACTACCGGGTCGTTGACCGCCAAGCTAGCCGAACTGGGGGCGCAGCTTCTAATCAGAACCCTGGAGGGCTGGCTGGGCGGCACGGCACAAGCCCGGCCGCAGGATGAGGCACAGGCCACCTATTGTAGCCAATTGGCAAAGGAGGACGGGCACCTCGATTGGAGCCAGCCAGCCGCGTACCTGGATCGCCAGGTGCGAGCCTGTGACCCGTGGCCCGGCGCCTACACTACCTGGCAGGACCAGAGGCTGAAGGTGCTGCGCGCCAGGCCCCTGCCGGACTGGCAGGGAGAGGGGCAGCCAGGTCGGGTACAGGAGATGGGCACGGGCATCGGCGTCGTCACCGGTGCGGGAGCGCTAGAGTTGCTGGAAGTGCAGCTTGCCGGCAAAAAGCCGATGCCTGCCGGGCAATTCGCCCGGGGGCAGCGGGATTTGTTGGATGGGCAGTTGGGTACCTGACCGGAGCAAATGCAGGCCGTT
>Ga0316577_10001621_pt1 | contig 10739 bp, 6 predicted proteins | sample S5NA_FD_203073 | JGI IMG/M metagenome (GOLD analysis project Ga0316577, IMG submission 203073) | Rhizosphere microbial communities from salt marsh grasses in Alabama, United States - S5-7_050615r2r1 | ecosystem: Host-associated > Plants > Roots > Rhizosphere | place: USA: Alabama | collected... | reverse complement strand
TTGAAAACCCGGATGCAGGCAACGACAAGGGACAGATCTCGTACTGGATGATGTCCCTGCAAAAAAATGATCCTTTTTGCGATGGTGGGGTGTTTTTAATTGACAGGGGCCTTTTAATGGGTGCAAGTATCTTGGATTACACGAAATTGTGATATGATATTAGGATATCACAAAATAATTACACCTTGATTAATAGTCTTCAGGCTTTTCCTAAAATTGTTTACTGTGATAAAAACTCGATGTGTTCTTTAGGATTCTCGAGGAGCTTGTGAATTCCCCAGCCGATACGTGCGAAATAATGTGTATCGAAGTTACACTGATGATCAGCAACGAAACGGCGCGTCTTCTCAGACATCTTTTGCAAGCGATGATGAAGAACTTCGAATTTTGATAGAGACCAGGCAGATAAAAAGCCAATGGTGTCGGCAATTTTTTTCATACGCTCTTGAGCTTCGTGAAGGTACCACGTTGTGATTTGGCACGAACTTTCTATCAGGCCGAATAAGTAGGGCAAAATAGCCGGCTGGGCGACTTCAACCATGACGTCATGCTTAACCTGGAAGAGAACAATTTTTCTGCACGTGTCCTTTTTATTCAATTGTTCGGTGAGACATCCGTGACGCGGTTTTCTTAGAGGGTACGGATAACCTTTTCGATGGATTAACACTTTTCTGGGATTGACGAGCAGATCTCCAGCTGCGGAGAATTCACAGTTGTCCGCATAGTGTCCGGCTAAAATGAGTGACAGCTCAAACAACCTTGCCATCATCAGCCAGTATACAGGTTGAGGGGTTGTATCAAAAGTTTTTAAATTTTGAAGAAAGTTTTCGATGGTTTGTTCGTTGACGTCGTAAGGTACATTAAGATGGTCGAGGGCTTCATTCAAAATAAGGATTGGATTGCGCTCAGGTAGTAAAGCGCTGGGGAATTGGAACCGGTCATGATTTAAATGGCTTTGAGACGAGTGATTGGAAATCATAGGTTTTATGATGCTAATTTTTTTGAGAATTTACATTTTGGCAGAGTCATTTCAAAGCCATTTGATAAAAACCTTAAAGGTCGTTGGTGTATTTTGGGCTGCTGTTATGTCAAATATGACATAACAGCAGCCCAAAAAAAAGGGGCAAATCACGGATGAATCTCCCTCTACCTTGCACCTGAAAGCGACGAGTGGGAGGAAATCGAATGTGATGAGGCCGATCAAAACATAGCGACAAACAACCATGTTTGCCCCCATCAACAACCTGGCAAAATTAATATCCTTAGGGTATGGATTTGTCAAGATATTTTATATAAAAGATATAATTATACTTTAAATTAACTTATAATATCCAAATATTACCATTAATGTTTATATAATTAAATACTGCCAGGTAAACAAATTAACATCCTGATTTCCGGGGTCGGTAAAGGACTATCCTTTGCAGAACAATGATCCATATACCCTTTTTCCAGGCATTACCAGCAGCATCACCGGCATGAAAAACTAGCAAGACTCTCTGTTGGAAACGATTCGGTTACAATTTCCTTTCCGTAATCAGTAGCTTAAATTGAAGTCTCCCGCCTTACCATAAGCGTCCACTTTTCCATCCAGCAACCTGACATAATATGCGTCGCTGTAAAAACCTCCTGAGCTCAGGTGATAATTAAGATAAACTGTATTCCTTTTGGCGCTGGTGCTTGCTGGTTCACCAATGGCGTCGATGACTTCTTGCATCGTCATACCAAGTTTTAGTTGGTTCATCTTTTTAGACGATCCTGCACAGCCGAAAAGAAAAAAAACAGCTATAAATATTATGATAATTCGATAAAGTTTCATACAGTACCTCCTTCAACTAAATGAGCCCTTGTAGAGTTTTTCGAAAAGGTTACCTATGGCGTTCGGGACCATATCAGGCAATCTTTTTTATGGGCCCGAACAAGGCTAAGTTATAGTTTTATTTCTTCGGTTTAAAAGAGAATTTCTGGCCGCCAATGGATGCTTCGTACATCAGACCGCCTTTGGCGTGAGTAAACACGACCATTCCTTTATAGTAGCTTGTTTTCGCCTGTTTACCTGTAGCGGGACCGGCACTTGCTCCAGCCGAGGTTCCTTCTGTGCCGGCCTTTGCTTGGGCACCGGCTGTGATCGCAACCGCAGAAGCCGTTGCATCAAACTCGAATTCCCCGCTGGTAAATTCGTCGTAGGCTCGCTTGTCTTCAAAGAATATCATCTGACTGAAAGCTTGACCTCCCAACTGAAATCCGATGGATCCTTTTATCATAGAGACCTCGCCGGTAACTTTTCCACCCCTGTAAACCTGGCCCGTGCCGTACGAACCCCCGATACCGATGCCGCCTTTGCCGATGGTCGGAAAAACCGCATACCCATATGCATTTTTGAAAAATGGCTGAACGACTTCTGACTTCTTGAAGACGTCCATGGTATCGGTATATTTGTCGGCATATGCCGGAATGGACAAAATCAATGCCGCCATGACCACAATCAACACAACTGGAAAAAGATAGTTTTTTTTCATACTTTCCTCCTGTCATCTATTAAATAATTAAAGGTCTTACAATATAGGTCGGCCTGAAAAGCATCCGGGATATTGAATTTGTACCCCTTAATATTGCTGCAGCCCGGTATGCCACACCCGTCATCGTGGTATTAAGCCAGAGGAGAATCGTCACCAAGTCTACCACAGCGTTTACAATCATCGACAGGCATGACCGATCATTCTTGAAAATAAAAATAAAGATCTTGAAACAAAAGAAATTCCAAGCTATTCTGTCTTCTTTTTAATTGCCTTTTGAACATCTTCGACCGCTTGATCAGCTTTCTTTCCGGCCTTCTCCATGGGTCCCTTTTTAAATGCAACAAAACCGACTATAAAAGCTGTTGCAAAAAATAGCAATACAATGCGTTTGATTATGGACGTATCCGCTCCTTTTTTATGGGTTAATGTTCGCTCCGATGTAATCGTTAAAGTGAAATATCAGCCTAAATTTAAAAATTCATTAAAGTGTCTTAACTTGGATTGGTCTTATTTTAACCCTACATCCTTGACTGCCTGCTTACAACGCTTGCTCACTTGTTTGTCGTGCTTGTCGAGACAGTTGAGAAGACGTCCTTTACCAGGTGCAATTGACGCGCAATACTTTTCCAAATCCGCACCACATTCATTCGCAACGTAACTTAGAGCAGCAACCGCGCGTTCCAGCTGAGCGGCGGCGTCATATAATGCATACTCGCATTTTGCTGAAAGCTTATCTTCATGGGCGTAAAGACAGGCCAAAATGCGGCCTTCTCCCGGAGTCACTTGAGAACAGTAAGTTTCAATCTCAGTCTTACAGCCATTGGCTACTGTTTCAACCAGACTCTGGCCTGCAGTTGCATTGGTAATTCCCAGCGGAAAGATAGCCATCGCGACAAAAAAAATCATGATTCTTTTCATTTCATTCTCCTTTCTGTTTTAGACATTAAACTTTTAAAAAATCTAATCAGTATATATGATTAACACACTATGGTTTTCGGTTGTCTATCTTTTGGGGATTAGATGTATCCGTTACCACCAGATCGATTATCATAAACAGTTAACCGGATGGGTTTTTGGGTTTGTACCGGGAAAAGCCCCCGAGAGTGCGGCTAAACTCTCAGGGGCTCCAGGAGGTTAGGCGATGAAGAAATTAATTTTTACCTAACGCTCAATAAATAATGCCTTATGGTTATGAATTGCCCCTTTAAATAGGAATGGCTTTAAAAGAAAAAATAAATGATAGTGTTATAAAAATTATTGAGATTATAAAAATAATGAAAGCTTTCAAAATGACCACGCAAATTTTGTCATACTTGATGAGACGAGTTAATAGCATTAAGCAAAAGCAACAACCATGCCACAAGAGTTTACTCAAATAACTGTATGTTATTCCTTAAAAGTTATAGTTGGACGACATAAACATGTGTATCACTGTTCATTTTCATGAAACAAAAGTGTTTCATAAAATAGCAAATATCAAAGTTTATGTTATCAAACTCATTTTTATATTTGTCTTAAAACACTGATGTAGAAAGTGAGGATTAACTCTTATAAGTTTTCAATAATCTGAATTTCGATGAAGCTCCCCGCAGCCCCGCAAACGGGATTTCCGCTACGCTCCAACAAGCTGGCTGCGGGGTATTCTGGCGAAGGCGAATAAAAACGTCAAGACTGAATCGTTGGGTACAAAATGAGTATATAAATTATTATATATCAAATTTGAACTGTAAATATCAATCAAGGATCATTTTTTAGATATTTTTTCTGATCGGGAAACTGTTTTTCTTTGAGATATCATCTGCAGGTCGCAACCGCGACAGAACCACTAATAAGAGAATAATCTTTCTTGGTTTCGTTTATAGATAAGGCATTATGTTAAAAACGTGCCGATTTCTGAAGTTAGAAAAGATTCACTAACTGCTTCAGCATGTAGTAGATCAGAGGAATAAATATGGCGGGAAGCATGTTGCCGACGTTGATTTTTTTAATTTCAAGAAGGTTAATGCCGATGGCCATGATCAATAGACCGCCGACGCCAGACATCTGGTTAATTACCGGCGGAATGAGAAACGGCTTCATCAATGATGCGGTCATGGTGATAAATCCCTGATATACGAATACAGATATTGATGAGAACAATACGCCGATGCCGAGTGTCGATGAAAAAATAATGGAGGTCAATCCATCCAGAGCGGATTTGGCAAACAGGGTTTGGTGGTTACCGGTAAGCCCGCTTTCCATTGACCCTACAATGGCCATTGAACCCACGCAAAAAATTAAACTGGCCACCACAAACCCCTTGGCAATGCCGCTGTTTCCTGCTTTTGCAAACCTGGTTTCAAGCTGCTTGCCCAGACTTTCTAGCCTGTCTTCTATTTTTAAGAACTCTCCGAATATACTTCCAATGACAAGGCTGAAAATGACCAACAATAGGGCATCGGTCTTAAACGCCATTTTAAGGCCGATGAGGATGACTGCAAGGCTGATGGCCTGCATGATCGTAACCTGATATTTTTTTGGGATACCGCCCCTGAAGATGATTCCCAGTAGACTGCCCACGATGATGGCCAGTGTATTGACGATGGTTCCTAGCAAATTTGTTCCCCTAACGAAATGGCCCTTTTGGCGCCGCGCGGCGTTCTCCGCGGGTTTCCGGCTGCGGCGTACTTCATGTACGCCTCACCAAAAACCCTTGTGCGGTCTTGCGCGACACAAAAATTGCTCATTTCTAAATGGTCATAAGTTAGTTTGAACTTTCAATTATTTTGCACGAGTAAGTATCATCTCCGAAGAGTTGGTCGGTCGTTAAGGGTCCAAGGATTCAAGGATTCGAGCGGAAAAGTTTTAAAAACAAATAAATAAAGATGATACTTTGATTCTTGAAGTCACTTGTCTTTAAGAAAATATTTTAGAAAATGTCGAAAAAGACAAGGTCAGAAAAAACTCCCATGTTAATATCATTTTTCCAAGCTGTATACCCAACGAGTAGAAAGCTGAGGCAAAGATTTAAAATAACTTGACCCCTTGAATCCTCAGATCCTCGAATCCTTTCTCTCATATAAAAGTCCCATATTTAAAGGGTTTGACATTAAACAGTCAATGGTTATTTTTTAGGCGATTAAAAATGATACCTGAGTTGAGCGATAGTCGAGGTTGTTGTATATACAAGGAAGATGTCGTTCCGCTATAGTAAACTATGCGGGACGGCATCTGACGCGTAAGATGCGGTAATCCTCCTGAGGCGGATAAAGATCGGCTATCCCGAAGGGTTTCAAATTTTAAAAATATAGATCAGGATAATTCATTAAAAACAAAAGATATTTTATTCCTTTTTGAAATTTGAAACGCTCAGTTTAGGAAAATAACAGGAGGAGTTAATGCGTTTTGATAAATTTACCATAAAATCCCAGGAACTCATTCAAAATGCACAATCGCTGGCATCATCTAAAAACCACCAGCAGATCGAACCGGAGCATTTGCTTTCGACTATGCTCAAAGAGCCCGAGGGCATCGCCCGGGCTATGCTGGATAAACTGGGTGTTTCCACAAATGATATTTCCCGTGAACTCTCCAATGCCATTGACAAGTTACCGAGAGTCAGCGGAAGCACAGTGGGTGATGCCTATATTTCTCCCAGGACCAAAGGTGTTCTCGATGCCGCATTTTCAGAAGCTGCTAAAATGAAAGACCAATATGTGAGCATTGAACATATTTTTCTGGCCATATCCGATGAAAAGTCGGGCAAGGCTGCCGAAATTTTAAAGGGAAAGGGGATCACCAGGGAGTCGATTTTAAAAGTACTCATGGATATTCGCGGCTCCCAGCGCATTACAGATCCAAACCCTGAAGAAAAATATCAGGCCCTGGACAAGTTCAGTCGCAACCTTACCGATCTGGCCCGTCTGGGAAAACTCGATCCGGTGATCGGCCGTGATGACGAAATCCGACGAATTGTTCAGGTGCTTTCCAGACGAACCAAAAATAACCCGGTTCTCATCGGAGAACCCGGCGTCGGCAAAACCGCCATTGTCGAGGGCCTGGCCCAACGTATTGTTGCCGGTGATGTCTCTGAAACACTTAAAAACCGGAGGCTTGTTGCCCTGGATATGGGGGCACTTATTGCCGGTGCAAAATATCGGGGAGAATTTGAAGATCGTCTTAAAGCGGTTCTAAAAGAGGTCGAAAAGGCAGAAGGCGAGGTCATCCTTTTCATCGATGAGCTGCACACCCTGGTAGGCGCAGGCGCCAGTGAAGGCGCCATGGACGCATCCAACATGTTAAAACCGGCCCTTGCAAGGGGCACATTGCGATGCGTGGGCGCAACAACATTGAACGAGTATCGAAAATACATTGAAAAAGACGCGGCCCTGGAAAGACGTTTTCAGCCGGTAATGGTGCTCGAACCCACCGTGGAAGATACCATATCGATTCTTCGGGGGCTTAAGGAAAAGTATGAAGTCCATCACGGTGTTCGGATAAAAGATTCAGCCATCGTCGCTGCAGCCACCCTTTCTCACCGCTATATTTCCGACCGGTTTTTGCCGGATAAGGCCATTGATCTCATCGATGAATGTGCGTCAAAGTTAAGGATTGAAATCGACAGCATGCCGGTTGAAATCGATGAAATTCAGCGAAAGATCACACAAGCTGAAATTGAACGGGAAGCCTTAAAAAAAGAAACAGATCCTGCATCCAAAGAGCGCCTTTCAAAATTGGAGTCGGAAATCGGTGACATGAAGGATGACATTCTTAAAATGAAAGCCCACTGGCAGAATGAAAAGGAGCTTATCCAAACCATAAGAACCATAAAGGAGCAGCAGGAGCAGCTGGGCATAGAAGAACAACAGGCAGAAAGGGAAGGGGATCTGGCAAAGGTTGCAGAGATTCGATACGGGAAATCTTCAGATCTAAAAACCCGGTTAAACGAGGCCAACGAAAAACTGGCTCAGATTCAAAAAAAGAGCAAAATGCTCAAAGAAGAGGTGGATGACGAAGATATCGCAGAAGTTCTTTCCAGATGGACAGGTATTCCGGTAAGCAAAATGCTCGAGGGAGAAAGAGAAAAACTGGTCCACATGGAAGATAGGCTTAAAGACCGGGTAATAGGGCAAGAAGAGGCCATTTCAGCAGTTTCCAATGCGGTTCGCCGGGCGCGTTCTGGCTTGCAGGACCCAAACCGACCCATCGGATCCTTTATATTTATGGGACCCACCGGGGTTGGAAAGACAGAGCTGGGAAAAGCATTGGCGGAATTTTTGTTTGACAGTGACCAGGCCGTGGTCAGGATCGACATGTCGGAATATATGGAAAAACATGCAGTATCAAGGCTCATCGGCGCTCCTCCCGGCTATGTGGGGTATGAAGAAGGAGGCTATCTGACAGAGGCGGTTAGGAGACGGCCCTATTCCGTGGTGCTATTTGACGAAATTGAGAAAGCTCATCCAGAGGTGTTCAATGTCCTGCTTCAGATTTTAGATGACGGGCGAATGACCGACGGACATGGAAGAACGGTAGATTTCAAAAACACGATTATCATCATGACGTCCAATGTTGGCAGCCGATGGATTCAGGAGCTTGCCACATCCAGCCGGGAAGAGATGGAAGATCGGGTGACCGAGGCGCTTCGGGCCAGCTTCAAGCCTGAATTTTTAAACCGGATCGACGAGATCATCATTTTTCACAATTTAACCCAGGAACAGATCGGTGAAATCGTAGATATACAGATGAAACGGCTGGAATCAAGGTTGGCTGAAATGAACATGGAGCTCGTTCTTTCCGACAACGCCCGGGCATTTTTGGCTGAAAAGGGATTTGATCAGATATACGGCGCCCGTCCGTTAAAACGGACCATTCAGAGATACATTGAGAATCCACTATCCATGGAGATCCTGCAAGGGAGTATCTCAGAAGGAACAAAACTTGAAGCTGATGTAGAAGGGGACCGGATCGTATTTAACCCGCTCTAATTTGAATTTTTCTTCGCACTGTGAAAACCACAGTTTTTAAAATTCGTTTTAAAACGCTTTAGAGTTTTTTTAAGATATAATTTCGGTATGCGACTGTTTTTTCTTTGGGCTTCGTTTTAACGGGTTGTTGCCCAAAAGAAAATCTTTTTGAGCGCTCATTGAAACGAGCCTTAGATTTATCAAAAAATGTTTCAGAGCCAGCGAAAAATGATTTGGGCAACAGCCCATTAAGCTTCGACCCAACAAGAACGATCCCTAAGCCGCTCAGACAGCATCCGATTTAATAAAAAATCATCCATCTTGTCGGGTCGTCTTGTCGGGTCGTAGCTCGCAGAGCGAAGCCTGGAGCTGAAAGCGTAGCCCAATACGCTATATGAAAGGATCTGGGGAAAAACTCCCGATCCCTCATCTATATAAGACATTTCTTCAGTCTATACAAATCAGAGCTGATCTCGTCTTTTTGCTTTCCTTAGTATTTAGAACCTATCTCAAAAACAATCTAATGCCCATGGCAGTGTTGCGAAACGGTTTAAAATGCTCACATACTACGTGTAAGTGATACGTTAACGTATCGTAAATCATCATTCAAAAATCGCACACCAAAGCAGGCAAAAAACCAACAATAACCTGCTTCAGGGCTTAAAGGGTGATTTTTCCATTGTCTAAATGTTTTTTGTTGGATATGAGTTCCTATTTACAATGTGATCTGCTCATACTCCAATAAAAGGGCTCAAGGATGCGAACGCTGCTTTTTGCTTTAATTTTATTTTTCGGCCTAACCAGCTGTGCCTTTGGACTGGTTTATATAGAAAAAGACGGTATGTTTTTATATTTTTCTGAAGGTGAAAGAGAAATTGCAACCCGTCTTACAGAAAAATTGCCTGAAATTATGGCTTTCCTGTCACAATGGAAATTGCCGGTTAAACCTCCGATACATATCATCCTGGATGACGAATTAGACGCACCGGAAGTTGAAGTCCACGTTATTCCGCATAAGGAAATTCGTGTTCCCATCCGTGCCCCGGGTGTTCTGGAGGATGGATATACAGAAGCAGATCCTTGGGAGTATTTCACGTTTAAGGGTCTTTGTCTTCAAGGTATTTATGGAATCCGGTCCGATATTCCCGAAATTTTACATAAGATTTTTGGTGAAATCATTTCTCCCAATGTCATCATGCCCCAATGGGTGGAGGAAGGAATATGCAATTTAATGTATGCACTGTATCGGCAAAAAGAAATCCAGGATCCGTTTGAATCCACACTTTTCAAAGCGTCACCGCCTCCGGATCTTGACATGGTCAGCAACCACCCTCAGGTTTGGCCGGGAAAACATGGCTATAGAATATATGGTAAGCCATTTATATACTGGTTATATAAAAAATACGGCTGGAATAAAATTATCGATTTTATTCAATTGCATGGTGCCGGCATTATTCCCATTGAAATTGACCTAAAGGCAAGACAAGTTTTCGGTAAGACCGGAATTGCGTTGTGGAGTGAATTTCAGAAAGAGCATCCACGTGAACTTGGCGGCACACCGGGGCTACTCATAGCAGGATACTGGAACGAACCATTCGTATATTGGAACCAGGCCGGTGTTTATCCCGGTAAACTTAAGTTAAGAAATCGTGGGAGATACGGTTATGTCGAACCAGATGGCACCCTGTTGGTGTCCGAATATGACAAGACATCGAAAATATACGAATATTCAAAAAGTTCAACAGTATCCATTGATAAGACACATCTCTGGGACCCGGGAATAGGGGGTGTTGCTGTTACCCGCACAGGGCATCTGCCCCAGATTATTGTCTTCCCAAATGATTCAATAGGGGAGGATCGTCTATCAGAAAAATTAGAAAAAAACCAGATAGAAAGGATAGCGGCCCCTCCGGGCATCATTCAACTTTCCGGGCCTGTTCGTGACGGAAGGGGAAGAATCGCTGTGGCCGGAAATTTGGCCGGCAATTGGGACATCTGGGTCTATGACGGACAATGGCACAGAGTGACAAATTCGCCATCAATTGAAATGGATCCATGGTGGGACGATGAATCTCTTGTGTATGTTTCGAATATATCGGGCAAATTTCAGATCCATGGAGCAGATCAAAGCCAAGTAACACATGCCGAATATGGTGCAATTCTTCCTAGGCAGGGCCGGTTTTTGAATCTCACTCAGAATGGATGGCAACTTCGGAGTTATGAAATCGGCCGAATACCTTTCACAGAGCTCCAATTTTCACCCGAAGACCCCATT
>Ga0316577_10001620_pt1 | contig 10740 bp, 8 predicted proteins | sample S5NA_FD_203073 | JGI IMG/M metagenome (GOLD analysis project Ga0316577, IMG submission 203073) | Rhizosphere microbial communities from salt marsh grasses in Alabama, United States - S5-7_050615r2r1 | ecosystem: Host-associated > Plants > Roots > Rhizosphere | place: USA: Alabama | collected... | reverse complement strand
TTGCTAGAAGATGAAGCGCTTAATGAAAATGAAAATTTGGAAGAATTCCAAAGGTCCTTAAAGCAGATCAATACTCAGGGAAAACGGTGCAAAGAAATTACTCATAAACTGCTCAGTTTCGCCAGAAAAACAGATTCAAGGATTCAGGTTGTCCTGATGAACGATCTGATCAAAGATGCAATCGGGCTTGCCGAACAAAGTGCCAGGTATAGTAAAGTTACCATCAATACAAATCTTGGAGAGAACATCCCTTTCATCCAGGCCTCTCAGACGGAAATTCAGCAAGTTTTTTTAAATCTTATTAATAATGCGGTGGACGCCATGGACAGAAAAGGGGGCGGCACCATAAACATCACCAGCCGGTTGGATGAAGACGCCATTGTGGTCGATTTTGCAGATAACGGTCCGGGCATCCACCGGAATAATCTTGCCCGAATATTCGATCCCTTTTTTACAACCAAACCCGTGGGCAAAGGGACCGGATTAGGGCTGTCTATCTGTTACGGTATTATCAAAAAAATGGGCGGGGAAATCAATGTGCATAGTGTCGTTGACGAGGGGACCACATTCAGTATCCGCATTCCCATTCCAAAAGATTTAATAGAGGAATCGTCAATGACTTGATTTGAAGCGGATAACTTCCCAATCTTGGTGAGAGGAAGCATCCGTATATTCGCTATTCCCCCGCAGGCAGGAATATAGAGCAAATTTAGAACCAACAACCGGATTAGATAAAGGAGAACATAATATGGCTATTGCAAAGGTACTTTTAGTAGATGATGAAATTCCATTTGTGGAGACCATGACCAAGCGGTTAACCAAAAGAGACCTCGATATTATTCCGGCGTTTAGCGGAAATGAGGCCCTGAAGCGGTTAAAGGAAAACGACAACATCGAAGTGGTGATACTCGATGTCAAGATGCCTGGCATGGATGGAATTGAAGCCCTCCAGGAAATCAGAAAGAGATATCCTCTGGTTGAGGTGATCATGCTCACCGGTCATGCCACCGTGGAATCCGCCATTGACGGGATGAAGTGGGGCGCCTTTGATTACCTGATGAAACCCTGCGATATCGATCATCTGATCGCCAAGGTATCGGAGGCTGCTGCCAAAAAGAGACAGCATGAAAATAAAATCATAGAAGCACGGATGAAGGAGATTACCAGCAGGATGGTTTAGACCCGCGGAGCGAACCGATTTCTACGAACAGGTGATCGTTGGGATTCTTTTTTGGTCGTTCGGCCGGGCTTCCGTCTCGTCCGGTTCAGGTAGGGCATAATGTCGCACAATGAAAAAAACAAAGAAGGACAGATAAAGCTTCTCCTCGTGGATGATGAGAAAGGTTTTGCGAATATCATTGCCAAACGGATGTCTAAACGCGGCCTTGATGTAACCAAGGCCTACAGCGGAGCTGAAGCGTTACAGGCCATAAGAAAGGCGGATTTTGACGTGGCCGTCCTGGATCTGAAAATGGAAGATATGGATGGAATCGAAATTTTAAAAATTTTCAAGAAAATGGACCCGGATCTTGCCGTGATTATGCTTACCGGTCACGGATCCGAATCAGCGGCCAAAGACGGTATTAGATTCGGAGCTTTTGATTATCTTACCAAACCCTGTGATCTTGATGAACTTCTGGCCAAGATCAGGGAAGCATATCAGCAGCTCAAACACATGTGAAAGGAGAAAAAATGTTTTTCAAAAGCAGACAATTCCAACTCGGTTTAGCATTGGCACTCGGCGTTATTGTTTTTTTCTTACCCAGACCCGAAGGAACCAAATTTAAGATCACCGGGGATCAGGGAAGATTGGTGTTGCAGGACGTAAGCCAGCACTTTACCCTGGTTCCCGCCGAAAAGGTAAAGGCCAAAGAATATATCGTGGAAGCCATACAACCCAAAAGCCCTGAATGTACCGCTCAGTTTTTACGGGATACGGTTGCAAAATTAAAAATAGAAGAGGTAAAGGTTGATTATGTCAACGGTCTTTCGCCCAGAGGAAAGCGCTTTTTGGCAGTGCTGGTCGTGCTTCTGTTTCTCTTTGTGGCCGAACCCATACCCCTGGAAATTACCGCCATCTGTATCGGCGTGTTTTTGGTTGTCATGGGAATCAGCGATGTCAAAGGGGCCTGGGCCCCGTATATGCATCCGGTGGTGGTCTTTATCATGTGCTGTTTAATCTTTGCCATCTCCCTGGATAAAGCCGGTATTACAAAACGGCTAGGGCATTTTATCGTCAAAAAAGCGGGAACCAGTGTTACCAAGTTCACGTTTATCATTGCCGTGAGTTTGGGCATATCTTCCGCTTTTATGCATGATGCCGCGGCATGTGCCATCGGAATCGTAACCATGCTTCCGTTGATGAAGGCTGCCGGCATAGAACCCCACACAAAAACCGCCAAGTTTATGATGCTGTCTCTTCCCTTCGCCTGTTCTTGCGGCGGCATGGGATCGCTCATCGGCGGAGGACGCTGTATGGTGGCGGCTGCGTTTCTCAAGGAATATACAGGACTGGAGATTACCTTTTTCGACTGGATAAAGTACGCTCTGCCGGCGGCGATTATTTGCGTACCCATGGCAGTTATGATCGTTTATCTGGTGTTTCGTCCGAATCCCAAATACCAACTGCCTGTATTTGATGAGGAAATCGGCCCCTGGACCGCTCTGGAAAAAAAGACCCTCATTATCATCGGCGTGACATTTGCTTTCTGGTTAACCAAGGGATTCCATGGCATTCACTACTCGGTGACCGGAATGCTGGGTATTGCCGCTCTGGTTCTTTTCGGCATTTTAAAATGGGAGGACATTCAAGAGAACCTGGAATGGGGAACCGCGCTGTTTATTTTCGGCGGCGGCATTTCTCTGGGGCTGGCCATGGGGTACTCTGGAGCGGCCACTTATTTTGCCAACCTGTTTTTCCCTCTGGTTCAAGGCGGAGGCTGGCTCCTGCTGTTTGCCGGCGTGGCTGTGTTTGGGGCGCTGGTCACCAATGCCATGGCCAACGTGGCGGCCGCCGCCTTGATCTTGCCCATTGTGATTCCAATGGCCCGGCTGGAGGGAGTCGATCCCACGGTTATTGCCCTGTGCCTTGGAATGGCCACTTCATTTGCCATGCTTCTGGTGATCGGTTGTCCGCCCAATGCCATCTCATACAGTTATCGATATTTTAAGGCCGCGGATCTCACCAAAGCAGGAATTGTTGCCACCCCGATTTTGTTGCTGGCTTTAGTGCTTGTGGCATCCACCTGGTGGAAAATATTGGGGCTGGTATAATTGAATGAAGGCGTTCACGTAACGTTGATTTTTTTAAAAAACTAACCTATTATATGTTAAAATTTTAATATATAATTCATAATTTTTAATTGTAACTGTACATATGAATACTATACGCCTTCTTCTTGTTGATGACGAAGATGATTTTCGGCAGACTCTCGCCAAACGCCTGACAAAAAAAGGGATTCCTCCCGAGCAGGCCGAAAGTGGAGCAACCGCTCTGTCCATTCTTGAAAAAAAAGAAATGGACGTTGTGGTGCTGGACGTTAAGATGCCCGGTATGCAGGGGATTGAGGTTCTTCACCATATCAAGGAAAGGTATCCCAAAACGGAAGTTATCTTTTTAACCGGTCATGCCGCAACTCAGGATGGTGTTGATGGAATTAAAAAAGGCGCTTTTGATTATCTCACCAAACCCGTAGAATTCGAACATCTGTTTAGCAAGATCAAACAGGCCCATGATAAGGTGGTGCGGGAAGAAGAAAAGCGCCGGGAAGCCGAATTCAGAAATAGAATGAGACAGCAAATGGCAACCACTGAAAAATTGGCTTCCCTGGGAACTCTGGCCGCGGGTGTGGCCCATGAAATTAACAACCCGTTGGCGATTATCAATGAATCGGCGGGCTGGCTGAAGCTGATTCTAAATAGAGAAGAAATGGCTCACATGCCCCGCAAGCAGGACTTTGAAATGGCCCTGAATAAAATAGAGACGGGTGTGGACAGGGCCAAGAGAATTACCCATCAGCTTTTGGGATTTGCCAAAAAGGATGATTCCGTCTTGGTTGAAATTAATCTTGGGGATCTGGCCGATGAAGCCGTACAACTGGTACACAGGGAAGCCGCCAACAAGGACATTGAGATTATTCAGGAAATAAAACCTGACATCGGGACGATTTGGAGTGATCCCTACCAGTTACGGCAGGTATTGATTAACCTTTTAACCAATGCCATTCATGCCACCGGATCCGGAGGCAGAATCACCATCATGATTCAAGCGTTGAACGGAGAAATAAACCTCACCGTGCAGGACAACGGGCAGGGCATCCCCAAAGAAAACCTGGATAAAATATTCGAACCGTTTTTCAGTACCAAATCTCCGGGTAAAGGAACGGGGTTGGGGCTGTTTGTTACGCGCGGTATCGTTGAAAAGCTGTGCGGGACCATAGAGGTGGAAAGCCGCTTAGGTCACGGGACTAGTTTTTGTATCAGGTTGCCGAGATATTGTGAAATAAAAGAGGATTTGGACCAGGATGAACGTATCCCGTTTTTGGATAATCTAGCAAAACACAAAGGTTCAACCCAATAAGCGTATAAAGGAGAAAAAAAGACATGATCAAGATACCAACCAAGGTTCTGTTAGTCGATGATGAGAAAGATTTTATTGAAATGCTTTCCTTAAGGTTGAAAGAGGTGGGGGAAAAAATTACCGTTGCCTACAGCGGTCAGGAAGCGCTTGACACATTGGAGCAAGCCGACATCGATGTGGTCATTCTGGATATTAAGATGCCCGGTATGGACGGCATCGAAACCTTAAGAGAAATAAAGAAACAATTTCCCCTGGTCGAAGTCATCATGCTTACCGGACACGGGAGTACCGAAACTGCCGTTGAAGGAATGAAATTAGGCGCTTTTGATTATCTCATGAAGCCGGCGGATTTTGATGATCTTACGTTGAAGTTGGAAGGGGCCAGGAAGAGAAAAGACGAACAGCAAGAACGGATCAGAAAAGCCGAAGCAAAGCTTCTTCTCAGGAAAAGCGGTGGTGCTTTCTAACTCGGTTCTTTTGTTTCCGGCCGGAATTCGTCACTGATTCGTGAGTATTGTACTTTTTGTGGAAAGAAACGAATACCCATCACGAAAACACGAAATTATGTTTATTATTTTTCGTGTTTTCGTGTTCTCCTCTTTCAAAGGTCTCGATGTGCCGCCGAAATTAAATATTTTTATTTCTTTACACTGTGTAAATAATCCTGACATACATTTTTTTCGGGCAAACTTTTCAACTCGCCAATCTCAAAAATAATCCTATATTTTTAACACGTTATCCTATATCGCCTGCGTTATGGTTTTTGGCACATTCATTGCTGTAAGCTATTCTTATCCTTAGACCGTTTTTGCACCATCCACGCAAAGAAATTCAAATGAAAAATAAAAAAGCATCCCATGGAGATAAGGACCTGTAAGAATTGGAAAAAGATAAGATTACGGAGCCCAGTCATTTTTCAAGCATGAGAGGAATCATTTTTGCCTGCATGATCCTTTTTCCGTTGATCCCCTTTATCCTGGCTCTGGGCACGGGCTATTATTATTTCACGACGTCTCTTGAGGATAGTTCCATTGAAAGCATGAAAAGAATTGTCGAAGATCACCGGCATATGATCGAGTCTTTTCTCAAAGAGCGCAAAAATGATTTGGATTTTATTGTTCATTCCTATACCTTCGAAGATCTCAGTCAATCTGAAACCCTTGATACCGTCTTTAATTATTTACAAAAAAAATCTCCGGCCTTTGTTGATTTGGGGGTTTTCGACCCGTCCGGGGTGCATGTTGCGTATCACGGGCCTTACAGTTTAAAAGGCAAGATTTATAAAGAGATGCAATGGTTCAAGGAAGTGATGAAACATGGATATTATATCAGCGATATTTTTTTAGGGTATCGGCAAATACCGCATTTTGTTATCGCGGTTACCCGGGAGGAGATGGGCAAAAACTGGGTGCTTCGGACAACGATTGATACGGTTTCATTCAATAATATTGTAAAAAGTATCCGCATCGGTAAGACCGGAGAGGCCTACATTATGAATGCAAACGGCTTACTTCAGACAGAACCGCGTTCCGGCGGAAAACTGATGGACAAAAATCCGCACAATATTAAATATCCGTCATCCAACACCCATACCGAAACTTTTATCAATAAAGATGTAAAAGGTGATAAATATCTATGCACAACCACCTGGCTGCAGAATAAAAAATGGCTTCTGGTGGTCAGACAGGAAAAAGCAGACGCATTCAAAGCTCTTACTTCGGCCGCTTATCTGATTATTCTCATCATGGGAGTTGGCGGGTCGGTGATCTCCGTGATTGCGTTTTACCTCACCAATCGTATTGTCGGGCGCATGGAAAAGATGGACGTTGAAAAGGATCGCTTGAACCAGCAGCTCATCGGAGCGAGCCGGCTTGCAGAACTGGGTGAAATGTCGGCCGGTTTTGCTCATGAGATTAACAATCCCCTTCAAATCATAAAAACCGAGCAATCCCTGATTCAAATGACTTTAGAGGACATGAAGAAAGCAGGCCAGCTAAAGGAATCGGAATCTCTGGCTGAACTTGAGGATTCCATGGATCAGATCGGACTTCAGATCTCCCGATGTTCCGAGATCACCCGGGCAATTTTAAAATTCGGCCGGCAGGACGAGCCCAAACCTCAAGATATACACCTTAAAGATTTTATTCCGGAAGTCAACGGTATGGTGGCTCAAAAGGCCATTGTCCACGGAATTTCAATGGAGCAGGACATTGCCGAAAACACAGCCCCCATACATGGAGACCCCACCCAATTGCAGCAAGTTTTAGTGAATCTTTATAACAATGCAATAGATGCAATTCTCGAACGTCATGGAACTTCGGGCGGCAAACTGATTATCAAAGCCGGGCCAAAAGAAAACAACCGGGTTGAAATTTTGGTCATTGATAATGGCGGAGGAATAAGTCCCGAAAATTTGAATAGAATTTTCTCACCGTTTTTTACAACCAAATCGGTAGGCAAAGGAACCGGTTTGGGTCTTTGGATATGCTACGGCATCATTAATGATATGCACGGCAGTATGGAGGTCAGCAGTGACGTCGGTGTCGGAACAACCGTCACCATCCTGCTGCCAGCCGCAGTTTAAACTAAATGAGTATAAACAATTCGTTAACAGGGAGGCAATCATGAAAAAAATGAGGATGATGATCGTGGATGATGAGGAAAGATTTTTGTCAACCATGAAAAAATTGCTTGCCAAAAAAGGGTATGATGTGGTCACCGCTTCAAGCGGGACAGAAGCCTTGGAAATAATGAGTGTTCAAAATATCCATGTGGTGATTCTTGATGTTAAAATGCCGGGCATGGATGGGAATGAAACGTTAAGGGCAATTAAAAAACGATTTCCATTGTCCGAGGTGATCATGCTTACGGGACACGCGACCATGGAATCCGCGGTAGAGGGCTTAAAATCAGGGGCCATCGATTACTTAATGAAACCTGCGGATCTGGATGACATCATCAAGAAAGCAGAGGACGCCTTTGAAAAAATACAAGGCACTGAAGAAAAAATTCGTGTGGCGCGGATGCGGAAGATAATGAAATCACCGAGTGAAATTATTCAGGATTCATAACTCCTTTTTTCACTTTTCAGCCAGGTAAAGCGAAGCAATTTTCTTTTTTTTACACTGTGTAAATAATCCTGACATACACATCCGCAGATTCCACCGGTAAAATTTCTCACAGTTAATTAAATGCCAGTTATTATAAATGGTTATCCAGATTTTTTTGCCGCTTTGTCTGGCATGGAGATTGCTTTTATTAAACACAAACCTTGTATGAAAAGAGTATGGAGCAAAATCATTTTTTAAAAAATTGCAGACAAGTTCATCTAATTCAATTCGAGGAGAATGTGTGAAAATTCAGACAATGAGTCCTGACAGCCGGTCCGCCTTCTGGAAGAATAAGCCGGGCTATAAGCCGATTTTGTTTATTGCCGCGGCCGTGGTTTTTATTGTTATGGTTGTTATGCCGCCACCCCGGAGTATGATTGACATGGTGACAAAAGTCAACCTTCCCGGATATAAGCTGGCAAAGGGATGTTCAACCATTGTTGAAACTGTTAACAAAAAATTAAGATCCACGGCCTTTGAGGCATCCCGCCAGGGCAAGACCATAACAGGGAAAAATCCCCTGATGGATGAGAAAGAGGTTGCCCGGAATGCTAAAATTATGGTTGCCATATTATTTTTAGCCGCCTTCTTATGGGGCACCGAAGCCCTGCCTCTGGGCGCCACGGACGTTATGGTGGGGGTTTTGATTTATCTTTTTGCGATCCTGCCCTTTAACGAAATTTCCCAGGCGTATATGACCGATGCCGTGTTTTTCATTTTCGGCATCCTGGCAGTAGCGGTCGGCGTTTCCAAAACCGGGCTTGATAAACGGATCGGCCTGATTCTTCTGAGCCGGATTAAAAGCGCTAAATCTTTTGCCTTTATGTTTTTTCCTATGCTGGCTCTGTGTGCCGGGTTTTTATCCGAACATGCCCTGGTGGCCCTTTTGATTCCCGCACTTATGGGGGTGTATAAGGTTACCTGCAAAATGCACGGCGTTAAAAAAGACCGGGCCCTGGCCATTTTTCTTTTTCTCGGGATCTGTTTTGCGGCCAATCAAGGAGGACCAGGGTCTCCGGCAGCGGGCGGGCGCAACGCCATTATGGTCGGATATTTCATGGAATACGGGATGCCGATTTCTTTTTTGCAGTGGATGAAATACGGCCTGCCATTTGTTCCGTTCATGGCTGTGGTCATCGGGGCTTACATGTATATTTTTTTAAAGCCCAAATTCAAGGTCATGGATGTTAATCCCAGTGAAGTAGTTAAGGCTGAAGTAGCGAACATGCCCAAATTCGGCGGCCAAGAAGCCATAATGGCTATCATTTTAGTTCTTTTAATCATTGGATGGGTTACGCTGAGTAAAATTGCCGGTCTTGGCGGCCCTACCCTTTACGCGGTATTGGCAATGTTTGTATTCCGCATTGTTTCCTGGGACGACATCCAGGCAGGTGTGGCTTTTGATGTGGTCGGCCTGTATGCTGCCGCCTGTGCCATGGGAGTGGGTTTGAAATTTACAGGAGGCGCCCTCTGGCTGGCCAGTACCTTTGTCAATTTGCTTCCGGATGTTATGACCCGAGGTGAAGGCCTGGTTATAGGAGTCAGCCTGCTGACCGGAACCATGACCAATTTTATGAGTGACGGTGCTACGGTTGCCGCTCTGGGGCCCATTGTTCTTCCCATGGCGACGCTTGCCAATGTTCATGTTTGGAAAGTGGGACTGGCCACCGCTTTTTCTTCCTCGTTCGCGAATTTTTTGGTGGTTGGAACCCCAAACAATGCCATTGCCTTCGGCATGAGTCGGGATTTTGAAACCGGCGAAAGATTGCTGGATGTCATGGATTTTGTGAAATACGGACTTCCGGTAACTATTCTAGCCTGGCTTGTGCTCTGGGGTTGGACATTATTTGGGTACTGGAAATTTTTACCCTGGTAAACGATAAAAGAATTTTAATGGCATTTTATCAAAGAAAATCCATATACAAAAATCTTCAAAGAAAGATCACGACGATCATCCTGTGTGTGGCTATTTTTCCTTTGGTCGTTCTTGGAGAGACAATCTATTATCGCTTCGCTAAAACATATGAAGAAAAGATTGAAGATCAGATAAAATACCGGGCAAGGTCCCAGTCGTATGCCATGGAAGTCTTTTTAAGGGAACGAATCGCCATCCTTGCCGCTATTGTGGATACGCATTCTTTTAATGAATTAAAGCAACAGGATAATCTTGCCCGAATGTTTAAGGCAATCGGCCGGCGTACAGACGGCCTGATTGATTTAGGGGTTATCGACAACACTGGCCGACACCTGGCATACGCCGGGCCATATGAGTTAAAAGGATTAAATTATTTTCAACAGCCCTGGTTTAATGAAGTTCTCAGTAAGGGCAAATATATCAGTGATGTTTATATGGGGTACCGGCAATTGCCACATTTTGTTATTGCGGTGCGCGGATACAGCAACGGCCAAAGCTGGATTTTAAGGGCAACCGTAGATTCGGATATATTTAACACATTTGTCAGGACTGCCCAGACGGGAAAGTCTGGGGATGCCTATATCGTCAATAAAAAGGGACTGTATCAGACACCCCCCCGGTTTTCCGGAAAGATATTGGAAAAATCAAATCTGACACTGACACTTTTTGGTCAAGGAACGACGGTTGACAAAAAAAATACCGATACCGGCAAAACAAAACATATTGCCGGGACGTGGTTGAAAAATAATGAATGGCTCTTGGTGATTACCCAGGATGTCGGAGATGAGAAAAACGGATTATTGACAACCAGACATACGGAAATCTTAATTATTGTCTTTAGTTGTCTGGCAATAATAATAACCACCCTTTTTACCATGCGCATCATCTTCAAGCGCCTAGAAGACGCTGACAAGGGGATTAGCAAGCTTAACGACCAACTGATTCAGTCTGATAAAATGGCGGCCCTGGGAAAGATGGCTGCGGGAATTGCCCATGAAATTAATAATCCGCTTTCGATAATCGGCGAAAAGGCTGGATGGATGCGGGATTTGTTGTTTGAAGAAGAATTTAAAGAGAGTAAAAATTTTAAAGAGCTTGTCATTTCCGTAGAAAAAATTGAAGAACACGTGGAAAGA
>Ga0316577_10001618_pt1 | contig 10745 bp, 4 predicted proteins | sample S5NA_FD_203073 | JGI IMG/M metagenome (GOLD analysis project Ga0316577, IMG submission 203073) | Rhizosphere microbial communities from salt marsh grasses in Alabama, United States - S5-7_050615r2r1 | ecosystem: Host-associated > Plants > Roots > Rhizosphere | place: USA: Alabama | collected... | reverse complement strand
CCGAAGAACCGGGCCAGGTCGTCCATGAGGGAGTAGAAGGTCGGGATGATCACGAGGGTGAGGCCGGTCGAGGCGGCCAGGCCTGCCATGATCACGAGGCCGATGGGCGCCCACTGGGCGGCCCGGCCTTCCGGCTGTCCGAGCCAGCCCGGAAAGAGGATGGGCGCCACCATCGGGAGAAGACCCAGGATGGTGGTGAGGGCAGTCATCAGGATCGGGCGCAGGCGGTGTCGGCCACCGAGGACGATGGCCTCTTCCCGCGTCATTCCCTCCGCCCGCAGCCCGTTGATGTGGTCCACGAGGACGATCGCGTTGTTGACCACGACACCAAGGAGAATGATGAGGCCGATGTTCGTCTCGCTGCTCAGGGGCTGGTTCGCCAGGCGGAGGGCGATGCCCACGCCGATGAACGCGAACGGAACGGAGAGCAGGATCGTCAGCGGCTGGATGAAGCTCTCGAACAGAGCCGCCATGATCAGATAGACGAGGAGCAGGGCCATACCCATTGCCACCACGCCTCCCGCCATGTCCTGCTGGGCGAATCGCACCCAGCGACCGAATTCCCAGTCGTACCCGGGGGGCAGCGTGATGGAGCTCAGGATGCCCTGCACCTGTTCCATCATCCGGAGGGACGTCGAGGCCGAGGTCGTGTTGGCCGTGATGTCGAGCTGTGGCCGGCGGTTCTCGCGCTCGATCGTGCTCGGGCCGCTCTCGACCGAGAAGTCGGCGAGGGCCCCGATGGGCTGTCGGCCCGTGCTGGCGGCGACGGGCATGTTGCGGAGCTGGTCGAGGGTGCGACGGTCCTCCTCCCGGAACTGGACCACGAGGTCCACCTCGCGCTCGTCGGTCCGGATCTGGCTCACCGGCCGCGCGGTGAGGGCGCTCGAGACCGTCGACGCCACCGCCTGGGTGCTGAGTCCCGACTGCAGAGCCCGGGCCCGCCGGGGGACGACGTGGATCTCCTCATCGCCGCTGTCCAGAGAGGTGTCCACGTCCCTGACCCAGGGGAGCTCCCGGAGAGCTGACGCGACCCGTTCCGCCACCAGCGTGAGGACGTTGATGTCGTCTCCGCTCACCTCCAGGCTGATCCCCGAGGACATCCCCCCGCGGCCCTGCGATTGCGCAATGCGGAACTCGACGCCGGCCTTGACCGGCAGGAGACCCCGGATCTCGTCGGTGATCTCCCGGGTCGTGCGTTTCGACTCGTCCTCGTCCTTGAGGTAGATGTCGAAGCGCCGCCCGCCGCCAAAGCCCCCCCGGGAGCGACCGCTGCGCCGGTCGTACTCGTAGACGAGGTCGGAGATCTCGAGCTCGTCCCGCCGGGCGTCGAGGATTCCCCGCAGCTCCTCGAAGAGGGCGGCCGTCTGTTCGACGGAGTAGTTCCGGGGGGTGTCGACGTTGATTCGGACCTGGCGCTCCCTCGAGCGCGAGCCGAAGCTCCGCTCGATCCCGGAGAAGAGGGCGTACGAGCCCCAGAGCATGAAGAGGATGGACACGAGGAAGAGGGGCCGGTGGTGGAGGGTGAACGCGATCATCCGGGCGTAGGTGTTCGAGAGCCAGTCGATGAAGCGCGATCGACGACGCGACTCCCCCGCGAGGAGGAACACCGCGGCCGAGGGGACGACGGTGAGAGCGACGAGGAGCGAGGCCACCATCACCACGCACACGGTGACCCCAAGGTCGGTCATGAAACGCATGAAGCCTCCGCCGCTCGCGGACATGAAGATCAGCGGGACGAAGACGCATATCGTCGTGGCGGTGGAGGCGATGATCGGCATCGCCACCTCGCTCGTCCCCCGAAGGGCGGCGGTGCGGGAGTCCTCCCCCAGGTCCTGGACGTGGCGGAAGATTGACTCGATGACCACGACCGAGTTGTCCACCAGCATTCCCAGGGCCAGCATGAGGCCCATGAGACTCATGATGTTGATCGTGATCGTCGACATCCCGGCCTGACGCATCAGGTAGAGGATGGCGAAGGTGAAGACGACGCAGATCGGGATGGCCACCGCCATCAGGAGCGTCGTCCGGACCTTCCTCAGAAAGAAGAAGAGGAAGAGGACGGCGAGGAGCCCTCCGATCAACCCGGCATCGCGGAGCTGCCCGAGCCCCTTCCGCACGTCGATCGAGGAGTCACGGTAGACGCGGGTCTGGAGACCTTCGGCCTCGGGCATCTCGTGGATGCTCGCGAGCTCCGCCTTCGTCAGGTCGGCCACGGCGAGGAGGTTGGCGGTGGAGGCCTTGTAGACGCTGACCGTGAGCGCCTCGGTGCCGTTCAGGAAGTTGTACTCCTCCTGGCGGGGGAAGCTGTAGCTCACCTCGGCCACGTCTCCCACCGTGAGCCCGCTGGCGTTCAGGGGCTGGTTCCGGATGTCATCGAGGCCCTGGTATTCCCCGATCGCGCGGACCATGTACCGTCGGGGTCCTTCCTCGATGTAGCCGCCGGACTGGGTGACGTTGGCCTGGCGAAGGGTCTGGGCGACCAGCCGGGTGTCGATGCCGTGGGCCTGGAGGCGGGAGGGAATGAGATCGACACGGACCTGCGCGGCCTCCATGCCGCGGATCTGCACCTGGGCCACCCCTTCGAGGCGCTCGATCCGCCGCTGGATCACCTCCTCCACGAAGTGCTGTAGCTGGTCCTTGGGCCAGTTCGCGGTCACGTGGAAGCTCAGGACCGGGAAGTCCTCGCTCTGGCGGCGCCGGACCCGGACCTGGCGGAGATCGGGGGGGAGGAGATGGCGGACGCGGTCGATGCGATCCCGGACCTCGACCGCAGCCAGATCCATGTCCGTGCCGTCCTCGAATTCGATGCTGACGCTGCCGTCCCCGGCCGACGCCCGGGCCCCCAGGGTCTCGACTCCCTGGATGGTCCCGAGGGAGTCTTCGAGCGGACGCACGATCCGCCTCTCGGTCTCCTCCGGCGAGGAGGAGGGGTAGGGCGCCTGGACCCAGATGTGCGGGGCAGAGAAGCTGGGGAGGAACTCCAGGGGCAGCCGGTGCACCGACACCCACCCGAGGACGATCACCCCGAGCACGATCATCCCCATGGTGACCCGCCGCTCGATCGCGAACCGGGCAATCGGGTTGTTGTGGCGTCCCCCCTCCGGCGTCTTCTCGCTCTCGCTCATCGCCTTCGCTCTCGGCTGGGTGGCGCCGGGATCCTCGGGGCCCCGGATGCCTACCAGGCTGACTCAGAACTGCGTAAGCCCAAGATGTTAGACCGGGTTACGGCCCGAAGGTTGAACCGGCACGTCAAAAAATGTGCCGGCCGAAACAGGCTCCGAAAGGATCTGCTACCCGGCCTTCGGACCCGGCTGTGCCAGGAGGCGCGCGATGGGGGCGAGGGCCCGCCACCACTGGTCCCGGGGGCGCTCGTTCTCCATGTCCATGAGGCGGGGCAGGTCGTCGATCGGGGTGATCACGACCCTTCCCTCCTGGACCCCGATGAAGGCGGCCTCCGGGGTCGCGGCCTGCGCCTTGCGGATCAGATACCCCACGCACTCTGCGGCGAACCGTGTGGCGAGAATCCGGTCGTACGGGCTCGGATCGCCCCCCTGCTGGATGTGGCCCAGGATGGCCTGCCGGACGTCGAAGAGGTCTCCCCCCTCCTCCTCGAACAGCGCGTACATGAAGGGGGTCGTGTAGAGGGGGTTGGCCTCCGCGGCGCGCACCACGAGCCCCAGCCGCTTGCCCTGGCGGAAGCCCTCGATCATGGCGGTGAGGTCCCGCTGGAGATCGGCCAGCGTCACCCCTTCCTCGTGGATGTAGACCCTCTCGGCCCCGGTGGCGAGACCGCCGAGGAGGGCGAGGAACCCGCACTTGCGACCCATCACCTCCACCACGAAGCAGCGCTTCGAGGCAACGGCCGACTGCTTGATCTTGTCGACTGCCCCCACGATGTTGTTCAGGGCCGTGTCGCTGCCGATCGAGATCTCCGAACCGGCCAGGTTGTTGTTGATCGAGGTGGGCATGCAGATCATCGGGATGTCGAACGCCGGGAAGCGCTCCCGCTCCGCCCGCAGCTTGTGGATGGCCCGGTAGCCGGACCAGCCCCCGATCATGAGGATGGCGTCGATCTTCTGGGCCTCGATATGGCGGGCGATCGTGTAGAGCTCGCGGTCCGCGGGGACCTTGCGGTTGGTGCCGAGCTCGGCGCCGCCGCGGCTCGCCCAGCCGTTGACGCTCATCCACTCCATCTCCCGGAAGTCGCCCTCGACGAAGCCCCGGAACCCGTTTCGAATGGCGAGGACCCGGTGCCCCTGGTCGAGGGCCAGGCGAAGCGACGCGCGGACGGCGGTGTTCATGCCCGGGGCGGGACCGCCCGAGTGGATCAGAGCGATGTTGAGCCGCGTCTGCCCCGGGGTCGGGGGGTGGGGCAGCGCTCGCACGATCGTCCGCAGGGTGCGCAGGTTGGACTCGAAGCGCGTCCCGCGCAGCTTCCGGGCGCCGGCGAAGTCCCCGGCGTTCACCCGCTCGGCCACCTTGTGGGTCTGCTCGACGCACTGCATGAGGGGCTGGCGGGTGACCCGGTTGTCCTTCATACCGATGAGCTGGGCCTCGCCGCCGGGCGGCGAGGAGAGGAGCTCCTCGACCGCGGCGTAGCCCAGCATGGTGGACATGTAGCGGTCGAAGGCGCTGGGCGCGCCCCCCCTCTGGACGTGGCCAAGGATGGTGATGCGTACGTCCTCCCCCAGCCTCTCATGCAGGACGTCGCGCACGTGTCCGGCGGTGATGGGCTGGCCGTGCCGGTCGCGTGCGCCCTCGGCCACGATGACGATGCTGTCTCGGCGCCCTGCCTCCCGGCCCGCCTTGAGCCGGGCGCACATGGTGGCCTCCCAGTCGTCGACGTCGGGCGGGTTCTCGGGGATGAGGACCCAGCTGGCCCCGGTCGAGATGGCCCCCATCAGCGCGAGGTAGCCGCAGTGGCGTCCCATCACCTCGACCACGAAGGTGCGCTGGTGGCTGGCCGCGGTGGAGGAGATGGCGTCGACGGCCTCGGTGATGCGGTGGAGGGCGGTGTCGGTGCCGATCGTCATGTCCGTCCCGAACATGTCGTTGTCGATCGATCCCACCAGGCCGACGAGGCTCAGGGGCCTCCGATCGGCCTCGCCCTCTTCAAGGCGACCGGAGCCGACGAGCTCCTCCACCAGGGACGTCCACTCGCGCCGGAGCATGTCGGCCCCGGTCAGGCTGCCGTCGCCTCCGATGACGACCAGGCTGTCGATGCCGGCCCGGACGAGGTTCTCCGCCGCCTGGAGCCGGCCTTCATGTGTGCGAAACCTCTGGGAGCGGGCGCTGCCGATGACGGTTCCCCCCTGGTGGAGGATCCCGCCCACCGAGTCCCAGTCCGCGGCCTGGATGCGCTCCCCGCCGTCGACCATGCCCTCGTAGCCCTCGCGGATCGCGAAGACCCGGGCGCCCCGCTCGAGGGCGGTCCGCACCACCGCGCGCACCGCGGCGTTCATGCCCTGGGCGTCGCCTCCACTGGTGAGGACGGCGATGGTGCGGACGGGTTCTTCTTTCTGTGTCGTCATCGGTCCCCCGAGTGAAGGGCGTGGAGTCGGCCTGGCCGCCGACGGACCAATCATAGACCGGCCCGCGCGGTCATTCTGAGTCGCCGGGCCTCGAGCGTGCGAGCAGGAATGCGCCGTTGCCGACGTCAGGGCGGCGCGGTTGCCAGGGTCCCGGGCGCTGGGCAATCATCCGGCCCGGGAGGACCTGAATGCGCTTCGGCCACTTCGACGACGACGCCCGCGAGTACGTCATCACCACGCCTCGGACGCCGTACCCGTGGATCAACTACCTCGGGACGGAGCAGTTCTTCGGCCTCATCTCCCACTCTGGAGGGGGCTACTGCTTCTACCGGGACGCCCGGTTCCGTCGGTTGACGCGCTACCGGTACAACAACGTCCCCACCGACGTGGGTGGCCGGTACTACTTCATTCACGACGGCGGCGACTTCTGGACCCCGGGCTGGGCCCCGGTCAAGCGCGACCTCGACCGCTTCGAGTGCCGCCACGGCCTCTCCTACACGCAGATCACCGGCGAGCGAAACGGCCTGCGGGCGGAGGTCCTTCACCTTGTCCCCCTGGCCACGAACGCCGAGGTCCACCGCGTCACCCTCAAGAACCTCGGCAAGAGCCCGCGCTCGGCGAAGCTGTTCTCGTTCGTCGAGTTCTGCCTCTGGAACGCCTGGGACGACCAGACCAACTACCAGCGCAACTTCTCCACCGGCGAGGTCGAGGTGGACGGGAGCACGATCTACCACAAGACCGAGTACCGGGAGCGCCGCGACCACTACGCCGTCTACGGCGTGAACGCCCCGGTGGCCGGGTTCGACACCGACCGCGAGAGCTTCTTCGGTCTGTGGAACAGCTGGGGTGAGGCCCAGGTCGTGGCCGAGGGGCGCTCGCGCGACTCGGTCGCGAGCGGGTGGGCCCCGATCGGGTCGCACCAGCTGGCGGTGAGTCTCGCCCCCGGCGAGGAGAAGTCGTTCGTCTTCGTCCTCGGCTATGTCGAGAACCCGGCCGAGGAGAAGTGGGAGAGGCCGGGTGTCATCAACAAGACCCCCGCCAGGGAGCTGCTGGCCCGATTCCAGTCCGCCGACCAGGTCGACGCGGCCATGGCCGAGATCCGCGACTACTGGTCGGGGATGCTGTCGAAGTACACCGCCCGCACCGGTGATCCCCGCGTCGATCGGATGGTGAACATCTGGAACCCCTACCAGTGCATGGTCACCTTCAACATGTCCCGCAGCGCCTCGTACTTCGAGACCGGCATCGGCCGGGGCATGGGCTTCCGCGACTCGAACCAGGACCTCCTCGGCTTCGTCCACCTCGTTCCGGAGCGGGCCCGTGAGCGCATCCTCGACATCGCCGCGACGCAGTTCCCCGACGGCAGCGCCTACCACCAGTACCAGCCGCTCACCAAGCGCGGGAACAACGACGTCGGCTCCGGCTTCAACGACGACCCGGTCTGGCTCATCGAGGGCGTGGCTGCCTACATCAAGGAGACGGGTGATCTCTCGATCCTGAAGGAGGACGTCCCCTTCGACAACGACCCGAAGAACACCGGGACCCTCTTCGAGCACCTCAAGCGCTCCTTCCACCACGTGTTGAACAACCGCGGGCCGCACGGGCTGCCCCTCATCGGCCGCGCGGACTGGAACGACTGCCTGAACCTCAACTGCTTCTCGGAGCAGCCCGACGAGCCCTTCCAGACCACCGGGAACCGCGTCGGGAAGACGGCGGAGTCCGTGTTCATCGCCGGCCTGTTCGTCCACTCCGCCCCCGACTACGCGGACCTCGCCGAGGCGATGGGGTTTGCCGACGAGGCGAAGGACGCGCGCGAGGCGGCGGCGCAGATGAGCCAGGTGGTGCTGGAGCACGGCTGGGATGGCGACTGGTTCCTGCGCGCCTACGACTTCTTCGGCCAGAAGGTCGGCTCCCGCGAGTGCGAGGAGGGGCAGATCTTCATCGAGCCCCAGGGCTACTGCGTGATGGCCGGCATCGGGGTGGAGGGGGGCCAGGCCGGCCGGGCACTCGACTCCGTGAAGGCCCGTCTCGCCACGGCGCACGGCATCGTGCTTCACCAGCCGGCCTACACCCGGTACCACGTGGAGCTGGGGGAGATCAGTACCTACCCGCCGGGATACAAGGAGAACGCCGGCATCTTCTGCCACAACAACCCGTGGGTGACGATCGCGGAGACCGTGCTGGGCCGGGGGGACCAGGCGTTCGATTACTGGAAATCCACCGCTCCCGCCTTTCGCGAGGAGATCTCCGAGGTTCACCGACTCGAGCCCTACTGCTACGCGCAGATGATCGCGGGAAGGGACGCCCCGCGGCACGGCGAGGCCAAGAACGCCTGGCTGACGGGGACCGCGGCCTGGAACTGGGTGGCGATCACCCAGCACATCCTGGGGGTGCGGCCGGAGCTCGCGGGGCTGCGGGTGAGCCCGTGTCTGCCGGGCTCGATCGGGGAGCTGGAGGTCACGCGGCAGTGCCGTGGCGCCGAGTACCGGGTCAAGGTCACGAACAGCGGGAAGAGAAAGCCCGCCCGGGTCGTCGTCGACGGGAAGCCCGTCGAGGGAACGCTCGTTCCGTGGGCAGCCGAGGGCGGAACAGTCAAGATCGAGGTCGCGGTGTAGCCGGGCGGAACGGTTACCACGTGACCTCAGCCGGTGTCGTCAGCCTCAATCGATGAGGGTGAGGGTCTTGACGCCGGCCGGCACCTCGATGGCGGCGCTGACGTAGCCGATGGCTCCCTTCTTCGAGGCCACGAAGGCGAGGACCTCGTCGTCGGAAGCCTTCGTCGGAGGCGGCAGCTGCCGGTCGACGGCCAGGCGTCGCGTCCAGTATGCCTGGACCTCGCCGAGAGACTGGCCCAGGACGTCTCGCGTGAACGCCTGCCGGACGGGGGAGTGGCCAGACTGGTCCACCGGGAGGATCCGGATCTGGTCTCCCCAGCGGACGACGTCCTTCTGGAAGATTCCCGCGAGGACGGAACGCCGGATCTTCGTGCCTTCGACAGTCGGGTGAGCCACAACCTGGAATTCGGCGGCCGGCGCGGACGAGGCAAGGAGCGTTGCGCACGCCACGAAGAGCACCGCCGGCCGGCTGCGTCGCATCTGTCACCTCCCAGGCCGCGTGTCAGCCCACGCTGTTCGGTAGCAAGAGCAGTGCCATCCGCGTTCCGGGTTGTTATGGACGCCGGGCTTCCCGCGAATCGTGTACTTGAGCCCACCGAAGAGCGACCGTCGGTGGCATGAAACCGGTCAGATCTCGTCCGTGAGCGCGGCCCGCGGATGGCCTCAACGAACGTCCGTGCGGCGTTCAGGCCATGCCCATCAGACGAACTCGCGGAAGAGCTCCTTGCGGGGGGCGGCGATGACGGCCCGGGCGACGAGGATGCCTTCCTCGGAAGCGACGGTGGCGCCGGCAGAGACGGCGGCTTCGACGCTGGCCACGTCGCCGGTGAGCATGACGTAGCCCTTTCCCCCGATCGCCATCGCGAGGTGGATGCGGAAGAGGGTGACGGCAGCGGCCTTGGCCGCAGTGTCGGCGACGTCGACGATGCTCGAAGCGGAAAAGGTCTCGATCACCCCGAGCGACTCGGCCTGGGCCGGGTCCAGGTCGACGGCCATCGAGATGGCGGGGAAGACCGAGGGGTGTACGTGGGGAATGACCCTCTTCTCGATGAGGCCACCGGTGGCCTGCGACGCCCCGGCCTCGACCGCGGCCCGGCAGGCGGCGACGTCGCCACCCACCACGATGATGAACTTTCCGGAGCAGATGGTGCGGGCCAGCAAGAGGTCGACGCTGGCCGCCTTGAGCATGGCGTCCTCGGACACGTGGCCGAGGGCGATGCTCGAGACCTCCACGAGGCCGATGGCGTCCAGGGGTTCAGTCACGGTCTGCTCCCTTCACGCTTCGATCTCCACCGAGCCCTCGACGCTGCGGACGGTGCCGTCGATGCTGGAGTGGATCCGGGCGCCGAGCTGGCCTTCCGCCGGCTGGGCGACGAGGTCTCCGACCCGGACGCGCGCGCCCGGGCGGACGGTGGGCTCCGCCGGTGGCCCGGCGTGCTGCTTGAGGGGGAGGACGACCCGCTGCGGCCTGAACTCGTGCTCGACGAGGGGACCCACGTTCCGGAACTCGTTGAGGCCCAGGCGGGCCATCAGCCTCGTCGTGGGCACTCGCCGGCCCTCGGCAAGGGGGTGGGGCTTCACGTCCTCCGGCTGACCCTTGAACACCAGGCCGCGCTCTCGCGCGAGGGGCTTGCTCTCGACGCAGACGTTCTTGGGGTCCAGGTCCTCGGGACACGCGTACAGGCTGCACAGGTTGCACTCGCAGCAGTAGAGCGTGCCGGCGATGGTCGGGTTCGGGGGTTCGGTGAATCCGAGGGCGCGCATGGCAGCGTGCGGCTCGATGGGGTGCCCGATGAGGTAGCGGGGGCACATCTCGGTGCAGAAGCGGCACTGATCGCAGGCCGAGCGCCCCACGCGGGCAATCTGGGGCCACTTCGCGCCGTGGCGAAGGACCAACGGGTGGGTGATGGGCAGGACGATGATCCCCCCGGTCGTCTTGGTGATGGGCTGGTCGGGCCCCTCAGCGAGGCGGGCCATCATGACGCCCCCGATAAGGATGGCGTATGGAGCGACCGTGGCGCCGCCCGCCGCCTCGACGGCCTCGGCGAGGGACAGGCCAACTGGCACCCTGAGGGTGACGGGCGTCTTGACCGCGCCGGCGACAGTCAGGTACTTGTGCGTCACCGGACGGTCCAGGCCGATGTTGACCAGGGTCTCGACGTTCGTCACCGCCGCCCCCACGTCCTTCGGGAGGCCGCCCGGAGGGATGACCTTGCCGGTGATGTCGTGGACGAGGATGAACTCGTCGCCGGCGGGATAGGTGTCGGTCAGGGGAAAGAGCCGGACGCCGGAGGGGAGCTGAGGTTTCAGGGCGGCCATGACGTCGTCGTACTTGTTCTTGACCCCGATGACCGCTTCGCCGGCGCCGACGGCGTCCATGGCCACCCGGAGGCCGCGGAACATGGCCTCGGACCGGTGTTTCAGGAGCTCCTTGTCCTTGTGGAGCAGCGGCTCGCATTCGGCCGCGTTCACGAGGAAGATGGAGGCGCGGGTCCGGAGCTTCACCGCGGTGGGGAAACCCCCTCCTCCGGCTCCGACGATCCCGTGGGCTTCAATGCGTTCGAGCGTCATGATCGATAATGACTGCTTACGATCACAA
>Ga0316577_10001616_pt1 | contig 10751 bp, 7 predicted proteins | sample S5NA_FD_203073 | JGI IMG/M metagenome (GOLD analysis project Ga0316577, IMG submission 203073) | Rhizosphere microbial communities from salt marsh grasses in Alabama, United States - S5-7_050615r2r1 | ecosystem: Host-associated > Plants > Roots > Rhizosphere | place: USA: Alabama | collected... | reverse complement strand
AGCGCATTTAGCAGCGCGCTTCAACCGGCCTGGCTTCGAGATCATCAACCACTTCACGTATGGGCTCGTCAGCGACGGAGATCTGATGGAGGGAATTGCCTCGGAGGCCGCGTCGCTGGCTGGTCACCTTGAACTAGGCAAGTTGATTTACTTGTATGATAACAATCACGTATCGCTAGCTGGCTCGACGGATGTCACGTTTACCGAAGACCGCACGGCGCGCTTCGAGGCGTATGGCTGGCACACCCAGTCGGTTAAGGATGGTAACGATCTGACAGCCATAGACCGCGCGCTGCGCGACGCACGAAATGAACAGCACCGTCCGTCGATCATCTCGGTACGCACGCACATAGGCTACGGATCACCCAACAAGCAGGACACGTTTCAGGTTCACGGTTCACCACTAGGAGAGTCAGAGGTGAAATTGACCAAAGAGAATCTGGGCTGGCCTGTGGCGCCACCATTCTACGTTCCGGCGGAGGTTCTTGAGCACTTCCGCGAGGCAGTTGCAAGGGGCAAAAGCGCCGAATCAGAATGGCACAATAAGCTTGCCGCCTATGAGCGAGTGTATCCAGAACTGGCTCAGGAACTCCGGCAACTCATAGAGGACAAGCTGCCGCAGGATTGGGACAAGGATATTCCCTCCTTCCCCGCTAGTGACGAAGGTTTGAAGACGCGGGTGGCTTCGGGCCAGGTGTTGAATGCCATCGCTCCCAGATTACCAGCATTGCTCGGCGGCTCGGCCGATCTGGATCCATCTACGCACACTGCTCTCAGGCGGCTGGGCGATTTCGGGAGCCAAGATGCAACCTCTGACGAAGCACAAGGTTCAGTGGGTGGTGGGTGGAATTACGCGGGTCGCAACGTGCATTTTGGTGTGCGAGAACACGCAATGGGCGGCATCTTGAATGGTCTGGCCGTTCACGGTGGAACAATTCCCTTTGGTGCGACATTCCTGATCTTCTCTGATTACATGCGTCCTCCCATTCGACTGGCGGCACTAATGGGACTACACGTCATTTACGTTTTCACGCACGACAGCATCGGCCTGGGCGAGGACGGCCCCACCCACCAACCGGTGGAGCAGCTTGCCGCATTACGAGCTATGCCGAATCTAGTTGTGATTCGCCCTGCCGATGCCAACGAGACCGCTGTTGCTTGGAGAGTGGCCATAGAACTGCGGGACCGGCCCGTGGCACTGGTCTTCACGCGACAGAACGTGCCAACGCTCGATCGATCTCTGGTGGCCTCCGCTGAGGGTCTACAACGGGGAGCCTATGTGCTCGCTGACCCGCCCAACAGACAGCCCGATTTGGTTTTGATGGCCACGGGATCGGAGGTCAGTCTGATTCTTGAAGCACAACGGAAATTACTGGAGCGCAACGTTTGGGCGCGCGCTGTTTCTATGCCCAGCTGGGAATTGTTCGATGCGCAACCGCAACTATATCGCGACGCAGTTCTTCCGCCGTCCATCAATGCTCGACTCGCTGTTGAGGCGGGCGTAGCGCAGGGTTGGCATCAGTACATTGGCGACCAGGGAGCTATGATCAGCGTGGATCGTTTTGGCGCGTCGGCGCCGGGGTCGATTATGATGCGCGAATACGGTTTTACGGTTGAGAATGTACTCCAAAAGGCCCTTGCCTTACTGCGGAAGGTTGAGGCAGAAAGATGATGCTTGTTGGAATCGCCGCAGACCACGGGGGCTTTGCTCCAAAGGAGCAACTGACCAAGTCATTGCAGGACTCGCAGTATCAGGTAATGGACTTTGGCGCCTATCACCAGAATCTGCAAGATGACTACCCTATGAATGTGATGTGCCTTGGTGGACGCGTGATGGGGTTCGCGTTAGCGTGGGACCTCGTTCACACCATTTTGGCGGCTCGCTTTCCTGGAACTGAGCGCTTCCAGCGCCGATTGGCCAACGTGGCAGCACTGGAAAGTGTTGATTCGAATTCGCAGACAGGATGATCTGCGGGGTACATCCACAGATTATTTGAACAGATCTCGCAGCCAACCGGAGGATTAATGAACACTAGCCCGGACGGTATTGAGCAAGATGCCCTTGAAGCATTGAGTTTACGCCCTCGCCACGTTTCGGAGGAGGAATTGCGCGTTTATGAGGCCTATGCAGCCGAAATACTAGCAGCGTTGGGGTTGGATCTGGAAACGCCGGCCACGAGAGATACCCCACGTCGGTTCATCGAGGCGTTGTTTGATGCGACAGAAGGTTATGACGGCGACCCTAACCTACTCAGGGTGTTTGAAACTGAATGCCACAGTGGGCCCAGTTGCCGTGTGAGCCAGATCATCGAGGGGCCGATTCACTTTTTCTCACTGTGCGAGCACCATGCGCTGCCCTTTTTTGGTCACGTCTACGTTGGGTACATCGCCCGCGAAAACATCATTGGTCTTTCCAAGCTCACACGACTTGTGCGCGTGTTCACCAAGCGATTGGCGGTTCAGGAACGGATCGGCCAGCAAATCGCTGATGCTTTGGATGCGATTATCAGACCATACGGTATAGCGGTCTACCTGGAGGCACGTCATCTATGTGTGGAAATGCGAGGCGTCAGGGAGGCCGAACCGAGGACCTTCACAACGGTATGGCGGGGCGAGTACGAAAGCAACCCAGTCGTGCGAGCCGAATTCAGTTCAGCGATCGGGTCGTCGAGGGGGTGAGCAGTGCAGAGGCACGTAACGAGCCAAAGTCCCAGACGCCGGTGACCATCTGGCACCAGGTTGAAACGTCCCGCTGCAATGCATTGAACGGCCCAGAGCATCACTATGGTGTGACGTATGAACGCTTTCACGGCGACGGGGATACATCGGAAACCAGTCCAACATGGCCACTCGTCTGCGTTGGCACGCATCGAGCCACGGTCTGGGCCACAAATCACAAGAACGGTGCACAGAACTTATTCAATGACAGGTAAGGTAGTAAGGAGCCTATGATAGAGAATCCATTGGTTAAACTACAGAGTTATGGTCAGAGCGTCTGGCTCGACTTTATTCGTCGCAGCATGCTGGTTTCGGGAGAGCTCCAGCGACTGATCGACGAGGACGGGCTACGCGGGATGACATCCAACCCATCCATCTTTGAGAAAGCGATAGCGGGCAGCAACGATTATGACGACGCTATCCGAGCGTTAGCTCTTGAGGGAAAGGGCGCACACGGCATATACCAAGACCTTGCTGTTCATGACGTCCAGAATGCCGCTGACATCTTTCGCCCGGTATTTGACCGGACCCACGGGCGGGACGGTTTCGTGAGTTTGGAGGTCTCACCCCACCTCGCCTTCAATACCGTGGATACGGTCGAGGAGGCAAAGCGACTGTGGTCTGCCGTTGACCGCCCGAACCTGATGATAAAAGTGCCCGCTACCGAACGTGGGCTGCCAGCTATCCAGCAACTCATCAGTGAAGGCATCAACGTCAACGTTACGCTGCTTTTCAGTCTTCTCAGGTATCGAGAGGTGATCGAAGCCTACATCTCGGGCTTGGAACGCCGCGCTTCCCAGGCGAAGCCCTTGGCGTCCCTGGCCTCCGTCGCCAGCTTTTTCCTCAGCCGCATCGACGTCCTGGTAGATCCAAAACTGGAACGAGTTGCGGAAGAAAACGGGACAAAAGCAGAACTAGCGAAGGCTATCCACGGACAGGTCGCCATCGCAAGCGCCAAAGCCGCGCATGAGATCTTTGAGGATACCTTTGGCAGTCAACGCTTTCGAAGGCTAGCGGCGCAGGGAGCTCATCCACAGCGGTTGCTCTGGGCCAGCACCAGTACCAAGAATCCCGCCTATAGTGATGTCAAGTATGTGGAAGCGCTTATCGGTCCACAGACAGTGAACACCCTTCCCCTTGAGACGCTCAATGCCTACCGAGATCATGGCGAGCCGGCGCCTCGTCTCCAACAGGATGGCAAGGAGGCGCTTCAGGTGTTGCAGCACTTGCCCGAGCTGGGAATCGACTTGAATCAGGTGACGCAGCAATTGGAGCAGGAAGGTGTGCAGAAATTCATCAAACCCTTTGACAGGCTCCTAGACACGCTGAATAGGGAGCGTGCGACTGCACTGAAAGAGCCCGTGGATCGACAACACCTTGAGCTGGGAGACCAGCAGGCGAAGTTGGAGGAACGCATCGCGGCCCTGAAAGAGGAAGGGTTTGTTACGCGCTTGTGGCGTAAAGACGCGACGCTTTGGAAAGCTGATCCTGTCGACCGCGCAGGGATCCGTAATGCGTTGGGTTGGCTCCACGTGGCTGAGAAGATGGAGGATTATCTCGATGATATCGGCGAGTTTGTGAGGAGTGTAAAGGCAGCTGGCTTTCGGCACGTGGTGCATATTGGTATGGGCGGCAGTAGCCTGGCCCCTCTGGTCTTTGAACGCACGTTTTCCGTAGCGAACGGTGCTCTGCAGTTGACAGTCCTGGACACCACCGACCCAGGGACGATCCTTGGTGTAGAACATAGCATTCCGATCAAGGACACGCTCTTCATCGTCGCCAGCAAATCGGGAACCACAGCTGAAACAAGGGCCCTTGGGGACTACTTTTACGACCTTGTCCTGCCCTACAAGCCATCCACCGCAGGGGAAAACTTTGCTGCCATAACTGATCCCGGAACGCCACTGGCAGATCTCGCCCAAGACAGGAATTTCCGACGCACCTTCCTGAATTTCAAGGATATTGGTGGGCGTTACTCCGCCCTAACGTTTTTTGGGTTGGTGCCAGCTGCACTCATGGGGGTGGATGTGGCAGAGCTGCTGGAACGGGCTCTGCGAATGGAGCACGCTTGCGCTTGCTGCATACCTGAAGGAGACAATCCCGGAGTGCTCTTGGGCGCCGCGATGGGCGAAATGAAGCGCCAGGGGCGAGATAAAGTAACGTTCCTGGTGCCGGAATCTATTGCTGCTCTAGGAATGTGGCTAGAGCAGCTATTGGCCGAGAGTACGGGCAAAGAAGGCACGGGGCTTCTGCCGGTGGCCGGTGAACCCTTGGGCGAACCGAAGGTTTATGGTGAGGACCGACTGTTCGTCTACGTACGCACGGAGGACAACGAGGATAAGGCTCTTGAGCGTGGGGTGGCTGCGTTGCGCCAGTCTGGTCAGCCAGTGATCACCGTACGTCTCGATGATCACCTGGACTTTGGGCAGGAATTCTTGCGGTGGGAGATCGCCACGGCTACAGCCGGAGCAGTTCTCGGCATCAATGCTTTTGATCAACCCAATGTCCAGGAAAGTAAGGACAACACCAACCGTCTCCTCGCAACGGTGCGAGAGCAGGATCGACTGCCGGAGGGAAAACCGGCTCTGGTTGAAGGTCCCTTGAGCCTGTACACAGAAAACGCCGATTCATCCGTGGAGGCAACTCTGTCGCGCTTCTTAGCCCAGTCGCGTCCCGGCGATTTTGTGTCACTCGCTGCCTTTCTAACGGAGAATCCAGCGACCGATGAGGTCTTGAGAACCATTCGTGTGCGCTTGCGCGACAGTCTGGGTACAGCAACGACTCTGGGATACGGCCCACGTTTTCTTCACTCAACCGGTCAGTTTCACAAAGGAGGAAGAAACTGTGGGCTGTTCCTGCAGTTGACTGCAGACGATGCCGAAGACGCTCCTGTATCCGGGCAGCCTTACAGCTTTGGGGTGTTCAAGCGGGCGCAGGCGCTGGGTGATTTGCAAGCGCTGCAAAAACACGGCCGGCGAGTGATTCGCATTCATCTGAGCGGAGATGTTGCTGAGGGCCTGGCAGTTTTGAACAAGGCGATCGAATCTGTCACAGCAGAGCTATGATAGACAACGGCACGGAGATGAAAAGCAATGCGTGACCCAGAGCCGAATGCAGTAGTGGCCCTAAAGGACGACATAACGCCCCGCTTGATGATCCTGCGTGTGGTGCCCGATGGCTGGTCCTTGCCAGACTTTAAGGCCGGCCAATTCACAGTCCTGGGATTGCCTGGCTCAGCACCACGCTGCCAACTCTCGACGCCTGAGAATCCGCCCAGTGAGCCAGACAAGTGGATTCGGCGTGCCTATTCCATTGCGTCGTCTTCGCTTGAGCACGAGTACCTGGAATTCTACATCGGACTTTTGTCCTCAGGTGCATTGACGCCACGACTATTTGCTCTGAACATCGGTGATCATGTCTGGCTCTCCCCCAGAGTGTCCGGGATGTTCACCCTAGAAGAGGTGCCAGAGGGAAAAAACATCGTGTTGATCGCAACCGGTACTGGCTTGGCGCCCTATATGAGCATGCTTACCTCTGAACTCACCTGCAACGGACCACGCCGCGTTGCCGTCCTGCACGGTGCGTACCATTCTTGGGATCTGGGTTATCGATCCGAGCTTCTGGCACTGAAGCATCTGTGCAGGAATTTCACCTACGTCGTCACCATCGACCGCCCGGAGGAGGAGCCGGTGTCTTGGACAGGCCATATTGGGTTTGTGCAGGATTTGTGGCAGCAGGAAGTGATCGCCGAGGCGTGGGGCTTTCACCCTACGCCGGCGGATACAGACATCTTTTTGTGTGGTAATCCCAATATGATAGAAGACGCCGTCGGAATATTGAGTAAAGAGGGGTTTCGCGAACACAGTCACAAGGAACCGGGGGAGATTCACGTTGAGCGATTCTAATCCATCGAACTTCGCACTGAATCAGTTCTTGCCATCTGGACCAGCCGGCAGCAAAACGCTAGAAACACACTGTTGAGGCGATTGATATGTCAGAGTTGCAGCCTGTAACAACGCTATTCCTAGATATTGGTGGCGTCTTGCTCACCAACGGCTGGGATCACACGATGCGGAAAAAGGCCGCAGAGGTCTTTGGCCTGGATTACGCAGAGATGAACGAGCGCCACCATCTAACCTTCGATACGTACGAAGAAGGAAAGCTTTCTCTTGACCAGTACCTGGACCGCGTAGTACTCCATCAGGGCCGTCCTTTCTCAAGAGAGGATTTCAAAAGATTCATGTTTGCCCAGTCCCAACCGTACCCGGCGATGATCGAACTGGTGTGCAATCTCAAGGCTCAATACAGTCTAAAGCTAGCCGCAGTCAGCAACGAAGGCCGCGAACTCACCGTTTATCGCATACGCGAGTTTGGCCTTGGCGAATTCATAGATTTTTTTGTCTCCTCTTGTTTTGTGCATTATCGCAAGCCCGACGAAGACATCTATCGGATCGCTCTGGACATTGCCCAAGTATCTCCAGATGAGGTTGCCTACATCGAGGACCGAGCGATGTTTGTACAGGTGGCCCAAGGCCTTGGCATTCGCGGCATATATCATACCGGTTTCGAGGCTACACGCGATGCTCTGGCAGGTATGAGATTGGCCTTGGATGTCTAGCGAACGGGGATTGAAGGACGAGTGTACCGATGCCAAACCAGCAAATTCAACGCGTCACCACGACAAAGGCCTCGACGCAGGCCGCATACGACCGCATCAGCCGCTGGTACAATCTGTTGGAAGGGATATGGGAGAAAGGCGCGCGCGACATTGGTCTGACAAAGCTCCACGTATGCGAAGGTGAGAGAGCGCTGGAGATTGGATTTGGCCCGGGGGAGGACCTCGTGGCTCTGGCCAGCTCTGCGAGCCCCGAGGGGCGGGTATTTGGTATCGACCTCTCAAGCAAGATGGCCCATGTCGCTCAGGTTAAGCTGGAAAAGGCTGGCCTTGGCCTGTTTGCGGGCCTAGTCCAGGGCGACGCCGAATTCCTGCCGTTCAAGGACGGTACATTCGATGCGATCTTTATGAGCTTCGCGTTGGAGCTGTTTGACACGCCTGTAATACCCGAAGTCGTGGCGCAATGCCACAGGATCCTTCGAGACGAGGTTGGCCGTATCTGTGTTGTAGCTCTGACCAAGGTGGGCCCTCCGAGCAGGATGCGGCAGTTGTACGAATGGGGGCACGATCATTTCCCCGCTTTGCTTGACTGCCGGCCGATATATGTGCGCTCTGCGCTGGAAGCGCAAGGATTTGAAATCATGGACGCGACGTTGGTATCGGTATCTGGGATCCCGGTAGAGGTCGTCGTAGGAGGCAAAAGGGATTGATAGGGATGGCTAGACAGCAAGAATCGAATGAGGGAGCAACGCAATGACGGAACAAAAACACGCAATTGGCATGATTGGCCTGGGAGTTATGGGTCGCAATCTGCTGTTAAATATGGCGGATCACGGCTTTTCCGTTGCTGGTTATGACAAGGATCTGGAAAAGGTAAAGGCTTTGCGCAGCGAGGCGGGCGATCGCCCCATCAGCGGGGCCGAGAGTACTGAGGAGTTCGTAGACCTGTTGAAGAGACCTCGCGCTACAATGATGTTGGTTCCAGCCGGTCCGCCTGTAGATGCTGTGATCCGGAGCCTTTTACCTCATTTCGATTCCGGAGATCTTGTCATCGACGGCGGCAATTCCCACTTCAAGGATACCGATCTACGAGCCAAGATGCTGGCTGAAAAAAACATACTTTATCTAGGTGTTGGGGTCTCAGGAGGGGAACACGGTGCGCGGCACGGTCCCAGTATGATGCCTGGTGGGCCCCCTGAGGCGTATGAGCGGGTCAAACCCATCTTCGAGGCGGCGGCCGCTCACGTGAATGATGAGCCATGCGTCACCTATCTGGGACCTGGTTCAGCGGGACACTATGTGAAAATGGTGCACAATGGGATCGAATACGGCCTGATGCAGCTTATCGCGGAAAGCTATGACTTGATGAGACGTGGCCTCGGCCTGACCGACGACGAACTGCACACAGTCTACGAAAGCTGGAACCATGCTGACCTAAACGGCTACTTGATGGAGATCACATCCAACATTTTCCTTCGCGTTGACGAAACGACCGGAGAACGTCTCATCGACGTCATCCTAGACGAAGCCAAACAAAAGGGCACAGGTATGTGGACCTCCCAGGATGCCATGGAGTTACAGGTGCCAGTGCCGACGATTGACATGGCCGTCGCTATGCGCAATCTATCGGCCTTTGAAGAAGAACGCCAGGCCGCTAGTGTGGCTTTGGACGGGCCGAAGACAAAGTTCCAAGGTGATCGCCACAGCTTTGTCGATCGTTTGCACAATGCGCTCTACGTAGCGGTGATCATCACTTATGCGCAGGGCAGTGCTTTGCTTTGGAAAGCATCCCAGGCCTACGATTACAAGCTCGACCTGGAAGGTGTGGCACGCATCTGGCGCGGCGGATGTATTATCCGTTCGGCCTTGCTCGAGGATATTCGTGCTGCCTATCGTGCTCAGCCGGACCTACCGAATTTGCTGGTCAATCCCTTCCTGGCCGAAAAGATTATGGCGCGGCAGGGCGATCTGCGAGTAGTCGTGCGCACAGCGGCCGAGCTGGGCATTCCAACGCCGGCGATGATGGTGTCGCTCGCGTATTACGATGGCTATCGCAGCAGCTGGCTGCCGGCCAATCTGATTCAGGCACAGCGGGACTATTTCGGTGCGCACACCTACGAGCGGGTGGACGCCAAAGGCGTCTTTCACACCCAGTGGGAAAAGGAGTAGAAAGGCTAGACGATGGTTAATTCGAACCGACCGGACCCTGCCATCCTGATTATCTTTGGCGCTGCTGGCGATCTCACTTGGCGCAAGCTGGTGCCAGCATTATTCAACCTCTGCCTGGATGATCTGCTTCCAGAGCATTTTGCCGTGATCGGCGTCGACCGCAAGGAGATGACCGACGACGACTTTCGACAACGGTTGCGCGAAGGCATTGATAGATTCTCTCGACATGGCAAGGCAGAAAGCCACGATTGGACTGGATTTTCCTCAAATCTGAGATATTTGGCGAGTGACTTTGCTCAAGCAGAGACATACCGTGAATTGGCAAAACGGCTGTCGGATCTGGACAAGGCATGGGGCAGCAAAGCGGATCGGATCTTTTATCAGGCCACTCCGCCCTCCTTAGTCGAGACCATCGTCGAGCAATTAGGCAAGGCGAAACTAGTTCGTGACCGAGACCGGTCGCGCATCGTGCTGGAAAAGCCATTCGGTCATGACCTGGCTTCGGCAAACGGCTTGAACCAGATGCTCGTTCAGAGATTCGTAGAGTCGCAGATCTACCGCATCGACCACTATTTGGGCAAAGATACAGTGCAGAACATCTTGGCCTTTCGCTTCGCCAATGCCCTTTTTGAACCCATCTGGGATCGCCGCTACATCGATCACGTTCAGATCACTGTCGCCGAAAAGGTGGGCGTAGAGCATCGGGGCGGATACTATGATCATGCCGGCGCCTTGCGCGACATGATACAGAACCATCTGTTGCAGCTTCTTTGCCTGACCGCGATGGAGCCGCCTGTCTCTTTTGATGCCGACGAGATTCGCAACAAAAAAGTGGACGTGTTGCGCGCCATTCGTCCCATCCCGCAGACGCAAGTACATCGCTTCGCGGTGCGAGGCCAGTACGGTACAGGTTGGATCCAAGGAGAACACGTGGCAGCCTACACCGAAGAGCCTGACGTTTCTCCTGATTCGCCCACTGAGACGTTTGCAGCGCTAAAGCTGTTTGTGGATAACTGGCGCTGGCAAGACGTGCCATTCTACCTGCGAACAGGAAAACGTTTGCCAGCGAAAGTGTCCGAGGTCTCGATCCAGTTTCGCCCAGTACCGCATCAGTCGTTTCCCAGTTCAGCGGTCGTGGGTTGGCAACCAAACCGGTTGGTCATTCTTGTCCAACCATTGGAAAGCATCCATTTGTGGTTCCAGGCCAAGCAACCGGGAGCGAACATGCGTTTGACCCCGGTAGATATGA
>Ga0316577_10001615_pt1 | contig 10754 bp, 8 predicted proteins | sample S5NA_FD_203073 | JGI IMG/M metagenome (GOLD analysis project Ga0316577, IMG submission 203073) | Rhizosphere microbial communities from salt marsh grasses in Alabama, United States - S5-7_050615r2r1 | ecosystem: Host-associated > Plants > Roots > Rhizosphere | place: USA: Alabama | collected... | reverse complement strand
CCAGGGCTCCGGCTAGGGCGCTGTTCACAGACGGCCGGCTCAGTCGGCGCCGAGGAGCTCCGGCGGGACGAGCCAGCGCAGGACGCCGCCACCCTCGCGCAGCGGCCGAGGCACGTCGATGCGGACCAGCGCTCCCTTGCGCAGGGTCAGGTCCGGCACGCCGGCCAAGTCGGCGGCCAGCTCGCTGAAGTCGGGATCGTGGCCCACCAGAAGGGGCTGGCGCGGCTCTCCGGCAGCGGCCAGGACGTCGTCCAGCGTCGCCAGGATCAGCGACCCGGCCAGGGCGGGACAGGGAGTCACCTCAACGGCAAGTGGCTCCGCTACCAGCTGAGCAGTCTCGAGGGCCCTGATCTTGGGTGAGGAGAGGATCACGTCCGGCTTGAAGCCGGCTGTCGCGAGCGACCTGCCCAGCCGCTCGGCCTGGCGGCGACCCTTCTCGGAGAGCGGGCGCATCGCGTCCGGGCCCCGCCACTTCGCTGGATCGCCGGCATGGGCGTGCCGCAGGAGGTGGAGCTGGACCTCGCGCTGGTCGATCACACTGTCCGCCGGGCCGCTACAGCGCCGCCGTGGCCCGGCCCAGGGCTCGTCGGAACGGAGCTCCGGCGACCGCGCGCCATACCGGTCCCAGGGCCCGCCGGCGCCGGGCAACCTCGCGCTCGCGGGAGTGGAGGTAGGCCCCGATCGTCTCGGTCTCCAGGCGCGACAGCTCGCCGGCCCGGGCCACCAGGACGTCCCGGGTCAGCTTGGCCGCCACGTCGGCGTCGTGCAGGTAGCCCAGGAAGTCCTGCAAGGCCACGACCCGCTCCATCAGCCGGGCCGAGTCACGGCCCAGCGCCTCGCCGAAGAATTCCAGGTCGTAGCGCAGCCACTTGCCGGCTATGCGCAGCCGGTGCAGCGTCTCCACGTCCGCCCAGGGCAGGACCGGGTCGTAGGCGCGCACGGCTTCGTAGGCGGCCCAGATCTGGGAGGGGGCGCGGTCGCGGACGCGGTGGGGCAGGGTAGGGCTGGCCACCGTCGCCGCCTCGTTGGCGCCGGCTTCGAGGAATTCCTTGAGGTCGGCCATCAGGCGGGCGTGGCGCTCCGAATCGAGCTCGGCCACGAGCTCCTCCTGGGCCTCTTCGCGCTGTCGGCGCCAGAGCGACAGCAGGGGGTCGAGACCGGCGCGATCCGGCTCGTCCAGGCCGTCCCGGTACGCCTCCAGGCTCTCGATCAGGACGTCGAGGTCGCGAACCACGCCCAGGCGGTCCGACAGGGCCCGCAGTCGCTGGCGCAGCTTGCGGGTCGATCCTCCCTTGAAAGCCTCGTCGAAGATGCGCCAGGCGGCGCGCATTCGGCGGACGGCGACGCGCATGGCGTGCAGGTCCTCCGGGTCCGAGCCCTGGCGGGTGCCCTTCTGCTTGGCCCGCAGCCGGGCGAAGTGATAGGCCAGCACCTTGCGCGCGGCCTCAGGCAGGCTGTCGTCAGGCAGGACGCCGATGTTGCGTGGGCCGGCCGGCTCGACGGGAGCGGGCACGCCTCCGGGCTCCTGGAATGCTGCCTGCGCCTGGTCCGGCTGGGGCGCCTCGGGGGCTGCCTCGGTCGCCCCCTCTGGGGCGCCTTCAGCCTGGGCCTCGTTCCTCGGCTCGGTCTCCACCCTGCCTGCCTCAGCCACGCCGCCGCCCCCGCTACGCTCTCGGGTCGAGCGACGCCCGTGCCTTGTGGCTGTCGCCCGGGGGTCGAGTCTCGGCGGCGGCGGAGGCGGTGGCTTGGGCTTCCAGAGTCTGGAAGGCATCGATCTTGCCCGGAGCCTTGTTCAGGTCCTCGGTTCGCCGGTACCGGCCGTCCGAACAGAGCTGCCAGGAGCGCCTGTCGTCGGCCAGGAGCACGTCGATGAGGGCCGCGATCCGCGCCTTCGCCTCCGGGTCTTCGATCGGCACGATTGCCTCGACTCGCCGGTCCAGGTTGCGCTCCATCAGGTCCGCCGAGCCGATGTACCACTCCGGCCGGCCGTTGTTGTGGAAGCCCAGGACGCGGGAGTGCTCCAGGTACTTGCCGACGATCGACCGCACCCGGATCCCGCTGCTGATGCCTTCCAGCCCGGGCCAGAGGGAGCAGATGCCGCGGATCACGAGATCGACGCGAACGCCGGCCTCTGAGGCCTCGTACAGGGCGTCGATGCACTCGCGATCGACCAGGGAGTTCAGCTTCAGGACGATTCGAGCTTCCCGCCCCTTGCGGGCGTTGACCGTCTCCCGTTCGATCATCGACAGGATCCACGGGCGGAGATTCCAGGGGGCCACGATCAGGCGCCGGAAGTGGCGTTGCCGGGACAGGCCGGTCAGGATGTTGAACAGCTCCTGGACGTCGTCGCCCAGCTCCGGGCTGCACGACAGGAGGCCCAGGTCCGTGTACAGACGGGCCGTGCCGGGGTTGTAGTTGCCGGTGCCGATGTGGACGTAGCGGCGCAGGCCGTTGCGCTCTCGCCGCACTACCAGCGCCGTCTTGGAGTGCGTCTTGAGACCGACCATCCCGTACACGACGTGGGCGCCCGCCTGCTCCAGCCGGCGACCCCAGGTGATGTTGGCCTGCTCGTCGAAGCGGGCCTTGATCTCCACCAGCACGGCGACCTGCTTGCCCGCCTCGGCTGCCCGGATCAGGTCGGTCACGATCGGCGAATCGCCGCTGGTGCGGTAGAGGGTCATCTTGATCATCTGCACGTCCGGGTCGGAGGCGGCCTGCGAGATGAAGCGCTGGGTGGAGGCGGCGAAGCTCTCGTAGGGGTGATGGACGAGGATGTCGCCGCCCGAGGAAAGGGCGGTGAAGACGTCGGCCGGCTCGTCCTTGCCCTGGCGGGCCAGGCACGGGGGCACGACCGGCGCGTAGGGAGCGAGCTTGAGACGGGGACGGTCGAGGGCGGCTATCTCCCACAGGCAGGTGTGATCGATCAGGCCGGGGATCTCGTAGCAGTCCTCCGGCTCCACGCTCAGGCCCTTCTCCAGGATGCGGCGCATCTCGGCCGGCATGCCACGGTCGACTTCGAGGCGGATCACCCCGCCGAAGCGACGGCGTCGCAGCTGCTCCTCAAGGGCCAGCGCCAGGTCGTCCGCCTCGTCCTCCTTCAGTTCCAGATCGGCGTCGCGGGTGATGCGGAAGAAGTGCGTCTGCTGGATCTCCATGCCGCTGAAGAGCAGGTCCAGGTTGGCGGCCATGACCTGCTCGGCCGGCACGAACCTGCTGTCGCCCAGGCTTATGAGCCGCGGCATGTTCGGCGGCACCTTGACCCGCGCGAACAGAGGAGCGGGCTCCTTGCCCTCTTCCGGCCTCTGCTCCGGGTCGCGCATCCGGATCGCCAGCGAGAGGCTGAGAGTGCTGATGTACGGGAAGGGGTGGCCCGGGTCGACGGCAAGCGGCGTGAGAAGCGGCAGGACCTCGCCGATGAAGCGCTGCCGCAGCCGTTCGTGCTCCTCCGGCACGGCGGCGTAGTCCGCGATCTTGATGCCGGCCCGGCCCAGGGCGCCAAAGACCTCTCGCCCGGCCTCGTTCTGCTCGGCCAGCAACCCCCGGTAGCAGGCTCGAATGGCTGCCAGCTGCGCCGTCGCGCCGGGCTGATCCTGGTCGAGCAGGCCGGCGGCGCGGATCTGGAAGAACTCGTCCAGGTTGCTGGCGAAGATGGCCAGGAACTTGACCCGCTCCAGGAGCGGGTTGCGCTTGTCGCGGGCCTCGAACAGGACGCGCCTGTTGAACTCGAGCGAACTGAGCTCGCGATCGATGTAGGGGTACTGCGGCGGGCCTTCCTGGGACACAGCTTCCGCCTGGACGGCCTCGGAAGAGGCGTCCGCCGAGGATGGCAGCCGGCTGTTATGGGCGATCGTTGTCACGTCATCCCCCAGGCCAAGCGGTATCCAGTCATTGTCCCCCCGCTTCGCGGGAGCGCAAGTGGGTCAGCGGTCCGGGCCGGAGTCCGGGCCGGCCGGCGCGCCGTTACGCGGATCGACGCAGATGCGCACCACCCGGAGCGACAGATCCAGCATCGCTCTACTCCGGCACGTACCGCCGCTCGCCCGTCTCGGGATCGGCATAGACGCGCATGACCCTGCCGCTGCGGTGGTCGAGGAAGACCTCCTCCGTGGGTTGGAAACGCGGGTCGCGGAGGGTCTTCACCACCATCCGCCTGGTCGCCAGCGAGCCCCGCAGGGTCGAGGCGATCAGGAGGAGGAAGACGACGAGGAGCAGCCCTCCGACTCCAAGCACTCCCGCGCCGACGACGACGGCCAGACCGGCCAGCGCCAGGGTGATGAGCGAGTTGATGTCGGGCATAGCCATCTCTGCCGAACCGGGCGAACCCGTACCGGCCGCTTAGTCCATGACGGGCTGGGCGCTCGAATCGGGGATGACGATCACGGCCGTGCCGTAGGCCACGATCTCCGACATGGTGTTGCCCGTTCCCGACGAGTCGAAGCGCATCGAGACGATGGCGTTGGCGCCCATGAGCGTGGCGTTCTGGATCATCCGGTCCAGGGCCTGGCGGCGCGTGTCCTCCAGCAGCTGCGTGTACTCGTGGATCTCTCCGCCCACGAGCGAGCGTAGACCCGCCGCCACGTTGCCGCTGAAGCCTCGGCTGCGTACCACCAGGCCGAAGACCTGGCCCTTCGTCTCAGTGATGCGATGGCCGCTCAGATACGGAGTGGTGACGACGATCATCTGGTCTCCTTCAGGTTGCGGTGCCTATTGTCCGCCAACGGGCGCGACCTTGGCCCTTGGCCGGAGTGACGTTCCGGTCCGGGGACGCGCCGTTCGGTACTCGTTGCAGCCCGCCGCCGTTTGCCTCATCCTAGGACACGGCGTTGGGGCGGACGCCCAGGGAGAAACACAACCGAGCAGCGGACCCGGCTCGACCGTCAAGGTGCGATGAACCTCGGCGTTCGCCGGTCGGACCGCGACCGCTCCACCCCGTCCGATTCAGCTGTTACCCCGGTCGAAGTACCGTCTGCCGCCGCCCAGATGCCTGCCGAGGCCGTGCTGCGGCAGCTGGCGACCGACATCTCGACCGGGCTCTCACCAGATCAGACTTCGGCGCGTCTGCGCGCGTTCGGTCCCAACGAGCTGGAGCAGGAGCGTCGGGCGTCGCTGCTGCGGCTCTTCTGGGACGGGGCGCGTGAGCCGTTCGTCGTCCTGCTCTTCATCGCCGGCTGCCTGGCCGTGGCCCTGGGCGAGGTTCGTGACGGCCTGCTGGTGCTGGTCATCCTGGCCCCGATCGTGGGCGCGGGAGTGATCACCGAGTACCGGGGTGAGCGGGCCCTGGAGGTGCTGCGGGAGGCGGCCGCGCCGGCGGCTCGCGTCAGGCGCGCCGGGGAGGTGGACGACATCGCGGCTCGCGAGCTGGTCCCGGGCGACATCGTCCTGCTGCGCACCGGAGACGTCGTCCCGGCGGACCTGCGGCTCGTTAGGGCCGAGGCCGCCTTCTTCGACCGGAGCGTGCTGACGGGCGAGTCGCTGCCGGAGGCCGCCTCGCTGGAGCCCGATCCGGACGGTGCGGCCATTGCCGACTGCCGCAGCATGGCCTACGCGGGCACTGCCGTTGTGGGGGGGCGGGGCGAAGGCGTGGTCGTCGCCACCGGCGTGGCCACCGAGTTCGGCCGGATCTCACAGGCCCTGGCCCAGCGTGAGCGGCGCCGCTCGCCTCTGCAGCGCGAGATGGACCGCCTGGTGCGGATCCTGCTCGTGGTGGCCATCGGCCTCATCGCCACCGTCGTCTCGCTCGGCTTCATGCGCGGCAACCCGCCCGGCGCGAACCTGCTGGCCGGCGTCTCGGCCGCGATCGCCGCCATCCCCGAGGAGCCGCCCGCGCTGGTGGCGGTGATCCTGGGCTTGGGCGCCTATCGGCTGCTGCGGATGAAGGTCCTGGTGCGGCGGCTCTCGGCCCAGGAGACGCTGGGCTCGGTGGATCTGATCGTCACCGACAAGACGGGCACGCTGACCGAGAACCGGCTGGCGCTGACCGCCATCCGGACGCCGGCTGGAGTGGTGGAGGATCGAGGCCGCGTGGCCGAGCTGGCGACGCTGGCCCTGCGGGCGGAGGAAGACGCCTGGAGCGTCGCCACCGGCAGCAAGCCGGGCTCGTTCAGCCGCTCTCTGCTGGACTTCCTCTCCGAGCAGGCGATAGTCCTGGACCTGGATCCGGCGGACCTTCTTGAGGCGCACCCGGTCAGCGACGAGAACCCGTACTCACGAACCCGGACCCGCAAGCGAAACGCGGACGGGAGCGAGGCCGAAGAGGAGCTGGCCCTCGGCGCCCCGGAGCGGGTCCTGGCTATGTGCCAGGCCCTTCGCCCGGCCGAGCAGGCCGCCTGGCGCGATCTGATCGAGAGCGGCGCCGAGGCCGGTGAACGGCTGCTGCTGCTGGCTCGCCGGCTGGACGGTGGCCGGTGGCTGCCCCTGGCGGTGCTGGCCTTCGCCGACCGCATCCGATCCGGCATCCGCGAGTCGATGGCCCTGGCCGTGGCGGCGGGTATCCAGCCGCTGATGGTGACCGGCGATCATCCGGCGACCGCGGCCGCGATCGCGGCCGATGCCGGCCTGGCCGCGGAGCGGGTCGTGACGGGCGGCGAGCTCGGCCGGTGGGACGACGAGCGGCTGGCCAGCGAGCTGCCCCGCCTCAACATCGTCGCTCGGGCGGCGCCGGAGCAGAAGCTGCGGATAGTAGACGCCGCTCGAGCCGCCGGCCGAACCGTGGCCGTGACCGGCGACGGCGTCAACGACGCCCCGGCCCTGCACCACGCCGATGTCGCGGTGGCCATGGGCAGCGGAACGGCCGTGGCTCGCGAGGCCTCCGACCTGGTGCTGGAGGACGACTCGTTTGCCACTCTCATGCACGGCCTGCGTGAAGGCCGGCGCCTGGTGGCCAACGTCCAGAAGGGCCTGGTCTTCCTCATCTCCACCCACGTGGCGATGCTGGGCTTCATTCTGGTAGCGACCGTCTCCGGCTTCAGCCAACCCCTGCTGCCGATCCAGATCCTGTGGCTGGAAATCTTCATCGACATGCTGACAGCCGTCTCCTTCGAGGGCGAAGCGGAAGAGCCGGGCGCCATGGCCAGACCGCCGCGCCCGCGCGCCAGGCCGTTGCTCGATTGGGGGATCCTGACTCGCATCGTGGCAGCGGGCGGTTTCAGCGCCTTCGCCGCCCTGCTCCTGATCTCGCAGCACGGCGGTGAGTTCGAGCACGCGCGCTGGCTGGCCTACACGGCCCTGGTCGTAGGCCAGGTCGTGCGCGCCAACGCCAACCGCAGCCTCGCCTACCCGGTGCTGCTGCGGCGGCCCAACCCGATGCTGCTGGCCGGGGCGATCCTGTGCGTCGCCATCCAGGTTGCCATCCCCTACGTGCCGGCCCTGTCCGAGGCCTTCCAGGCCACAGCGCTCGACGCCTTCGACTGGCTGCTGGTGGCCGTCGTCGCCCTGGCGCCGGCGCTCTTCGCCGAGGGATACCGAGCCGTCTGCCGCCGCCCGTGGGTCGCCTGACGGCGAACCGTCGAAGTCGGGCCGTGCGCGGCCGAAGGCAGGCCCCCAGGCGGGCGCCGACTCAGTCCTCGAACGGCAAGCGCTGGATCAGCGACAGGACCGGTCTGGGCGAGTGCACCCGCCCTGCGGGAGCCGGGGCCCGGACGGCCACCGCTCCCGGCACGATCGGCAGCCAGCGCCACAGGTCGCTGTGCCGGCCCGGCAGATACGGGCTGCGCAGGTGGCGGCCCATGACCCCGGCCAGGCCCTGCTGGGCGACGGCGTCGTGCAGGTCTACTCCGTCGCGGACGACGCCGGGCACGATCACCAGCTCCGGCCCGGGCTTGACCGACTTCGCCAGCCGCTCCCGACGCTTGAGCAGCGGCTGGGCCACGAGCGGCCGCCCGCCCGCCCACAACAGGTCGAAGGCCAGGTACACGGGGGCCAGCCCGGTGGCCTGCCCGTCGGCCATGCGCCCCGCCAGGGCCTCGGAATCCATCCTCCCGGCTCGATCCGGCACGACTACCTCGCCGTCGAGGATCGCCGGGACCTCGCCCACCAGGGCGGCGATGGCGGCCAGCTCCGGCAGGTGCGGGGCCAGGTCTCGCCCCAGCTCGTCCAGCAGCCGCAGGGCCGGCTTGCCGCGCCTCTCCGGCTCGACGAAGGCCAGGGCCCGTTTGCCGCCCCAGCACGGCTCGAAGACGTGCTCGTCGGAGTTGAACGGCGGCTCCGGGCCTCGCGGCATCATGGGCCGCATCGAGCGCGGCAGCCGGGCGATGTCGCCCGTGAGGCTCAGAGACAGCTGATCGGGCACGCGCGGATGGTACGCCTGTGGCGCGCCGAGAACACGCCCGGGGAGCGGTGGGAGAGCGCCGGCCGCCGCCGGCCAATAACATTCGCCCATGTTCTGACTGCGACTCCTCTACCTCGCCAACGGGCTCTCGATCGGGGCGCTGTTCGGTTTCGCCCCGGTCCTGCTGGCCTCCAAGGGCTTCGACCCGGAGCTCATCGGCCTCACGATCGGCTTGGGATCGCTGGGCTACACCCTGGCTCTGCCGGCCTGGGGCCACCTGGGCGACATCGTCAGCGGCCCGCGCCGGGCCCTGCAGATGGCCGTCATACCGGCCGGTGTCTTCGCCCTGGGCCTGAGCGCTCCGCTCCCGGTCGCAGCCATCATCGTCTGCATGATCGTCGTCAGCGCCGGCGGCGGGCCGACGATGGCCCTCACCGACGCCATGACCGTGCCTGCCCTGGCGGACGCCTCGCGCGAGTACTCGCGGCTGAGGCTCATCGCCAGCGTCGGAGCTGCCGGCGGCGCGGTCGTGTGCGGCTTCATCTATAGCCACACCGGGTACCTGGCCGCGCCGGTGCTCTTCACCGCGACGATGGCCATGGCCCTGGCCAGCGCCCAGATGGTGCCGCTGGGGCGCGAGAGCGATCGCAGCAGGAAGGCTCGGGCGGCTGCCGCGGGCCAGGAGCCTGACGCTGGCCAGGACCCATCGGCGACCGGCCACCGGTTCGGTTCGGTAGGGGAGGCACTGTCCGGGCGGCCGCGCCTGGTCGCGGTCCTGGTCTCGATCCTGCTCGTCCACCTGGGCGTCGCCGCGGCGGCTATGTTCATCTCGCTGCGCATCTCCGACCTGGGCGGCGGCCCGATCGAAGTCGGGTTGTCCAACGGTCTGGGCTCGGTCGCCGAAGTCCCCGGCCTGATGCTGGCCGGCTGGGTGGCCGGGCGATTCGGCTTGCGGATCGTGCTGGTGGCTTCCGCCGCCGGTTTCGCCACCTGCCTGGCCAGCTGGGTCTTCATCGAGGACACGAGCCTCATCCTGGTCACCCGCTTCATCTCGGGCATCTTCTTCGGCGGGGTGATCGTGGCCTTCGTCCTGGCCATGTCCCGGCTCCTCCCGTTCCGCCTCCAGGCCACGGGCCAGACCCTCTTCCAGGCCACGGCCTGGGGCATCGCGGCCGTCCTGGCCGGTTTTGCCGGCGGGGTTCTGTACCAGAACACGGGCCCGGCAGGCATCTTCGGCGGTGGCGCGGTCTGCGGTTTCGTGGGAGCCGCGGTCGGGTTCCTGGCCCTGAGTGGGACCTTCGAGCCGGCCGCCGAAGCGGAGCCCGCGGTCGCGCCGGCCTTCGGCCTGGCGGAGGGATTCGACGTCCTGCAGGCGGCGCCGCTGAGCGTCGATTCGCCCGGACCCGGTACCATGCCGGCAGCGGCGCGATGGAGGAGGATCCATGCGGCTCTGGGGAGGTCGATTCGAAGGCGGCAATGACGAGCGGATGGCGGAGTTCAGCCGCTCGATCGACTTCGACTGCGCCCTGGCCGTAGACGACATCGCGGGCTCGATCGCCCACGTACGCGGCCTGGGACGGGCCGGGCTGTTGGCTTCCGACGAGGTCGAGAGGCTCGTCGCCGGGCTGGAGGGCCTCAAGGCCGAGGCAGAGGCTGGGACGCTCGACTGGAACACCGAGCTCGAGGACATCCATCTCAACCTCGAGGTCGCTCTCAAGGAACGGATAGGGCCCCTGGCCGGCAAGCTGCACACCGGCCGCTCGCGCAACGACCAGGTCGCGACCGATATTCGCCTCTGGTTGCGCCGGACGCTGGACGCGCTCGACGGCTCGGTCCTGGAGATGGAGCGGGCCCTGGTCGGGCTGGCCGATCGCGAAGGCAGCACGGTCATGCCGGGCATGACCCATGTCCAGCCGGCCCAGCCGGTGCTGCTGGCCCACCACCTGCTGGCCTACGTCGAGATGCTCGAGCGAGACCGGGGCCGAATGGCCGACTGCCGAAAGCGGGCCAACGTCTGCCCGCTCGGCTCGGGCGCGCTGGCTGGGGCCGGCTATCCGCTCGACCGCGACCAGACCGCCAGGGAGATGGGCTTCGACGGCGTGACGGCCAACTCCCTCGACGCGGTCAGCGATCGCGATTTCGCGATCGAGGCGCTGGCGGCTTTCGCCCTGTGCATGGGCCACCTCAGCCGCCTGGCCGAGGAGATCGTCTGGTGGTCGAACCCGCGCCTGGGCTTCGTTAGCCCGTCCGACGCTTACTCTACCGGCTCGTCGATGATGCCCAACAAGAAGAACCCCGATCCGGCCGAGCTGGTGCGCGCCAAAGCGGCCCGGGTGATCGGCTCGCTGACCGGTCTGCTGGCGTTGATGAAGGGCCTGCCGCTCGCCTATCAGAAGGACATGCAGGAGGACAAGCCGCCGCTCTTCGAGGCCGCGGCCACTCTCGAGGCCTCGCTGGCCGTGATGGCCGGTATGGTCTCGACCCTGAC
>Ga0316577_10001614_pt1 | contig 10755 bp, 11 predicted proteins | sample S5NA_FD_203073 | JGI IMG/M metagenome (GOLD analysis project Ga0316577, IMG submission 203073) | Rhizosphere microbial communities from salt marsh grasses in Alabama, United States - S5-7_050615r2r1 | ecosystem: Host-associated > Plants > Roots > Rhizosphere | place: USA: Alabama | collected... | reverse complement strand
CGATGCAGGTACCTGCCGGGGTATTCGATGAGGTCGCCGAGATCGTCAACAGTTATCCGGAAGTCGCCCACAATTATCAGCGGGATCATGCTTTCAATATGTGGTTTGTGCTGGCAACCGAAACGCCACAGCAAATCGATGCAGTAAACCGCGACATTGAACAACGTACCGGCCTGGCCGTGCGTAATATGCCCAAGTTGCAAGAGTACTATCTGAACTTGCAACTGGATGCGTCTCTATGAACAGTCACTATAAATATCGACACATAGATAAAGTACGATGCTGAATTCGCAAGGTCAGGTATGTGTAGACGATGACACGGTAATCGATGATCTCGATCGGCAGATTATTCTCGCCACCCAACAGGGTTTGCCTCTGGATCCGCGGCCCTTCTCGGTGATTGCCGAACAGGTGGGGACCAGCGCCGAAGAAGTTATGCGGCGTATGACCGCGATGCAATCGGCGGGGATTATTCGCCGCATCGGCGCGGTGCCCAACCACTACGCCCTGGGATACCGGGGCAACGGCATGACTGTATGGGACGTGCCCGACGAGCGGGTGGATGAGCTTGGCGAACAGGTTGGTGCACTGGACTTCGTCAGCCACTGTTACCGGCGTCCGCGCCACCTGCCCGACTGGCCCTATAACCTGTTTGCCATGGTGCATGCCCTGGATCGGGAGCAGGCCATGCAACTGGTGACAAAAATCGCTGATCTGCTGGGCGAGGCGGATCAGGGCCACGATGTATTGTTCAGCACCCGCATTCTGAAAAAGACCGGGCTGCGTCTAACGTATTGAGGAGTTTGCCATGTTTCGGATTAGCCAGTACATGCAGGAATTGAAGCACCCGCAACCGCTCGGGGTAAAGCGCAATCCGCCCGGTCCGGTGGTGATCTGGAACCTGATACGCCGTTGCAACCTGACCTGCAAGCACTGTTATTCCATCTCCGCCGACAAGGATTTCCCCGGTGAATTGAGTACGCATGAAGTATTCAAGGTGATGGATGACCTGAAGGACTTTGGTGTGCCGGTATTGATACTGTCTGGTGGTGAACCGCTGCTACGACCTGATATTTTCGAAATTTCCCGCCGTGCCAAGGAGATGGGCTTTTACGTAGGGTTGTCTACAAACGGGACACTGATCGATGAATCCAATATCGAAGCCATTACGGCTATCGGTTATGACTACGTGGGGATCAGTATCGACGGCCTGCGCCAGACCCATGACATGTTCCGGCGAAAGATCGGGGCTTTTGACGAATCCATGCATGGCATACGTTTGTGCCACGCGTCCGGTATCAAGGTTGGCATGCGCTTTACCCTCACCATGGACAATGCCGGGGAATTGCCCGACCTGTTGCAACTCATGGAACAGGAAGGCATCGACAAGTTTTACCTGTCACACCTCAACTATGCCGGCCGTGGCAACAAGAACCGCAAGGATGATGTGGTTCACCAGTTGACCCGCAATGCCATGGATCTGTTGTTCGACACCTGCTGGCAGGACGTGGAGGCAGGGCGGCAGCGAGAATTTGTCACCGGTAATAATGATGCGGATGGCGTATACCTGTTGCAATGGATAGCCCGCCGTTTTCCCGAAAAGCTGGACCACATGCGAGGGCGCCTGCAGCAATGGGGCGGAAATTCCTCTGGCGTGAATATTTCCAATATCGACAACCTGGGGAACGTCCATCCCGACACATTCTGGTGGGACTACAATCTTGGTAATGTGCGTGACCGGCCGTTCTCGGAGATCTGGCGCGATACGTCGGACCCCCTCATGGCAGGATTAAAAGCACGGCCGCGTCCTCTCAAGGGTCGTTGCGGCGCCTGTCAGCGGCGAGATATTTGCGGCGGCAATACCCGGGTCAGGGCCTGGCAACTCACAGGCGATTTCTGGGCCGAGGATCCGGCCTGCTACCTGACAGATGACGAAATCGGGGTGGAAGGACAGGCGACTCGACTGCAGGTCACCCCCTGGCAGCGCGGATCACGCAAGCGGGCCTGAAGCGAAAAAAAGAATACGGGTTACAGGATTTCAGCGAAGGAAATAAAAAAACCGCCGGTGGCGGTTTTTTTAATTAACAGATGGGAATAACCGGCCTGACTAGTAGATCATCCGCAGTCGGCGGCTGAATGATCGCTGGTAGCCTTTTTTCTCGAACTCAACCGTTTCGTCTTCATCGGTCAGGCCCTTGATTTTTTCATTTTCGGAGCAGACGAAACGGAACATATGCTGGCCTATATAAATCATATCGTCATTTTCCAGCTTGTGATTGCGGACTTCCTGTTTGTTGACATAGGTGTGGTTGGTGCTGCCCAAATCGCGCAAATAAAATTCGGCCAGTTCCGGATTTGATTTGCTGGCTCGTGCCTCGATCGAAGCGTGCTCCTTGCTGACGTGGCTGTCGAGAATGCAGACGTCATTGTTGTCTGCGCTGCGGCCGATCCGTATGACCTGACGATCGATTTTGAAACGCAATGCCGGGACACCACTTGAATATTGAACGAGTTCTGCCATGAGTTTTGCTTCCTTAAAAGTATGCCTTTCTGCCTATAACTATCGTCGTGAATACACACAAGTTTAATAAATTCAGGCCGTATCGCAAGATGCAAGTGAGAATATGCTCACAAATTGGCTAAATGAGTGCCAAAAGGTGCCGGTCACCGGAAAATAGCCACTATTTAATTATGTGTAAAGGCCCGATGGGACGATAACCTGACCCGCGTGTCATTTGATTTAATTGGAGTATCCGTGCGGGTTCCCAATGGCTTGCATGCCGGCTGCGGTCAGGGATTTTTTACCCGCATACCGGGGATTGATCACAGTCAAAGACGACCCCGGAACGGGCTTTTATCATGCTGTACCAAGCGATAGCAGCGTCGGTTGTCATGATGCTGCTATGATTCGAAACCATTCAATAATACCCGTCGGGAACGTTATGCGAGCCATTTTTACCTGGCTGTTGGCCAGCCTGCTTGTCCACCAGGGCGTGCTGGCACAAAGCGCGGTTACCACAGCACCGGCGGCTGACTCGAGTGCCGGCCTGTATACGCAATACTGCGCAAGCTGCCACGGGGTTAATCGCCTCGGCGGGATGGGTCCGGCGCTGTTACCGGAAAACATGGTGCGACTGCGCCAGACCATGGCCGGGCAGGTGATCGCACAGGGCCGGCCTGCAACCCAGATGCCCGCCTTCGGGGACAAGTTGTCAACCGAGCAGATCAACCAGCTCGTGCAATACATTTATACCCCGCTACCGGCGATTCCCGAGTGGAGTCAAAAGCAGATCCAGGCGTCCCGGCTGGTCCACTTTAAGCCGGGCAGCCTGCCTGACAAGCCGGTGTATAAAGCGGACCCGCTGAATCTGTTCATTGTGGTGGAACTGGGTGATCACCATGCCACCATCCTCGATGGGGACAAGCTGGAACCCATGTACCGATTCAAGACCCGCCTTAATCTGCATGGCGGCCCAAAGTATTCACCTTCCGGACGTTATGTCTATTTCGCTTCGCGCGATGGCTGGATCAGCAAGTTTGATATGTATAATTTCAAAACGGTGGTGGAAATCCGGGCCGGCATCAATACCCGCAACCTGGCCGTGTCCGGTGACGGGCGTTATGTGTTGATAGGCAATTATCTGCCGCACAACCTGGTGCTGCTGGATGCTCGCGATCTGAGTTTGATCAAGGTATTCCCTGTGGTGGGTAAGAACGGCAAATCATCGCGTGTCAGCGCGGTGTATACGGCTGCCCCGCGCGGAAGTTTCGTTGCTGCCCTGAAGGATATTCCCGAAGTATGGGAAATCAGCTACAGCGACGATCCCGAGCCGGTCTATCTTGGCCTTGTGCACGACTACCAGTACCAGGAGGGTTTTGTCGACAAGGGACCGTTTCCGGTGCGGCGTATTCTGCTGGATGATTACCTGGATGACTTTTTTTTCGATCAGTCCTATACCCATCTGGTGGGCGCAGCGCGCAATGCGAAGAACGGCCAGGTCATTAATATGATCGTGGGGCGCAAAATTGCCGAGCTGGATCTGTCCGGCCTGCCGCATCTTGGCTCGGGTATCACCTGGACCTATCAGGGCCATCCGGTGTTCGCCACGCCCAATCTGAAAAAAGGCGAGGTGAGCGTCATCGATATGGACAGCTGGAAAACCATCAAGCGCATCAAGACCCTCGGGCCGGGCTTCTTCATGCGCAGTCATGAAAACTCGCCGTATGCCTGGGTCGACGTGTTCTTTGGGCCCAACAAGGACGCCGTCCATATCATCGACAAGCAGACATTGGAGATCGTCAAGACACTGAGACCGGCGCCGGGTAAGACCGCCGCGCATGTGGAGTTCGATCGATATGGTAAATATGCGCTGCTCAGCATCTGGGACATGGACGGCGCAGTGATTGTGTACGATGCTAAAACGCTGCAAGAGATCAAACGGTTGCCCATGAAGAAACCATCGGGCAAGTACAACGTTTATAACAAGATCCACCGTTCGGCCGGGACCAGTCACTGATGAATGCGGCCGAACCGACCGTTGAACAATTTCCCGATCCCCTGATCGCCTACATCGCAGCGACCCGGCCGCCCTTCATCCTGGCGACCGTCATGCCGATCTTTCTGGGTCTGGCGTACAGTTTCTACGAGGGACATACCCTTCATGCGCTCAATGCCATGCTTACCTTGCTGGCCGGAATTCTGCTGCATGCCGCCACCAACGTATTGAATGATTACTATGATTCCCTCAACGGGTCGGACGCACTGAACGAGGAGCGGATATTTCCATTCACCGGGGGCAGCCGGTTCATCCAGAACGAAGTGCTGAGCCGAAAACAGGTCCTGCTCTACGGCATCGGACTGGTACTGGCAGTGATGCTTGTCGGCGCCTACCTGATCAGCCAGGCCGGCGTCAGCCTGTTCTGGCTGGGACTGTTCGGTTTGCTACTGGGCTGGGGGTATTCGGCGCCACCGTTGAGTTTGAACAGCCGCGGCCTGGGCGAAATATCGGTCCTGGCGGGCTTCAGCCTGTTACCACTGGGAACCTTCCTGGTGCAGACTGGCGACATCTCGACGACCTTGCTGCTGGTCTCCTTGCCGGTTGGGCTGTTGACGGCCAACCTGCTGTACATCAACCAGTTCCCGGATCGCAAAGCGGATATCCAGGCGCACAAGCTGCACTGGGTTGCGCGCCTGGCCCCGCGGGTGTCGCGCTGGGGCTATGTGCTCATTGCCGGTCTGGCCTGGCTTGTGTTGGGGGGACTGATTGCGGTCGGTATTTTGCCGACCCTGGCGATTATTTCGGCGCTGCCGGCGGTCCTCAGCATCAGGGCAGCCTGCATCCTGCTGCCCAATGCGGAACGGCCGCAGGCATTGGCGCCGGCAATCCAGATGACTATCCTCGCCATGTTGAGCCACGGTGCGCTGCTGAGCATGGCGCTGGTGATCACTGCGCTGTTGCGGGGCTGATGGTGATATTCCCGGGAGTGCGCACAGCTTCCGTTTTGTGCATTGCAGGTACAGGGGATTTCCGTTAGCCTCAGCTTCCTTGATTCTGTCCCGTGCCACCGCAGCTACCTCGCCAATAGTCTAATCCCCTTATCTCATGCTGGAAGTTATCAATCTGGAATGCACCCGCGGCGATCGTCGCCTGATCCACGGTCTTGCCTTCGTGCTGGAGGCGGGTGAATTACTGCACCTGAACGGTCACAACGGCAGCGGCAAGACGACATTGATGCGTACGATCTGCGGGCTGATTGCACCCACGTGTGGTGAGGTGCGCTGGGGCGGGCACAATATCCGCGAGATCCGGGATACATTCAATCAGGAGCTGGTTTACATCGGCCACAAGAATGCCCTCAAGGCCGACCTGACCGGCACGGAAAATCTGCGTCTGGCGTGCCAGCTGGATGGCCTGGCGGTGTCCGATAGGTTGGCTCGGGATGCCCTGGAGCGGATCGGGTTGCGCGGCCATGATGATCTGCCTTGCCGGGTATTGTCACAGGGGCAGCAAAGGCGCGTCACGCTGGCGCGCCTGCTACTGAACCCGGCACCACTGTGGATTCTGGACGAACCGTTCACTGCCCTGGACCAGGCGGCGGTGACCCTGTTGCAGTCGGTGATCCAGCGGCATCTGGACACGGGTGGCATGGTCGTGCTCACCACCCACCAGGAGGTGGCGCTGACCCGGGGTGAGGTCAAGCAATTACGACTGGGCTGGAAGCGGGACGGCGATGTTTAGTATTTTCCGTACCATTGTCATGCGGGATCTGACCCTGGCAATGCGACGCCGGTCGGATGTGCTGACCACGCTGTTTTTCTTTGTCATCGTGGTCAGCCTGTTCCCGTTGGGGATCGGGCCTGAGCTGGATACCCTGCGTATGATCGCGCCGGGTGTGTTCTGGGTGGCGGCACTGCTGGCCTCGATGCTGGCGCTGGAAAAGCTGTTTGCCGTTGATTACGAGGATGGCACCCTGGAGCAGATGCTGCTTACCCCACAGCCGGTGTTTGTCCTTGTGTTGGGCAAGGTCTTTGCACACTGGCTGGTGACCGGCCTGCCCCTGGTGCTGCTCGCCCCCCTGCTTGGGGTACAATACGATCTATCGGCGGAAACTTTATGGGTCATGGTACTGTCATTGTTGGTGGGTACGCCGGCCCTGAGTTTAGTCGGCGCCATCGGGGCGGCCCTGACCCTCGGCCTGCGAGGCGGAGGCGTGCTGGTTTCCCTGCTGGTGCTGCCCTTGTATATTCCGGTCCTGATCTTTGGTGCCGGGGCGGTGGAAGCAAGCGCCTCAGGTCTGGGTGAGACCGGGCACCTGTTCATGCTGGGCGCCATCCTGTTGCTGGCCCTGGTGGCGGCACCATTGGCAACGGCCGCCGCGCTTCGAATATCCGCCGAGTAGTCACAACGAGAATGGTATGAGTCCCCGACAGATTAACTGGTTCAAATATTCCTCACCGTCGACCTTTTATCCCCTGGCAGGCAGATTGATTCCCTGGTTCTGGATGATTACGGTCGTGCTGATTGCGATCGGCCTGTATTTGAGTTTCTTCGTCGCGCCAACCGACTACAAACAGGGCGAGGGCTACCGCATTATTTTTATTCATGTACCGGCAGCCTGGATGTCCATGTTCATCTATCTAGTGATGGCCTTCTGGGCGGCAATGGGTCTGGTGTTCAATACCCGCCTGTCGGCGATGATGGTGCAGGCGCTGGCGCCAACCGGCGCCATGTTCACCTTTCTGGCCTTATGGACCGGCGCGTTCTGGGGCAAACCCATGTGGGGTACCTGGTGGGTGTGGGACGCGCGCCTGACCTCGGAACTGATTCTTTTCTTTCTATATATAGGCTTCATTGCGCTGCAGGGTGCCATCGATGATGCGCGCCGCGCGGACAGGGCGGGTGCGATTCTGTTGCTGGTGGGCGTGGTCAACATTCCGATCATCTATTTCTCGGTAAAATGGTGGAACACCCTGCACCAGGGGGCCTCGGTCAGTCTCAAGTCGGGCTCCAGTATGGCCAGCATCATGCTGGTCACAATGCTGATCATGGCGCTGGGGTGCTGGGCCTATTCCATTGCCGTCGCCCTGACCCGGGTGCGGTCCATCATCCTGGAGCGGGAGCATGACAGTCAGTGGGTCAACCAGTTGCCGGAGGTTCGCCTGTGAGCGTGGCGGAATTTTTTAATATGGGCGGTTACGCCCTGTATGTGTGGAGTTCGTTCGGCGTAACGGCGGTGTTGATGCTGGCCGAACCCATCTTGTTACGCCAGCGGCGCCGCAGTGTATTGCAACGGGTTCGCCGCCTGCATCGGATTCGAAGCGAGGAACAACAATGAAGGCTCGTCACAAACGCCTGGGTTTTATCCTGGTTGGCCTGGTGATTCTGGGGTTGGCTGCGGTCCTGGTTTTCAAGGCACTGGACAAGAATCTGTCCTATTTCTTTTCGCCTACTGAAGTGGTGCAACATCAGGCGCCCGAGAATCATGTGTTCCGCCTCGGTGGTCTGGTAGAGCAGGGTAGTCTGAAACGGGAAGAAGGGTTGACAGTTCGCTTTTCTGTCACCGACAAGGCCAACACCATTATTGTTCGTTATACCGGCATCCTCCCCGATTTGTTCAAGGAAGGGCAGGGTGTAATTGCCCAGGGCAGACTGGGTACCGGGGGTGTGTTTGTTGCCGATGAAGTTCTTGCCAAACACGATGAAAACTACATGCCGCCCGAAGTGGCCGATGCCCTGGAAAAGGGCCATCAGGCCGGGGTGGCGAAAATGAAACAGGCAGGTCAGCCATGATTCCCGAACTCGGTCATTTTGCTTTAATCCTCGCTCTCGGTGTTGCTTTGGTGCAGGCCAGTCTGCCCCTCATCGGCGCCGCCAGGAATAACCTGGCCTGGATGGCGGTGGCGCGGCCGGCGGCCCAGGCCCAGTTGCTGTTCGTGCTGATCGCCTTCGGAGCGCTCACCTGGTCGTTCATCCAGAACGATTTCTCCGTCGCCTACGTGGCTCAAAACTCCAACTCTGCCCTGCCATTGCAATACCGCATCTCGGCCGTGTGGGGCGCCCATGAAGGGTCGCTTTTATTGTGGGCCCTGACCCTGGTGATATGGACCAACGCCGTGGTGCTGTTTTCTCGCAGCCTGCCGCTCAATATGGTGGCGCGGGTGATCGGTGTATTGGGGCTGATCAGCATCGGTTTTTTACTGTTCATGCTGCTGACCTCAAATCCCTTTGTACGTCTGCTGCCGGCCGCCGCCGAAGGTCGTGATCTGAATCCCCTGCTGCAGGATCCGGGGCTGGTGTTTCATCCCCCCATGCTCTATATGGGCTACGTCGGCTTCGCCGTGCCGTTTGCCTTTGCCATTGCGGCGATGCTGGGTGGCCGGCTGGATGCCGCCTGGGCGCGCTGGTCACGGCCGTGGACCAACGTGGCCTGGATGTTTCTGACTCTGGGTATTGCGCTGGGCAGCTGGTGGGCCTACTACGAGCTGGGTTGGGGTGGTTGGTGGTTCTGGGACCCGGTGGAAAATGCTTCGTTCATGCCCTGGTTGGTAGGTACCGCGCTGATGCATTCGCTGGCAGTGACTGAAAAGCGCAGCGCTTTCAAGGCCTGGACGGTATTGCTGGCCATTTTTGCCTTTTCCCTCAGCCTGCTTGGTACCTTCCTGGTGCGGTCCGGGGTGTTGACCTCGGTACATGCTTTCGCCACCGATCCGGCCCGGGGTGTCTTCATCCTGATTTTCCTCGGGCTGGTGATTGGCGGCTCGCTGGTTCTGTATGCCTGGCGGGCGCCACGTATTCGCAGCGTGGGTACTTTCCAGCTGGTGTCCCGCGAAACAGCGTTGTTACTGAATAACGTGATTCTGGTCGTGGCCGCGGCGAGTATCCTGTTGGGAACCCTCTACCCGCTGGTGCTCGACGCGCTCGGACTGGGCAAGATTTCAGTCGGCCCCCCCTATTTCAACAGCGTATTCATTCCGCTCACCGCGCCACTAGCCGTGTTGGTCGGTTTCGGAATGATGGCGCGCTGGAAACAGGATACATTTGGGCGGCTGGTTGGCAAGTTGCGCGTGGCGATGATCGTTAGCCTGGTGCTGGGTCTGGCCTGGGTGTTGTTGCTGTTGCCGTCCTTCAAACTGGCGGCGGTGATCGGCACCGTGTTGGCGGTGTGGGTGGTTGCCGCCAGTGTTGTCTCGTTACGGGCGCGGCTGGTAAACCAACCACAACTGGGGGCGGCATTGCGCAATATCCCGCGAGGCTTCTGGGGTATGACCGTGGCCCATATGGGGATTGGTGTATTCATCATCGGTATCATCCTGACCAGTCTCTACAGCATCGAGAAGGATGTCCGGCTGGCGCCGGGCGAAAGTTTCAGTATGGCCGGCTACCGCTTCCAACTGGAGGGAGTGAGTGAGGTGGAAGGTCCCAACTATGTTGCCAACCAGGGCAAAATGACAGTGACCAAAGACGGTAAATTGATCGGCCTGATGGAACCGCAAAAACGGATTTACCGGGTGCAGCGTATGCCGATGACCGAGGCGGCCATCGATGCCGGCCTGACGCGAGACCTGTTCGTGGCGCTGGGCGAACCCATTGATGCACAGGGTGCCTGGAGTGTACGGCTCTATGTCAAGCCGTATATACGCTGGATCTGGCTGGGCGCCCTGATCATGGCCTGCGGTGGCCTGCTGGCTGCGACCGATCGGCGTTACCGATTGGCCCGGCGATCCGCCACCGCGCTCCCGGCCGGTAGTGCAACCGCAGGGGCAGCGTAAGATGTGGCGTTACCTGATTCCGCTGGGCCTGTTCATTGTGCTGGTTGTGTTTCTAAGCATCGGCCTCAAGCTCGACCCGCGCGATGTGCCTTCGCCGTTGATCGATAAGCCGGCGCCAGCGTTTTCCTTGCCCGAGCTCGACAAGCCGCAACAACACGTCAGCCCTGCCAACATGAAAGGCAAGGTCTGGCTACTTAATGTCTGGGCATCCTGGTGTGTGTCCTGCCGGGCCGAGCATCCGGTACTGAACGCGCTGGCCCAGACCGGGGAAGTCACACTCATCGGGCTGAACTACAAGGACACACTTACCGATGCCAAACAGTGGCTGCAACAGCGGGGCAACCCATACTCTGTGATTGCCTTTGACCAGGATGGCAGGGTCGGCATCGACTGGGGAGTGTACGGTGTGCCGGAAACGTTTGTTATCGACAAGCAAGGCATGATTCGTTACAAGCATACCGGGCCGGTAACCCGGCAAGCGTTGA
>Ga0316577_10001613_pt1 | contig 10762 bp, 9 predicted proteins | sample S5NA_FD_203073 | JGI IMG/M metagenome (GOLD analysis project Ga0316577, IMG submission 203073) | Rhizosphere microbial communities from salt marsh grasses in Alabama, United States - S5-7_050615r2r1 | ecosystem: Host-associated > Plants > Roots > Rhizosphere | place: USA: Alabama | collected... | reverse complement strand
TACATGGACCTGGGGGACAAAGATCGGCCGCAGATATCGAAGTCAGCGATCTGGTTTGAAGAGCTGCTCACGGAATATAGAATCCCTCACGAGTGGCATTTATATCCTGGATATCACGAGGAAGCGTACTGGGCTGAACATGTCGAGGAGTACTTGCGCTGGTATACGAAAAACTGGTGAAGTTGGTGGTGATCTCTGGATCGAACAAAAAGGCCTGCATGATATAATCGCGCCATGAAATTGACCCGAGAGGAAGTAGAGCATATTGCTGAATTAGCGCGTCTGCGGTTATCCGGTCAGGAAAAAGTGCGCTACGCAGAGCAGCTTTCGGATATTCTTGATTATGCTGCCCGGTTGCAGTCTGTCGACACTTCTGGTATCTCCCCGACTGCCAGAGTTTCCTCAACAGGCACTGGTTTACGAGAGGATAAGATCCATTCCGGGCTGAGCCAAAAACAGCTGCTGGAAAATGCACCTGACACTGAGAAAGGTCAATTCCGCGTCCCTCCAATATTGGAGTGAATCCAACTTAATGTCTGAAATTATAGATCTCTCCCTTGGAGAATTGCTGGCTGCATTACGTGCAGGCGACCTCACCAGCCGTGAGATTGTCTCAACATATCTCTACCGCATAGAGCAGCTGGATGCTTCCCTGCACGCATTTTTATTTGTTAATCCAGAAATTTCACTCAGCCAGGCAGACAAAGCAGATAAGAAACTACAAGAGTGGCGCAAAGATCCTGACCAGTATTTACCCGCTTTAGCCGGGTTGCCAATTGCAATTAAGGATGTGCTATGTGTGAGTGGCATGCCGTGTACAAGTGGTTCGAAAATCCTGGAAGGATTTCTGCCCCCGTACGATGCCACAGCAGTAAAGAGATTGCGGGAGGCAGGGGTCATTATCCTCGGGAAAACCAATACGGATGAATTCGCTATGGGTTCTTCCACTGAGAATTCAGCATATGGTCCAACTCACAATCCGTGGGACCTAGAGCGTGTTCCGGGCGGATCGAGCGGTGGCAGTGCGACAGCTGTGTCTGCTCGATTAGCACCAGCTGCTCTGGGGACAGATACTGGCGGAAGTGTGAGGCAGCCGGCTTCCTTTTGTGGTGTGACCGGTCTGAAACCCACTTATGGTCGGGTCTCGCGTTATGGATTAGTCGCTTATGGTTCTTCCCTGGATGTCGTGGGAGCGATGGGTGTCTCAGCAGCTGATATCCTTCCCTTATTTGAGGTGATGGCAGGCAGCGATACCCTGGATGCGACGACCTTTGATCAACCGCTGCCAGATTTCGATCTGGTCAACAGAGAACCGGAATTAAATGGTTTACGGGTTGGAATTCCGGAAGAATATTTTATTGATGGGATTCAGGAAGCTGTGCGGCGAGCTGTCAGGAGCGCGATCGAGAAATTTGAGGATCTCGGCGCCCGGGTGGAAAGGATTAATTTACCCTTTACAGAGTATGCTTTACCTGTTTACTACCTGATTGCACCTGCAGAAGCTTCTGCGAACCTGGCTCGTTTTGATGGCATCCGCTATGGACCTCGTTTGGATGCGGATGAAATGTGGGACATCTATCGCAACACTCGGGGAGAGAAATTTGGGGCGGAAGTCAAGCGTCGCATAATGCTGGGAACTTACGCTCTTTCAGCTGGTTATTACGAAGCATATTATGGGCAGGCACAAAAGGTGCGCACATTAATCAAAACAGATTTCGAATCTGCATTTCAAAGCGTGGATGTAATCGCAGCCCCGGTTGCCCCAACCACGGCTTTTCGCATTGGTGAGCATGGTGACGATCCCCTCTCGATGTACCTGGAAGATATTTTCACCCTGCCGGCAAACCTGGCGGGGGTTCCCGGGATCAGTTTCCCGGTTGGTTTTGATGACCAGGGACTGCCGATCGGCATGCAGCTGATGGCTCCCCACTTCATGGAAAAGACGCTCTTCGAGGCTGCCCATGCCTACCAGCAGGTCACGAACTGGCATACCCAACGACCCGCACTAGACAAAGCTGCCTGATGATTGGGAATATGAATATGCGTACTGTTTACGATCCGAGGAATGAAAATGAATCCTGCGCTGCCTGACAAGCCCGACGAATTTCTTGATTGGGACTGGTCGAAAATCGAACCGATTTTCGAAGAATTGCAGCAGCGTACAATTGATGAGACAAACATCCTTGTTTGGCTTGAGGATTGGTCAGATATCAGCAAGCTATTGGATGAAATCTATTGGCGCCTCTATGACGCAACCGCAGTTGATACGAGTAATCAAACAGCAGAAAAGCAGTTTACTCATTTCTTAGATGAAATCCGGCCCAAGGCGAGATCTGCTGAGCAAAGCCTCAAAGAGAAACTATTGGCGAGTGGAATATCCCCAGAAGGATATCAAATACCGCTCAGGGATATGCATACTCAGGCTGAACTTTTCCGGGATAAGAACCTTTCCCTGTTGAGTGAAGAACGGAAGCTGGTCCTTGAATATGACAGGATCATGGGTGCTCAAACGGTTCTCTGGGATGGAGATCTGGTCCCCCTGCCCCAGCTACAACCTGTTTTCCAGGAAAAAGATGCCAAAAGACGGGAAAAAGCCTGGCGCCTAGCTGCTGCCAGGCAATTGGAAGATCGGCAGGCTTTGAATGAGCTTTGGATCAAGTTCCTGGAGCTACGCAAGTCAATCGCATTTAATGCCGATTTGCCAAACTACCGAGCGTACCGCTGGCAGATGTTGCTGCGGTTTGATTATTTACCTGAAGATTGCTATCAATTTCACCAGGGAATCGAAGAAGTGGTTGTTCCAGCGGCGCAGGTAATTTATCAAAAACGTCGCCAGCGCCTGGGCGTAAACACTTTGAGACCATGGGATCTGAACGTCGATCCATATGGCCTGCCAGCACTAAAACCATTTCGAACGATTAAAGAATTGATCGATAAGTCGGAAAAGATATTTTCACGAGTAAACCCTCAGTTTGGCAAATATTTTCGGCAGATGGATCAGGAAGGTCTGCTTGATCTGGAAAACCGGGCCAACAAGGCTCCCGGTGGATTTTGCAGCCATTATGAATACTCCCAAAGACCATTCATCTTCACAAATGCTGTCGGTATCCATGATGATGTACAAACAATTTTGCATGAAGGAGGGCACGCGTTTCATGTTTTTGAGTGCACTCACAGGCCATATTTCTTCTTGGAGATACCTGCCGAATTTGCTGAAGTTGCCTCGATGTCGATGGAGCTGCTGTCCAGCCCGTACCTGGAGATCAATCAAGGGGGCTTCTATGAGCCAGTAGAATCTGCCCGGGCACGCATCCAATATCTTGAGGATATGCTTCTCTTTTGGCCTTACATGGCAGTCGTTGATGCGTTCCAGCACTGGGTATATGAAAATATGGATACTGCCTTGGAGGTAGATAATTGCGATGGTTGTTGGGCGCAGTTGTGGGCGCGATTCATGCCAGGAGTGGATTGGAGTGATTTAGACCAGGAAATGAGGACGGGCTGGCAGCGTAAACCCCACATTTTTGATGAGCCGTTCTATTATATTGAATACGGACTGGCCCAGCTGGGAGCGGTACAAATCTGGCGCAATGCTCTCCAGGACCAGGACGGTGCTGTAGCTGCTTATCGCAAAGCACTCTCCTTGGGAACCAGTGTTACCCTCCCTCAGCTCTATGAGACCGCTGGAGCGAGATTTACCTTTGAAAAAGAGGTTTTACGGGAAGCAGTGAATACTATTCAGGAGACCATCTCTGGTTTAGAAGAGATGATTCCCTGATCAGTCCATCGAATCGTATCTTGCGCAGGGAAGGGTTATGGAATACCAAAAATTAGGAAAAAGCGGATTGATGGTTTCCCGTATTTGTTTGGGAACGATGACTTATGGGTCTTCTAAGTGGCGTGATTGGGTGCTGGATGAAGATGAATCGCGCCCTTTTATCCGGCGAGCCCTGGAGCTGGGAATAAATTTTTTCGACACCGCGGATGCGTATTCCCTTGGGGTGAGTGAGGAGATTTTAGGAAGAGCGCTGAAGGATTTTACCCGCCGGGATGAGGTGGTGATCGCCAGCAAGGTATTCTTCCCCATGGGTGCCAAGCCCAATCAGGGTGGTCTGTCGCGTGTGCATATCCTGAACGCAATCGACGATTCATTGCGCCGCTTGGATACCGATTATATTGATCTCTACCAGATACACCGCTGGGACCCGGAAACACCGATCGAGGAAACTCTGGAAACCATGCATGATGTTGTCAAATCTGGCAAGGTGCGCTATATTGGAGCTTCGAGCATGTATGCATGGCAGTTTTCAAAATCGCTCTATCTAGCAGACATAAATGGCTGGACGAGATTTATCGCCATGCAAAATCACTATAATCTTGTATATCGGGAAGAGGAACGCGAGATGCTTCCCTTATGTCGCTCCGAAGGGATCGGGGTGATCCCCTGGAGTCCCCTGGCGCGGGGTTTCTTGAGCGGTAACCGCTCAAGCCAGGATTGGGGAGAGACTTCAAGAGCGAAAAGTGATGGATTCGCGCACGAGATGTATTACCAGGAGAGTGATTTTAACGTGGTAGAACGGGTGGTTGAAATTGCTGAACAAAAGGGAGTAACCCCATCCCAAATTGCATTGGCCTGGTTGTTGCATCAACCGGGTGTGACCGCTCCGATTATTGGTGCCAGCCGGATGACACACTTGGAGCAGGATGTGGCTGCGATCGAGATTGATTTGAGCGTAGGGGAACTTGATCGCTTGGGTGAGCCTTACCAGCCACACCCGATCCTCGGACACAACTGAGCATGCAATCATACCTCAAGTAATTCTGAAATGACTTCTAACGACTCACAGCCGCCACCTTCCCTCCGGGTGCGTCTTCTCTATTTCTGGAGCCGTATTACCCGCCCGATCGATAAGGAACGCCAGGGAGAAGTACGAGTTCGCTTACGAGAGGCTTCACATCCAGGCTTCGATTTCTTTCTGATGGTGATCCTTTCCTGCACGATTGCTACCCTGGGGCTTATGACCAACTCCGTTGCAATTATCATCGGTGCCATGCTGGTTGCCCCATTGATGTCACCCATCCTGGGTATGGGTATGGCTTCGGTCACAGGTGATGGTCACTTGCTACGTGATTCAATCAGCGGGGTGATCCAAGGCGCAATCGTCGCAGTTGTAGTTTCATTCTTGTGGACCTGGTTAAACCGCCATTTACCTCTCATCCTTCTGCAGGAGATACCGAGCGAGGTTGTCGCCAGGACAAATCCATCTCCAATTGATTTAACTGTTGCCGTCGCGGGGGGCATCGCGGCTGCATATGCTCTTGCGCAGCCGCAGCTATCCGCTGCCCTGCCTGGAGTGGCGATTGCAACCGCGCTGATGCCACCGCTGTGCACAGTTGGAGTCGGCTTGGCTTTAGACCGGATGGACATTGCCGGCGGTGCCGGGTTACTTTTTATCACCAACACCGTGGCGATCGCTTTTGCATCAACCCTGGTTTTCTTCGCATTAGGTTTTGGACCCAAACCGATCACGGTTACCAATCGATTACCGCGCAGCTTGATCTTCGCTGCCTTGTTAACGGTAACGCTCGCGGTACCCCTGACATACTTGAGTGTAAACTTTGTTCAAGATGCCCAAGAGAGGCGGTATATTGAAGATGTAGTCCAGGAGGAAGTGCAGAGGATCTTAAATGCCGATTTGGTGGAAATGTCCGTGAACAGGGATGGAGAAGTAGTGAGTTTGAAGATTACGTTACGCACTCCACGGCCGCTCTATTACCAGGACAGCGTAGATCTCCATGATGCGATCGCGGGGCAGTTGCAGCAACCGGTTGAATTGGAAATTAACAGCGTGATTGTTTCACAGCTCGACCCAAAAATTCCGCCTACTTTAACCCCCACACCTACCATCGGACCATCACCCACACCAACGCGGACAGCGACCCCAACCAGAACTGCGACCCCCACAGCAACACAAACCCCGACGGACACAATGACCCCAACTCCCACCAACACGGCAACCAGCACACCAACTCCATCGGTTGCCTTGGTCGCGCATACCTTTGGTGATGGATTGAGGTTGCGCGCATACCCTGAAGGACCGATCATCGGTACGATGAGGGAAGGAGAACCACTGGTCGTGCTGTATGGCATCGAAACAGTCAACGGATTGGTCTGGATCGAGGTCATCGATCAGGAAGGCCGAGTTGGTTGGGTGCCCCAGATGTATACCAGGATCGTAACTGTAACACCAACACCTTCCGCCACACCCAGCCGGACCCCAAGACCGTAGAATCAATCGAAGATGATGAAACAAGCAGCAGAACCGATACAGGGGCTATTCTTAGCGGGTGATGATTCATACATATTTCTTATGCCACATATTAAAATCCCTGAAGGTGCGATGATATAATGCCGAGGACAGGAAATATCTGTCTGAGGAAGGTGAAAATATCATGATGAAATTTGATCGCTTTACTGAGCGCGCCCAGGAAGCTGCTCAGCGTTCAGCTGAGATAATCCAGCGCTATGGGCATAATCAGATTGATACAGAACATATTTTATTGGCTTTAATCGAGCAACCCGACGGAGTGATTACCCAAATTCTGGAGACCTTGAAGGTCGATGCGGCTGCTTTAACAGAAAGGTTGGACTATATATTACGGACCAGCCCGAAGGCGAACATTTTTGGTGGTGGCGCAGGCCAAATTTTTATCACACCACGCGTCAAGCGGATTATCGATCTGGCAAATGAAGAAGCAAACCGCCTGAAGGACGAATATATCTCCACCGAGCATATTTTCCTGGCTATCCTGAGCGAGCGCAGCACTCCTGCAGCACGCTTGCTGGAGGGCGCCGGTGTCACTCGGGAGCGGGTTAATGAAGCTATCAAGCAAATCCGGGGCGGTCAACGCGTGACCGACCCACAGGCGGAAGCTCGTTATCGCACATTGGAGAAATATTCGCGTGATCTGACCCAGATGGCGAGGGAAGGGAAGCTTGACCCGGTAATCGGTCGCGATGGAGAGATTCTCCGGGTGATTCGCATTCTCTCGCGACGCACAAAAAACAACCCGGTTCTGATCGGTGAAGCTGGTGTGGGAAAGACCGCTATCGTGGAAGGTCTGGCTCAGAAAATCGTTACCAACGATATCCCTGAAATCTTAAGCGGCAAAAGGGTCGTGGCTCTGGACTTGGGGGCGATGATCGCCGGATCGCGTTTCCGGGGAGAATTCGAAGAGCGATTGAAGGCCGCTATCGAGGAGATTCAGAAAGCAGCAGGAGAAGTTATCCTGTTTGTGGACGAGCTGCACACTGTGGTTGGTGCCGGGGCAGCGCAAGGTGCTATGGATGCCTCGAATATGCTCAAGCCTGCCTTAGCACGCGGCGAGCTGCATGCAATTGGTGCAACCACGCTGGATGAATATCACAAGCATCTTGAAAAAGATGCCGCACTTGAGCGCCGCTTTGCACCGGTGTATGTTGAGGAGCCGAGCGTCGATGATACCATCAAGATGCTCGAGGGTTTACGGGATCGCTATGAAGCCCACCACAAAGTCCGCTTTTCAGATGAGGCTCTGGTTGCTTCCGCAAGACTTTCCGATCGTTATGTGACCGATCGTCATCTGCCAGATAAAGCCATAGATTTAATGGATGAGGCAGCTGCGAAACTGCGGGTGGCGTTGTATTCGCTTCCACCTGACTTGAAGGATCTCAAGACTGAGATCGATCGCATCACTGCTGAAGAAGAACAAGCTGGTCTGGAACGTGATTATGAGCGCGCGGCAGAAAAGAAATCGGAACGGTTGCGCCTTGAATCTGAATTCAGCGAAAACCGCGACCGTTGGGAAGCGGAGCATGAACTGGATGAAGTTGTTGACGAAAGTGATATCGCGGAAGTTGTAGCCCAGTGGACGGGCATTCCGGTCAGCCAGATGATGGAAACCGAATCTGAGAAATTACTGCACATGGAAGAACGGTTGCACGAGAACATCATCGGTCAAGATGAGGCAATTCATGCCATTTCGGATGCCATTCGGCGTGCCCGTTCAGGTCTCAAAGATCCACGTCGTCCGATTGGTTCTTTTATCTTCATCGGTCCATCTGGAGTAGGTAAAACAGAATTAGCGAAAGCCCTGGCAGAATTCCTGTTTGATGATCTGGATGCGATTGTGCGCATCGATATGAGTGAATATCGGGAACAGCACGCTGTTTCGCGGCTCTTTGGTGCTCCGCCAGGTTACGTGGGTTACGAAGAGGGTGGCCAGCTGACCGAAGCTGTCAGGCGGCGACCCTACCGGGTGGTGCTGTTTGATGAAATCGAGAAAGCGCATCCGGAAGTATGGAATTCCCTGCTGCAAATCCTAGACGACGGGCGCTTAACAGATGGGCAGGGTCGTATCGTCAATTTCCGCAATACAGTTTTGATCATGACCAGCAACCTGGGAACTGAGTACATCAATAAATCAGGCACCCTGGGATTCTTACAAAGCTCTGCAAACAAAGATGAACGGGAAGCCCATGACAAGATCCAAAAGGCACTCAAAGATACTTTTCGACCAGAATTCCTCAACCGCATCGATGAGATAATTACTTTTTCATCGCTCTCCAAGGAACAAATGCAGCAGATTGTAGACCTGCAGATGGAAGAAATCCAGGAGCGTCTCTGCGAGCATGATTTATCGGTTGAACTGACAGCTGCTGCACGAGAATGGCTCGCGAATGAGGGATATGATCCCGCTTTCGGCGCACGGCCGCTCCGGCGAGCGTTGCAAAAACATGTCGAAAGCCCATTATCAATCAGCCTACTGAGCGGTGAATTCAAATCAGGTGACACGGTAATTGTTGATGTAGATGAAGAAACTGACCAGTTGTACTTTCGCCCAGTTGGTGAACCCATTCCAGCCGAGAACATTCAGTCGGTGGAGAGTCAAAGTTAGCTGCGTCTAATTCTCAAGAGTATTTCGAGACGCCTTTCAACTAGAAGGGCGTCTCTTTTAATTTTGTGAATTATCGGATAAACGCAAAATAAATTCGTAAACCGCAAAATTTGTTTAGATAATATTGTGGGTAGGATAAATGTCCTTAGGTAGGTGATATTTGTCGGTTGTTTGAGGATATTTGCCACTTGGAGATAAATCTTGGAGAGGATACATTGTTATTACCAGAAGGTGGTTATCATGTCGCAAGATCTCTTGAAGCAATTTCCATTATTCGACGGCTTTTCAGAAGACCAGACCAATTTACTCCGTCCTCTGTTCATGCCCAGTGAATGCCATGCAGGTACTGTGTTGTTTGAGCAGGGGGAACCCGCGACATATTTCTACTTGGTACGCTCAGGTGAGGTTGCCATCCATTTCAAGCCAGAAGATGATGAGGATATCGTGATCGCTCGTATTAAGCCGGGTGGAATGGTTGGCTGGTCAGCGGTTATCGGTCGCCGTAGTTATACCTCTGCTGCCATTTGCACTGATTTCACAAAGTTGATGCGAGTTCGTGGTTCAGATTTACAGAAATTATGTGTCGAGCACCCGGAAACAGGCAACCAATTTGTTGACCGGATGGCAGACGCAGTTGCCCAAAGGCTTGAGAGCAACCACCCTCAGGTGTTACAATTATTGGAGAATGGCTTGCGAAATGGTGTACATCTGGAGGCAAAATAAGTAATGGTTGCCAGCAATAATATCCCTGAATCTACTGATGAAGAGCGTATGCAGGTTCTGATCAACCAGCTGAGTGCATATATTGAGCAATATCACGGTGGCTCGGTGGAGATGGTTGATTTTGACGGTCAGGTTGTCAGGGTAAGGTTGGGTGGGGCTTGCCTGGGCTGCCCACTGCTCCCGAGTACACTTCAAGGTTGGGTCGCAGGGACCATCCACCAGTTTTTCCCTGATGTGCGCGTAGAGTCAGTCACAGCGTAATTAATCGATCAATCTGGTTCGAAATTCAAGGCATCTCTACTTCGAGATGTCTTTTCGTTTAATGGTTATTTGGTGAAAAGGGTTTCAATTAGAACGCTTGAGCGGATGCTGACTACTTGGTTGCCAGGATGCGCTCCCTTCCACGCGCAGGTCCTTAACTCACCAAATCAGGCTGGTGGACAGCATATACATAAAAAAAGCGGACGGCAAGTAAATTTCACGATTACCATCCGCACAATTGAAATTATTTGAAAAAATCTTGGAGATCTATGCTGCCTGGGGATCTGCAGGGACGACTGGATTGCGCGCCAGAAAATCCTCCACCCATAAAACATTATCACCAGCGCGCTCAACGACGGATAACAAGGTGTCCATAGTCGACACTTCTTCTAACTGTTCAGTGACAAACCAGCGTAAGAAATCCTGTCCGATGTGATCATTCTGTTTAATCGCCAGGTCCATCAGATTGTTGATCTGCTTGGTGACTTCTACTTCCCAATCCAAGGCTGCCTGTACAGCTTCCTTGGGTGATTGAAAATCGTATTTGGCTTCTTCAATTGCAGGTACGCGCACCTGGCCACCGGCTTCGACGATATAGTGAACAAATTTCATGGCATGCATTTTCTCTTCTTCTGCCTGGCGGTAGAAGAATGCCGCTAGCTGCGGTAGGTTATCGGAATCGAAGTACGTAGCAATATTTACATACTGCATACTGGCTCCAAATTCGCGACCGATCTGGGCATCCATTGCCGATTCTAATTCCTTGCTGATTAACACCTCAAATTCTCCTTTCAAGAATAAGTTGTAATTTTTTTGGGGAAATTCCTGTGTATTCTACGGG
>Ga0316577_10001611_pt1 | contig 10764 bp, 8 predicted proteins | sample S5NA_FD_203073 | JGI IMG/M metagenome (GOLD analysis project Ga0316577, IMG submission 203073) | Rhizosphere microbial communities from salt marsh grasses in Alabama, United States - S5-7_050615r2r1 | ecosystem: Host-associated > Plants > Roots > Rhizosphere | place: USA: Alabama | collected... | reverse complement strand
CCTGGAAGCAGGAAGATAATCGGTTATACTGGCAAATATGATCTGTTTGAGCGGGGTATCCGTTTGCGCGATCGCCTGGCGGGCAATAGACTCAAATTGATTGAGTGTTACTAATACTTGGCTGCCTGAATCCTGCACTTGATCGATCAGCTCATTGGGTTGGGTGGTCGGCAATGTGAAAACAGCAACTGCGCCGGCCTTGAGTACGCCAAAAAAGCTGATCACCAGTTGGGGAGTATTTGGTAGAAGCAGCATTACCCGGTCTCCAGGTTGGACGCCCATGGACAGCAGCGCATTTGCAAAACGGTTGGCATCCTGGTTCAATCGCTGGTAAGAGATTTTTTTACCCTCAAAAACCAACGCCACATGCCTGGGAAAGCGCCGCACGGAGGAGCGCAGTAGTTGGGTGAGCGGTACTCTCGGGATGGCGATGGTATACGGGACATTGTCTTCATAGTGCACCAGCCAGGGCCGCTGACCGCGTAAGGCTGCCCGTGCCATATTTTCTGTATTGGCGCTTTCGGAACGCCAGGAACTCTGACTTTCGTCCAGAAACCGCTGGATCGCCCGGTTGACGGCCTGGCGGCGTTCCAGCATTACCAGATGCCCGGAAGCACCTACATCCACTTCTTCTGCACCAGGAATAGCACGGCTGACCTCATCGAACAGCGCCTTGTTAAAAACACGATCGCGGTGGCCGCGCACCACCATGGTTGGAATGTTTAACTCGCTGAACAATCGCCATCCGTTCCAGGATAAAACATTTTGGTAGTACCAGGCGTGCATCACTGCAGGGGGCGCAGAAAGCCAATTCCTGACAAATGGTGATGCAGATCTCAGCAGTGGCAGGGGTAGCCGCAAAAGTAAACGGTAAAAAGGATTAAGTCGAAATTCTCCCGCTGTGGCGATCAGAATCAGCCGCTCAACTCGATTTGGTTTGGTGCACGCATATTCGGTAACGACAGCACCTCCAAAGGAATGCCCAACCAACACGATCTTTCCGGTGACCCCCAGTACATCTAAAGCCCTTTCTAGATCGATCAATATGCGCCTCATACTATAATCACCAACCGGTTTATCGGATTGGCCATGACCGCGCAGGTCCAGCGCGATCACGCGATGATCGGATGAGAAGGTATTGAGTTGGTACTGCCATTGCGTGGCATTCCCCCCGTAGCCGTGGATGAATACGATTGTATGCCTGGGATGTTCAGGCGCAATATCGATCACAGATAATTGCACCGGTGGGTTGGTGGAAACCCATACTTCACGCCGGTAGAGTTCCAGGTCAATTTCCATTTAAACAGTCTACATGATTTGCTGGCAAACGTAAAGTCTATCCGCGTTTTCCCTTGTGATATGGTGAGATCTGTCTGTTTGTATGCAAGGTGCAGTAGCTGTAATAGATTCATGATTTCAACCGTTATAGTGGGATTTATATGATACGATTGATTGATGCATTCCTGTATCGACCATTTTTGAATTGCCGACGACTTTGATAGATTCTGTATCCTTTACCTATTCCTTCCGTTATATATATTGCAAACAACCTATGTATCATGCCAAAGCTTTTGCAGAATAGCACTGATGCCGAATTGATAAGATTGGCGCAGAACCGGCAGGATGATCCTGTTGCTGGCGCCAGCGCAGTTGGAGAGCTTTATGACCGTTATCACGAGTCAATTTTCCGCTATATCTGGTCACGCGTCTCAGATCAGCAGCTGGCAGAAGACCTTACCGGCGATGTTTTTACCAGTATGGTGGTAAACCTGCCGAAATATCGTTCGATCGGGACACCTTTCCAGGCCTGGTTGTATCGGATTGCTCGCAACTTAATCATCGATCATCGTCGCAAGGCAAGTTCTCGCAGAGAACTGCAGCTTGAAGAAGTCATCGACAACAGTGCAGGTGAAGAGGACCCTACACTCATTGTTGAGGATCAAATGGTCGTTGAAGAAGTACAAGTTGCACTAGGAGAACTCAAACCCTTCAAGCAAGATGTCATCATTCTGCGTTTTATTGTTGGATTATCGATCAATGAAGTGGCCTCCATCTTAGGAAGGACGATCAGTTCCGTCAAGGTCACCCAACACCGGGCGCTAAAAGAGCTTAGGATGAAATTAGAATCGTAGCTACTCAGCCCATGGGTGGCGGTGATGTTCAAAAAATGGTTTCACCTTTTTTGAACACCACCTCCAAGCATAGCTGAGTAATTACTTGGAATCACATTCAGGTGAAACAAAATGAATAAACAAGCTAATTCATTACAGGAATCGCTGGACCGCATGGAAGCTGGGGAATCGCTTGAATCTTCTCAGCAAAATCTACCGGCTGAAGAGCAGTCCTCACTCTTGCTGGCTTCCCGCTTGCGTACAGCCAACTGGCCGCATCGCGATCCAAAGATTGTAGCAGAGCAGCGGGCACAGATTGTTGCGCAATATAAACAGGATGCCCAAATAGTGTCAGAAGATCAACCTCGTTTTTGGGGGTTCTTCAAAGATTGGCGGCTGCCCGTGGCAATTTCTGCAGCAGTAGTATTACTTATTGTTTTTGGGTTGGTGATCGTTTCTGCTATGGGCATATTGTGGTTCAACGGTCAACGGGTCAGCTTATCACCCTTTCCCAAGGGCGATATCACCAAGCAGGTTGTGAGCGAGGAAGGCATAGAGCTGACAACCGAGTCCAGCGGTCTAACTGCTCAACCTGCAGAATCGTCAACGGAATCTACGACATCAACGGTCAGTTCAAATCAAGCCACGCTTTCCGATTTTCACGGTTTGGTCGAAGTCCAGACGGATGAAACCTGGCAGGTTGTCTCTGAAGATACGATTTTGACAAATGGCTCTCGGCTGCGTACCGCCAGTTTTTCGAGCGTTTTAATGACATTCCCAGACGGTAGTTTGGCAAAGATCGGACCTGATAGTGAGATCTCGGTTGAAAAGCTGGCGGTAGACCCGGCCAATGACACTCGCGAAATTTCTCTGATGCAGTGGTCTGGAGAAAGCGATCATACGGTTATGCCGTTCGACAGCGCCACCCCCAGTTATCGGGTGGACACCCCTTCAGCCAGTGGTCAGGTCAAAGGAACCCAGTTCCACGTGCAGGTTGTGCCTGATCAATCGGTTTGGATGGTCGATGACGGTGCGGTGGAAGTCAGTAGTGACGGCGCAGCGGTACAGGTTGCGGCAGGAGAAATGACCAGTGTGACGGCGGATCAGCCGCCCGCCGATCCAGTTGAGTTCATTACCGGTCAGGGAGAAGTCGACTCAATTGGCGAAATTTGGGTGATCAATGACCAGCCTTATCAAATCCATGCCCAAACCATCATTATTGGCAATCCCCAGGTCGGTGATCTGGTCTTTTATGAAGGACACCTGGAAGCCGAAAATCGGGTTGCTGATCAGATCGTATTGATCCGCCGCAACCCGGCTAACACATTTACGCTGACTGGTGTCGTTGAATCTGGATCAAAAACGGAATGGGTAGTCAACGGGCAGAAAATACTGATTACCGATCAAACAATTTTGGATGATGGTATTGGGGAGGGTAGTCTGGTACGCGTTAAAGGCATTGTTCTGGCAGATGGAAAACTTCAAGCTGAAGAAATCCTGTTGATCAGCGAGGATGCGAAGATCCCGTTTGAGTTTACCGGCGTTATTCAAAATATCGACGGGCAAAATTGGCTGATATCAGGCATAAAAGTGATGGTTGATGAAAATACGGACTATGATGAGGGTTTGGCTGAAGGGGATGTAGTCCAGGTAAAGGGCTTGATCCTGGATGATGGCACCTGGTGGGCATCTTCGATCGCACCCTTCCTGGATGAGAGCAGCGCATTTGAGTTTGTTGGTTATATCGAGAAGAAAAATCCCTGGATTGTCTCAGGAGTCAGTATTGATACGCAAGGATGGACTGCCATTGATGAGGGTTTAAAAAAGGGTGATTTGGTCCAGGTTTCCGGACAGATACAGCCGGATGGCTCATGGCTGGCCTTCGAGATCCGACGATATGACCAGACCCTGTTGACCATTTTAGTAGGCCGGGTATTCAGCATCGATCCCTGGGTGGTTAGCGGGGTGCAATTGAATCTTGATGCAGAGACCATTATTGAAGGTCAGATCGAGCTTAATATGCTGGTACGGGTTGAACTGCAGTTGCTGCCAGATGGCACCCATAAAGTAATCCGCATCACGCCATTTGATGGCTTTGATTGGAATATGTCCTGCCAGTCTGTGGTAGTTACCGTAACATCCATTGACGGCGATCAAATTGTTTTGGATGGCTGGCCCGCCTTGCCTATGAGTGACGATACCCAAATTGAAGGTGACCTCAAGCCTGGCAGCGTTGTTCAGACCATGATCTGCTACGACGAAGATAACAACGTGGTACTGGTATATATCACGGTTCTGGAAAACCCGGAACTGTCGCAGCCGCCGGATGATGATTATGGCGATGATGATGGAGAAAAGGTTATGGTTTGCCATAATATGAAAAATAACCCGCACGAGATCGTGATTGATGCGTCAGCAGTGCCCGCTCACCTGGCTCATGGAGATGTCTTAGGTCCATGTCCATAAAATAAGCACAAATCGATTTGATTTGCTTGCGGTAACAGCATCGAGTCTAAGCACTGAGAAGGATCATCATTGATAAGTTATGAGACGGATAGCAATCGCTGTCCGTCTTTTTGTGTTTCAAGGTGACAACTCAGCCCACATGTGACGGTGGTGTTCAGGGATAGCTGAGTTTACGTTTCCGAGTAGATTAACGCCGATTGATTGGGAGAAGGAAATAGCGGGGTATAATTCGATTCGAATGAATTTGTTTTGACCTGAATATCTATCCGGAAATTAGTCTGGGGGTGTTATGGAAGCGGGGAAGTCGCTCCCATACCCGCCGCCGACAATTTTTCGAAAGGTTCAAAATTAACTGGGAGACGAAAATGCGTTTAGAAAATAGAGTTGCCGTTGTTACGGGTGGGGCTGCCGGGATTGGAAAAGCCACAGCCAAGGTATTTGTTGAACAGGGCGCAACCGTCTGCATTTGTGATGTTAACGAAGCGGCCGGATTAGAAACCGCCAAAACGCTGGGCTGTACATTTAACAAGGTTGATGTATCCGACCGCCAGGCGGTTCAGGAATGGATCGATGAGATTGCCGAAAAATACGGACGCATCGATATTTTGATTAACAACGCCGGCATTCTCCAGGATGGGGTTTTTGTGAAAGTCAAAGATGGGGAACTGGTCAAACAGATGACGGAAGAGGCCTTCGATTCTGTCGTGGATATCAACCTGAAAGGCGTTTTTAATTGTGCCCAGGCGGTTGCCCCGTATATGATCCGCCAGGGAGCAGGCTCGATCGTCAATGCTTCTTCTGTAGTTGGGTTGGATGGCAATTTTGGTCAGACCAATTATGTGGCGACTAAAGCAGGTGTGGTTGGCATGACCAAGGTTTGGGCGCGCGAACTCGGTCGTTATAACATCCGGGTCAATGCGGTTGCTCCGGGTATGATATTAACCGACATGCTGCTTTCCATGCCTGAAAATATTCTTGAGACATTTAAGCAAAAAACACCACTAAAACGGTTGGGAACACCCCAGGAGGTCGCTAATCTCTACCTGTTCCTGGCTTCGGACGAGGCCAGCTTTATATCCGGAGAAGTGATTCGAGTTGACGGTGGAATCGTGATCGGGACGTAGCAAATGTGCGCCTGATTTTTTGCAATACAACACGCGGTAGACTGATGCCTCCCCGTTTTTTTAAATTTGCATATCTTTATGGAATATAACGAACCGTTCTGCAGCACCTGCAGAACGGTTCGTTATGATTTATGACCCTGAACAGAGATACATTAAGTTTCAGGATGGGCCGGCTGCAAATAAACGCTAGGTTTTGCTGCTCGCTGGCTGGCGAGGGGTGCTCAACAGGTTTGAAAACCGCTCAAAGAATGCAGTACCCAGCTGCCGGGAGGGGGTGCCCTCTGAACCGCTTTTTATCTTGTTGAGATTATCTTTGTATATGGCGACCTGGTTGAGTTTTGTTTGATACATTCTTTCATCCCCAACCTGGCTTGCATCGCCAATCCAGCGTCGGGTTCTTCGAAACCCTTGTCTTTCTAGCTCAAGTTCTTTTTCGACAATATTATTTAAGTTCATGATCGAGATCATCGTAATTCTCCTTTTGTATTTTATTTACTGACGACATTATAGACCTTTGTCGTATATTTGTCAATATATTGTACATATATTGTACATACTTTTAATGGTTTTCTCATCTGCCTGTTATTGCCAGAAATATTTTCATGATAAATTTGCAATCTTGCCCCCCAATTACATGCATCTTCGCCTTAGACTCTAAATGAATTGATGAAAAAAGACCGTTCTACCTCACATGTAGAACAGCCTTTTTGATCTGAGACCCTACATAAACCTGATCTGATTTGTTTTAAAGATGAAATCTTACAAGAGTGTCTTCGTTTGTCAACCTGGAAATTAGGATCAGTTTTTTCTTCGAGGGAAGGCAATTGGGTTTTCTCAACCACCTGCTCCGGGTGGAAATACGGCAATTTCATCTTGATCCTGCAGAATGGTATTTAATTTATCAGGGAGTTGGTTGTAATGTAATCCATTCAGCATAATAGCGACAGATCGCCCTACAGCGTTCAATTCCTGATCAAATAGTGCACGGCCGTATTCACCACCAATTTCGTCTGCCAATTCGCGCAGAAAGTCGCGAAATGTGATGGGGATATGCTCTTGACGCATGATTTCACGGTAACCGATGATATCCCTGTATGTCAGGTAGCCTTTCACCTTGATAATCATTTCTTGTGCATCAGAAGTTATATCTTATACACCGGCCTTCTTGCGGAACTCAGACAGATCAGCCCGGTATGTTTCTACTTCTTGCGCGCTCATCTCATCTGGGAATTGTAGCTCAAACTGTGTCAGGGCATCCACAAAGTGATTGGCATATGGGGTGATCTTCAACAAAGCAGTCTTGCTGCCTGACTCGAGCGCGACCTTACCCATCATGAATTCCGCGATAAATTTCTTGTCTTTGCGAAGAATACCTTTCCAAACCTGGGGAGTAGCAGCCAAAACGAAATCCGCGATTTCTTGCACCTGCCTCTCACTGTAGAAGGCAAGCTCCAGCAGTTTTCCCTGTTCAACCACAGCGCCGAACAGAATATCCTTGTCGATCCCCCAGGTGGGTTCGGCTTTGATGCGGTAAAAAATCTTTGTGGTTACCTTCTTGAGCGCGTTTGTAAATTGGTCAGTTGCATGATACAGACGGGCGCTCTCCTCCAGCCATTCTGGTGAGCAGTATCGGATGGTCATATATCTCTCCTTGTGTTTCTTTTACGGATGAAATTGTTGAGCCTGGATTCTTTCGACGACCTGATCTCTCAGCGCTTTCTTGAAAACTTTCTCTGTCGCGGTCAGTGGCAGTTCCTGGCGAAATTCGATCGTTTTTGGGACAGCATAAGGCGCAAGTCTCTCTCTGCAATAGGCGATCATCTCGGCCTCAGAGACCTTGCCTTTGTAATCGTCTTTCAACTGTACCACCGCCATGACGCGCTCGCTGCCGGGGATCTGTGGGTCTGGAATCCCGAAAGCGGCCGCCATCAGAACCGCTGGATGTGCGAACAAGACCTCATCAACGTGCGTGGTGTACACCTTCAAACCCGACACGTTGACCATATCCTTGATACGGTCGACAAGCTGCATATAGCCGTCCCCATCCATCACCGCGATATCGCCGGTATGCAACCAGCCATCTGATGTTAACCCGGATCCGGCTTCAGGCCAATAACCTTTCATGACCTGTGGACCGCGCAACATAATCTCCCCAGGCTCACCTATGGGCACTTCTTCACCCGTTTCAGGGTCAACCAGCCTGCACTCGGTGTCAGGGACGGGGATTCCGATCCCGAATTTTTCCTTTAGCATGAATCCGGTGATTTTAGAGAAAGCGGATACATTCATAGAAGCTAGCGTCGATGTTTCTGTGAGCCCGTACCCTTCTGAGATCGGCATGCCCGTCATTTTTTGTACAGCTCTGGACACTTCTAGGGGCAGGGGAGCTGAGCCGCTCATGAACATACTGTTCAACCGGGGCAGCGTTTCCCGAGCAATGCGCATGAACTGGGTCGGAACGCCAGTGATCAGAAACGGGCGATACTCTCGGATCGATTCAGCCATCAAGGCAGTATCGCGTGGGTCCGCTAACAAGATCACGCGCAGACCTAGGTATGCAGCAGACTGATAAACATAATGTCCATAGGTATGGAACATTGGTACCGCCACCAGGACCGATGATTTTCCCACAAAGCCGCGCAACATCGGCTCTAACAACCAGGGTAAGCCCTGGCGGATGCAGTTAAAGCGACTGGAATGTGTAACCATCACACCTTTGGGAATACCGGTCGCGCCCCCGGTAAAACATAGTTCACATAGATCATGGTCTGGATCGATCGCTACCTGTGGTGGAGTCTCATCCCCTTCATTCAGGATATCGCCGAATGCATGTACACCCTTAGGAAGCGATCCGACCTGCAATGATTCTCCATAACCATCCCGTGAGGTTAGTAAGATATGTTCCAGGTCAGTCTGGTCCTGAATGTTGAGTATCCTTTCCAGTTGAGTTTCTGAACACACCAGCATTTTACTGCCTGAGCTTCCGATCTCATGAATCAGGCCTTCATCAGAGCGCAAGATGCTGGTTGGCACCACCACCCCACCACACTTTTGCACAGCCCAATCACTAAGGATAAATTCGATGCAGTTAGGCAGGAACAGGCAAACCCGGTCGCCTTTCTCTACCCCCAGGTTAAACAGTCCAGACGCTAACTTGTTAACCAGAGCCCTCAACTGGTGGTATTTGATTTCTCGCCCATTGAACAGGATGGCTGTCTGCCTGGGGTACTTCTCAGCAGCACCGTCCAACGCCTGGAAAACCGGTTCTCTTGAATAGGGCGCCAGGCTTTCCTTTAGCTTATACGGTCCAAGTTTATAACTTTTTAACCAAGGTTTCTCGGAATAATTCATGATTCACTTGTTTTTGCGTATTAACTGCCCCACAGTTCAGGGATCAATGCTTCTAGTTCCAGTTCCTGTAGTTTTTCCGGTGTGGGGATTCCGGTAGATCGGTCCCATCCCCGAAAGTCATAATAAGCGTCTTTCATCAATTCAAGCATTTCCAGCTCATTGACCATCCCTTCAGCTGGCCCATCTGGCAGTGGTTGAGCTGTTAACCGCTCGGGCAGCGTGTCATCCTCCCGGGTTGCCCCCTCTCGGATGCAGATCGCTCGAGTCAGGTTGTAAATTCGTTCCCCTGCCTTTCGAAAGTCCTCGGTTGTGAATGCCTCGCCCGTGGCGTGGGTGTATAAATCGATCAGTTCATTGGCGGGCAGCAGCATACCCATGAATTTACAACCTCCAAAAGCATCCAGTACCGTCATAGCGTTCTCCATATCGACTAGTACCTGAGCTTCCTCTGGGTTGGCCTGAAAGGGATTACGAATACTGCTGTCTTCTACGATCAGGAAAGGCACATCGATGAACGTTGGTCCCTGGATATAGCTGGTCATATGGTCGCCGCCACGGTTCGCAGTTACATAGCCCAATCCGGTGATCTTAGCGGCACGCGAGTCGTATGCTGGCAGTTCGAGCCCCTTAACATGCATGGCAAACTTTTCGCTGCCAGCTCCAAGTTCTTCTGATAAAGCCTTCGTGCCTTTTGCAAGCATGTTGCCAATCCCCTCGCGCCTGGCAATCTTACCCACCAAGTCTACAACCAGGTCTCCATCCCCAAAGTTGAGCGCCAGATCGTCCGTCTGATTTTTAGTGAGGATGCCCTTCTGATAGCATTCCATTGCAAAAGCGATGGTTGCACCAGTGCTGATTGTGTCCAGCCCGTATTCGTTGCACAGGTAATTAGCCTTGGTGATCGCTTTGATATCAGAGACACCACACATGCTTCCCAGCGTGCAGGTTGACTCGTATTCGGGTCCTTCACCCCGGTCTCCTTGCCATTTGCCTTCTTTGATCTCGGTGCCTCTACCGCAGCTGATTGGGCAGGCGAAACAATGCGTACCCTCCACAAACACGGTATCCATGATCGCCTGGGCGTTAACCTCGTCGATCTCATCGAAGACCCCCTTTTGCCAGTTCAGCGTCGGGTAGCCGCCTCGCACGTTTACGAAATCGGCCACCATATTAGTTCCAAATGTATCAAACCCCACTTTGAGCATCGATTCGTCGATCATCGAAAACTGCTTATTGGCAGCCACTTGGAATTTCTCTTTATTGGCTATCTGGACCACTTGCGATCCGGCGCAGGCGATGGCCTTTAACTTTTTGGCGCCCATCACGGCTCCCAACCCGCAGCGTCCAGCCGCTCTGTGCTTGTTGTTCATGATCGCCGCAAACCTTACCAGGTTCTCCCCTGCTGGGCCGATCGCAGCCACAGTCAATTTTTGGGATGCGCTCTCTTGCAATGCATCCTCAGTTTTGGGTACGGTCATTCCCCATAACTGAGATGCGTCCAGAAGTTTGGCTTGGCTGTCGATGATCTGTAAAATAACTGGAGCAGCGGAGGCTCCTTCGAAGATGATCCCGTCAAAGCCGCTTCGTTTCAAAGCTGGACCAAAGCTCCCACCGGAATTTGCCTGCCCCCACAGTCCGGTCTGAGGAGACTTGGCCACCACCGAATAACGGCTGGCACTGGCCGAAGCAGTACCTGTCAACGGACCAGTCAT
>Ga0316577_10001610_pt1 | contig 10765 bp, 9 predicted proteins | sample S5NA_FD_203073 | JGI IMG/M metagenome (GOLD analysis project Ga0316577, IMG submission 203073) | Rhizosphere microbial communities from salt marsh grasses in Alabama, United States - S5-7_050615r2r1 | ecosystem: Host-associated > Plants > Roots > Rhizosphere | place: USA: Alabama | collected... | reverse complement strand
GCCGCGGAACAGTTCCCCTCCGGTGCTCGATCAGGATCATGCAGCCTTCATCCAGGGCCCGGTGTCGATCATCGTGTGTTCGCGCAACCAGGCTCTGGTCCCGGACGTCGTCCGGGCTCTGGCCTGCCGCATTTCCAGGGACCGCCGCAGGATCACCGTAATGGTCGAATCGGACCGGGCTCGTGCCACGCTCGACGACATCGTCGAGAACGGCCACGTCGCCGTGGTCTTCAGTCAACCGAGCACGCATCGAACCATCCAGGTGAAGGGGCGCGACGCGACGCTCGCGCCGGTGCCGCGCCCGGCCCGCGGATGGATCGCGCATCACCTGCGAAGCTGGAGCGAGGACCTGATGGCGATCGGTCACAGCGCGGAGTTCGCCCGTGCGGTCCACGGCACCGGGGAGGGCGAACTGTCGGCTATCGTGTTCACCGCAGAGGCCGCCTTTATGCAGACGCCCGGACCGGGAGCCGGTTCAAACCTGGTCCGTTGAGGCATGACGCCAACCCTCCACACCATCCGCGACTGTCTCGAGGGGGCCGTGCCGGCCGTCATCGCGACCTGCGACCCGCAGGGCGTCCCGAACGTCTCCTATGTCTCGGAAGTCCATTACGTGGACGCATCGCACGTCGCGCTGTCCTACCAGTTCTTCAGCAAGACGCGGCAGAACGTGCTGTGCAATCCGCGGGCGACCGTGCTGGTGATCCATCCCCATTCCGGCGCGCAGTACCGGCTCGTCCTGCGGTACCTGCGCACCGAGCAGTCCGGGCCGCTGTTCGAGAGCATGAAGGCGAAGCTGGCCGGTATCGCCTCGCACACCGGCATGAGTGGCGTGTTCGCGCTGCGCGGCAGCGACGTCTATCACGTCGAGCGCATCGATGAGGCCTGCGGCCCGACGCTGCCCGTCCCGGCGCGCGAAACGAACCTGCTCGCGCAGCTGCGCCTTGGTGTCGCACGGCTCGCCGCGGCCGGCGACCTGAATGCCCTGGTTGATGAACTGCTCGCGACGCTGCGAGAGAAGCTGGCCATCACTCATGGCATGGTGCTGCTGCGCGATGCCGCAACGGGCAAGCTGTTCACGGTCGCGAGCTTCGGCTACCGGCAATCCGGGGTCGGCGCGGAGATCGCACCTGGACAAGGAGTCATCGGCGTCGCGGCCCAGGAAGGCACGCCGATCCGACTGTCGCACGCGACCTCCGAGTTCGGCTACGGGCGCGCCGTGCGACGCAGCGCGACGGGCCAGGGCCTCGCGCTCGGGCCGGAGCAGGAAATTCCGTTCCCCGGCCTGCCGGAATCCCGCAGCCAGCTCGCGGTGCCGGTGAAGGGCATCGCAGGCTTGATCGGCGTGCTGTTCGTCGAGAGCACCGAAGACGGCCGTTTCGGCTATGACGATGAGGACGCGCTGATGCTCCTCGCGTCGCTGGCCGGCATGGCCTATGACCGTCTTGCGCGCTCGGACGCGGACGAGGACGCGATGGAGTCGCCGGCGCGCGCGACGCCGGTCTCATCCGGCCCGCCGCTGCGAATACGCCATTACTCCGAGAACGACAGCATCTTCTGCGGCGACGAATACCTGATCAAGGGCGTGGCGGGCGCCATACTCTGGAAGCTCGTCCGTGCCTACGTCGACGAAGGCCGCAGCGAACACACGAACCGCGAGTTGCGGCTGGATTCCTCGTTGCGGCTCCCGGAGCTGAGCGAGAACCTCGAGGCACGGCTGATATTGCTGCAGCGGCGCCTGCGGGAGCGTTGTCCGGGGCTGCAGATCGAGAAAACCGGTCGTGGCCGGTTCAGGCTCGTCGTCGGACAACCACTGTCGCTGGCCGAAGCCGGCGGCGTCGACCCGGCGAATGCCGGGCCGGGCCGGGCCGCACGACGGAGCCCGAATTGAGCACGAATCAGTGCCCCGCGTGCGCGGACCTTTGTTCGACCTGCGGCACGAAGTCGAAGAAGGGCGTGTCCACCTTTCCACCCGGAGCCACGTAGGCCGGGGCATCCTGGCCGGCGGACCCGAGGCTCCTTACATAGCGGTACACCGCGCGCAGGTCCTCGTCCGTCATCGACTGCAGCACATAGGAGGGCATCGGCGGCAGGCGCGTCACCCTCGCGCGGACCATCCATTGCTCCTCGGTGATCGACGCGACGATGCGGCGCAGGTTCGCGGGATAGGTCGTGCCCCAGGGCCCGCTGAATCCGATGCCCAGACCCGTCAGCCACTGCCCCTCCGGCACCTCGGGCCCCTTCTCCATGAACCCTGGTGTGTGGCAGTCGTTGCAGCCGCCGAGCGTCACCAGATACCGCCCGCGCTCGATGTCCCGGGCGAGCCCGGCTTCGCCGGCCGCGAAGGCCGTTCCGCTCATCCAGAACAACAGTGCCGCACACGCGAGCCCGCGATTTCGAGTTTTCATGATCATTGCTCCCGATCAGACCTGTCGCGCCTCTCGGCCGGTTTCCGACCCCCGGATGGCCTGGCGCGACCCGGGAACCAGTGTCGCGCGTCGAGACTGCCGCGAATGCTAAATTGCCGCTACAGGAACCCTAAAAGTTTCTTAAGCGCGTGGCCGGGGCAGCGATTCAGGGCTCCAGGCCGGCCGGCACGCCGCCCGGGTAGACCTCGGCGATTGCGGCCTCGATCGTGGCGACCCGGTTCGGGGCGCTGGGATGGGTGCTCAGGAACTCCGGCGGCGACTGCCCGCCCGCGGCTTCGTCCAGGATGCGCATGACCCCGATCAGCGCACGCGGGTCGTAGCCGGCCTGCGACATGAAGCGCACGCCGAGCTGGTCGGACTGCAGCTCGTCCTCGCGGCCATACTTCATGTTGACCATCTGGCCGATCATCTGCGCGAGCTGCGCCTCGCCTCCTCCGCCGCCGGCGGCCACCAGCACCGCGCCGGTGATGCCCTGGGTGAGCTGCTGTTTCGCCATGCGCTGGGCGGAATGGCGTGCCACCACGTGGCCGGCCTCGTGCCCGAGCACGCCGGCAAGCTGCCCCTCGGTCTCGAGCCTCGAGAGCAGTGCCGCGGTGATGAAGATCTGCCCGCCCGGCAACGCGAACGCGTTCACGGTGCGCGGATCCGCGAGCAGATGGAAGTCGAACTGCCAGCCCGTTTGGGCGGCATCGCTCTGCTGCACGACCCGGTTGCCGACCCGGTCAACCAGCGCCTGCGCCTCGCGGTCGGGATGCAGGCCGCCGTACTGCTGGATCATCTGAGGCGCAGCCTTGAGCCCGAGCGCGATCTCCTGCTGCGGGGCCATCGCGATGTGCTGCTCCTCGCCGGTCACCGGGTTGTACTCGGTCGAGCACTGGTACGACAGGAAGGCAAACGCGACGAGCCCGGCTCCGATCCAGAACCGTGGCCCGAACAGGCTGCGCTTCTGCTGCGGTGCACGCCGGCGCATCCCGCCGCCGCGGTATCCATAGGGCATCGGCCCTCGTCGCCTCATCACCGGCATCCTCATTCCCTCCCGAACTCGCCCTGGGCGAGTTCGTATGCGTCACTCTCCAGCCACTCGTAGAGTCCGCCGGCCACCGCGCCGAACACGACGTGGGAAGCGATCACCGACCAGTGCTTTATCGCGAAGAACTGCGGAAAGAAGTAGGTGAAGCTGTAATAGTCGATGAAATAGAAGGCGAAACCCAGGATCGCTCCGCCGAGGATGCCGGTGGCGAGCCCCCCGAGATGCACGACCAGCGCGATCACGGCCGTCATCAGGAAGGCGAGCAGGTAATGCGTCACGATGCAGGCGATCAGCGCGCCACCGTCGAACGTCGCCGGCGGAGCCAGGATCTCCTGGCCCATGAATATCGAGGCAACCAGGCGAACGCTGATCCACAGCTTGCCCTCCATCAGCGGCGGCACGACAAACAGGTTGAGCAGCAGGAACACCGTCCCGGAGGCCAGACCGGCCCAGAACACGGCTTTCCAGTCCACCAGCAGCCCGTCCGGGCGTGCGACAGCCTCTGACACAGGGATTCCCTCCGGTCTCGAGTTCGACCAACGCCGCGCGCAGCCCGACGGCCGCACCAGCGTCCCCGACGACAAATCTACCGGATTCGGGCGCGTGCGGGTAACTCTCCGTGCCGCTTCAGCCCCAGCCCATCCGCGCCATCTTGCGTCGCAAGAACGCGATCTGGGTCTGCAACGGGAGGTTTTTCGGGCAGACGTCGTGGCAGCCGAGCAGCGTCATGCAGCCGAACACGCCCTCGTCGGTGCCGATCAGCTCGTAGTAATCGTCGTCCCCGCGCGCATCGCGCGGATCGAGACGGAAGCGCGCGACCTTGTTGATCCCGACGGCCCCGACGAAGTCCTGGCGCATGCGCGCAGTGCCGCAGGCGGCCACGCAGCATCCGCATTCGATGCAGCGGTCGAGTTCGTAGATCTCGTCGGCCAGATCGGGGTCCATCCGCTCCTCGATACGGCGCAGGTCCACTTCCTGCTGCTTCGCGTGCACCCAGGTCTCGAGCCGCTCGCTCATCTCCCGCATCCACTTGCCCGTGTTCACCGACAGGTCGGCGATCAGCTCGAACACCGGCAGCGGCGCCAGGCTGATGTCGGCGGGGAGATCCTTGGTCAGCGTGCGGCAAGCGAGCCCGGGGCGCCCGTTGACCAGCATCCCGCAGCTGCCGCAGATGCCGGCTCGACAGACGAAATCGAACGCGAGTGAAGGCTCGATCGTTTCGCGGATCTCGTTCAGCGCAATGAACAGCGTCATGCCTGCCGCCTCCTCCAGCTCGAAGGTCTGGACACGGGGCACGCTGGCCGGGTCGCGCGGATCGTGGCGCAGCACGTGGAAGCGCAGCTGGCGGCCGGCGGTCGCGCTCTGCACGGAGGTGGCGGTCTGGGCCGGGTCGGTCATGGCAGGCTCTCGTCGATGCGTTCGTTGTGGCCGCGGAGGGGCTCCGGCAGCAGGTGCTCGTACGGCATGAGCTGCGACTGCAATGCGAAACGGTCCTGCCCCTGCATCCGCTCGCGCAGCTGGGCGATCTCCTCGGCACGCCGGGGCGTGTCGGGATGATCCACGTAGTTCTTCGCGCCGTAGCCACGCCAGCCGGGAGGCAGCTCCATGGACATCACGTCCAGCGGCTCGTAGGCCAGGCAGGGCAGCGTATCGGCTGGATCGCGCCAGGTCGCGAGCGTTCGCTTGAGCCATGCGCTGTCGTCCCGCACCGGGTGGTCCTCACGGAAATGCGCGCCGCGGCTCTCGGTCCGGGCCAGCGCCCCGGTAGCGATGCAGAGCGCGATCTTCAGCATCTTCTGCGTGCGATACGCGGTCACCAGCTCGGGGTTCGGGCCGTCCGAGTGCTGCCGCAGGCCGATGTCGCGGCTGCGCCTGAGCAGATCCTGCAGCCCGTGCACCGCCTCCTCGAGGTCCTCGCCACGGCGGAAGATGCCGACCTTGTCAGTCATCAGCTGCTGCATCTCGGCCTTCAGCGTGTCGGCGCGCTCGGTGCCGCTCGAGCCGAGCAGCGCATCGAGCCTCGCCCGCTCGGCCTCGAGGCTTTCGCGCAGCAGCGCCGTCGGCACGCTCAGCTCGCCGTCCGGGCTCTCGCAGAAGTCCGCGACGAACTCGCCGACGATCATGCCCGCAACCACCGTCTCGGCGACCGAGTTGCCGCCCAGCCGGTTGAAGCCGTGCATGTCCCAGCACGCGGCCTCCCCCGCCGCGAACAGGCCGCGCAGAGTGGTGCTCTCGCCCGTGTGGCGGGTGCGGATGCCGCCCATCGTGTAGTGCTGGGCAGGCCGCACCGGCACGAGGTCCACGGCCGGGTCCACGCCGAGGAAATACTGGCAGATCTCCTTGACCTCGCGCAGGTTGTGCTCGATGTGCGCGCGCCCGAGCAGCGTGATGTCCAGCCACAGGTGCTCGCCGAAACGCGACTTGGCACCGAGCCCCTTGCGGATGTGCTCCTCCATCCTTCGCGAGACGACGTCACGGGAGGCGAGCTCTTTCTTCTCGGGTTCGTAGTCGGGCATGAAGCGGTGCCCGTTGGCATCCTTGAGCAGGCCGCCGTCGCCGCGGCAGCCTTCGGTGACGAGGATGCCCGCCGGGAAGATGCCGGTGGGGTGGAACTGCACCGCCTCCATGTTGCCGAGCGCGGCGACACCGGTCTCCAGCGCCAGCGCGGCGCCGATGCCCTCGCAGATGACCGCGTTGGTCGTGACGCGGTAGACGCGGCCGGCGCCGCCGGTTGCAATGGTCGTAGCCTTCGCGACGTAGGCGATGAGCTGCCCGCTGATCAGGTCCCGGACGACCGCCCCGTAGCAGCGCGAGCCGTCGTGGATCAGCGCGATCGCCTCCTTGCGCTCGTGCACCGGCACGCCCTTCGCGATCGCCTGGTCGCCGACCGCGAACAACATCGCATGGCCGGTGCCGTCCGAAACGTAGCAGGTGCGCCACTTCTTGGTCCCGCCGAAGTCACGCTGCGCAACCAGCCCGTGGGCCTCGCCGCGCTCGGTGATCGTCACCTTCTGGCCGTTGATGATCACCTCGCGGTCGCCCTCGCGGACCCGGCTCCACGGCACGCCCCAGGCCGCGAGCTCCCGCACGGCCTTCGGAGCGGTGTTCACGAACATGCGCACCACCTGCTGGTCGGCGCCCCAGTCGCTCCCCTTGACCGTGTCCTCGAAGTGCACGTCCTCGTTGTCGCCCTGCCCCTTGATCACGTTGCCGAGGCTCGCCTGCATGCCCCCCTGCGCGGCCGCCGAGTGCGAGCGCTTGGCCGGTACCAGCGACAGCACGATCGCATCGTGGCCGCGGCGTCGGGCACCGATCGCGACCCGCAGTCCGGCCAGCCCGCCACCGATCACCAGCACATCCGTATAGACGACCTTCATGGGTGCACCCCCGTGACGCCCGCGGGCAGGTACGGCTGCCCGTATTGCGGCGCGTGCTCCATGCCTATCTTCATGTAGGCGGCCAGCGTGGCGAGCCCGAGTACGAGGAAGAACGCCGTCAGTGCCCACTTGAACATGCTGAGGCGCCGACGGGTTGCCGCCGGGTTTCCGCTCTCGAACCATCCCCACTTGAGTGCAACCCGATACAGTCCGACCCCGCCGTGGATCTCGACCGCGAACAGCATCAGCAGGTAAAGCGGCCACATCAGGTCGCTCCAGACGCGATCGGCTGACATGTAAGGGCCGATGCGTTCCGGCCGCGTCAGCATGATGTACAGGTGTACCGAAGCCATGAAGAACAGTGCGAAGCCGGTGACGACCTGCCAGAACCAGAGTGTCGTGTCCGCGTGATGCAGTCCCCGCACGTGCTCGCGCAGGGTGCGGTACTGCCGGTAGTTGGCCGGGAACTTCCTGAGCGCGAGCATCGCGTGGCCGATGAACAGCGCGAAGATCGTCGCGACCAGCAGCGACACGAGCCACGGCATGGCACGCCCGAAGACGTGGTAGCCCTCGAAAAACCTGGCCACCGTCCACATCGCATCCTTGCCGAGCAGGATCGACGAAACGAAGAACATGTGCACCCACATGAAGATTCCCAGCAGCAGGCCGGTCACGCTCTGCAGCACGTCCAGGCGCGCGGGCCAGCGACTGGCCTCGAGCTGCATGCCGAGGATGGAAGACCCAGTGGTACCGGTACCCATCGTGATCCCACCATTGCTTGCTTAGGTCGATGGCGCGATTTCGAGCGATGCGCCCTGCACTGGGCCATAGGTGTTTTCCGCAGAGATTGCGGATCGTTGCGCGCGCTGCTGCCTGTGGATAGTCTGGGCCCCACAAATTCCGGGCCGATGCGACTGGACGTGCCAAAGCTTCGATTCCATCTTCACCGCGGACTCGACATCCCGCTCGCCGGCCCGCCGCGACCCGAGATCCATGCGGCGCCGACGGTGCAGAGCGTCGCGCTGCTCCCCGGCGACTACCCGTCGATCAAGCCCGTGGTGCTGGTCGAGGAAGGCGACCGCGTCAGGCTCGGCGAACCGCTGATGCAGGATCGTGGCGACCCGAGGCTGCGACTCGTCTCGCCCGGCACCGGCGTCGTGAAGACGATTCACCGCGGGGCCAAGCGCGCGCTTCGTTCGGTGGTCGTGCAGCTCGAAGGCGACGAGGAGATCAGCTTCGAGCCGGTAGCGGCCGCGAAACTGGCGGAACTGGCGCCCGAGGCCGTCCGCGAACGCCTGCTAGAGAGCGGGCTGTGGACGGCCATCCGCGCGCGCCCGTACGGCCGCATCGCGCTGCCGGACACCAAGCCCCACGCGCTGTTCGTCACCGCGATGGATACCGAGCCGCTGGCCCCGGACCCGCGGATCATGATCGGCGAGTACGGCCGGGATTTCGCCGACGGGGTCATCGCGCTGGCGCGGCTCGTGTCGACCGAGGTATTCGTCTGTTGCGGCCCCGGGCCGGAACTGAACCTGCCGGAGCATCCGCGAATCCAGGTCGCGGAGTTCTCCGGGCCGCACCCTGCGGGCCTGCCCGGCACGCACATTCATTTCATCGCCCCGGTCTCCGCCAAGCGCTCCGCCTGGTATATCGGCTACCAGGACGTGATTGCGATCGGGCGGCTGTTCACGACAGGACGCATATCCACCGAGCGCGTGATTTCGCTCGCGGGCCCGGCGGTGCTCGAGCCGCGCCTGCTCAGGACGCGACTCGGAGCCAGCACCGAGGACCTCGTCGAGGGACAGCTCCGCGGTGGTGAATGCCGGGTGATTTCCGGTTCAGCTCTGTCGGGCCGTGAGGCGCACGCCTGGTCGGACTTTCTCGGCCGTTATCACAACCAGGTGACGGTGCTGGCCGAAGGCCGCGAGCGGGAATTCCTGGTGTGGACGCTGCCAGGGCGCGACAAGTTCTCGCTGACTCGAACCTTCCTGTCGGGTTTCCTGCCCGACCGGCTGTTCCCGCTCGACACCAACCAGCGCGGCAGCCCGCGGGCCATGGTGCCGATCGGCGCGTTCGAGCGGGTAATGCCGCTCGACATTCTCCCCACGCAACTGCTCAGGGCGATCGCGGTCGGCGACACGGATGCGGCGCAGGAACTCGGCTGCCTCGAACTCGACGAGGAGGACCTCTCGCTCTGCTCCTTCGTCTGTCCCAGCAAGTACGACTATGGTCCCCTGCTGAGGCAGGCACTGACGCGGATCGAGAAGGAGGGCTGATGCGAGCGCTGCGCAGGTTCCTGGACGACATCCAGCCGTTGTTCGTCAAGGGCGGCCGCCTGGAACGCTTCGCCGCGCTGTACGAGGCGCTCGATACATTCGCGTTCGGGCCCGGCGACGTGACCCGCGGCTCACCGCACATTCGCGACGCGATCGACGTCAAGCGGGTGATGACCACGGTCGTGCTGGCCGTACTGCCCTGCGCGGTGATGGGCATGTACAACGTCGGGCACCAGGCCAACCTGGCGCTCGCCCAGCTGGGGCTGGAGGCCGCCTCGGGCTGGCGCGGTGACCTGCTCGTCTCGCTGGGCATCGGCTTCGACCCTTCGAGCATCTGGGCCTGTCTGTGGCACGGAGCACTGTACTTCCTGCCGATCTACATCGTGACGATGGCCGCGGGCGGCTTCTGGGAGGCGCTGTTCGCCGGCGTGCGCAACCACGAGATCAACGAGGGCTTCCTCGTGACGTCGATGCTGTACGCGTTGATCCTGCCCGCCACGACACCGCTGTGGCAGGTCGCGCTCGGCATCAGCTTCGGCGTCGTGATCGGCAAGGAGGTGTTCGGCGGCACCGGCAAGAACTTCCTGAATCCGGCGCTGACAGGGCGCGCCTTCCTGTATTTCGCCTACCCCGGCTCCCAGTCCGGTGAAGCAGTGTGGGTGCCGGTGGACGGCTACACGGGCGCGACTGCGCTGGCCCGTGCCGCCCAGGACGGGCTCGCCGGCATCACCTCGACAGGACTCACCTGGACCGACGCATTCATCGGCAACCTGCAGGGCTCGATCGGCGAGACCTCGGCGCTCGCCTGCCTGATCGGCGCCGCATTCCTGGTCTACACGCGGATCGCATCGTGGCGGATCATGCTCTCGGTGCTGATCGGGATGGTCTTGACCGTGCTGGTATTCAACGTGGTCGGGCGCGACGCACATCCTTATCTCTCCGTGCCTTGGTACTGGCACGCTGTGATCGGCGGTTACGCGTTCGGGCTGGTGTTCATGGCGACCGACCCGGTCAGCGCCAGCATGACCCGCGCCGGCCAGTGGGTGTACGGCATCGTGATCGGCCTGGCCGTGGCGATAGTACGGGTGCTGAACCCTGCCTATCCGGAGGGCATGATGCTCGCGATCCTGCTCGGCAACGTGACCGCACCGGTGATCGACTACTGCGTGACGAAGATCAACGTGCGCAGGCGGAGGCGACGCATTGAACTCGCCTGAACACAGCGGCGCAACAGGCGGCGGGCGCGTCCGTTTCCGCGACCTGCCAAACGACAGCACGGCCAAGATCCTGGTCGTGGCGACGCTGGTGTGCATCGTATGCGCGGTGCTCGTGTCCTCTGCGGCCGTGCTGCTGCGGCCGATCCAGGAACGCAACGCGCTGCTCGCGAGGCAGCGCTACATACTCGAGGTCGCCGGGCTGCCGCTCGGGCCGGGCCAGGCGGTCGAGCAGGCTTTCGGGCAGGTCGAGCCGCACCTGGTCGAGCTCGATTCGGGCGAGTACCTGGAATCGGGTGACGCGATCGGTTTCGACATCGCCAAGGCCAGCCGTGAGCCGGGCACGAGCCGCGCGCTCGGTCCCGACGAGGACCTCGCCAAGATTCATCGGCGCCCCGACGCGATGCCCGTCTTCCTGGTGCGCGGCGACGCGGGCATC
>Ga0316577_10001609_pt1 | contig 10765 bp, 8 predicted proteins | sample S5NA_FD_203073 | JGI IMG/M metagenome (GOLD analysis project Ga0316577, IMG submission 203073) | Rhizosphere microbial communities from salt marsh grasses in Alabama, United States - S5-7_050615r2r1 | ecosystem: Host-associated > Plants > Roots > Rhizosphere | place: USA: Alabama | collected... | reverse complement strand
CTGCGCGGGGGATTGCTCCTCGGGCTGGACCTATGCGATCCGGCGCTTGCGCAGCCCGAGGCACAGCCGCGTCGTCAGCGCGGCGACCTCGTCGGTGCGGAACACCCGGCCGATGACCCGGTCGTAGAGGATGTCCGCCGTCGGCGGCAGCTCCCCGTCGCCGGCGCGGTAGATCAGCAGCAGGTCGAGGCGGCCGATGCCCTGCACCCGTCGCGCGACGTCCCCGCCGGAGATCTCCAGCGGCCGGCCGGGAAACGCCCCGAGCGCGCGCTCGAGCGCCTCGGCGTCATCGCCGAACGTCGCGACCAGGAGCTCGGTGGTGCGCCGCGCCAGGGCAGCCTGGTAGAAGGTGCCGCCCGGGAGCTCGCGAAAGGCGATCTCCTGGCCCAGCGGCCTGACGGGCGCCGTCGCGGCGTGGCCGAGGTAGCGCAGGATCAGGAGCTCGTCCACCGGGTGGGCCGCGTCGCCCGCGACCGGAGACACCGAGAGGTCCGCCGCCACCCGGTAGCGGCTGTCCAGCACGGTCACCTCGAGCCCCGCGTCGTCGCCCTCCAGCCCGCCGTGCTCCACGGCCAGGGTCAGATCCCTGCCCAGCAGCCGCTCCCGCGCCTTCCGGATCGCCTGCTGCTGCGCGGTGGCGGCGTGGTCCACCCTGTGCTCGGGCTCGGTGCCGGCGCAGGTCTCGGCGAAGCGGCACCACGAGGCGCAGCCCAGGTCGAGGTGCGGGTGCCGGACCTCGGCGGCGCAGTCCGGGCAGACGCGCACCGGCTCGTCGCGCCAGAACTCGATCTCGCCGCCGCAGTGCGGGCACGGGACGAAGCAGATGTCCTCAGGCTTCCAGTAGCGCAGGTCCTGGCCGGGGCACCGGGTGGTCACTCTTTGCCCCCTTTCAGCGAGGGAAATCGGTCGAGATCGGTGTGCGGAAGGAACAGCGCCGCCATGTACTCGTCCATGTAGGACGGATCGACGTTGAGCTCGAGGTAGGTCATCCGGTCGGCGAGCTCGGCCACCTTGTCGCGGGCCCGGGCGCTGGTCAGCAGGGCGTGGGCCCCGGCCAGCGCGGCGTTGCCCAGGTAGACGAAGCGGTCGCGCGGAACGTCGGGGAGCAGCCCGATGCGGATCGAGCGCTCCAGGTCGAGGTAGCGGCCGAAGGCGCCGGCCACGTGGACCCGGGTCACGTCGTCGAAGCCCAGGCCCACCGAACGGAGCATCAGGCTGCAGGCGCTGTAGATCGCGGCCTTGGTGCGCAGGAGGTTCTGGAGGTCGTTCTCGTCGATGACCAGCGCCTCCCCCGTGGCCGAGTCGCCCTCGTCGACGACCACGTACCCCAGGGTTCGACCGTCGCGCCGCAGCCGGTCCGCGGGGCACCGGTCGGGGTTCAGCTTGCCCGAGGGGTCGAGCAGGCCGTGGGCCGCGAGCTCCGCCAGCAGGTCGATCATCCCCGACCCGCAGATCCCCCGCGCCTTGCCGCCGCCGATGACCGAGACCCGGGCGCGCCCGCTTGCGCCGTCGACGACGACCCGCTCCACCGCGCCGGAGGCCGCGCGCACGCCGCAGCTCACCCCGCTGCCCTCGAAGGCCGGTCCGGCCGAGGCGGCGCAGGCCATCAACCACTCGTTGTTGCCCACCACCACCTCGCCGTTGGTGCCGATGTCCAGGAACAGCGCGACGCCCTCGTCGTCGGTGGCCAGCGACGAGGTCAGCAGCCCGGCGGTGATGTCACCGCCGACGTAGCTCCCCACGCCCGGCGCGAAGCAGACCGGCGCCGCCGGGAGGATCTCCAGGCCGACCTCGCGCGCCGGGAGCGCCGGCGGCCGGTTGACCGTGGGCGTGTAGGGCTCGAGACGGATCTGCTCCGGGTCCAGTCCGAGCAGCAGGTGGACCATCGTGGTGTTGCCGGCGACGGAGGCGCCGTCCACGTCTCCGGGCTCGACCTGGTGGGAGCGGCAGAGCCCGCCGACGAGCCCGTTGAGGGTCCCGAGCACCAGCCCGCGCAGCTCGTCCAGGCGGCCGGGGGTCCTGGCGTAGTTGATGCGCGAGATGATGTCGAGGCCGCGGGCGATCTGCCCGTTGTAGTCGGCGGCGGTGCCGACGATGCGGCCCCGGGCGAGCTCGACGAGGTGCACCGCGCAGGTGGTGGTGCCGATGTCGACGGCCACGCCGTGGCTGCTCCGGACGGTGTCGCCGGCCTGGACCCGGAGCAGCCTGCCCCCGGAGATCGTCGCCGTCACCCGGCCGTCCTCGGAGCGCAGCGCCGCGGCCAGCTCCCGCAGCACTTGGAGGCCGCAGCCCAGGGTCCCCGCGTCGGCCGCGCGCTCCAGCCGCTCGAGGTCGGAGAACGAGTTCTCCAGCGACGGCGGCTCCACGTCGAGGGCCACCCTGCGCGCGAAGGGCTCGATCCCGGCTTCGGCGGGACGCCCATCCACCTCGCGACCCGCCACCCTCGGCCCTCGCGCCTCCTCCGGCTCCTCCGGGACCGTCACCGTGACGTCGCCCGCAACCCGGCTGCTGCAGGCCAGCACCCAGCCCTCCTCGAGCTCCTCGTTGCTCAGGCAACCGGCCCGCACCTGCTCCACGGCGCCTGCCTCGACGCGCAGGCGGCACTCGCCGCAGGTGCCCTCGCCGCCGCAGGGCGCCTCGACCAGCACGCCGGCCGTGGTGGCCGCGTCGAGCAACGCCGTGCCCTCGTCGACCTGGACGGTGCGCCCGGCGGGGAGGAACGTGACCGTGGTCATGGAGTCACCTTACCATGGCTCGGATCTACGGTATCATCCCCGGATGGGAGATCTCTCCAGACGGGGCTTCATCGGCCGCGGCATCGCCGGCGTCGCCGGGGCCGGCGCCTGCCTGTGCGGCGTGGGGGGCTGCGCCACCTTCTCCAAGATCGGCGACACGCCGCCCCTGGCCGCGGCCGCCTACCGCAGGCAGCAGAACACCCTGGTCATCGATCTCGCCCGGGCTCCGGAGCTCCGCCAGGTCGGCGGCTCGGCCAAGATCGTCGCCGCCGGCGTCATCCTGGCCCGGGTCGGCGAGAAGGCGTTCGTCGCCGCCGCGCTGCGGTGCACCCACCGTGGCGTCGAGCTGGAGTATGACCACGACGAGAAGGTGTTCGAGTGCGCCTCCCTCGGCGACAGCGAGTACCGGCTCGACGGCACCAACATCGACGGCCCGGCCACCCGGCCGCTCCAGGTGTTCAGGACCTCCCTCGTCGGCGACAAGCTGACCGTCAAGCTGGGCGGCTGAGCGCCGGCTCGCCGGCTCAGATCCGGAACAGCACGCCCAGCCGCCAGTCGAGGCCCACCCGCCAGCCCTCCACGCCGGAGGCGACGGCCAGGACACCGATCCCTCCGTTCTCCTGGGTGTAGCGACCGTAGGTCAGCCCGATCTCCGAACTGACGCCGAACCGCTCCGAGACCATGTAGCTCAGGCCGAGGCCGCCCAGCCCCTCCACGCCCTTGCCCGACAGGTGGCGCCCGCCGAGGTCGGCGCCGGTGCGAACGTAGGCGGCGCCGAGCCGGAGCTGCGGCACCAGGCCGCCCGCGCGCGGCCGGACGATGTAGAGCTTGAGCTCCGCGGGGACACGGACCCAGTACGAGGCGTACCCGTCGTCGCCGCTGCCCTGTCCGGCGACGCCGGTCATCAGCACCAGGTGCCCCCCGATGGGCACCCCGATGGTGCCGCCGCCGCCGAGGCCGGTTCTGCCGATCCCCAGGAAGGTCTCCAGCTCCACCCGCGGCTCGGCGCTCGCCGCGCCGCTGCCGACGAGACACACCGCGGCGACCAGCGCCGCCGTCACCTGTCTGCTCCACCCCGCTCCACCGGACTCGCGTTTCTTTTTCATCAGCGCCTCCTGTTCGTGATGTTCGGCAGCAGCAGGAGCAGGAGCCGTGCCACCCGCGAGAGGCCGCGATCCCGCCAGCATCGGGAGGCGACTGGACAGCGCGGCACGCCCCGGGCCCAGCGGGCTGACAGCCTGGCGGCGGCGGCCCAGAAGTTGTCAAGGAGGGCTCAGAACCTGGCGGCCGGCCGACGCCTGCTCGGAGCGCAGCCGTGGGCGGCGCCGGTCGCACCGAGTCGACCCGGGAGGGGCGTCCCTCCCCACGTCGCCGCAGTCATTCTACCAGGCTGGAGCCGCGAGCCTCGGGCACGGGGCTTGCTACCCAGAGGATCAGCCACCCACGGAGGCCCGACCATGCTGCGCCCGATACTCCTGTTCATCCACGTCGCGCTCGTTCTCCCGGCCGGTTGCAGCGAGGAGTCCCCCACCGCCCGCGAGACCCCCGACGCCATCGTGCATCATCTGGGGGACGGCGCTGCCGCGCTCCCCGACGGACCGCTGGCGATGGCCGATGCGGCGATGGTCGATGCGCCGATCGAGCCGGATCCGCTCCCCGACGCGGCGCAGGACCCGGACCTTGCCGTCGCGGTCGACGCAACCGCGGCGGCGCCGGACGCCGCGCCCGGCGACGTGGGCGCCGTGGCGGGCAAGTGCCACCTGAAGGGCGACCTCTACCTCAACCCGTTCAACAAGGAGAGCGCCCACCACCGTCCCATCGGCAGCGGCGCGCAGTACGCCGCGGCGAGCCACCCGGCCACCAAGGACTGGCTCAAGGCCTCGACCCTCGGCATCAACGTCGGCGCCCCCTGGGGCGTGAGCATGGCCCAGACCGTCGCCTCCGACCCCTTCATGACCATCGCCGCCTTTGCCAAGTGCGACGGCGTCTCGCAGGTCCCGGTGACGATCCGCATGCCCAAGGCGGGCTTCGTGACCAAGGTGGTGTACAACGCCAACGGTTGCACGGACGGGGTGGTCGTCGTCCACGACAAGCCCACGGGCAAGCCGCACCAGCTGCGCCAGTACGACTGGAACAACGGCAAGCCCCGGGCCGGACAGTACCGGACCTGGCCGATCAAGGGGCTCGGCCACGGCGTCAAGCCCGGCGACCGCATCGGCACCAGCGCCTCGGGCGTGGCGGCGATGTTCGGGCTGCTGCGCGGCGAGGAGATCAACGTCGCGGGCCGCCCGGTCCAGCACGCGCTGCAGATGGTCCTGCCGCGGACCAACCCCTCGACGTGCAACGTGATGATCGGCAAGACCTTCAAGCTGCCGGCGGTGAGCATGGACGGCGGCTGGGCCGGCACCAACGTCAACACCGGCAACATCCCCTACGGCGCGCTGATGGCCCTGCCCCCCGCGGTGAGCATCGCCGGCCTGGGCCTGAGCGAGCCGGGCAAGCGGCTGGCCCAGGCGCTCCGTGACTACGGCATCTACCTCGTCGACGGCGGCGGCTGCCAGAACGGCGCGATCCGCGCCGACCAGCACGTCAACGCCGCGACCCTCAAGCTGCTCAAGCAGGACATCCCCAAGCTCTACAAAAAGATGCGCATGGTGCTGAACAACGACGTGCTCACCTCGCCGGTGTCCGGCGGCGGCACGCCCCTCGCCCCCAACTGCGCCTTCGACGCTCCGTGACCCATGACCCTTTTGACTCGACTCTGCCTCGCCATCCTCGTCGCCGGCTGCAGCCCTGACGCGCTCCCGGTGGGCGCGACGCGGCGCACGCTCGTGGTCGATCCGGCCGCGCTCGTGCCGCTCGCGCAGCCGCTGGACCCGCCCGGGATCGGCGTCGCCGGCGCCGTGCCGGCCAGCGCCGTCCCGAGCTTCACGGCCATCGGGGTGCGCTGGGCCCGCCGGGGCCTGCGCTGGAACAACGTCGAGAAGGTGAAGGGCAACTACGACTTCGCGAGCGACGACACCTGGGTCGACGGCGTGCGGAAGGCCAAGCTGAAGATCCTGCTGGTGCTGTGCTACGGCAACCAGCTTCACACCGGCGGGGACAAGGTCCCCCCGACCACCGCGGCGCAGCGCGCGGCGTTCGCCGCCTACGCCAAGGCGGCGGCCGCCCACTTCAAGGGCCGCGTGGAGGACTTCGAGATCTGGAACGAGCCCGACTACGTCAACTTCTGGCCGCCCAAGCCCGACGCCCACGCCTTCGCGGCGCTGGTGAAGGCCGCGGCGCCGGCGATCCACGGCGGGAACCCGAACGCCCGGGTGGTGGTCGGTGGCGTGCACAACCTGCTCTCCTCGGCCCTCGGCTTCGTCGGGCTCTACCTCAAGGACGGCGCGGCCGCCGACGTCGACGTGATCGGCTTCCACCCGTACCCCGGGGGGCAGGCGCTGCTGAAGCAGCTCCCAGAGGCGCGCCTCGGTCAGTACAAACAGCTGCGGGCCGTCGTCGACAAGCACGATCCGTCGCTGCCCGCCTGGAACACCGAGTGGGGCCACGCGTCGACCTGGTACGACCCCGCCGGGAACGGCAGGACCGCCGCGGCCCAGCACACGCAGGCCGTGATGGTGACGCGGGCGATGCTGGTCTCGTGGCTTCTCGGCCTGCCGCGGACGTTCATCTACAACTGGGGCGACCACGGCGACACGCCCGCCGCGGCGCTGGACAGGGAGAAGAACTTCGGCCTGCTCGCCTTCGACGGCAAGCCCAAGCCGGCGTACCACGCGCTGGCGACCCTGGCGGCCCGGGCGAGCGGACGGCAGCTGGCGGCCACGGGCGGCGGCGGAGCGCCGCCAGGATCGTGGCTGCACCTGGTGAAGCTCGCCGGGAGCGGCGACCCGGTCCTCGTCGCCTGGAGCGAGGAGATGACGACCCAGGCCAAGCTGTCGGTCGACGGCGAGGTCGTCGAGGCCGTGGACCTCTACGGCAGGTCGCTGACGCCGGGCCTCGCCGGCGGCAAGCCGACCTTCGAGCTGCGAGGCGCCGACGGGCCGATCTACATCACCCTCCGCGCCGACCGCCCCCCTGGACAGCGGGCCAGCCGACCTCGGGCCCGGGGCCGCTGTCGAGACCGGCGTGGCTCCCGAGCCGGCCGGGCGGCCCGAGGCCGGCGCCCGGGCCGACGGGGACGCCGGCCCGGGCCCGGGGACCGCGACAGCTGGCTGCGCGCAGGCCGGCAGCCCGAGGCGGTTCTCCCCGGCCTTCGCGTTGCTCCTGCTCCTCCTGCTCCTGCCGCGAGCTGCTCGTGGACACGGGTCAGCGTTCTCGATGGGACTGCGACGCATCGCGCCCAGAGACGCGGCAGCGGAACCGGGGGGCGGTTCCCCACCCGCGTCGACTCCTGTCGACCGGCACAGCCATGCCCCGGCCCTGCTGGACCAACCCGACCTGCCGTGATCCCGGGCTCATCCCCGGCAAGGTGAACGGCACGCCGATTGCTTAACCACTGTGGGAGGTTTTGATGACGCTACGAGCCGTTCCACTGCTGCTGGCCCTCGCCTGCTCGGGGTGTGGAGAGACCGGCGCGACCACCACGGATCTGGGCGGCAAGAGCCTGCCCGTGGATGCGCCCCACCTCGCCGACGACGGGGGCACGGCTGACAGCGGGCTCGTTCCAACCGAGGGCAGGGCCGACGCGGCCGACGGGCCGGCCGGGGCCGACGGCCTGCCGGCGACGGCGGCGGACAGGCTCGTCGAGGCGCTGGGCGTCGCCACCCACTTCAACTGGGCCCAGTCGATCTACACCACCCAGTACACCGCCCTGAGGCAGGCGATGGTGGCACTCGGCGTGCGCTACTACCGCACCGGGGCCGGAACCGACCGGGGCCGCTTCGTGCTCAACGACCTCTACAAGCAGCACGGCATCAGGGGGGTGTTCAACGTCAGCCAGTACGCCCAAGGCTACCACTCCCAGCTCGTGCCGGGGTCTGCCGCGAAGATCATCGACGCGCTCGTGGCGGACGGCGCCGCCGGGCTCTACGCGGTGGAGGGACCCAACGAGTACGACCACTCCGACCGCCAGAGCTGGGTCAAGGAGCTCCGCGACTACCAGCTCGAGATCTACAAGCACGTCAAGGGCAGCCCCAAGCTCTCGCATGTCAAGGTCGGCGGGCCGAGCCTGGTGACCACGGTGCTCAAGCCGCAGTCATCGCAGCTCGTCGGGGACATCAGCGACCGCGTCGACATCGGCGTCCACCACCACTACGTCCCCTTCGGCAACTTCCACGAGAAGGGCCTGTTCCAGGTCGCGCAGCTCCTGGCCAACAACAACTACGGCGCCGGGCCGCTGCTGATCACGGAGACCGGGGTCTGCACCAACACCGGGGCCTCGAGCATGTGTGTGAGCGAGAAGGCCCAGGCCAAGTACCTGCCGCGCAGCGCGATGGAGATCTTCCGGCAGCACCGGGACAACAAGCTCTTCTTCTACGAGCTGGTCGATCAGGGCGCGACCCAGGGGAACGCCGCGTGGAACTGGGGCATGATCCGGAGCGACCTCAAGCCCAAGCTGGCCTACCACGCGCTGAAAAACCTGGTGGGGCTGCTCGCCGAGCCCAAGGGGCCAGCCTTCAAGCCGGGAGCGCTGGACTACACGCTGGCCGGCGGAGGCCCGGACCTGCGGCAGGTGCTGCTCCAGCGGTCGGACGGCCGGTTCTACCTCGTGCTGTGGCAGGCCGTGCGGAGCTTCGACGACAAGACCAAGAAAGACCTCGATCCACCCACGGCGCAGGTGACCGTCGCCGTCGAGCCCGCGGCGAAGATCCGAGTCTTCCGGCCCACGCCGCTCGACGCGGCGGACCTCACCGCCGCCAGCATGCCGCGCAAGGTCATCGGCAGCGCCAAGACGGTGGTCCTCGCCGTCCCCGACCACCTCGTCGTGGTGGAGATCGACCCACCTTGAGCTGCAGGCGCTGACGCGTTTCGCATCGAGCGGGCGGCGGCCCGGCGGGCTCCGATTGGGTGGTACAATCTGCCATGGCCGATCCTCGCCACCTGCTGGACCGCCTGCGCCGCACCCTCGAGCCCGACGCCCGGGAGGTGCTGTCGGGGACGCTGGGAGACGGGCTCGCGGCGCGGATCGGCGCCGCCCCTGGCGCCTGGCCCGGGGTGGAGGTCCCCGTCGATGACTTCGTCGACTACCTGACCCGCCACCTGCCCCGGGACCCGCTGGCGCGCCAGGCCTGGGAGAGCTGGACCGTCGACGAGCTCTACCTCTGCTGCGCGTGCGTCAGGGGCGACCCGGAGGCGCTGCGTCAGTTCGAGGCCCGCTTTCTGCCGGTGATCCACGGCGCGCTGCGCCGCAACCGCCTCCCCGAGGCGCTCAGGGAGGAGCTGGCGCAGGATCTCCGCGAGCGCCTCTTCGTCGGCCGCGACGGCGCCGAGCCCCTGCTCGAGCGCTACGGCGGCCTGGGCAGCCTCGGCGGTTGGCTCGGCGTGGTCACCGCCCGCGCCGCGCGGCAAAGCCTGCAGAGGGAGAAGCGCTACGTGCTGGTGGGGGACGACCGCATCGTCGACGTTCTGTCTGCTCCCCCCGGCCACCCCACCGGACTGCCATTGATGCGGGACGCGGATCCGCTCAAGGCGGCCTACCGCGGGCCGTTCCGCCAGGCGGTGCGCACCGCTCTCGAGGGCCTCGAGCCCCGGGACCTGACGCTGATCCGGATGCGCTATGTCGACGGGCTGACCCTCAAGCGCATCGCCGCCACCTACCGCGTGCACCTCGCCACGGTGCACCGCTGGATCGACGCGATCCAGAACCGGCTCCTCGAGCGCACGCGCGCGCTGATGATGGAGGCGCTCGAGATCGACGCCGAGGAGTGCGCCAGCGTGTTCCGGATGATGCAGAGCCACCTCGATCTGACCATCACGACGCTGCTGGGGAGGCCCGAGAAGAAGGAGACGTCGTGAGGTCGAGGCTGAGCCCGGCGTTGCTGGCTCTGGGCCTGGCGGCGTGGGTCGCGTCCGCGCGCGCGGAGGAGCCGGAGGCGCGCGAAAGGAAGGAGCGCAGCGACGCCGCGCGCGGGAGCGGAGCGACCGACGAGACCGCGCGCCGGCTGCTGCAGCAGGCCGAGCAGCAGTTCGCCGACGGGGCCATCGCCGAGGCAGAGACGAGCCTGCAGGCCGCGACGCGGGCGGCCAGTGAGCCGGGACTGCAGGCGCGGATCGAGCTCCAGCTCGGCCTGGTGTACGCGACGCAGGGGCGGTCCTCCAGGGCCCGCGGGGCCTTCCGCCGCGCGCTGCGCCACGATCCCACGATCTCGCTCGACCCTCATCGCTACCGGCCCGACTTCGTCCAGCTGTTTCAGAGGGTCCGCCGGAGGACCGTGGGGGAGGTCGAGATCACCTCCCGCGGCGAGGTCTGGGTCGACGGCAAACCGCTCGGTCAGGCCCCCTGTCGGCGCTCCCTCGTGGCAGGGCGTCACTGGGTCGAGCTGCGTGATGTCTCGGGCCAGCGAGACGGCCGGTCGGTCGTGGTCCGGCCCGGCGTCCTGAAGAAGATCTCCCTCGCCGGCGCCGGCCCCGCTCCGTCCTCCCGACCCGCCACGAGGCCCGTCGTCGGTCCCGCCAGCCAGCCTGCTCCCGGCCCGCCGGCGCGCGGGCGGCGGCTATGGACCTGGCTCGCCGCGGCGGGCGCCGTCGCCGCCGGGGGCGCCGCCCTGGCGCTCGGGCTCGCGGCCCGGCGGGACTACGACGAGGCCTGCGATCTGCTCGCCGGCTCGGGGCCCTGCATCGAGCGTACGACGCTCGCCGATCCCGCCGACCACGAGCGCTACCTGGCGCTCGGCGAGGCGATGGACCGCAAGAGCCTGGCGGCCAACATCTGCTGGGGCGTCGCCGGTGGACTGGCCGTGGCCGCGGCGGTGCTGTTCTTCGTCGAGGGCCGCAGCGCGGGCGCGCGGGAGACAGCCGCCTCTCGGTCGAGCAGCTCCGCGGCGACTGTGCTCGTCGGTCCGACCGGCGCGTCGCTGCGGCTGCGCTAC
>Ga0316577_10001608_pt1 | contig 10769 bp, 7 predicted proteins | sample S5NA_FD_203073 | JGI IMG/M metagenome (GOLD analysis project Ga0316577, IMG submission 203073) | Rhizosphere microbial communities from salt marsh grasses in Alabama, United States - S5-7_050615r2r1 | ecosystem: Host-associated > Plants > Roots > Rhizosphere | place: USA: Alabama | collected... | reverse complement strand
TCACATTCATTCTCTCTCCTGGCTTCATTGGCGAAATTGATCTGAATTAACATGTACATCCCCATGAAAAGATGAATGGACGCATACCTGAAAATTAGCACCAGGACCAAAGTTGAGTCTGCTCAGTTGAAGATTGGCAGTTCTTTTTAACCTTGACTCCACCAGGATACCCGTACTAAGATCCAGAGAAAACGTTCTGAGGAGTAAATTCTGCCATGGATGCAAATGCTTTTCGGCATTTCTATGATTATCACTTCACTGAAAATCGCAATCTTTGGGATGCATATATCCCATCACTGACTATAGAACAATTCACCCAAGATTTTGGTTACTCACACGGATCTGTTCGAAACCAAATCGTTCATCTCATCAGTGTTGATGATACATGGTTCAGCGGATTGCGTGGCGCAGAAATCCCAGAACCGCTTAATCCTGCTGATTTTAACGATCGGAAAATCATTCGTACATACTGGAATCAGGTTGAGCAGAAGATGCACGACTATCTCTCAACATTACGGGACGACATGTTATTCGAAAAACCATTCAAAGAAGGAGAGGATAAAGATCTCATTTTGTGGCAGGTGCTGCTTCACGTAGTTAATCATGGTACTGATCATCGGGCACAAGTGCTTAGATTACTAACAGATTTGGGAATCAGAACAGTATCTCAAGATTACATTTTCTACGTATATGAGCACCATTAGGTTTCCTTGCGAGTAAACCAAGCTTCTTACTCCAGGTGAGTTCGACGCGCTGGTAGTTCACAATCCTTTTCACCCCTTCTAAAAAACAATCCGATTCACGGTTCCAACATGATTCTTGATTAGATCCATGAATAAAATAACAACTGCTGACTAATTTGAGCAGTCGTTACTTTATTGATTCAAATGTGTATATTTATTAGTTACCCCTTACATGGCTGAGGAATTCATTCCGGGTTTTTTCGTTGGTTTTAAAACTTCCAAGCATCGCACTGGTAATCATCGACGCTTCCTGCTTCTTCACTCCACGCATCATCGAACACATATGACTACCCTCGACAATTACGGCAACTCCCTGAGGGTCAAGAATTTCATCAATCGTATCTGCAATCTGGCGGGTCATCCGCTCTTGAACCTGTAAGCGCCTAGAAAACATCTCCACAATACGGGGAATTTTAGATAGACCAATAACTTTATTTGAAGGGATATATGCCACGTGAGCCTTACCAAAGAACGGTAGCATGTGGTGTTCGCACATACTGTAGAACTCGATATCCTTTACGACAATCATCTCATCGTAGGTTACATCGAACAATGCACCATTAACCAATTTTCCCAAATCAACGCTGTACCCGCCCAAGATTTCAGAGTACATACGGGCGATCCGGTTTGGCGTTCCAATCAAACCCTGACGGTCCGGGTCCTCGTTTACATTCGACAAAATCAAGCGCACAGCCGATTCAATATTTTCCAATTTTTCGGATTCGTCTGGATCACTTATAGATCCATAGTCATTATCCCCAAACCCATAATTCTCTTCTACTCCGACATCATTCAGCCAAATGATATCCCCAATCGATTTTCTATCTTCCATATCTACCTCCTCGCAAAAACATCGAAATTTCCGTTAAAGAACAGGTTATAACCAGCGTATCCCCTGATCCAGGTGGGTTAATTTTTCCAAATCTTACCAGATTAGATTGATTAAATTGTTAATTCTATATCTGAACCAGGTTTATGAATACAAAATTCTTCAGTTGTCTATACGAAAAAATGGGAAGAGTTTTGAGATCCCCAAAACAGATTGCTGGAATTGTGAGTCGCTGAATTATATATATCTCTGGAATATCTGGGAAGAATTGTTAATCGATCTCATATTTTTCCCGCCCAACCCATACTGCCAAGCAAAATTTTATTGCAGTTTTCAATCCTCGAAAACAAAGGCAGCCTTTATCGCCTCTGCCTGCTTTCGGTTCATTAACATAGGAAAAGCACTTTTATAATCTGCCAGCTTGAACTTATGGGTCACCAACCACCCGATGTCTACCTTGTTGTTTTTCATCAGATCGATCGCCAGATCAAATGTCTTCCACCTATGACCCTGAAATTTCTCCGCATGGTTATAGAGATAAGCAGCTTTTACTTCGAGATCCTGGGTAAGTATAGGAGTCCAATCTAATTTGCTTATTATTCCCGCTTCACCCACGAGGACAACCCGACCTCCATTTCGGGTAAATCGCACCGCATCATCCAGAGAAGTATTACTTCCTACACAATCAAAAACACTATCAACCCCACCGACCACCATCGGTTTCCCCATGATTGGATTCTTCATCACTGCTCCACTTAAATCAACAACCTCGCGATAGTAATTGGCATCTTTCGAACTTCGGATAACATGCGTTGCACCCAGTAATTTCGCTGCTTCTGCCTGGAATCCATAGCGAACCAATACGATGATTTCTGCATTTGAACCCAGCGCACGGAGGGCAGCGATTACACATAATCCTATGGTCCCAGCACCGATAATCAATATTTGATCATCATCCTTGGGGAAGGTTTCCAGCACGGCGTGGAGGGCAATCGCAAAAGGTTCGATCATCATGCCACTCTCATCACTGATTCCATCAGGTACTCTATAGAGCTGTGCTTGATGAGCGACGAAATAAGGTGCCCAGCTCCCCCCCGTATCATGGCACAAACCAACTCCAATCCCTGGAGAGACATCACCTCCAGTGATATTGATACAATGGTTGATCTCTCCTTTTTCACAAAAAACGCACATTTCCTTGAATCCCCTGGGTTTACACCACAATGAAGGTTCAACAACCACCCGCTCACCGACAGCCCAATTTTTCACACCTTTGCCAACACCTTCTATTCTTCCAATGTTTTCATGGCCAAGGACAAAGGGAAAGGTAATTAAAGGTGTTGAATATGTGCTGGCAGTTAACTTCACTGCAGAAAGATCTGTCCCGCAAATACCCCCCAAACGGGTTTTGATTAAAACCCACTCATCACCGGGTAGCTCTGGCTTCGGGATATGCTTGTATTGCATGCACGACAAGCCAGACCAGTAAATATTTGAAGATATTTTTCCGAGAGCCAAGCCCAATGCATATCTCGGTATGGTGAAGTTAAATTGGATAGCCCTCATCTTGTGAATTCATCTCCTAAGGGAATGGGATATTCATTTGTAAAATCCCATGTTTACGAACGTTCTGCAATTGAACTATCAATATTTCGATCAATGCGATCAATAACAGCAAATCAGCCGGTCCACATTCCTGGTGGACTCGTCTTGTTATAATATTAAAAAAATAACTTCCAAGGTATGAAATCAAAAACCCTGGAAGTCAGATCCTAATATTCTACGACACGCGGCAATTTTTTAGCTTGCTTGACCCAGTCACTGACCTGATTTGCGGTAGGTAGTTTTCGAACCAATTTCTTCTTTTTGTTCACTTCAACTAAAGATGTATAGAGATTGGTAGGAACCCGCGTTGCCAATTCAACGACTGTATCTACACCTGCTTCTTCCAGAAGGTCAGAATACTCTTCTCCAACACCTTTGATACGGAAAAGATCAGCAAGATTGACCCATTCAAGAATTAGTTTTTTTGAGATACCAGATTTATCAGCTATCTCTTTTCGGCCCTTGGGAGTACTTCCTCGATCAAGCAAAGTTTCCGTGGTGCTTATTCCAACCATCTTCAATTGGGTTGCGTATTTTTCTCCGATACCTTCTATTTTTATTAATGATGCCATTCACATTCTCCTTTAATTTGATTGATTTTGCTCCGTAACTCTTTCTAACAAAAATTATATTACTGCATTCATCCCAGAAAACTAAATAAAAATCTGAACCTGATGATTCGTCAAGCTTCACCTAAGCATTTTCGATCCCCTTCGTACCGCTGTTACCTCCTGCAGTCCTATTGTGTTCATTAAGTGCGTCCAGCTCGAATTGATGAGACCCAAATGACCTCGCCTGGAGAATAATTAATATCCAGACAAACACGATCACTACCATCAGTAGAATCAACCATTCCAAGGTTGATAATTCAATCATCTCTATATTTGGACCAGAAGTGGTATTGTGCAAATAATTATCAACCAACAGCCTCGACACTTTGAATGGAAAGTAACCCATAAGCACAGTTCTCCTCGCGCAGAAAATGATTGACGAGAGGCTTTAAATTTTCAATCGCCTCCAGTATATTGAAAAATTTTTTGCGATTGGCTCATGATCTCGAAAACTTTTCCTCCGGGACGATCTTCACTGTGATATTTTATTAGAGGTTTTTCTGAATGACTGTAGTTTAACATTTTACCTTGAAATTAGTCAACCTATAATCCTAATTAGAGATTCGGGATCCAAAAAAACTTGCCTGGAACCAATAAATCCTTATTACACACGCGACAATTAATCAATTCTTCAGGGTTAAAAAAGCTTAATGCAATTCTATGGATTGTTTTATCTAAAAAATAACACTATACTAAAGTTGGTAGAGACCAATGCATGCAAAGATTCCTTTCATTCCTGGAAAATCGACCAATAAAGAAATCGTATTATCCCGGTTCTTGCCCCAGATACCTGATGGGATTGCTACGAAATGGTTAGCAGATAAATTTTCGGGTGGTTCAATCGTCTTCGATCCCTTCGGTACCTCGCCAGATTTTGCATTAGATATCGCTCGGGCTGGGAATCTGGTAATTTCCTGTGTGAATAATCCTATAACAAGAATGCTGTTTTCTATCGGGGCAAATCCAGCACAAAAGGAACAGTATCGATCTGCGTTGGCTGAATTGGCACGGTGCAGGGTTGGTAACGAGAGGTTGGAACTCCATATTAAGAATTTATACCGGACAAACTGCAATCAATGTGGGCAGCCTATTATCGCAGATGCTTTCATCTGGGAACGCGGTACTAACGTGCCCCACACAAAAATATATGACTGCCCGCATTGTGGGGATTCGGGAGAACACCCGATTTCCCAGATAGATATCGATCTCGCGCAGAGCTTTTCCTCTGATTTAATGAATCGTATGCGCATAATTGAGCGAATCACTTCACCTAGCGAAAAGGAACGCAGGAATGTCACTGAAGCTCTTTCAGTGTATCAACCGCGAGCCCTCTACGCCTTGGTGACATTAATCAACCGGCTTGAAGGGTTGCTGATTTCTCCAAGGTTCAATGAACCTGTTGACCTTAACAGAGAAAACTGCCTGGTTGCTCTAATCATCACTGCGCTTGACCGGGGAAATAATCTCTGGTCCTACCCCACTGGCAGGGTCCGGCCGAAACAATTATCCTCCTCTCCGCACTTCAAGGAGATAAATTTGTGGTTTGTTCTAGAGGATGCAGTTGAGCAACTTTCCGACCACCAGGAACCGGTCGAAATTGCATATTATCCAGATTTGCCAAGAAAGGAGAGGGGTATCTGTATTTTTAATGGACCCATCCGTCAATTGAGTGATCAGTTCAACCTGGGACCAGATAAGCGAGGATTACATATCAATGCAGTTATTTCCGCAATCCCACGGCATAACCAAGCTTTCTGGACATTATCAGCCCTGTGGGCTGGTTGGATTTGGGGTCATGAAATGATCAGTGATTTTAAATCCGTGCTCCTTCGTCGACGCTATGATTGGTCCTGGCATTGTGCAGCCTTGAGGAATGCATTTGATTTAATTAAGCATTTTATTGAAATTGAGACCCCTATATTGGGAATTATCCCAGAAGCTGAAATGAGTTTTATCCAATCTACAATCGTAGCCGCAGGATTATCTGGATATAAATTAAATGGAATTACTTTGCGTGCGGATAAGAAGCAAGCACAGGTTCATTGGTATGTTGACCCACAAAAACCTGTCCAGATCTCTGCGCCGATGATCCTCCATGAGGCATTACAAAAATCTGTCATTCAAAATAACATCAGTTTGTTAAATCAGCGTGGTGAACCAGCTCCTTATATTGCACTACACACAGCAGCTTTACTCACGATTGCGAATAATTCTGGAATCTCGCAGGATCCAAAAACACCTGCCGCGGATGAATTCAGCCGTATTCAGAACCTTGTTGAAAATTCACTCACCTATAAAAATGGTTTCTTAAGACACGGAGGAAGTGAAAAATCCCTTGAGAGATCTTATCTCTGGCATCAGCAGGCAGCCATGGCTGGAAATGTGTTGTCTGACCGGGTGGAATCACAAATTTTCCAATTGATTATTGATCCTGAGTATAAGAATTATCACAAAATCGATCAAATTATATGCAGTCGATTTCCTGGGATGTTGACACCGGATGCCGAATTAATTAATCACTGTATTGAATCCTATAGCTCGAAAGAATCCCTGGAAAGTGGAGTTATCGTTCTTCGTGAGCAAGATGAACCCGGAAGACGTTCTCGGGAAGTATCAGAAATTTGTTTATCACTACACGATTTGGGCAGCAAATTCGGATATCTTACCCGAGGTGAAAACCCAGTTGAATGGAAAACAACTGATGGAGATGCAACATATGCTTTCCATGTTATTTCAACTGCAGGGATCGGAAGCGTAATCTTTAGTTCACCTTATCCCCCCAATAAATCAATCATTGTTATCCCCGGAGCACGAGCTAATTTGCTGCTTTATAAAATACGGAATAATTTTATCCTTACTCAACTTGTCAATAAGGGTTGGCGTTTCCTGAAATTCCGACATTTCCGTCACCTCCTTGAATCACCAACAATAAACCATGAAAACCTTGATCAAGAGCTTGAAATCGACCCAATGACCGAATCACCTGCCCAATTGAGGTTGTTGTGAACATTCCTGAACTTTCTGAATAATTTAAATAGGTATTGATATTCTGCTTGGATTACCTATAATAGATATTTAAACCTCCAGTGATGAATTAAAATGAGGATGGTTAGAAATCATCCATTCAATCATTGTTGATTTTTTATTAAAACTACACACTAAGGAGAATGTATCATGGATATAGGCAAAGCTTTTTCTTTCCCTTTTGAGGATGATGAATGGCTCACAAAATTACTGCTTGGAGCCCTGGTTTCTGCAGTTCCCATCCTAAATTTCGCTTGGACGGGTTATTCCATTGATATCATGCGGAATGTTATCGATGGAATATCATTGCCGCTGCCCGATTGGAGTGATTTTGGTGACAAATTCGTAAAAGGATTTTATATCTGGGTAGCTGGATTTATCTACACCTTACCTGCACTTCTGATTGCTTGTCTCCCACTTGGATTATTATTAATCCCGGCAACCAGTGAAACATCTAACACTACCGAGGCTTTGGCATCCGTATTCACAGGGATCGGAATTGTCTTCTTGTGTTTACTGACGATCTATTTATTAGCCTTTAGTTTTTTCTTCCCTGCAGCTTATATCAATTTTGCCCGCAAAGGTACTTTTGGCTCCTGTTTTGAAATAAGTGAAATCATCAAGATTGTTTCTCAAAACACCGGCAAGTATTTAACCGCCTGGTTGGTATCTATTGTCGCCGCAATAGTTGTGGGAATCATCCTCTCGGTGGTCGGAACTGTACTCGCCGCAATTATTTGCATCGGCTGGTTAATCACCTGGGTGGTATCTGCCCTGGGTAGTGTGTATCTGTTTGCAATTTATGCGCACCTGTTTGGGCAGGTAGTGGCAACCCCGTCCCTCAGTGTTGTCCCGACTGAAGAATAAATCAGTTTCAATCCGAAAAACAATCGACTCAATAAAAATCCGCCTACCGGCGGATTTTTCTTTACGGGCTGACTGTAGCAGAGGCAGCGGGGGTCCAGAAAGGGTCAACGGGAGTTGGTGAAGGTGTCAGGGTATCCTCAGGTGTTGGTGTAATCGTGGGAGTGTTTGTTTGAGTAGGCGTTTGAGTATAGGTCGGCGTCGGGGTAGAAGTCGGTGTTGGTGTGAAAGTAGGTGTTGGAGTAAACGTCGGGGTTGGGGTTGGCGTTGGAGTAGGAACCTGGATATTTAAATTCATCTTGATTTCTGCATACGTATCGTGGATACTCTGCAGGACCAACCGCAGTGTAATTACACCTGCAGGAAATTCCTCAAGATCCCACTCATATATTTTTTCAGGGTTATTAATTGGTATGCCATCTTGCTTGAGTAATTCCCATTTTACCGGTTTTTCACCAAGACCATACTCTAACCTGTAAGACTCAAAATCTGCTGTTGCACCAGCTTGGCCAAAGATTTCGAGAGGATTTTTTGTAATCCGATCCCCATTTCGCGGAGATGTAAAATCAAGCAAGGGACGCGGATCCTCAACAGTACATTTCCGCTTCGGAACGAAGAATAACGGATTTGAAAACCCATAATTTTCTGCCCAACTTTTCCCACTGGCATCTTTCCGCAACCATTTCACTGCCCATGGATCTTCTACATTTACTGCCAATTTCTCATCAGTAAATTTCTCACATGCCGGAGATGCTTCCAGACCGGTCCAGGTATCCACAAGCACTTTCTTCCAAAGATCTTCATTCTTCGGTAATGGAGGCTGGTCAGCAGCAAATAGTTCAGTTCGCTGCACCGGGCAATTGTTGGAAGGTTCAGTTCCGGATACCGCACAAATAATCCGTTCTACGACTCCAGCCGGCCTGATAATTGGGGAAGGAGTCCCCCCGGTAACTCGTTCGACAGATTCTTGCATGAAATTTGCCCATATCGGAGCTGCGCCAGTTAATCCGCTGATGTTCTGCATCGGCGAATAATCTGCATTTCCGACCCAAACCCCCACTGCCAACTCCGGGACATATCCCAAGGTCCAATTATCCCGAAAATCATTTGTTGTGCCTGTTTTAGCAGCTGCCTCAAATGGCAAATTGAGCACGGAATTTGGGCCGAAGGCTGGTGTACGAGCTTCATTATCAGAGAGAATCGATGAGATTAAATATGCATGTTCAGGTCGAATTACCTGTTCACCCCTTGGAGGAGAATATTGGTAGACGACATTCCCATTAAAATCAGCGATTTTGGTAATAGCTACAGGAGGGACCCGCTGGCCGCCGTTCGCGAAAGTTGCGTATGCCCCGGTTAACTCGAGCAATGTCACCTCACCCCCACCCAGTGTTAGAGATAGACCATAATCATTCCGGGTTAAGGTTGTTATCCCCATGCGCTCGGCGAATGAGATAAACCCATCCTCAGCAGGTGTATCTGGATTATCGTAAATCCCAACATAATCCAGGGTCTTGACTGCTGGAACATTATACGAATTCGCTAATGCAGTCCGAACCGTGACGGGTCCATGAAAGCGATCATCATAATTAACTGGTTTGTAAGGCGACCGGGAATCATTCGGATCTCCTGAAGGAGGAAATTCAGATGGAACATCCCAGATTAATGTTGCCGGTGTCCACCCTTTTTCAAAAGCCGCATTATATGTGAGTGGCTTAATCGACGAACCGGGCTGGCGCGGACTGATCGCCATGTTTACCTGCCCGTCAATTTCCTCATTATAGAAATCTGCTGAACCAACCATCGCTAATATCTCACCGGTATTAGGACGGATTGCAATTAGACTCCCATTGTTCGCCTTTCGATCAGCGAGCATCCCTACTTGCTTCGCAACAACCTCTTCAGCCAGTTCTTGTAATGCCGGGTCAAGTGTTGTGTAAACATCAAACCCAGATCTATATATCGTTTGGGCATCAAATTGAGATTCAAGTAGGGATCTAACGTAGGTTACCCAATGCGGATAACGCATTTCAATATCGGGTGATCGAAATTCATAATCCACCAGAGAGTTGGTGGCATCAGCTACAGTAAGTGCATCAACGCAAACCCTTTGTGGGCTGTTACTAACAAAAATACATCCCTGCTCCTGGCTCGCCTCATACATCAGGAACAGCACCTGCTCAAATCGGTTCATCGTAACGTCCCGATTTGTATAAACATCATATACTGAAGGAGCCTGGATCAATCCAGCCAGAAATGCTGCTTGCTCTAATGTCAATTTGTCAGCAGGAGTCCCAAAATAAGTCTGGGAAGCTGCTTCTACACCATAAGCGAGATTTCCAAAATATGAATCATTAATGTACAACTCCAGAATTTCGTCTTTTGAGTAGCGGCGTGTTATTTCTGCAGCAAGAATAGCCTCTCGAACTTTGCGCATATAACTGATCTCTGTCCGCTCTTCAGGTGTAAACAGGAGCATCCTTGCTAACTGTTGGGTAATGGTGGAAGCACCCGATACTGTCTCTCCACCCTGATAATTCTGAATGAAAGCTCTTCCAATTGCTGTAGGATCGAACCCTGGATGGCTGTAAAACCCCTTGTCCTCCGTAGCAACGACTGCAGCTACCAGGTAAGGCGAAATATCGTCAAGGCTGACATATGTCCTTCTACCTGCGTTCGGATCAAGTATTTCATACAATACATTCCCATTCCGATCGAAAATGCGGGTCGTTTCAAATTGAGCTGACTTCTGTTTTAAATCGTCTACGGGCGGTAAGGTTGCAGCAATTCGATAATATTGGAACAGCAATCCAGACACACCGATAATCCCCACGATTACCATCAAAAATAATCCGGCAATAGCTGCTCTGAGAAGGCAGCCTACACCCCGATCAATATTTATCCCTCGAGCCGAAGATTGTGTTGCAGGTACGGTTTGCTTACCTGAGGCTGATTCCGTATACTGTATGCGATCAGCTCCCCGCTCAATCCCCGTAATTCTTGATCTTGCATAAGCGGTTTTGAGAACTTGTGAACCACGTGAGGAACCAGTTGAAGAATTGGTCGGAGATTTCGCAGCTTCAGAAGCGGATA
>Ga0316577_10001607_pt1 | contig 10769 bp, 8 predicted proteins | sample S5NA_FD_203073 | JGI IMG/M metagenome (GOLD analysis project Ga0316577, IMG submission 203073) | Rhizosphere microbial communities from salt marsh grasses in Alabama, United States - S5-7_050615r2r1 | ecosystem: Host-associated > Plants > Roots > Rhizosphere | place: USA: Alabama | collected... | reverse complement strand
CGCACTGCGCGTCGTGTTCACCGGTGGCCAGCGGGTCAGCGAAGCCCAGGTCGAGCGGGTCGAGACGACGTTCGGGGCTCGAATGGCGATCACGTGGGGGATGACCGAGACCTGCGGCTCGGCGCTGCTCACGTCCCCGGGGGACCCCGACGGCCCACGCCGCACCACCGTGGGCACACCGCTGCCGGACACCGAGGTCCGCGTGGTCGACGTGGACGGCGCACCGGTCGGTCCCGGGGAGGCCGGCGAGCTCCTGGTGCGAGGACCGCGCATCACCCGCGCCTACCTCGTCGACGTCGGAACGGTGCGCCCGGCCCTCGACGCCGACGGCTGGCTGCACACCGGCGACCTGGCGCAGGCCCTGCCCGACGGCACCCATCGCATCGTCGGGCGCGCCTCCGACATGATCAAGACCGGCGGCGAGAACGTGACCCCCGAGCAGGTCGAGACGGTGCTCGCCGGCGATCCCGAGGTGCGTGAGGTGGCGGTCATCGGTGTGCCCGACGACCGGTGGGGGGAGCTCGTCGTGGGCTGCCTCGTCCTCGCCCCCGACGCCTCGGAGGCCGACGTCGTCGCCCGGCTCGAGGAGCACACCAGGGCGGTGCTGGCGCCGCACGAGCGGCCCCGGCGGTGGATGGTGCTCCCCGAGCTCCCCCGCACGGCCTCGTCGAAGGTCCAGCGGCACGTGCTGCGGGAGCACGCGGCCGGCGAGTGAGGCCGTCGCCCGGACGGGCCACGGATCGGCGCGAGCCTGAGCGCCCCGAGGTGCTCAGTGCCCGAGGAGGGCGCGGGCGATGACGATCCGCTGGATCTGGTTGGTGCCCTCGTAGATCTGGGTGATCTTGGCGTCGCGCATCATCCGCTCGACGGGGAAGTCACGGGTGTAGCCGGCGCCCCCGAGCACCTGGACGGCGTCGGTCGTCACGGCCATCGCGGCGTCCGAGGCGAAGCACTTGGCGACCGCGCCGGCGGCACCCATGTCCGGGCCCGCGTGCTCGGCCTCCTCGGACGCGGCGTAGGCGAGGAGCCGCGCGGCCCGGACCCGGGTGTCCATGTCGGCGAGCAGGAACTGGATGCCCTGGAACTCACTGATGGCCCGGCCGAACTGCCGACGCTCCTTGGCGTAGGCGACGGCGGTGTCGAGTGCGCCCTGGGCTATGCCCACTGCCTGGGCGGCGACGATGGCCCGGGTGCGGTCGAGGGTGGCGAGCGCGGTGCGCAACCCCGTGCCCTCCTCGCCGACGAGCCGGTCGTGGGGGAGGAGGACCCGGTCGAGGACCAGCTCTGCGGTCGGGGAGCCCTTCAGGCCCATCTTCCGCTCAGGTGCACCGACGCCCAGGCCGGGGTCGGTGGCCTCCACGACGAACGCCGAGATCCCCCGGGGGCCGGCCTCGGGGTCGGTGACGGCGAACAGGACGTAGACGTCGGCCCGACCGGCGTTGGTGATCCACCGCTTGGTGCCCTTGACCTCCCACCCGTCATCGGTGCGCTGGGCGCGGGTCGTCATCGCCGCGACGTCGCTGCCGGCCTCGGGTTCGGAGAGCGCGAACGCGCCGAGCCACTCCCCGGACGCGATCCGGGGCAGGTACGCCCGCTTGAGCTCCTCGGAGCCGGCGAGCAGCAGCGGCCAGGCGAAGAGCTCGTTGCCCCCGGAGACCTGCTGGGTGGTGGTGCACACCCGCGCGATCTCCTCGGCGACCACGGCCGAGGCGAGGAGGTCACCACCCTGGCCCCCGTAGGCCTCCGGGATGCCGATGGCGTGCAGCCCGGAGGCGGTGAGCGCCTCCAGCGACTCCTCCGGGAAGGATCCCGTCTCGTCGACGTCGGCGGCGTGCGGGGCGACCTGCTCGGCCGCCACCTTGCGGACGACGGCGCGCAGCTCCTCGTGGTCCTCGTCGAGGGCGAACAGCCGGCTCATGACGTCAGCCCGAGCAGGCGGACGGCGTTCTCCTTGAGGATCCCCGGCAGCACCTCGTCCTTGACCTCCAGGGCCTCGAAGTCCGCGATCCACCGGTCGGGGGTGATGAGGGGGTAGTCGCTGCCGAAGAGCACCTTGTGCCGAAGGCGTCCCTTCGCGGCGCGGACCAGCTCGGTGGGGAAGTACCTCGGCGACCACCCGGAGAGGTCGATGTACACGTTGGCCTTGTGGGTCGCCATCGACAGGGCCTCCTCCTGCCACGGCACCGAGGGGTGGGCCAGGATGACGGCCAGGTGGGGGAAGTCGGCGGCGACGTCGTCGAGGAGCAGCGGGTTCGAGTACCTCAGCTTGATGCCCCGTCCGCCAGGGAGGCCGGCGCCGATGCCGTTCTGCCCCGTGTGGAACAGGGCTGGGACGCCGAGCTCCTCGAGTGCCGAGTACAGCGGGTAGTGGGACGGGTCGTTGGGCTCGAAGCCCTGGAGGCTGGGGTGGAACTTGAAGCCGCGGACCCCGTGCTCGGTGACGAGTCGCCGGGCCTGATCCACGGCCGCCTCGCCACGGCGGGGGTCCACCGAGCCGAAGGGGATCAGCACGTCTGAGTACTCCGCGGCGACGGTGTCGGCGATGTCCTCGCTGCTCAGCGGCGGGTGACCGGTGTTCGTCCCGGCGTCCACGGTGAACACGACGGCCGCCATCCCGAGGGACCGGTAGGTCTCGGCGAGGTCGGCGACGGTCGGTGAGCGGTTCTCCACCGCCCGGAAGTACGCGGCCGAGGCGTCCATGAGCTCGTCGTCGAGGGAGAGGTGGCCGTGGGCGTCCTGCTCGACGTGGACGTGGACGTCGATCGCGGAGACCGCGTCGATGTCGATGGCGGGTGAGTACGTCACACGGTGCCTCCCTCCTCGGGTGTCGGGGCGAAGAGCTCGCGCACACGCGCCTTGACGAGCTTGCCGGACGCGTTGTGGGGTAGTGCGTCCGCGATGACGACCGACTTGGGCACCTTGTAGCGGGCGATGCGCCCCTCGAGGTGGGCGAGGACGTCGTCCGGAGTGAGCGAGGAGCCGGCGCGGGGGACGACGACGGCCCGTCCGACCTCACCCCACTTCTCGTCGGGGACGCCGATCACCGCGACCTCGGCGACCCCGGGATGGGAGTGGATGGCCTGCTCGACCTCGGCCGGGTAGATGTTCTCGCCACCGCTGATGATCATGTCCTTGAGCCGGTCGACCACCGTGAGGTAGCCCTCGTCGTCGGTGCGCCCCAGGTCGCCGGTGCGCAGCCACGCCCCGTCGACCCGGGACGTCTCGGTGGCGTCGGGGTCCTGCCAGTACCCGGGGGAGACGTTGGGCCCGGAGACCAGCACCTCACCGGGAACGTCGGTGCCCACGTCCTCGAGGTCGAGGTCGACGATGCGGATGTCGGTGAAGAAGCAGGGCGTCCCCGCCGTGCCGATCTTCCGCCGCACCTCGGCCTCGCGGAGCATCGTGGTCCCCGGTGATGCCTCGGTGAGCCCGTAGCCCTGGATGATCGGCAGGTCGCGCTCGGCGTAGGTCTCGAGCAGGGCGAGGGGGAGCGGTGACCCCCCGCTCATCGTGATCCGGAGCCGCGAGAGGTCCGCCCCCTCCCACCGAGGGTGCTGGGCGAGCATGAGGTACATCGAGGTGACGCCGAAGAGGACGGTGATGCCCTCGTCCTCGATGAGGTCGTAGGCCCGCTCCGGGTCCCACCGGGGCTCGATGTAGGAGGTGCCTCCCTTGAGGAACGTCGGCAGGAGCAGCTGGTTGAGGGCCGCGGTGTGGAAGAGCGGTGCGGTGACGAGGGACCGGTCGTCGTGCCGCAGGTCGAGGTCGACGAGGAGGTTGTAGACGTTCCACGTGATGTTGCCGTGGGTCAGCATCACGCCCTTGGGGCGTCCGCTCGTGCCGGACGTGTACTGGATCATGAAGAGGTCATCGAGCCCCACCTCCTCGTCGAGCGGTGCGTCCTCGTCGTCGCGCGTGAGGGAGGTCACCGTCGTCCCGGCCCCGTCGTGCGTGGGGACAAGGGGGATACCGAGGGCGGTCACCTCCCCGGCACCGACGATCTCCTCGAAGCCGGGTCCGTGCACGAGGATCTCCGGAGAGCAGTTCCCGAGGATGTACGCGGTCTCGGCGGGGGCGAGGCGTGTGTTCAGCGGGACGAAGACGGCTCCGAGCCGAGCCGTCGCGAACAGGGTGAGGACGAGGTCGACCGAGTTGAGCCCGAGGTAGGCGACCCGGTCGCCGCGACGGACGCCGAGGCCCCGCAGGCCGTGCGCCAGGCGGCGGGAGCGCAGCTCGACCTCGCCGTACGTCATCGGCGTGCCGTCCTCCACCAGGGCCACGGTGTCCGGGCTCATCCGTGCTCGACGCGCCGCCCACGACCCGATGCCCCTGTCATTCATCGTCGGTCCCCTTCGTCGTCGTCGTCAGTCCGTTCTCGTCGCGCAGGGTGAGCAACTGGCGGAGAGAGGCGTCGCGGCGGCGCACGAGGTCGTCGACGTCGAGCCCGGCGAGCTCCTCGTCCACCCCCGCCACGACGGTGGCCACGAGCTCGTCGGTGAGCCGCGGAGCGCCGAGGTCGTCCCACCAGTCCTCCATCGGCGGTCCCAGGTGCTCGAGGACGTGGGCGATGCCTCCCGGCAGTCCGGACAGGTGCTGCGTCGCGAAGGGGCCGAGGAGGGCCCAACGCAGGCCCGGCCCGCTGGCGACGGCGGTATCGAGGTCGGCGACCGAGACGGCCCCGGTGCCCACGAGGTGGTAGGCCTCGCGCCACAGTGCGGCCTGGAGCCGGTTGACGACGTGTCCGGGGAGCTCCGCGCGCAGCCGGACGGTCGCCTTGCCGAGCCGGCGCATGACGTCCACCGCGGCGTCGGCCGCCTCCTCGCTGGTGCGCCGCCCGCCGACGACCTCGACGAGGGGCATGAGGTGGCTCGGGTTGAACGGGTGGGTGACGAGCACCCGCTCCGGATGGCGTTCGGCGCCCTCTTGGACGTCACTCGGCATGAGCCCGGAGGACGAGGAGCAGATGAGCACCTCGGGCCCGAGCAGCGCGTCGAGGGCTCGGACGATCTCGTGCTTCGTCGCCAGCACCTCGGGCCCCGCCTCGAGGACGACGTCGGCGTCCGCCGCGGCACCCAGGTCGGTGGCCACCGTGAGCCGCCCCCCGGGGACGGGCTCGGTCAGCGACTCGAGCTCGACGCGCTGGCGTGCCACGGTGTCCCGGAGCGTCGCTTCGGCCTCGGGCCGCGGGTCGACGGCGGTGACGTCGAGGCCGTGGTGGAGGGCCAGCGTCACCCACCCCGCGCCGAGCGACCCGGCACCGACGACCGCGACCCGGCGCACGTCGGCTGCGGCGATCACGACGTCGCCTGCGCGCGTCGGGCCGCGATCGCGGCGAAGGGCTCGAGGGAGGTGGGGACCGCGAGGGCGTCCGGGCTCGCCACCGTCTCGACCGGTGTGCCCTGCAGGATCCGTTTCACGGGGACCTCCAGCTTCTTGCCGGTGAGGTTGCGGGGGACGACGGGCACCTCGACGACGTCGTCGGGCAGGTGCCGTGGCGAGAGCGTGGTCCGCAGCGCGGAGGCCACCGTGCGACGCAGCCCCTCGTCGAGGTGCACGCCCGGGTCGAGGGCCACGAACAGCAGCAGCTCCCCGTTCCCTCCCGCAGGGTCCTCGAGGTGGACGACGAGGCTGTCCGCGACGCCGTCGACCTCCTCGACCACCCGGTAGAACTCGGCCGTGCCGAGGCGGACGCCGCCACGGTTGAGGGTGGCGTCGGAGCGTCCGGTGACGTGGCACGAGCCGTTCTCGTTGAACACGATCCAGTCCCCGTGGCGCCACACCCCCGGGAAGTGGTCGAAGTACGCAGCCCGCAGCCGGGTGCCGTCGTCATCGCCCCAGAAGCCGACCGGCATCGACGGCATCGGAGAGGTGATGACGAGCTCGCCGAGCTCACCGACGACCTCGTGCCCGGACTCGTCCCAGGCGTGGACGTCGACCCCGAGGCAGCGGCACGAGATCTCGCCGGCCCACACGGGGACCACCGGCATGTTCTGGACGATGGCGGAGCACACGTCGGTGCCGCCGCTGCCGACGTTGACCTGGACGTGCGGGCCCAGGCCGTCCTGGAGCCAGGCGTAGCCCTCGGGGGGCAGCGGCGCGCCGGACGAGCCGACGGTGCGGAGACGCTCGAGGTCCAGGGTGGTGAGGTCGACGCCCTCCTTGCGGCAGGCCATGACGAACCCGGGGCTCGCCCCCATGATCGTCGTGCTGGTCTCCGCTGCGAGGCGCCACTGCCAGCCGGCGTCGGGGTGTACCGGGTTGCCGTCGACCATGACGATCGAGGCGCCGATGGCGAGGCTGGAGACGAGGACGTTCCACATCATCCACGCGGTCGTCGTGAACCACAGCATCCGGTCGCCCGGCCGCATGTCCCACGACAGGCCGCCGTTCTTCAGGTGCTCCAGCAGAACGCCACCGTGACCGTGGACGATCGCCTTCGGCTGGCCGGTGGTGCCGGAGGAGAAGAGCACAACGAGCGGGTGGTCGAACGCGACGCGCTCGAACTCCAGGGCTGACGGCGCGGCGGCCGCGAGCGCCTCCGGCCAGGAGCGTGCCCCGCGGGCGCGGAAGTCGCCGTACTCGATGTCGAACACGTGGGTGAGCGTCGGCAGCCCGGCCACGACCTCGTCCACCTGCTCGGCCCGGTCGACGTCCTTGGTGCCGTAGCGGTACCCGCCCGCCACGAGGAGCACGGTGGGCTCGACCTGGGCGAAGCGGTCGACGACGCTGCGCGGGCCGAACTCGCTCGCCACCGACGCCCACACAGCCCCGATGCTCGCCGTCGCGGCGAAGGCGACGACGGCCTCGGGCACGTTCGGGAGGTAGGCGACGACCCGGTCGCCATGACGCACCCCCGCGTCGAGGAGGACACGCCGGGCCCGGGCGACCGCGTCGCGCAGCTCACCGAAGGTCAGCTCGACGTCGTCCCGGGTCTGCGAGCGGCCGAGGACGGCCACCTCGTCGTCGGGGCGCCGGAACAGGTGCTCGGCGAAGTTGAGGGTGGCGCCGGGGAACCAGACGGCCCCCGGCATCGACGCGTCGGCGAGGACACGCTCGTCTGGGCGGTCTCCGATGATGTCGAACCACTCCCACACGGCACCCCAGAAGCCGTCGAGGTCGGTGGTGGACCAGCGCCAGAGGTCCTCGTAGGAGACGAAGCGGCGGCGCAGGCGGCCTTCGGCCCACGAGGTGAACTCCCCGACCACGCTGCGCTCCCGCGCGTCCGCCGCCGGCACCCACATGAGATCGCCCTGGTGGACGGGCGTGCCGGGCCGACGGACGCTGCACGCACGGGAGGCGTCAGTCATCGGTGACCTTCTTCGCGCGGCCGGACAGGAAGGCGTCCATCCTGGCCTTGGCGTCGGGGGTGGACTGTGCGATCGCCGCCATGAGCGACTCCATGACGAGGCCCTGCTGGGGACCGATCTCCGGGACGATCGGCAGGACCTGGGTCACGGCGAAGTTCGTCTGCGGGGCGTTGTCCGCGATGCGCCCGGCCAGCGAAAGCGCCGTGTCGAGGGACTCCCCCGGCTCGACGACGTACTGCGACAGCCCGATCCGTTCGCCGTCTCGGGCGCCGTACCGGCGCCCGGTCAGCATCATGTCGACCATGCGTGCCGTCCCGGTCAGGCGCGACACGCGGACCGAGCCCCCGCCGCCGACGAACAGCCCGCGCTGTCCCTCGGGCAGGGCGTAGAACGTCGTCTCGTCCGCGACCCGGATGTGTGCCGTCGCGGCGAGCTCGAGACCGCCGCCGACCACGGCCCCGTGGAGGGCCGCGACGACGGGGACACCGGACTGCTCGATGGTCGTGAAGCAGCGGTGCCACGTCCGCGAGTGGAGCACGCCGTCCAGGGCGTCCCGGTCCTTCATCTCGGCGAGGTCGAGCCCCGCCGAGAAGTGGTCGCCCTCACCCGCGATGACGACGACGTTCACGTCAGCGTCGAGGCACCGGAACAGCTCCTCGAGGCCGGAGATCATCCGGTCGGACAGGGCGTTGCGCTTCTCGGGCCTGGCAAGCATCACGACCAGCACGGACCCTCGTCGTTCGGTCCTCAGTCCGGTCGCGGCGTCGGATGTCATGGCAGGTCCTCTCGGGACGTGGTGTCCACCCGCCACGAGGCAGGGGACGACAAGTGCGTATGTATGATGTTATCAATCGTTGTAGTTGTCAATGATCAACGTTCTTGGTGTTCTGCTCTGACGGGTCACGGACCGGAGACCGGCCCGTGGTTCCGGCTGCGGCCCGAGGGAAGGAGGCGGGGACGATGGCACGCGCTGTCCCCGAGGGAAGCAGCCGGGTCGGCGGCCCTCCTGACCGTCTGCTCGGAGCCGCGATCGCCGACGACCTGGGGTTCCTCATCGCGGCGGCGCGCGCCCGGACGGCGATCGAGGCCAACTCCGTGCTCGCCCCCCTCGGCTTGAAGGTCCGTGAGTTCTCCCTCCTCTGGGTGGTCTCCGAGGACCTGCGCCCGTCCCAGCGCGAGCTCGCGGAGTTCCTCGCCCTGGACCCCAGCCAGGTCGTGTCGATCCTCGACGACCTCGAGCGTCGCCGCCTCGTGGTGCGTGAGCAGGATGCCCGCGACCGGCGGTCGCGCATCATCATCGCCACGGACCGGGGTCGGGACCTGATCCAGCGGGCCCTGCTCGAGGTGCGGAGCGCGAGCGAGCGCACGCTGGGGGACCTCGACGCGAGCGAGCAGTCGATGCTGCGCGACCTCCTCTCGCGTGTCGCCTTCCGGGGATCGGTCGGCCGCTGAGGCGACCTGCCCATGGGAGCGTGGAATAAGCGCGGCGGGCCGACTCCCCCGACGGCCGAGCCGCCCGCCGGCGCGGCCGGGGCACAGGTGCTGCGCCCTGAACCGGCGCGCCGGTCGGGCAGCCCGGCCGCGACCCTGCTGGCGGCACTGCTCGGCTTCTTCGTCGTCACCCTCGATGCGGTCATCGTCAACGTGGCACTGCCGGAGATCGGGGCCGACCTCGGTGGTGGGATCCGGGGCCTGCAGTGGGTCGTCGACGGGTACACCCTCATGTTCGCCGGCGTCCTGCTGTCCGCCGGGTCGCTCACCGACCGCATCGGTGCCAGGCGCACCTTCGCCCTCGGGACGGCCGTGTTCGTCGTGGCCTCGGTTGCCTGCGGACTGGCACTCGACCTCGGCGTGCTCATCGGCTTCCGGTTCGTGCAGGGCATCGCGGCGGGGGTGATGATGCCGTCGTCGATGGCTCTGATCGGCCAGGCGTACCCCGACCCCGCTCGGCGGGCACGCGCCGTCGCGACGTGGTCGATGGGGGCTGCCGTCGCGTCCACGTCCGCGCCCGTGCTGGGTGGTCTGCTGGCGCTTGCCAGCTGGCGGTGGATCTTCCTCGTCAACGTCCCCGTCGGGGTGGTCACCCTGGCGCTCCTGCGGCGCGCGGCGCCGTCGGCGCACCATCGGGCCGGCTTCGACTGGCCGGGCCAGCTCACCGCCGTGCTCGCCATGGGCGGCCTGACGTACGGGGCGATCGAGGCCGGTGCGCTCGGCCTCACCGCGGCTCCGGTCGTCGCTGCCCTGTTGCTGTCCCTCGTGTCCGGGGCGACGTTCGTGTGGCTACAGCACCGGGTGCCACACCCCATGTTGCCGCTGGAGATGCTCCGTGACCGCGCGGTGACGGCACCGGTGGTCATCGGGTTCGCCTTCATGGTCGCGTACTACGGTGTGCCGTTCGTCATGAGCCTCTACCTCCAGCTGGAGCGCGGTCTGACGCCGCTGGGGACCGGCCTGGCCTTCGTGCCGATGACGGTCGTCGGTCTACTGCTCCTCCCGCTCATCCCCCGCGCCACGGCGCGCGTCGGTGTGCGTGTCGTCGTGGTCGCCGGTCTGCTCCTCATGGCCACCGGACTGGTCGCGCTCGCGTACGCCGGCACCGTGGCCGGCGCCGAGGTGCCGGTCGGGGTGCTGGCCGCCCTCATGGTCCTCGTCGGGCTCGGCGCACCGACCATCTCGCCCCCGATCACCGCCGCGCTCCTCGGGGCGGTCCCACCGGTGCGTGCCGGCACCGCCAGCGGCGTGCTCAACACGAGTCGGCAGCTGGGCGGCGCGCTCGCGGTGGCGGTCTTCGGTGCCCTCCTCGCCGGCTCGGCCGGGTTCGCCTCCGGGATGCGCCTCAGCCTGCTGCTGGGGGCGGCCGTCGTCGTCGGTGCAGCCGCCGTGGGGCGGACGGGACTGGACCGTGGCGTGCGCGGCCGGGCGGGTGCGTGACCACGGCCGGGATCGCCTCGTCCGGCACCTCAGCGGGCCGGGACCCGGGGTGAGCAGGGCATCGTTCTGGGTGCCCACGGGATCGGCCATCCATCGGCCCGCGGACGGACTGGCCCCGGCGCGGGTTCGCGCGTGCCCCCCGGCAGGATTCGAACCTGCGACACCTTCTTCAGGAGGTAGCGTGCACAGAAGACCCAGCCATGGCCCTGAACTGCGGAAATGATGGCCCGTGCAGGTCACCCCGGCGCCCTCGTGCCCACCACGTGCACAATGAATTCGGCGACGTGCCCGGGCGGCACCCGGAGCATCCCCCCGGTCGCCCATCGGCCGACCCTAGGTGTAGATGCTGGTGCCTCGCCTCATCGGAGTCCGCCCCAGGACGGCTGAAGGAGCCACCGCAACCTGCTGCATTCCGCCCACTGTGGGCTACGTCCCGGCGTCCACCGTCGGTCGGTTGCCGTGCGCCCCGAGCTGGGACCACTGCTCCCGGGTGCGGGTGCGCAGACCGAGCAGCCGAGAGGTCGTGGAGAG
>Ga0316577_10001606_pt1 | contig 10771 bp, 9 predicted proteins | sample S5NA_FD_203073 | JGI IMG/M metagenome (GOLD analysis project Ga0316577, IMG submission 203073) | Rhizosphere microbial communities from salt marsh grasses in Alabama, United States - S5-7_050615r2r1 | ecosystem: Host-associated > Plants > Roots > Rhizosphere | place: USA: Alabama | collected... | reverse complement strand
CGATTTGGGTGATCGAAAGCAGCGTGGGCTGCAAAATATCTCCCAGTTCCTGCGATTGGTCTGTCAGCATGGCCATGTCCAGGAAAGTGGTCAGCTGCCGGGTTCGTTCTGCAACCTGCCTTTCCAGGGAATCGATCAGTCCTTCGCGCTGCAGCAGGCTTTTCAACATATCAGTGACCAGTTCCAAAGCGCGCAAGTTGGTCTGGACGCGTTGGGCTGCCCCTGATAAGTTGCTGCAGCCCAGAATCGCCTGAATCCTTTGATTGATCACGATTGGCGAGATCACAAAAGACTGTACATTTCGTTCCCGCAGGATCCCCAGATTGATCCCCAGGTCGTCTCGCACCGTGCTGGTATCCTGGATATAAATGGTCTGCTCTTTCAACAAGCGCTCTTGCAGGTTCCAGTACGATTCCAAAAAATCACGCTGGTCTTGACCGGATATGGGTTGCAATTCTGGATCATACCACTCCGTGAAGGCACTCACCTGTCCGACGTTCTCCAGGTCGAACTCAGCCAGGAAGACGCGCCTAGCAGCCATGATCCCGGCCAGGTCTTCCAGGGAAGCCCGAATATTCCGATAAATTCCGGAAGTTTCTAACAAACGAGCCGAAATGGTAGCCAGTTTCGCCTCAACTTGCAGGCGCCGTTCCAGGTCTGACTGGGCCTGCCGCCTTTGTTGGATTTCTGCATTCAGCAGCAGATTCGACTGGCTCAAAGCTGCTGTACGGTCTTCAACCCGTAATTCCAACTCATCTAATGTTTCTTTCAATTGGGTTTCGATCCCCCAGCGCTGTAAGGTATTCCCAATCATCTCTGCAGCGGTTCCCAGCATCCCAATCTCCCAGGTATTCCACTGCCGTTCAGTCTTGCAGTCATCAAAGCCGATAAATCCCCAAACAACCTCTCGATCCATTACAGGGAAGAGCAAAACAGAGAGCAGCGGAGGCGATTGCGCCAAAAAAGCATCGCGTAAATTCGGCGTGCTGGCAAACACCTGTTTGATGGGTCCACCATAGGGCTTCCCCTGGCTGAGTGCCTCTCCAAATTCACTTGGCATACTCGATAGTGGAAACTTTCGGTTAGCAGGATTATTAATATGCACGGGGATTCCCTGTGCGCATACTTCCGCTTTCATCCCAATACAACGACCAAGTTCAGGATCATCAAAGCTGCGAAAAATATATGTCCTGCTGGCCTGCGCCCCATAGAGCAGTTGTTCCAACGCTTGCTGAAGTAAATCCCATTGTTCGCTTTCAATTTCTGCCACCATCATCAGAATTTGCGAACAACCCGCCAGGGCCTGTTGATACTTGAGTTGCTGGTTCAACTGGAACTCGGCCATTTCTCGATTCTGGTTTTCCGTTTCCAAATCACGGTTGATCCGCACCAATTCCAGGGTGCGTTCGCTGATTTGCTCCTCCAGGTTTAACGCTCGATCCTGCAAATCGGATGTTAAACTCCGTATGGTCTTCAACATGCGGTTAAAGGCCTTGGTTAATAAGCCAATTTCATCGTTAAAGATCACTTGGACGTCGCTGTCCAAGATTCCCCGATCCACCTGTCGGATACCCTGTAGTAAATTCTCCAGCGGTTCTACCAGCGTATGCCGGAAAAACAGCGGAAAAACCAGCAAAATGAAGGCGCTGGAAGTCGCGATCAGCACCAACCACTTTAAAACCTCCACGCTGAACGCATCCGCTTCCGCCATGGCGGAATAACCTATTTCATAGGACCGGCTGCCAACCGAAAAGATGTACCCCCAGTAATCTTCCATACTGCTGCCAGGCGGGTAACTCCAATAACGCCGCATGATTCGCCAATCGTCTGCGGTTGGCCCATTCACCAGTGGGCTTGCGCTTTCGAGCCACCCAGCTTGATTCTCTTCAATCAGCACATCCAGATCAAAATTCTCTTCCTGCTCAGAACGAAAAAGTTGTCGATAGCTGCCTGCGTCCTGAGGGCTGACCTGCTCCCAAGAAACCACGTAAGCGACATTATGCGGTTCACTGATCAGATCCCCAACACTAATCAGTTCATTATGAGCAGCAACAAGTGCCTGCTGGCGATGTTCCGATAAATCGCGCTGCGCTAGGTAGAGTTCGACCGATGCAAAAACCGCAGTGATCAACAGCACAGAGGATAAGGTGATCCCTACCAGCTTGGCCATAAAGCTGTGGATTTCTGGCGCAAAGTTAAAATACACCAGCGCGATCGCAATGATCGCCAGGATCGAACCAATATTCGATAGAATAAAACCAAAGGGGCCTGGAAATGAAACTAAGGTTTGTAAACCAGGCAGAAAAGCCAGAGACAGTGCCATAGCCAGGCTGCGAAATGCTTTGGCATCATTACCTTGCGGATGAACCAGATACCCCCAGACATTTTCAACAACTTGTCTTTCCGAACCTGCTTGATCTTGCCTGGAAAGATATACACAACGCCGCAAAAAAACCAGCACCACCAGCAGCGTCCCCAGCGGCAGCAGCAGGTAATAGGCATCGCTGACATTCAGCCCTGGAGACCAATTATTTAGGAAGCGATAGCTGAAAACCAGGCAGTAGCCCAGGGCCAATAAAACCAGGGCACCCACCGCGCCCCTCACGACTCGCGATTCTAAAGAACGCTCAACTTGCGGCAGGCTGTAGGCAAACTGAACCAGGGCAAAACCAGCAATCAGGATCCAGAAATCCTGCCATGGAACGAACAGGCGGTCCCAATAAAAAAAAGCGTTCGCCAGGATAGTAGTGAAACCAGAGATTGCCACCAGCAAGAAAAAGGCGATCAAGGCGCGCGAGGCTGGTGTTTTGGGACCCTGGCGCAGTAAATAAACTGCCATACTTGCTGATAAAATGAGCAGAGTCAGACCGATAATGGTATAACTGCTAAAAGCGATGTGCAGGGGGTAAGTTGTCATTTCTCATTTAAACAGTAAAAAATACTAGAACTTACCGCGTAATTATACTCATAATACGAATGTCCCCCATAATACTTTACCAAACCAAATCAATCAAAATCCCCTGTTACAGCAAACCCAATTCACGCCCTCGAATTGCAGCCTGGGTGCGGTCGCGGGCATCAATCTTCTGCAAAATGCTGGTGACGTAGTTCTTAACAGTCCCCTCAGCCAGGTACAGTCTGGCAGCGATCTCTTTATTGGTCAACCCCTGTGAGACCAGCTTCAAAATTTCAACCTCACGTTCGGATAGCGGCTCAAGCAACGCTTCGGTTGCTTGTGGAATCACTGGCGCCAGCCGGGCAAACTCCGCCACGACTTTACGAGCGACAGAGGGTTCAATCATCGAACCGCCGGCAGCCACCTTGCGGATCGCATCGGCCAGCTCCTCGCCAGAGACATCTTTGAGCAGATAACCCAACGCGCCGGCACGCAGCCCTTCGAAAATATACGCATTATCATCAAAGGTGGTCAGGATGATGACCCTGGCATCTGGATCGAAATCTCGCAAACGGCGGGTGGCTTCTACCCCATCTACAACCGGCATACGGATATCCATCAGGACTACATCGGGTCGCAGTTGCTGGTAAGTTTCCAGCACTTTGGCACCATCCTCGGCTTCACCGACCACTTCAAAATCCGATTCGAGTTCCAGCAAAATGCGCAGTCCATCGCGCATCAGGCGCTGATCATCAACAAGCAGCAGCCGGATCATTTCCGTCATACTCGCTCTCCTCCATCAAAGGCAAAACAAATTTCACACTGGCACCGCCGTCTTTGCGGTTTTCCAAGATCAGTTCTCCGTTGAGATGAACCGCCCGCTCGCGCATGCCCTGCAGCCCAAAAGCAGCTTCTTGAGTTTCGGCAGGGAATCCGACGCCATCGTCGCTGACGATCAATGCCACACATTGATCCTGGAGGACCATCTCGACCCAGACCTGCTTGGCTTGTGCGTGGCGCTGCACGTTAGTAAGTGCCTCCTGTGCCGCCCGGTATAACGCCAGTCGTTGAGCTTTTGACAGGGATGGCAGTTTTGCAGGCAAATCCAGCTGCACGCTTAAATCCGTGGCTTGATCAAAGGAGGCCGATAAGCGCTTCAGCGCAGTTCTGATTGGCAAATCCGTTTCCAGCGGCTCTCGCAGCGTGGCGACCGCACTACGTAATTCACTCAATGCCTCTCGAACCTGTTCACGGACCGTCTCAACGATGCCAGCTGCCCGTTGCGGGTCGCGTGGAATCAAGCGTTGGGCACCCTCTAACTGCACCGCAGATACCGTCAGGCGGTGTCCGATCGTATCGTGCATCTCGCGGGACAGGCGGTTGCGCTCTTCCGCGACTGCCAGTTCTTCAACCTGTGCAGCATATTCCTGCAGTTGGTGATGGGCAGTTTGTAGCTCGTTCAGCAGCCGTTGGCTTTCCTGGCGCGCTTCCTCAGCATTGGCCAACGCCCGCGCAAATGCACCAAAAAACCAATAACCCGCCGAATACGGCAGGAAACTCATAAAAGCATCCCATGGTGACATGAAGGCAAAAAAGATCAGCGCGGTGACCAGGGAGTAAATCCCGATCCACAGCATGCCAATACGCTGAGGAAACAGCATCATCGCTACCGGACTGAGGATGAAGAACAACATTGGGAAAACACCAACTGCAGGCTGTAAAGCCATCAATACAGCCACAATCGCTGTCAATGCGGCTAAATAAAGGTGTAATTTCCAGTCAGGGGTATCTCTACCCGGGTTCAGCGCGTACAAGATTGTAAAAATAACCAGGAGCGCAATCCCAACCACCCTTTGAGTGCCGTTCGCAAAGAACTGGAATCCCAAAATGGATACCGCCAGGATCACCAGATAACCGATTGCAGCGGGCACCGCCTGGTCAATTTTCGGCTTGTTCAGCACGGGCATATTGCGATTGTACACCTTTTCCGGTGAATTCTCAAATTGGGTCATCATTTACCTTTTAATATCTATCCGGAAATTAGTCCGACGGTGTAATGGGAGCAGTGAAACCGCTCCCATTACACCTCCTCAAACAATTTTGAATGGTTCTTAATCAACATGAACCCTGAAGGGGAGGATTGCCATCAGGGTTCAGCTTTTTTATTCGTTCGTTAGGCTTCAATACCCTTTTTCTTGAAAATAATCCACAAACCCAGGCTGACCAGGACGAGCGGCCACAGGTATTGGCTGGCTGTGAAAGCCGCTTCAACAATTTGCTGCAGCGTTCCGCCATTGGGCATCTCGACAATGATGATTCCGCTGCCGACCAGTGCCAGGACAGCGGCCACGATCAGCGCCCACCAGTGTGCTTTTCCAGTGAAGAGACCGGTTAATAAAGTGATCAGCACAAAACCTGCCGCCAGCGCCACAACAAAGGCCCCACCCTGGTAGGGTTCAGCGATCAGGTTGGCATCTTCGACCAGGAAAACGCCGACGCTCAAACCGGTCAGAATGCCGCCCGGGATCAACAACCCAGCATTTCGGTTGGTTGCGCCCCACAAGATGAAGAAGAGCCCCAGGGCTCCCAAGAAGATGCCGCCGCCGATATCGAACGTGACGAACTGGGCCAGTAACATGAATAGGCCGGCGAGGACCAGCAGAATACCGCCGAAGGGGAAGACCTTCTTTTGAATGTTGTTATCTGATTTTTCCATTTTGATTCTCCTTTTTTGGGATCTTGATTTGAAAAATGGTTTGGTTTCTGAATACAACTAGATCATATCCTTACGATGGTCATATTTAGCAGTGCCACAGGTCATATACAGGGTCATATGACCGCAATGACATCCTTAAATGAAAAGATGGGGGTTTGATGGGCGGTTAAACCACCCATCAAACCCCCAATTATCCGCTAAATTTGTCATTTCGATAGATTTATCCGATCGGTACCTTTTCTATGGCGTAAACGCAGTTTTCATCCCCCTTGGCCTTACAATCGATTTCTTGAATGCGGAACTTGACCCCACCTGTTGCCCAGGTGGAAGCAGCATTCAACACCCCAATCCCCAGATGGCAGACCGGTTCTTCCGCTGTGCGTTCCCAGCACATCGGGCAGCGTTCGATGATCCAATACCAGTAGTTATCATCATCATCAATGCGTACAACCTGATCGCTGACGGTGTTGAAAAATTTGGAGAAGAATTGTAACCCGATCCGGTGGCGAGTTTCTATGGAACCGATACCCATCGCCGCTTGGGCTGCCCGTTGCACCTTATCATATTTATCCATGCTGTGCCTGAAGGTCTGTTCTCCGCCGCGCGTAGCAAATACCCGCGCACCTCTAGGACCATACATATCATATAAAGCTTGTTGTAACCTGGCGACGTGCGCAAAAGGAAATTCTTTTTTGATATTGTCTAACGGGTAATTTCCAATATAGCGCTGCATTCTCGCCAGGTTCAGCAAAGCATTGACACCGTTCTCGCCTAGAATCTCCTCTGCGGAAGTCAGAATACTGCGACCCCAGATATTCGGATAAAAATACGGATTGGCCATGCCGCCACCCTTTCTTAACGAAGTATCATTGTCAGAAATTTAAGGTTGATTATACCCGATTGAGCGGCCTGATCCCAGCGATCAAGATATGGTGGTTTACGAAAGAAACAGTCTGCAAACCATAATCCTCGACTTGAAGCCAGGCTGCTGCCTTGGGAGGCGCTTCTCTTAATAAGAGTATCAACCGCGCGATAACCTGTGGTGAACAACCCTGGCGTTCTGCCCAGGGGCGCAGCTGGTGGCGCTTGGTGATTTCCTGGGTATGGCTGACCTTTAGGCCCGCGCGTTCAAACATCCTGACCCATTCATCACTGTTAAAAGCACGGTTGTGACTGGGGTCGCGCAGGTGTTCGAAATTGTCAACATAACGGGCTGCAGCCTGATCCTCTGGCAGCACATGGTCCTGCACCACCAGCATACCACCCATTTTGAGCACCCGGCTGGCCTCCTGAACAAAACCAGCACAGTCTGTGAAATGGTGTGGTGCGATCCGGCAGGTCACCAGGTCAAATGTATCTGCATCAAATGATAAATCCTGCGCATCCGCCAGCCTGAAAGATATATTCATAATACCCTGTTCGCGAATGAACTTCTCCGCTGCTGACAGCATTTTGGGGGTGATATCGGTAGCGATCACCTGATGTACGTATGGCGCGAACTTCAGCGCGGTATGACCCCCGCCCGTGGCGATATCCAGTACCAGCCAATCGGCCTGAGGTTTGGCAATCTCGACAAGCAGGTCGAGGTCGGCTCCCCGGGCGTGTGATTGGCTGGATACATAGCCATCCGCAAACCGGGCAAAACGTTCTTGAGATGAATTTTCCTGTTTTTGATCCAGTTTCATTTCGCTTCTGTCAGCCAGTATTGGGCACCACCGCTTTCGCGCTGCATCAGGTTATACTCGATGAACCCGCGCCGTAGGGTAGCCGTATCATCGGAGTACTGTTTCAGGATTTCATTAACCTGCTTCTCCGTATAACGCACACCTGGCTCGAAGGCTTTGATCGTGTAGCGCAGGATGGCTTCGAATTTTTTCTGTTGGGCCGGGAACTGGCGGATACGTCCATCCGAGTCACAGAAAGTATTGATCACCTTGCGGTCATAAGCATCCAGATCGACCTCTGCCGTGACCGCTGGAAAGGTCTCCCGAGCCAATATGCGCTGCGACATCGATTCTAAGGTATCGGTTTCCAGCCGGTAAACGTTGTAGTAGCTCTCCGATCGAGCACTTACCAAGCCGGCTTTCGAAAGCCGCGTCAGGTGGTGGGAGACCGTTGAGGGGCGCAGTGTCAGGATCTCAGCCATTTCTTCAACCGTATACTCATCCTGAGCCAGCAAACCCACGATTTTCAAGCGATTGGCATCCGCTAACGCCTTAAAAAATTCCAGTAATTCAGCAACTTGCTCATCCATTCGATTATCTCCGTCGTTTTAATTCGATATCTATCGAATTAATTCTACAATAACCAAAATATCTTGTCAAGTGCATAAAAGACTCCGGTATGGCGCTATTCCGGAGTCTTTTTATCAACCAATCTGGAATTGTAACTTTTCAGCCCATGGATAACGTGATGTTTTTGTAAAATGTTTTCAACATATTTTTTTAAACCACCGCACTCCAAGAATAGCTGAGTAGTTACCTGGAATTAATGGACATGCCCATCGCTACCATGTACATGGCCATGTTCCAATTCTTCAGGGGTTGGTGGGCGCAAACCGATGATGGTCACATCAAAGGTCAGTTCCTTGCCAGCCAGCGGGTGGTTGAAATCCAGCTTGGCACGTGATTTACCCACGGATATGATGCGAGCAAACAGCATATCGCCATCCTGGTCCTTCATCTCCAGTTCAACCCCAGGTTCCACGCAAATTTCCTCTGGAAATTCATCCAGCGGCACATCTACAACCTGTTCAGGGTCAAATTCACCGTACGCATCCTTGGCAGCCACGCTTACCTGCAGGCTTTCTCCAATGGCCAGGCCGCCCAGGTGGGCTTCCAAACCAGGGATGATATTGCCGTATCCATGTAGAAATTCAATTGGTCCATCCTCTTCAGACGAATCGACGATCTCGCCTTCCACGGTCAAGCTGTAATCCATAGTCACGACCAGATCATCAGCCACGTGGGTAAGTTCACTATTTTCACTCATTGGGTGCTCCTTTTAGAATCAATCATCACAGGCGCAGTATATCACGCTTGTTTGACCCACAAAGCAGGAAAAAACTTCTTAATGGCCATTTCTAGGCACGATTGTCGTTTTCCAGCTCTTCGAGTGTGGCAGGTCGCAGTTCTTTTACGTTCACATCAAAATGCAGTTCCTTGCCAGCTAAAACATGATTGAAATCTAATATCACCGAATCATCCTTAATTTCATAGATGCGCGCATGATGAGGATTGCCGTCTTGATCTTTCAGGGCTAATCTTGTACCCAGTTCAAGCGAAATATTTTCCGGAAATTGATCTCGTGGGAAATCAACCAGACGATCATCTTGAAAAATGCCGTAACCTTCTTCTGGGGTTACTATAATCTTACGATCGATTCCAATTGCAAGACCTTCCAGCTGTCGATCAAGGCCTGGGATGATTTCGCCATTACCATGTACGAATTGAATCGGACCGTTCTTTTCTGAAGAATCGACAATTTGATCATCAACGGTCAGCGTGTAATCCAAAGTCACCATTAAATTTTCAGCGACCTGGGTTAATTCAGTATTTGTGGACATAAATTTACTCCTTCGAAAACCATTACTTTCAAGAGACTGGGAGGCAAAAAAAGGGTTTTGGATAGTGATATGCACATCCAAAACCCAATGCTTAGATTCCTACCACAGTTCAAGGTTTGGCATTATAGCACGGATAGCTGAAAGGAAAATGGGTAAGTGATGAGAATACCCAACCGACCAGTTCACCCCAGCTGAATTTCCAGGTCTTTCCCGTCCGTTCACCGGACAACTTTCAATCTTATCCTCACAAATATTTGTGAGATCAACCTTTAAAAACCAATAAAAACGAGCACAGCAAATTCTGTCAGAATGTTAAAATAAGCATGGATTTTCAAAAATTGGAGGCTGACAATGGAAATTAATGCCGCAACATTGGATTGGCTGCTGGAAGGTGACCTCGCCGTGGTCTGGCAGGTGCAGCGTGATTTACTAGATGAACCAGAAATCATAGTTGAATCGACCCGTCAGCGGCTAAATGACGAAGGTTGGTCGGCCCGTTTCCTGAGCTTGCAAGACCCGGGTGGTACCTGGGCAGGTGGTCTATATTCTCCTAAATGGCAGTCAACCACCTACACCTTGTTAACCTTGCGTCGTCTGGGTCTCCCCCCAGACCATCCCGCTGCACACAAAGGCTGCCAGCAACTGCTTGAAGGTGGCTTCATGCCGGATGGTGGTATTCACTATACGCGCAATCCCAAAATTCAACACAGCGAGACCTGTATTACCGGCATGGTGCTCTCTATTTTGGCTTACTTCCGCTACCCCGATGGACGCCAGCACACCATCGCCAAGCATTTACTCGGCCAGCAAATGGGCGACGGTGGCTGGAACTGCCGCTCCTACCGTGGCGATACGCACAGTTCCTTCCACACCACCATCTCAGTGCTGGAAGGGCTCTGGGAATACGAGAAAACATTTGGTCAAAATCACCCGATCGCGTCCGCCCGGGCGCGTGGGCACCAGTTTTTGTGGCAGCACCGGCTCTACCGCTCGCACCGCACGGGTGAAATCGTCGACCCAAAATTTACCAAATTGACCTTCCCACCACGCTGGCGCTATGATTTGCTGCGCGTCCTGGATTATTTCCAGGATTGCCGCGCACCCCACGATGCGCGCATGGAAGAAGGCATCCAATTGCTGCGCGCGAAAAGATCCAAAGATGGCACCTGGCCGCTGAACGCTGGCATGAGCGGGCGTTTCTTTTTTCACATGGAAAAGGCTGGGCGGCCCAGCCGCATGAACACCTTAAGGGCCCTGCGCGCCCTGCGCTGGTGGGATCAAATCACAACAATTTCTCCTTGATAATCAGCCAGAAGGTCATTTAAGGGTACGAATTTACCTGGGATGATAGCTAACCGTGGACTGAGTAGATATCATTTAAGAAATATTTTGCAACCAATCGGGCAGGCAGCCCTACCCATATTTCCAGGATATACCCCAGCCATTCACCTGATGTGAAATGGGTTTTCTTTCGATATGATTTGAGCAACAAGAATGAATTAAACAAACATAGTAACTACTCAGCCCCTAGGTAGCGGTGGTGTTCAAGGGTAGTTGAGCAGTTACCAATCATGATATGATGAAAGGAAAGAAA
>Ga0316577_10001605_pt1 | contig 10784 bp, 9 predicted proteins | sample S5NA_FD_203073 | JGI IMG/M metagenome (GOLD analysis project Ga0316577, IMG submission 203073) | Rhizosphere microbial communities from salt marsh grasses in Alabama, United States - S5-7_050615r2r1 | ecosystem: Host-associated > Plants > Roots > Rhizosphere | place: USA: Alabama | collected... | reverse complement strand
CGATCTCCTACGTCTACGTCACCGACTCGGTGGGCCGGCTCATCGACGACATACGCATCCGCAAGATCCTCCTGGCCGACCCGGACGAGACGGTGGAGTCGGTGATGGACCACCGCTTCGAGACGCTTTCCGCCTTCGACGACCGCGAGGAGGCCGTGCGCCAGATCGCGCGCTACGACCGCTTCGCGCTGCCGGTCGTGGACAGCCAGGGTGTCCTGGTGGGGATCGTGACTGCCGACGACGTGGCCGACGTCGCGGAGGAAGAGGCCACCGAGGACATCCAGAAGCTGGCCGGCATGGATGCTCTCGAAGAGCCCTACATGCGGGCCAGCGTCATCGACATGGTGCTGAAACGGGGGCCCTGGCTGCTGCTCCTGTTTCTCGGACAGATGGTGACGGTGGCAGTCCTCGGACACTTCGAGATGCAGCTGGCGGCCGTGCTTGCTCTCTTCATCCCGATGATCATCTCCACGGGCGGCAATACCGGCGGCCAGGCCGCGACCCTCCTCATCCGCGCGCTGGCCCTGCAGGAGCTGGGGCCCACAGACTGGCTGCGCGTCGTCCACCGCGAGCTCCTCGTCGGGATTGCTCTCGGGCTCGGTCTCGGCCTGTTCGGCTTCCTGGCCGTGCTCTTCTGGTACTCCCTGGGAGTGGCTTCGACCACCCATCCCGTCCTGGTGGCGATCTCTGTGGGGCTGGCCATCCTGGGAATCGTCCTCTGGGCGGTTGTGCTGGGGGCCATGTTGCCCCTCGTCCTTCAGAGGCTGGGCTTCGATCCCGCGACCGTGAGCTCTCCAATGGTGGCCACCCTGATGGATGTGTCCGGGCTGGTGATCTATATGACGCTGTCGGTGGTGATCCTGCGTGGGACGGTCTTGTAGCGTAGCCGCCTCCACAGGCCTTCCTCTTCGTCAAGGTTTCCGGAGCGCTCCCGGTCGCGGAGGTGCAGTATCAGGAGGCGGCGGGGAGCCGCACCGTGAAGCGCGAGCCGTGCCCGGGGGCGCTCTCGACGGCCACTTGCCCACCGTGTGCCTCGACGATCGCCCGAACGAGGCTCAGGCCGAGGCCGAGGCCTCTCTCCGACCGGCTGCGGTCTCCCCGGAAGAGGCGGTCCCAGATCCGGGGGAGATCCCCGGGATCGATGCCGGCTCCGGTGTCGATGACCTCGAGCACCGCGGAGTGATCCTCTTCACGCCCCTCCAGAGCAACCTCGCCCCCGGAGGTCGTGTACTTGATGGCGTTGTCCACCAGGTTGGCGAGCACCTGCCGCAGCCGGTTGCGGTCGCCATCCACGACCGCCGGGACCTCCTCCTGGACGCGGAGGGTGATCCCCTTGTCTTCGGCGAGATCGGCGAAGAGCTCGCGGGTCTCCTCGAAGAGCACGGTCACCGGGATCCTCTCCCGTCTCAGGGCCATGACGCCCGCCTCGGCTTCGGAGAGATCCATGAGGCTGTCGAGCATGCCGCGCAACCGCTCGGCCTCTTCGAGGGTGTCGGAGAGAGCTTCGCGGCAGTCGCTGGCGGCGGCCTCGGACGTGAGCGCGCTCTCGGCAGCGACTCGCAGGCGCATCAGGGGGGTACGCAGGTCGTGGGCGACGGCGTCGAGCGAGCCGTGCATCGCCTTCACGAGTCTCTCGATCCGGTCGAGCATGGCATTGACGAGCCTCACCAGCTCGTCCAGGGCATCCCCTCCCTCCCGCTCCGGCACGCGGGCGTCGAGACGCGCGGTGCGGATCGTGTCGCCGACCGTGCGGGCGAGATCGCGCACGGGCCGCAGGGCGCGTTGGGTCAGGATGATCCCGACAGCGAGGGCCAGGAGGATCGTCGCGAGGAGGACGGCCCCGAGAAGCTCTCTGAAACGACCGAGCACCTCGCGGCGAGCCCTCGTGCTGCGCCCGACCTGGAGAATCGTGCCGTCACCAACCGCCATCGATGCGATCTCGAGCGCCTCCGCACCGGACTGGGACTCGCGTCGACTCCAGGAGAACGTGCCGGGGAGCGGGGAGGGCACGGAGCCAGTGAGATCGAAGTCGGTCCAGCGGCCGGGCAGGCTCAGAAAGACGACCCGCTTCTGACGATCGATCACCCGGACGAAGAAGTCGACGTGGGCGCCGAGCTGCTCCTGGGCCCCCAGTGTTCGGAGGAGGCCGACTGCCCCGCTCGTCTCGTAGGTGGACGCGTACTGGGCGAGCGTGAGACGCACCGCCTCGTGGTCGCGCTGCTCCAACGAACGGGCGAGGAGGGCGTAGCTGAGGGCAAACAGGGCGAGGGCGCCAACGATGAAGAGTCCTGCGTACCACGCGGCCAGGCGCAGGCCGAGCGTGCCCTGGAACCGCTCACGGGGCCCTGAGGACATACCCGGCTCCCCGGACGGTGTGGAGCAGCTTCGTTTCGAAACCCCGGTCGAGCTTCTCCCGGAGGCGCGAGACGAGGACATCGACGGTGTTGGTGTGGGGATCGAAGTCGTAGCCCCACACGCGGGAGAGGATCGCGGTCCGTGAGACGACTCGCCCGCCGTTGCGCATCAGATACTCGAGAAGGGCATACTCGCGGGGGCGCAAATCCAGAAGGACGCCCTCTCGCTTCACCTCCCGGGTCAGGAGGTCGAGGGTGAGCGGTCCCAGCTCGAGACGCGTGGGCTCGGCCACGCCCGTGGCGCGTCGCACGAGTGCCTGGAGACGGGCGAGGAGCTCCGAGAAGTCGAACGGCTTGACGAGGTAGTCGTCTCCGCCCGCCTGTAGCCCTCGCACCCGGTCGTCCACGCTGCGTCGGGCACTCAGGATCAGGACCGGGGTGTTCCGCCCCCGGCGGCGCAGCCTGTCGATCAGGCCGAGGCCGTCGAGTCGGGGGAGCATGACATCGACGACCGCCGCATCGTAGACGTTCTGGAGGGCGAGAGCCAGGCCCTCCTCGCCGTCGCGGGCCCGGTCGACGGCGAATCCGGCCTCGCCCAGCCCCTTGGACACGAACTCCGCGATCACGTCGTCATCTTCGACCAGCAGGATGGCCACCTTCTTCGTCTCCTCACCGGTTGCGTGCTGTGCGTCTTCCCGAGGCTCTGCGTAGATCATACGACGAGAGCAGGGGACGCTATGTACAGCCAACCCCGGACCGAAGAGCCACTCGAGCTCCTCGGAGGCGTGGTGCGAAGCGGTTCCTCAGGCCGGCGTCTTCGCCTTCGCGAGAGGAAGCGAACGACCGAGCACCGGAGCGATGATCCGCAGCTCGCCCATGAGCTGGTCGAACTGCTCGGGGTAGAGGCTCTGAGGCCCGTCGGAGAGCGCCTTCTCCGGGTCATTGTGGACCTCGATGAGGAGCCCATCCGCGCCCGCCGCGATCGCGGCCCGGGCCATGGGGATGACCTTCTCGCGCCGCCCGGTGCCGTGGCTCGGGTCGACCAGGATCGGGAGGTGGCTGCGCTTCTTGACCACGGGGATGGCGGAGATGTCGAGCGTGTTGCGGGTGTAGCCCTCGAAGGTGCGGATCCCCCGCTCGCAGAGGACGACCTGGGAGTTGCCGCCGGCGAGGATGTACTCGGCCGACAGCAACCACTCCTCGATGGTGGCGCTGAGGCCGCGCTTCAGCAGCACGGGGCGGCGCACCCGGCCCAGCTCCTTCAGGAGATCGAAGTTCTGCATGTTGCGCGCACCGACCTGGAGGCAGTCGACATACTGCATCATCATCTCGATCCGGCGGGGGTCCATGACTTCACTGACGACGGCCATCCCGTTCTCGTCGGCGGCGGACCGCATCCACTTGAGGGCCTCCTCGCCGTGTCCCTGGAATGAGTAGGGCGAGGTCCGGGGCTTGAACGCCCCGCCCCGCAGGGCCCGGGCCCCGGAGGCGGCCACCGTCTTCGCCACCGCCCCGACCTGATCCGCGCTCTCGACCGAGCAGGGTCCGGCGATGGCGATGACCTCGGCCCCCCCCACCGGGACCCCGGCGAGGTCGACCACGGTGTCTTCGCTCTTGAAGGTCCGCCCGGCCAGCTTGTAGGGCTCAGAGATGCGGACGACCTCCCGCACCCCCGGCAGGACTTCGACCAGGCGCGGGTCCACGGGCCGGCGAGGTGATCCCACCGCCCCGAGGACGGTGTAGTCGACGCCGCTCGAGCGGTGCACGTCGTAGCCCTCGTCGACGAGCGTCTCGATCACCTTCTGGACCTGCCCTTCGTTTGCGGTGTGCTCCATCACGATGACCATGGCGAACTACTCTCCTTGCCTCTCCGGCGGAAGAGAGGCTCTCGCCTCGCCCGCCTCCTTGTCGTCGTCTCTCTGGGCCAGGCGCTCGAGGCGCCGGCCCTCGTCGATGATCCGCTCGAACACACGGCGCACGGCGCCGGGGTCGAGCGGTCCCGGGTTGTTGGCCTCGACCCGCTCGAGGATCCAGGTCTCCCGCTCGGGTTGGTAAACCGCCATCCCGACCTGCCGCTTGACCCGCCCGATCTCGACCGCGCACGCGGAGCGGCTGTTCAGCAGCTTCATCAGCTGGTCGTCGATCAGGTCGATTCGGCGGCGCAGCCCATCGACCTCCGGGGGTGTCGCCCTCTGTGTCCTCACATCGCGCTCGTCAGCCATCGCACCTGTGCTCCGAGATCTCCCTCCGGTTGCTCCTCGAGAAAACGCACGAGGGCGCTCCCGACCACCACACCATCCGCCACCTTTCCCGCCTCCGCCACCTGCTCCGGGGTCGACAGCCCGAACCCGAGGGCCACCGGCACGTCGGTGAGCTCGCGCAGCCGCGCCACCAGGGGCGCCGCCTCGTCGGAGAGCGCGCGGCGCTCCCCCGTCACCCCGGTGCGGCTGATCGCGTACACGAATCCCCGGCTGGCCTCCGCCACCCTCCGCAGGCGCTCCGGGGGGCTGGTGGGCGCGGCGAGGAACACGGTGTCCAACGCGGCGCCCCGCGCGGCCCCGAGCCAGCCGTCGGCCTCCTCCGGCGGTAGATCGGTGATCAGCACCCCGTCGACGCCGGCCTCCGCCGCCTCGCGGGCCAGCCGCTCCAGGCCACGCTGCAGGAGCGGGTTGAAGTAGCTAAAGAGAAGGAGGGGCAGCTCGCTCCGCTCGCGGATGCGGCGGACCCCGCCGAGAACCGCCTCGAGAGTGACCCCGCGCGCCAGCGCCCGCTCGCTCGCGCGCTGGATCACCGGGCCGTCGGCGAGCGGATCGGAGAACGGCACGCCGAGCTCGAGCACGTCCGCCCCTGCTCTCTCCAGCTCCACCGCGGCCTCGACGGTCCGGTCGAGGGACGGGTCGCCGGCGGTGAGAAACGGCACGAACGCCGCGCGACCTTCGGCTCGGCGACGAGCGAAGCTCTTCCCGATTCGGCCCATGGCGAACCTCAGCCCTGCCCCGGCCCGCGGGGCGGGCGCGTGGCGTCAATGACTATGGCCAGGTCCTTGTCACCGCGGCCGCTCAGGTTGAGGAGAACGATCTGGTCCTGCAGGGCCGGCGCCTCGCGTACGACCCAGGCCAGCGCGTGCGAGGACTCGAGGGCGGGCAGGATCCCTTCGGTCTCGCCGAGCAGGTGGAAGGCGGCGAGGGCCTCCTCGTCGGTCACCGACGCGTACTCGACGCGTCCCTCGTCGTGAAGGAGCGCGTGCTCGGGGCCGACCGCCGGGTAATCGAGCCCGGCCGAGACCGAGTGTGTCGGCAGGACGTTCCCGGCCGGGTCCTGCAGCAGGTACGTGCGGGTCCCCTGCAGGACGCCCACGCCGGCGCCGGCCCCCGCTTCGGGAAGGAACCGTGCCGCGTGGTCGCCGGGACGCGTCGAGCGCCCCCCGGCCTCGACCCCGACCATCTTGACCGCGGCGTCCCCCAGGAACGCATGGAAGAGGCCGATCGCGTTCGAGCCGCCGCCCACGCAGGCGACGAGCACATCCGGGAGCCGCTTCGATCCCTCCAGGATCTGCTCACGCGCCTCCCGACCGATCACCGCCTGGAGGTCCCGCACCATCGTCGGGTAGGGGTGCCCACCGAGCACCGAGCCGAGGAGGTAGTGCGTCGTGCGTACGTTCGTGACCCAGTCGCGCATCGCCTCGTTGATCGCGTCCTTCAGCGTGCGCTGACCCGAGTCGACTCCGCGCACCTCCGCCCCGAGCAGACGCATCCGCTCCACGTTGGGGGCCTGGCGTGCCATGTCCTCGGTGCCCATGTAGACGACGCACTCGAGGCCGAGGAGCGCACACACGGTGGCGGAGGCGACACCGTGCTGGCCGGCGCCCGTCTCGGCCACAACGCGCGTCTTGCCCATCCGCCGAACGAGCAGCCCCTGGCCCAGGGCGTTGTTGATCTTGTGGGCCCCGGTGTGACAGAGGTCCTCGCGTTTCAGGTACACGCGTACCCCGAGCCTTTCCGAGAGACGGTCGGCGCGCCCGAGGGGGGTGGGCCGGCCCACGTAGTCGCGGAGGAGCCGGCGAAGCTCGGCCTGGAAGCCGTCGTCGTTCCGGGCCTCCGTCCAGGCCGCCTCCAGCTCTCGAAGGGGCTCCATGAGGGTCTCGGGGACGAAGCAGCCCCCGTACGGGCCGAAGTGCCCCCCGGCATCAGGCCACTCGCCGACGGGTCTCGACGCCGCGCTCATCGCCCCACGTCCTCTCTCTCCACCGCCCGGACCGCCTCCACGAAGGCCTTCACCCGTTCGGGCTCCTTTCGCCCGGGAAGCCGCTCCACGCCGCTCGAGACGTCCACGGCGTGCGGGCGCACCTCGGTGATGGCCTCCGCGACGTTGTCGGGGGTGAGCCCTCCGGCCAGCATCAGGAAGCTCACCCGGTCTCGAAGGCCTCTCACGAGCGTCCAGTCGAACGGTGTCCCGGTGCCGCCGGGCATCACCGTCTCGCCGACGAGACGCGTGTCCACCACCACCCCGGCGGCCGTCCGATAGCGCAGGGCGTCCTCGGGAGTGAACCCCTTGCCGACCCTCACCGCCTTCAGGGCGCGACGGGGCAGGTCCTCCAGGGCCTCCGGGGGCTCGTCGCCGTGGAGCTGGAGCAGGTCCAGGCCGACCACCTCGGCGGTCTGCGCCATCTCCTCCCGCGTTGCGTCCACGAACACGCCGACGCGGGCCACGAGCGGTGGGATCTCGCGGGCGATGGCCGCCGCCCGTTCCGGCTCGATCCGTCTCGGGCTCATGGGATAGAAGACGAAGCCGACGGCGTCCGCGCCGGCCTCGGCGGCCAGGAGGCCGTCCTCCGCTCTCGTGATGCCACACACCTTGACGAAGACCCGGCTCATGCGGACTCCTCGATCAGGGATCGAAGCGCTCCTCCCGGGTCGGGCGCGCTCATGAGCCGCTCGCCGATCAGTAGGGCGTCGAACCCGGCCTCTCTCAGACGGCGCACGTCCTCTCCGGTGCGAATCCCGCTCTCGGCCACCTTCACGACGCCGCCGGGGATGGCGGAGGACAGGGAGATCGCGGTCTCCAGCGAGACCTCCATCGTCTTCAGGTTGCGACTGTTGACGCCGACGATCCGGGCCCCGGCCCCGAGTGCCCGGTCGAGCTCGCCGCGGTTGTGCACCTCGACGAGGGCGTCGAGGTCGGCGGCGCCGGCCGTCTCGAGCAGGGTCTTCAGCTCGTCGTCCCCGACGGCGGCCACGATCAACAGCACCGCGTCCGCCCCCGCCGCGCGGGTCTCCCACACCTGCCAGGGGTCCACGAGGAAGTCCTTGCGAAGGGCGGGCAGGCGGGTGGCGCCCCGGGCCTCGACGAGGTGCTCCAGCCGCCCACCGAAGAAGGGCTCGTCGGTGAGGACGGAGAGCGCGGCCGCCCCCGCCGCCTCGTAGCCTCGGGCCACGTCGGCGGGGACCAGGTCCTCCCGGATCGCCCCGCGCGAGGGCGAGCGCCGCTTGTGCTCGGCGATGATGCTCACAGTCCCTTTGCGCCGCAAGGCCGACGCAAAGGGCCGTGCCTTCTGCGCGAGCTGCGCTCGATTCTGGAGCTCTTCCAGAGAACACTTGGTCTTCTGATTGGCCACGTGTTGACGCGTGCGGGCGAGAATCTCATCGAGGACGCTCGACCCCGTCGCCGGCCCCCTCATCCCAGCGCCTCCCGCAATCGGTCCAGCTGCGTGCGCGCCCGGCCGTCGTCGATGGCCGCGGCGGCCTGGCGGACCCCGTCCCGCAGGTCGGCGGCACGGCCGGCCACCACCAGGGCGGCGGCGGCGTTGAGCAGCACGACGTCGCGCCGGGGACCCGGGGCCCCCGAGAGAACCTCCCGGGCGATCGCGGCGTTGGCCTCGGGGCCACCGCCCCGGAGTGCCTCGAGAGAGGCGGTCTTCAGGCCGGCGTCCTTCGGCGTCACGGTGAAATCGCGCGTTGCCTCGCCGTCCACCTCCGTGACGGTGGTGGGACCGGCGAGGGTCAGCTCGTCGAGCCCGCTCCCGTGCACCACCCAGGCCCGCTTCGCCCCGAGGCGCTGCAGGCACCGGGCCACGAACCCCGTGAGCTCGGGCTTTGGCACGCCCACGACCTGGCCGTCGGGACGGGCGGGGTTGGTGAGTGGCCCGAGCAGGTTGAACACCGTCCGGATCCCGAGCTCCTTCCTCGGGCCCACCGCGTGACGGGTGGCGGCGTGGAATTTTGGCGCGAAGAGGAACGTCCAGCCGGCCTTGTCGAGGGCCTTCTGGACGACGGGCGGGGGGGCATCGATGCGCACTCCGAGGGCCTCCAGCACGTCCGCGCTGCCACAGGTCCCGCTCGCGGAGCGGTTCCCGTGCTTGGCCACGGGCACCCCGCACCCGGCCACCACGAGCGAGGCCACCGTCGAGATGTTGAACGTGCCCGCCCCGTCTCCTCCCGTCCCGCAGGTGTCGACCGCCCCGGACGAGCGGAGCGGCACCGCCCGCGCGCGCATGGTCCGGGCGAAGCCCACCACCTCGTCCTCGCTTTCCCCACGGGCGGCCATGGCCGCCAGGAGCGCACCGATCTGGGCCGGCGAGGCCTGTCCATCCATGATCGCGCCCATCGCCGAGGCCGCCTCCTCCTCGGTGAGGCGCTCGCCGCGGGCGAGCTTCGCGAGGTAGCGCTTGATGTTCACGGGGGCGCCGAGGCCGAGGAAGTTGCGCAGGAGGTTCATTCCGGCGGTGGTCAGGATGCTCTCGGGGTGGAACTGCACGCCCTCAAGCGGTCGGTCGCGGTGTCGCAGGCCCATGATCACCCCGCCGTCCGCCCAGGCCGAGACCTCGAGGCACTCGGGGACGCTGTCCGGGGCCACGACCAGCGAGTGATAACGGGTGGCGGTGAACGGGTCGGGAAGCCCGGAGAAGAGAGTCCGCCCGTCGTGGCGGATCTCGGAGGTCTTGCCGTGCATGAGCTTCGCCGCGCGGACGATCTTCCCGCCGAAGGCCTGGCCGAGTGACTGGTGGCCCAGGCACACCCCGAGGACGGGCACCGGGGACCGTCGAATGAGCTCGACGCTGATGCCCGCGTCGTCCGGCGCGCCCGGTCCGGGCGAGACCACGATGCGCTCGGGCTCCAGGGCCAGCGCGTCCTCGACGCTCAGGGCGTCGTTGCGGACGACCTTCACCTCGGACCCCAGCTCGCCGAGGTACTGGTACAGGTTGAAGGTGAACGAGTCGTAGTTGTCGACAAGGAGGATCATGCGAGACCTCCGGCCACCTTGAGCGCCTCGAAGAGGGCCTGCGCCTTGGCGTCCGTCTCGCGCTCCTCCGCCGCGGGGTCGGAGTCGGCCACGATGCCGGCCCCGGCCTGGAGAGTCGCCCGGCCCCCGGTCATCGTCAGGGTGCGGATGGCGATGCAGAAATCGAGGTTGCCGCGGAGATCGAGGTAGCCCAGCGCGCCTCCGTAGAGGCCACGGGACACCGGCTCCAGCTCGTCGATGATCTCCATCGCCCGGATCTTTGGGGCCCCCGAGAGCGTCCCCGCCGGGAAGGTGGCGGCGAGGGCGTCGAGGGCGTCGCGACCCTCCGCCAGCTCACCGGTCACCGAGCTCACGATGTGGGCTACGTGGCTGTAGTGCTCGACCTTCATCAGCTCCGGGACCTGCACGCTCCCGAAGCGGCAGACGCGGCCAATGTCGTTCCGACCCAGGTCCACGAGCATGAGGTGCTCGGCCCGCTCCTTCTCGTCGGCGAGGAGCTCGCGCTCGAGGGCTTCGTCGTCGTCTCCGGGGCGCGGGCGGGTGCCGGCGATCGGCCGCGTCTCGACCCGTCGGCCCTCCACCCGCACGAGCATCTCCGGGGAGGCTCCGATGGTCGTCCGCTCCCCGTCCTTGAGGAAGTACATGTACGGCGAGGGATTGACCATTCGGAGGGCACGGTAGACGGAGAAGGGGTCCGCTGGGCAATCCACGGCGTGCTGGCGCGACAGCACGACCTGGAAGATGTCGCCGGCCACGATGTGCTTCTTGGCCTCCAGGACCGCGGCCTGGTAGGCGGGTCCATCGGTCCTCTCCAGCACCGGAGGAGGGTCGGCGCGACGGGTGCCCGACGGCCGGCGCTCCCACCCGAGGTCTTCCTCGAAGCCATCGAGGATCTCCTGGGCTCGCTCGAACGCGGCCTGGCTCCCCGGGTCGGCGGTGGCGATCAACACCAGGCGCTGCCCGACGTGGTCGAACGCCACCAGCGAGTTGTAGAAGGCAAAGGAGGCCACCGTTCCGCGGCTGGCCGCGTGCCGATCGGGCAGGCGCTCGAACAGGCGCGCCGCATCGTAGTGCAGGTAGCCGACCGCCCCCCCGGTGAAGCGCGGCAGCCCCGGGATCTCCGCGGGCTGCGAGCGAAGCCGAGACCTGAGCGCGTCGAGGAGCCCCTCGTCCAGCACCCGCTCGCCGGCG